>Ga0308166_1003194_pt1 | contig 14164 bp, 9 predicted proteins | sample PhyCR2_2_FD_202137 | JGI IMG/M metagenome (GOLD analysis project Ga0308166, IMG submission 202137) | Phyllosphere microbial communities from UC Gill Tract Community Farm, Albany, California, United States - DLSLCC.R2 | ecosystem: Host-associated > Plants > Phyllosphere > Unclassified | place... | reverse complement strand
TGTGGGCATCGGCGGCCGCATAGAACACCTGCTTGCCCTGGCGCTCGGCCTTGACGATGCGCGCCGCGCGCAGCAGGCGCAGGTGGTGGCTGACCAGCGAACTGGACAGGCTCAATGCGCCGGCGATATCGCCCACGGCAATCGGCTGCGCCAGGCAGGCGAGCACGATGCGCAAGCGGGTGGGGTCGCCCAGCAGGTGGAACAGGTCGGCGAGTTCGTCGACCGCGTTGTCGGTGTCGTGTGGGATACTCATGCTTAACGTTTGAAGAACTGTTCACATGTTAAGCGCATGGCGAGGCTGACGCAAGGAGTATCGTAGTTGTTACGTCCGAATAAAAGCTTGAACCGAATAATAAAGTCTTGAACGACCGCAGAGCTACAAATAATAGAACCTTGAACAGAAGTTGCTGGCCGTCTAGTTGCTAGCTCTCTCATCACATAGATTTCCAGCCCAGCTCGCTTTCAATTGACAAAGGAGAAATTGTGCCCATAATAGTTCACAAAGTTGTTTTAATAACATCCGAGTCTGGTGTATGAGCCCTTTCGCAACCGAATTTCGGAATTTGCGGATAGCTTGTGGCTTCCGCCAGGCGGAGTTCGCCGCGCGACTGGGTTTCGAACAAAGTTATATCTCGGCCATCGAGCTAGGCACGAAGGGCCCACCGACGCCTGATTTTGTAAGTCGTTTGGTCGAACGTCTAGAGCTGAGTGATGACTGGAAGTCCCGTCTGTTCAGCGCACTAGACGAGTCGCAGCGCAAGATCGTTCTTCCTAATGAGGCACCAGAAGAGGTCTATAGGTTGTTCAACGAACTGCGCCGGCAAGTTGGAACTTTGCATCCAGTGCAGGTGGAGCTCATGCAAATAGCTCTGCGCCTCCCAGAGTCGATGTCGCATGATCTACCTGAGGTTTCATCGCTCCCGCGACGGCGGAGAAGCGAACCCAACAAGAAGACCGAGGTCAAAGTGTAAGGGTGCATGGCTATGTACGTTGTGTAGCAAGGGTACCGGCGGTCGTACATGCCTGCCTTTCCGCTACTAGCAACTGAAGTGCGTAGTACCGTTTATTGCTGTTAAGGGAAATATTTACGCCTAAGGTTTGACCTACGACCGGGCTATACAAATTTGCTGGTAGGCAACACCTGCCCGGACACAACCACTAAGGGAAGCGGAACTGATGTCGCTAAGTGCCCTGGACGAACCGCCTGTGCCCCAGCTGGATAGTAACCAGTCTGACATCGTTCTCCCCACGGAGCCGCGTCCGAAGCTGCGGCGATCAGGGGCGATGACGCACAGGAAAATGTGCGAATTGATTCAACAGGGGCGGGGCATGGGCCACGGCCGTTCCTATTTGCCGTGGCTGATGTTGCGGCGAAAGAATCCTTCTCCCAACTCCAATCAAGCGGCTTCTTGGATGCCGCCACTTCAACGCACGGCACACTATTTCTCTCGCGGCGAATACCACACCGCGCTCTTGCTGCTCTGGCTAGGCGTCAAAGACCTACGCGAGCAATTTCCTATTTGGCCCATCCCTCATCCTCATCCACTGGAGGGCATGCCAGGAATGCCACACGCTCAAGCGCCTTGGTCGCGTGGCTTGCTCATGCTCGCTCGCGAGGCTGGGATCGAGCACGGGTTCGAGTTCGGAACCCGGCTGCCGTACGTGGCGACTCTCGATTTACTGGCAACCGTGCCGTTGCCTAAGGGGACCGTGCTAGCAATATTTTCATCCAAACCTATCAAGGAGCCGAACACGGATGTTAAGTTGCGCACTCTCGAGCGGCTAGAGCTCGAGCGCCGGTATTCGATGGATATCGGCGCCAAGTATTTTGTTTCGAGTTCAGCCCTTATTCCGTTGTCAATCGCAGGACGGCTCGAATCGTGGCTGGACGCCTCCACGCTCGACTGCGCACCTCATCTGGTCCAGCTGCGGCAGCAGTTCATAGATTACTTCAACCAGGACCTTGGACGCCCGATCAATGAGACAGTTCAGACAATCGCAAAACTACTATCGATTGAGTTGGAAGATGCGTGGCTATTGTTTCGTCACTGCGCATGGACACAGGCCCTAGACATTGATCCGTCTGTTCCGATTCTTACTTCACGCCCGCCACAACCAGGTGGCCGGGCTTGGCGCGATTCATTGCGTCGCACCCTTTTTGGGGAGACGTGGTCGTGACCGACGAAATTATTGTAGTGGGCGACGTGATCATGGGCGTCGCTGAAGACAACCCCCTTGCTGGAATACACCGGGTCTTGGAGCTTATCCCTCGCTTGGATCGAGCAACGTTGATCCCAATTCCCGCGGTGCGTAAGCTCCCTGGGAGAAAGCAGGCCAACTATTACGCAAAGGGCTTCTTTTCATTCAGGCTTTCCCTGCTGCAGTCCTTACTCGACACCAAGGTAATCAAGAAAACTGTCCTGCAACTTCCGGGACACTGGCATTTAAGTGATGCTGATCTGAGGAAGCTTTCGCCCCCTAAAGAAGACCCGAAGATCCCATTAGAAGACCGTCACCGGTCTCCACTTGAGGTCAGACGTAATTTCAAGATGAAGTTGATCGATCCTATTATCGAGACGACCCAAAATCGGGAAAGGCGTCCACCTGATCTCACGTGTCTCGATGCAATGGTGCGAGACCGCGCGCGCGAAGTTGGGGTAAGCCCTGGGCAGGTATTTGACGCGCTACACCGATATTACGCTTTTGGATGTATAAGAAATGCACTCCTCCCTAATTTCACGGGTCAGTCGGGAGCGCCTGGCGTACCACGTCGAGCAAAGAATAATGTGAAGCTTGGCCGTAAGAATGCGGCTGTGAAAGCTGGACACCCCGAACTCGCGGGCCTTCTCTTAACGGATACAGATATCCAGAATATTCAGGACGGCTTCAGCATGTTCGTGCGGGGAGGGACTACAGTTCCCCAAGCGTTTCTTGCAATGAGCGCTACGTTCTACAGTACCGGTTACACGCTGAAGCATGGACATTTGGTCCCGGATTTGCTCGACGCCCATCTGAGACCAACTCCGATCGAGTTTGCGTACCACGGCCCGAGAGGCGGTAACGGCACAGGCGCGGCCCGCAGACTGATGGGAGAGGGAGAGTGGGCTCGCAACTATAGACCACTTTTTGGATCTGTACGTGACGGTATTCCTACGATAGGCCAAGTAGGATCCCTGGACGCCTCCCCAGTAGACGTCAATTTTGTATCGTGTAGCGATCCCCTGCAACCAATCGGCGTTGGTCGCGGTCTGTTCGTGCGTGATGCTTGGTCAGGACTGTACTTGGGATGGCATGTCAGTTCGGGCGGCCTTGGCACCGATGACGCTAAACTCGCCATTCTGAGGGCTGCAACCGACAAGTCCTCAATTCTCAAACGTTATAACCTAGACTTACCGCCAGAAGACTTTCCGTCCCTTTTCTTCACCAAGTATCTCTCCGATAACGGTGAGCTACGGAGTTGCGATGGCATTAGTTCGATTGGGGTTGAGCTTAAATCACGAATCGAGTTTGTGGCCAGTGGTCGAGCAGATCGTAATAGTCCGTCAGAATCAGGCCACCATTCCCGCCATCGATTATTTGACCATCACCTTCCAGGAACTAACAAGGGGCGGCAAGCAAAGCGAGGCGAGCCGCTTCCCATTACCAACGCGCTCCTCAACAGGTTCGGTTATACACGCCTCCTCTTGCTCTGGATTCACTGGGCAAACACGAAACAAGAGCTGCCACTGCACATGATCCCGACGGAGATGCAACGGGAATTTGCTGCGGAGAGCAAGCCCGTAGACCGGACAAGAATCGGGATCTTTCGCTGGGCAAAGGACAACGGGTACGTTTCCGGAAAACCTGTCGACCCCACTTACCTACGAGCCCATCTCCTTCCGAAGTTCAAGGCAAGCGTGTCACGTACGGGCCTGATACTGCACCGCCCGAACACAGGTAATGCGGTCGAGCTATTGCACGGGGCGCGCTTCAATCACGAGTATTTGGCGCTCGCCGGGATTATTCGCGAATGCATTGCAAGAGGTACCAAGCACATCGAGGTCCGTGCCGACCCGGACGATCTCACCCATGTACTTCTGCTCGACAAGCATGGCGTGCATGTTATCCCCAATATAAAAGATGACTTCATCATGGTTCACGAGGGCGGCATCGCCGATCTCTGCGCAATCAACGACTCAGAAAAGGTGCATGGCGTTATAGGTGCTTCGGGCCGAGATCAGGATGGAGTTGATCAGCAGGCGTTCCGCCAAGAGGCCACAGCTGACGCGAAGGCACACCTGAAGCTCGTGCAGAAATCGTCGAGTAAAGAAGCACAACCAGATCGGAAGCGGTCTGGTGTGCGCAAGGCTCAGGCAGCCGAAAAGCGAGCGTTGCTTGATGATGAAATCCGACGCGCCTCGGAACAAACACAGATTTCATCGCAATATGTCGAGCCTTTGCCCGCGCCAGTTACTCCTGAGGTGAATGAACCTCCCAAAATTGTAGAGCGAGTCGACACTGCGGCCGCACATGGTAGTGCTAATCGACTCGTCGATCTCAGAATAGCCCGTTTATCCAAGTTCAACAGCGAAAGGAAGTTTTGATGAGAGCGCATGAAGATCCATTTCAATCGACGCTTGGTAATCCCTTCCTTGAGGAAATTGAACAATATTTATCCACGAATGACCTCGAAGAGAGGTTGTCGAATTGGCCGCTCGCCAGATTAGACGTCGCTAATCTGGACATGCAATCGCGACACGATCTTCTCGATCGTATGCAAGAACAGATGTTCGAGCCCACGCTTACCGCCCTCGACACTACAACCCGGCTGTTTCGGATGATCCGACGCGGATATATAGGGCGAAATCCGATACAAGTCACAAACCGCGCCCACGGAATGGCAATTGCTCGCTTCGCAGGAAAGGACTTGAGAGATTTGCCATGGTTTCCCGTTTCTGCCAAAGGAATGCGAATAAGTGGTATTACGGGACTCGGGAAGACGTATGAACTTCTACGCGCGCTGAAGCTACTGCCCCAATCGATTCAGCATGGTCACTCTCAGGCAGCCGATTGGAATCACATGACCCAGGTAACGTGGCTTTATGTCGGCATGAGCCACGACGGATCCCTTGGCGGCCTTTTGCTCCAGATCCTCGTTGCATTAGATAAAGCGATCGGAACCGATTACTCTCGTGAGCGTAGTCTCACGAATCTTAGTAATGAAAAGCTTGCCGTCCATGTCGGCATTATTTTGCACAATCATGGCGTGGGGGTGCTGGTCATTGACGAGATACAGGGCCGAAACTTCTCGGGCGGCGCCCGTGGCGGCTTGGCTGCGACTTTCTTCCTGAGGCTTTTAAACTTTGGTATCCCACTGGTCCTGATGGGAAATCCATTCGGTATGGATGCGTTAGATACATTTTCTCAAGATATGCGCCGCGTTGGATCTGGCGGAAGTATCGAACTGCATCCAATGGAAGTTGATGATTACGACTTCACGGATGTACTCGCACCTGCCATGTGGCGTTACAACGTTATGCCGCAACGCTCACCTATCGACGACAAGGACGGCACTATATTGTTCAACTATTGTGGCGGCATCCGCGACTACGCCGCAAGGATTTGTGTTTCGGCCCAACGATTGGCGCTTGACCAAGGGGATCAATTCATCACCGAAGAACACTTAAGGGGAGCGTTCATGGGAGCAGATTTTAGTACTAAGGAGCGAAGTCTCATTGCAGGGTTCCGTGATAAAAACCCGCTCCCGTTGCAGCAGTTTGACGACGTCCCATGGGAGCGCTATGCAGTTCGATGGGGGTTGTTCAGGGCGCCGGAAGGCGCTGCCGAATTAGTCAGTTCTAGGCCAGATGAGCAGATCAAGGCGAAAAGTGATGGAGCTCCATCGGCAAAACCTCGGAAACCGGTAGCGCTGCAAGCGAAAAAGACCGCACAACGCAATCGAACCCGAAAGGCCAACCAAGACATACAGAGAGCGACAGAGCGGGCGACTCTTGATTCTGCGGACATGCGGAACGAAGGTCTGCAGGAATACCTGATTAGCGGTCTGGAGCAGTTAAAACAACGCGGTACCAAAACGCTCTAAAAACTGAAAGGAGCTCTGGATGCTCGCGAAGCACAACAAGTTATCTAGCACAACCGTTCCTTTTTTTCCTGCTGGGCTACCCGATGAAACAATCGGTTCCCGGGTCAGCCGCTATCACATCCGCAGAGGTCGACCGACAGCTGCGGTCACCTTTCGGCAATTATTTGATCGCCCGCCGTTTAGTCTGACTACACTGGTCCCACCTCACCTCGAAACGCTGGCAGCGCGGCTACCTGGCTCCCAAGCACAAAACTTGGCTCGTTTGCGGGCTGAAAGCACACTGCTGCCGCTGTACCAACGGTTCTTGGGTTCCACATTGGAGCTAAAAAAATCAAAACAAAAAAAAGGCGGGCATGTCGCGCCAGCTAGGCGCATAAACGGCGACAGCAGGCAGACCCACATTTGTCGACGATGTCTGGTCGACGACGAACGTGACCACGGCTTCCCTTATATTCATCGGGCGCATCAGATTCCAGGAGTGACGGCATGTTGGAAACATGCGGTCACTCTAATCGATCGCTGTCCGTCATGCCGCCAACCGTTCGCTCAACCAACGCAATTTGTTTTATCAGCATGGCTTGGATGCGAGTGTGGCCATTCGCTGTCTGATCAAATCGAATCGAAGGAGAGAGAACCGTCTGAAATTGAGGTGGACTTTGCAAGATTTACTCGCGAATTGTTAGAAGGTGACCCAGTCAGGTTGAGGTCAGGGGAGCTGGTCCGCATGTACAAAATGCGTGCTGCAGAAATCGGCTTCGGCTGGGGACGGGAGAGGATCAGGAGAAAGGCGTTTTTTGAGGCTATCGAGACTTTCTTCGGCAGTACGCTTCTTTCAACCATCGACTCGTCTTACCGTTTGCGCCGTGTCACAGGTTGGCTTAAGGTGCTGGAGTGTTCTGCTTACGATGAGGCGCCTCTTCACCGTCATCTATTGTTTGCTTATTTTCTATTCCGGGATTCAGCGCTTTTTTTGCGCTGCTCCCGAGAGCTAGCTGCGGATATAGCAAGTGATCACGCTTCCCGTGCTTCGGATCCCGGCCAAAGCAACAATCCAAAGTTAAGGGAAGACCCAGAAGCGTTGTTGAGGCAAATGATCGCGGCGGCTCAGAGATATGGCTACGAAAGTGAGCAGTTGTGGAAATTTTTTAGCGGTGGCATGAAGAAATTAGTAAGAATTTTGCCAAATGCATGTGAATTGATCGACAAGCGTTTGCGTGCCGCAGCAGCCAGAAAAGCACGTCGTTCTGGAAGAGGTCCTGAAATGAAGGAGCGCGATCGACAAACCGATATTGAATGGGCTAAGGCTATAAACGAAAGCGCGATGAGAATTTACGCCAGTGACGACCGGCCATATCGTGTGACGATGAATAGGTTGATTGAAGCAGCGGAGTTCCGTCTGAAGGGTAGTCGGCTACCGTCGCAGGAAAGATTCCCTTTGGCACGTTCAGCAGCCCAAAAGAATGCAGAGAGTGTTTGGCACTTTTTCGCGCGTCGAATGCTCTGGACATTACAGTCGCTGCACGAACCCGATATCTCGTTCTCCGCAATTAGGATACGGTCTGGCCTAGAATTGCATAAAGGCAACGCAGTTCTCCAGTATTTTTCGGACGTGCCGAGATGCGGTGGCGTTTCAGCGAAGGAAATTAATGCCGTTCTAGAAAGCCGAGAGATAGAGTACGACTGGGCCGGACCCTGTCCCGACAGAGCGTTCTACCGAGCTGGGAGAGCGTATCAGCGTGTGAGGCCGCAGCACCAGCCATCGCATCTGTAGTTACGGCCTGCAACCGTTGAGTCACCGCAACATATTAGTCAGCATGTCGATTAGCGCTTAGGGGGCGTTTCTCGCTTATCGTCCGTTACACAGGAGAGTTGCCGCAGGATCAGGATACTCAGGAATTATTTCTTGTTGTGATGAAATTCAAATTGAACTTTATTCGGATCAATTTTTGCGTGAACGCAGATGGCACCACCATTATTCATTACTACTGGATAGCGAAAATCGCAATTGGCAGAGATAAACATCAGCGGTAACTGATCATTTCCCCAGCTGTTAGGCAGAAACGCAATTTTTTGTCCCGGCTTACATGCTGACGTTGAACTAGCCTGGAAGTCGCTCACGTAGCAAATGCCACCCTGTACCGACGTTTCCTTCTGGGCGGCGGATGCAGTGGACACCCATTAAGCCGTTGTCAGTGCCGCGACAACCCCAGTTCCAGCTGCTACTGCAAACACGTTACCTTTCATACTCGGTTTCTCCAGTAGTAATTTGACGCGAACTCGTCTGAGCGGAGCAGTGTAGCGGGGCCAAGCTTATGCTTCTGTTGAGAGTGCTCAATAAAAGCGGCCTTTGCCAAATGTTGGGCATCAAAACTACTCGGATAAAAATCAGCGATCATCATGGGCCAATTTCAATAAGTCCTGCTCTGGTTAGGAAATGCACCAGTAGCTAAAGAGTTCGCGATGCAAATCACCTATCTGCCGATTTTGAGGAGTGACGAGACGCTCTACAGCATTGCTGCAAGAATACGGTTCGGGAACGTCGCACGGGATGATCGTGATGCCTGCCGAAGCTTGTTCGGCCCATCATCAAGCATTCGATTAGCGGAATATCCGGCCAATCTTGTTCGCTTTAGCCTGGCAACACGCGGGAATTTTGGTGATGCACAAAAAGTCTTAACGGAAATGACTCTGTTTGGGTTCTTCGATAATGTTGGAGGATCACCTGGGCGCGCTGCGAAGTGGCGTCGCCCTGTAGAAACAGCTGGATATGGCTTAGCAACGTTATCGAATGGCCACATCAACACTTGGCGCGCTTGCTCGCGGTGCGTCGATTCGGACCTCGAGATGTACGGAGGGTCGTACTGGCGCCGATCCCATCAACTTCCTGGGGCATTTTTTTGTCTGGACCATCACATACCGCTCTGCTTTTCTGTCGCGGATGACCGTCACATTCGGTTTTCATTCCCCGAACAAACGACGCTCACTTTGGCTTGTCGGTCCCCCGGTCTGGCGCAGTATGATGATGTACTGATTCGCTTAAGCAGATTGGTAAAGGAAACATTATTTTGCCCTGCTGACGAAACGACATTGCGTTTTTCTCATGCTGCAATTTTCAGAGCACTCGAGAACCGCAACCTACTGACCGCCGAAGGCGAGATCTACACTGAACGATTCGCCGTCGAGTTTTCTCACGAATATGGTTTCTTGCGTGGTCACTCAGATTTTCGTAATGCGTTATCATCTGAGGGTATCAGAATTCTTTTCCGGAGCCTGCGGCGCACAGTGTCGTGGCGGCGGCCGCTGCACAACTTATTGCTTATTGATTGGCTGTTCGGATCTTGGCATGCGTTCCGAGAGCAGTGCATTTGGCAATCAACGATGGATAGTCCAAATTCGTATAAAGCTGAGAAAAGGGTGACGCGTCCTTCTGACGAAAAATGGTCGCACCGGGACGCATGCATCGCTTTTCTGAATACTAGCCAGTCGCCGCGCCGCAGTGAATTCTTTCTCGCTGCTCGGAGGTCATTTCAGTGGTTGTTGCGTAACGATTCCAAGTGGTTTGACCTGAATTTTCCGGACGCCCGATTTAGCGCTTTGCAAGGCGAGCTGTTTTGAGGTCGTGAAAAGGATTTCTATATCGTTTTGTAACCCCGGTAGAACTAACGAACATTATCGATCCAAGGCCGCATTCTCCACACCAAATCAGGCCTCAGAAGGCAGCAGGATTAGTAAAAAAATCTTGTCGAAATATGGGAATCTCCGATGAGATATTAGGTTCAAGGCATAAGAGAGCCCGACAATATCTCAGCGTCAGGGCGGGCGCGTGGTCGAAGAAAGCAAACTGTTACGGCGAGACGATACAACGCCGCCATAGATTGTTGAGATACTTAATGGCCGGTAACGAAATTCTTGAAAGTTGAGATCAGCTTCGCACCGCAACTAAGGCTGTCGCCGTCGAAAGCAATCTGCTTGCCACCGATGAGGTGGTGAGGCGAGCCCGTCGTAATCGTGCAGTTATCGTGGCCAGGAACAGGACAACTGCACGTGTCGCCGACGCACGCCACCGGCACACCGTGGACCTTGAAATGGGTGGCACTGCTGCTGACGACCTTGCCGCCGTGCGATGTGGCGTCGCCTAACCGGATGACGTTTCGCATTGGACTGCTCCTCTCCTGCTGTACCGACTACAGCTTTGCGGTAGCCGCACTAGCGGGCGCCTCGTCCTTTTGGAGGACCGCGCCCACTGTTGGCGGCTTGTAGTTATCGGGGTCGATAGCAGGTTTGACCTGATGCTTGAACACGTCCCAACCCTCCTGGGCCTTGCGCCGTTCCTCGCTCGGCGGGCTGATAAAGACGATGCTGGCCCCAGCAGGGTCACGCAGGTTGACGGCGGCCGACGTCCCGCCTTCGATGTAGCTGCCCATGACGCCCAACGCCATCTGGACGAAGAAGGTGGCCGCGCCGGTGTTGCCCAGCCGGCGATCGGTGTTGATGAATTGCGCCATCTTGCCGCTGTCGATCTCTGGCCCGCCCTGCGCCGCGTACTGGTGCAGCATGTTTTCCATCGCTACCAGCTGGTCAACGTTGTTGTCGAAGGCGGCGACAATCCTGGCCGGGCCTTTCGCGCGCTCGGCGTCCGACAGGGTTTGCAGCGCCTGATGCCAGCCCGCCTCCAGCAGCTTTTGGCGCGCGTCGCGCCGCGTGACCGGCTGGCCGTGTTCGTCCTCGAACTTGACGAAGACAGGGCGGTGGACGAAGCCTAGCGACGGCAAGTTGTCGAAGGCCTTCATTTGCTCTTGGTTCCAAGGGACCGGGAACCACGGGGTGGGTTTCCAGTCCTTGGGCGGATGGTTGGTCCAACGTTTGAAGGCGTCGAGCAGAGGGCTGCCGTCCTTCTTCTCGAACACCGGATGCCTGGCGAAGGCTGCGGCGGCATGCAGCCACTCCGCGACCGTTGGTTGGCGGCCGATATTGACTTCGTCAGGATGGGCGAGCTTGTCGGGATTGGGCACGTCTCTCCTCAGCTTGTAGTACATCCTCCGCAGGTTCTCCTGCAGGTAGTCGTTGTCCGGGTCGTCCCACACGTAGGGCCGCAGCGGCTCGACGCGCTCGCGCCGGGCCAGCACGAACACGGCGGCCGCATCCGGCCGCTCGGGAATGTAGTAGCCGTCCTTTATAAGCGTAGGCGTACCACGGATACGCGTCCCGTCGCGTACCGACATGTCGTCGTTAGAGAGCAGCACGAGGTAGGGCAAATCGGGGTATTTGTCGAAGAGCTCAAATGCCTGCTCCAGCAGCTGGTCTGGGCGTTCGCCGAGTTGCCAGGGACCGGTCACGAATAGGTGCCACGCCATGCCGGTGCTTTCGGCGCTGGCGGCAAACCCTGCCTCCGGTGAAATCTCGCTCGGCTGTTGAGCTGGGTCGGCAATCGGGATACCAGCATACATTGTCGGCACGCCCCAAAACATCGGAGACGGTTCGGCGCCGTTTTCCAGCGCATCCAGAGTGCGACTGCCGGAATTGCCGAACTTGTCGTTGCCCGCCCATTCATATTTCTGCGGGTCGCGCTCGCGGATACTGGTGTGTGGATTCCCCTGTTGAAGCGCATCCCACAGCTTGCCCTGCCGGTACTTCTCGTAGGTGACGCCCAACCCAAGCACTTCGAGCACGTATTCGCGGCGTACCTTCTCGGTGCGCGCGGCGGCTTCCTGCTCCTTGAGTTGCTGTGTCTTCTGCTGCCATTCCTGCTCGCGCGCGTTCGCGGCGAACGTATCCTTGGTCCATTTGCCGCCGAACAGGACCGCGACCGCTAGTAGCGGCACGCCGAACCAACGTATTCTGTCCATCGCCGTCTCCACGTCAACATGAGCAAGTTCAGGGTGCAGCACAAAGTAATCGAACGCGACCCACAGCAGGAACAGAAACGGAAACAGAAGCACTACTCCCAGGATGTACTTCCACGCCTTGGGACGCCTGATGTTCCCGGTCGCCGTGATTGCGGGTCTGCTCATGATTGCCCCTTCGGCGCGGCTGGTTTCACGCGCCCGCCCGAGGTTGTTTCAGAGACAACGATGTCCCACAGCTTGCCGCTCAACACCGGCAGGCAGGACGGCAGCTCGCCTGTGCTGTAGTAAGCGACGTTGCCCTTGATGAGCTGCTTGCGCCAGTCAGGTTCGCACTCGTAGTAATCGCCATGAAGGTCCAAGAATCTGTTCCAGGTGAGGATTCCCTTGCGGATCGTATCCGTCACCTTCGCCGGCTTCTTCAACCGCCAGTCCGCGACCGCGCACAGGTAGGCGTAGAACTGCGGATGACTGGATGCCTTACCGCTGCCGATTGCCACGTCGTAGGCGGTCACGTAGCGGTGGTTCGCGGGGCTGTCGAATATCGCACTGTGGAAGGACTTCTCGCCCAGCTCGTGCTGCCAGCGCTTGCGCGCAGCGTTGGGGCTTTCCATCACATACGCCACCACCTTACCGTCATCCCTGCGGCTTGCAGCCAGGATGGTGTACTGGTCATCCGGGTTCTCCTTGCCCGTGGTCTTCTGTTCCGGGTGCTTGGCCGCGTTATAGGCTGCCTGGAGCCGTGCGCAATCAGCTCTGGTCAGCCTGCCCGGCGTGTTGCCAGGGCAGACACTGGCCACGGCGGGCGGCAACTCCTCCAAAGGGGCATCCATGCCACGCGCCGCGGTGACGGCAATGGCGGCCGTGATAGGATCCACCTCCTCGCTCGGCCCCCGGTCCTGTCGCGGCACCTCGGCCAGGCGCGAGCCGGCCGGAATCTTGTCGGCATCGACCTGGTTGCCGCGAAGGTCCGCCGCATAGGGCGGGTGCAGCGCTTCGCCGTTGATTGCGCGGATGCCGTGCCGCTGCTCCTCTGGGCTGTCTGTGGGGGCGATAGGCCACTTCGCGACCGGCAGTGACTCGCGCAGGCTCCGCACGGTTGCCGCGACGTGCGCATGGTCGTCTTCACCCTTGACGCAGAGCGCGAGATCGTGCGGCCGCTGGCCGACCAGGACAGGAACGAATTTCCTGGTGCGCGGGTCCAGCCGGCGCTTGGCGGTGAAGACACGCTGGAAGAAAGCCGTCCCAAGCTGGGCCATAGGCTTGTAGGTCGTCGTACTGTGCGGGACCCCGTAAGAGGCATGGCTCGCCATGTAGCCGAGTTGGACTTGTCGCCTCAATGGCGTGGCCTGGATGATGTCGGGCACGCCCTGCCAGCCGATGCCGCGCATGTTGTCCAGGGCGACCGTCATGTCCTCCGGGCAGAAGTAGAGGTAGACTTTGCCACGATTGTCGCGGTCTCCTTCGGGTTTCCAGCAGCCCGCGACCATGCCGCCGCAGTCGCTCTCGTTAATCTTCGCGAAGGCAGGCGTGGCCGCCTTCGACTTCACCACGCCAGCGACGATGTTCACCAGCGTCTGCAACCTCGCGTGCACGCTCTGGCGACCGTCGATGAGCTGGTAATGCGCGTCATCCATCCCCGGGTCCTTCCCCCCGCGGAAGAAGGTCAAGCCTCCCATGACGATGCCCATTTCCTCTTCCAGGCTGTACGGCGGGTGGGTCAGGATTAAGGTGTCGGCCGTACGCTCGCCAGCCTCCATGAGGAACGCCTGTGCAAGAAGGCTCAGCAAACATCCCTGGCTGTGCGCGACGATGTTGACCGTGTCGTTTGGCTCGAACTTGCGAATCATCCCGATGAGGGCCGCCAGGCGCTTCGCGGCCAGCACCATGTACATTCGGCCGGGACCGGTCTTGATGGGCCTGAGCGGGTCGTCGACAGGGTCGCCAGCGGCATAGACGCCGCGGTTCCACATGTCGGGCAGGCTGCTGGTCGCATTGCCGAACGGACCGCCGCCTTTGGAGAGATCCTTGTCTAGACGCGTGCCGTAGCGGTCGGTCTTCTGGCCGTTCACGGTCTTTGTCTCGTCCTGAAGGTCCCGGTAGCCCCAGTGAAACGGGATGACTGGGCTGTCGGTGTCTGTTTTCACCCGACGCTTGAAGTAGGGGAGAATAGGGAAAACGGAAAAAATCGGGCGCTAAGCCCTGTTACCGATTCTTGAAGTCCGCAGCGGCCGATATT
>Ga0308166_1003190_pt1 | contig 14171 bp, 12 predicted proteins | sample PhyCR2_2_FD_202137 | JGI IMG/M metagenome (GOLD analysis project Ga0308166, IMG submission 202137) | Phyllosphere microbial communities from UC Gill Tract Community Farm, Albany, California, United States - DLSLCC.R2 | ecosystem: Host-associated > Plants > Phyllosphere > Unclassified | place... | reverse complement strand
CATTTTTTGGTTTGGCGTCGAGCGGGGATAGCGCCGTTTGGTCTGCCACCTGCTGCACTTTTTCAACCTCAACAAGTAACATGACCCCGCGCTGGATATAGAGCACACCCTCCGTCAGCGAGGCCACCACGCCGCCCCGAATACGATCGACATAAAGCCATGCACGGTTCTCTGCCTGTTCAGTGAGCAACTCAATATTTTCATTGAGTTGCATAACACGGGCAAAATTTTCATCCGTGTCCTCAAGCGCCTCAAGTTCAGTTTCCCACTCGGCAATTTGAGTCTGTTCGACTCCGGTCAATTCTGCTTTCGGCTGGGGTTCAAGGCGATACTGCTGCGCATCTTCACCATAGGGACGGATCATCGACAAACGCCCCTCTGACCACTTCCAGCCTTCGGCGTCGGCAATCTGTTTCGCCGCTGCGTGAAGTTTTTCGCGCGTCAATCGTTCCAGTAATGCGGGGTCTGTAATAAAGCCTTCGTCGGTAAACAGGTCATAACGAAAATCACCGCCCGCTTGCTCGTATGCCTCACGTCCAACAAAGTTTAGCTGGATGTTATTTTCGGCAGAGATTTCATCACACAGCACCTCACGACGTAGGTTTTCGGGCTTTTGTGCGTAGAAACTCCCATTGATAGCGTTCTGCCACACGTTCAACTGGCGCTGATGGTCTTCGTTCGCGGATAGGGCTTGTAGCTGGTCAAGATTGATTTCGTTCGCAGCCAGTGCCTCAAGTAACGCGGGAGCCATTCCCGCGAGGCGCAAACATTTTTGCACATGGCACGTGGTATAGCCGAGCACACTGCCGATTTGCGCGGCATTTTTGCCTGATTCACTGAGCGCCATAAAAGCACAAATTTGGTCGGCGGGGTGCATGTCTTCGCGTTGGCTGTTCTCGGTCAGTGACAGCGTCACCGCCATATCTTCATCCACTACTTTGACCGGAACGAGATAGCCATTATCGATATCTCCTGCCGCTAAAAGCTGTTGCAAGGCGGCTAAACGGCGTCCCCCTGCGGCAACCGCTAACAGGCCATCTGGCTGTACGAACGCCACCAAATTCTGCACAACGCCAACGGCTTTAATGCTCTCGGCAAGCTCTGCCAATTTTGCCGCATCGGGGGCTTGTTTGCGCACGTTCAGCGTCGAATGGGCGAGTGAACTCACGGTAATCATAGAAACGGGAATATCGCGCAGCGCGGCGATGTTGACGGCTTCGGCCTGTGCCGCTGGGCTAGTTTTCTTGCTCGCTTTACTCGCAGTACGGGTTGCTTTAGTATTCTTCTCTGACATGGTTAGTACCTCTCCGGTAATGATTTTTGTCTGCCGGACGTCCACCCGTCCGGCACCTCTTTTACTTCTACCAATTAACTATCTGATTCAAAAGTCAAATAACGCAATTAAAAAGGGATATCGTCGTCAAAATCCATTGGCGGGAAGTCCCCACTCTGCGGTTGAGGTTCCGGCTGTGCGGCGGCCTTAGATTTTTTGACTTTGCTGTCTTTCTTCGCTGCGGGAGCCGCTGCCTGTTGTTGACCGCTGGTCTGCGGTGCGGAGGTTGGGCTGGCTTCGCGACGATTGCCCAGCATTTGCATTGTGCCGCCCACGTTAACGATAATTTCCGTGGTGTAACGTTCAATGCCCTGTGTGTCTGTCCACTTGCGGGTCTGTAAAGCGCCCTCGATGTAGATTTGCGAACCTTTTTGCAGGTATTCCCCTGCAATTTCAGCCAACTTGCCAAACACCACAACGCGATGCCATTCGGTTTTTTCTTTTTGTTCGCCCGTTTGCTTATCGCGCCATGTTTCTGAGGTAGCCAGTGACAAATTGGCAACCGCGCCACCGTTCGGCATGTAGCGCACTTCGGGTTCTTGGCCTAAATGTCCCACTAAAATCACTTTATTAACGCCTTTGCTCGCCATAGTGTCTCTCCTGATATCCATTGATTTTTTGCCTTTAAAAACCATCACCCGTTGAGTTGCCGGGGCCGCGGTTTTGACGTTTTGCGGGGACCTGCTGCACGGTCCCGCTGGTTGTTACCTTCACCCGTTTGAGAGCCGTACGCCGCAAGGGCGTCAATCAGCACGGCGTGGCGAAGCTGTCCGGGGTGAGCGGGAAATTTATGGCGGTCTAATGGAGCTTGCGAAATGGCCGCCATAAATTTATTGCGAAAGGCTTTTGCGTCCCTGGACAGCAAGACGCGTTGTGGTTATCTCAGCCCCGGCGTTCGGACTCAAAGGGGGGAAATCAGCCAGCGTTGATGCGCAGGAACCCGCCGCAATGACGAAACGCGCGGGCGCGAAACGGCATTGCCCCTTAGCGCCGGCGGCTCCATCGCCGGCAGTGAAAGCGGCGTGACCAATAGGTCACAGCAAGCGATGCTGTTGATATTCCAGCAGCGGCTCTACCCCGGAAGGGCGCAGACGCGCTTTTGTGGCTGCGTAAAACTTGGCGTGCCCGGTTTTGGGCGCGACTAGTTGTGTCAGTCGTCGTGTGTCGGAACGACGCACGCCTTCGGTGCCCCATAGGCTGTTGTTTGGATTTTTAATAGATGAGAAAAAAAACCACAGCAGAAAGATGTATATCCAGAAGATTGAGAAGATGAAGATAAGGGAGAGGAAGAAGCACCACACTGGGCAGAATAGAAACAGAACTTAACGCATCCCTCGGCCATCAATAAGCGGGAGAGTAAGCGGTGCGTCAGCACCGCATCTCTTCCCGTGCGCCAGAGGCGCACACGGGTTTTTCGGCGCGGTCAGACAGGTGCCAGTGTCATCATTCATCGCCTTAATCGGCGGGTTCCCCCGCCGGACACGAGTCAGTTAGTGAAGACATAGCCATCATGGAACACATAGCCGCTGCTGAACAGATCACGCGCATAGGCTTCAAAATCAAAGTAGCAGCGAAGTTGCTCCGGCACATCATGGAGCAGGCCGTTATCCTCCACCATCTCCACGGCATAGTCCTCCTCACTTTCCGCCTCGCCTCGATACGCATCATCAAAGGCGTCATAATCACACAGGCCGGTATACTCTACCCACGCGATAAAAGCGGCTTCGCTGCCTTCTGCTTCAGCACGTTGGTAAGCGGCAACAAAATCCCAGTTAATAGCGCTTTCGCAGACGAACTGTGATGGGATATTTTCCCAGTCCTGAAACATAAATTCTGCATCCATTTCATCGGCATGCAGCGCTCGGCAAGCTTCATAAAAATCGGCTCGGTCGTCAAAATCTGTCAGGTCTAACCATTTACCGTCAATGCTGCCGCAGTTGTATTTGTGGTAGGTGCCCACATAAAAAGAAGGTGTGGTGGTTGCATTGCCCATAATAAAATCCTCCGAGGTCAGGGGTGTCTGTGATCCGGCTTACGCCGTGCCGATACGACAGCCCTGCGGCGAGTGGCCGATGCAAGGGCGCCGTCCTTCCACACATCGCCTCTGGACGGCGGGAGTTGAACGGTGAGAGCGCGAAGCTTGAGCGCACGAACGACGGGAAAATCACGCAGGGAAGAGGTATAAATAGCGACGGCGGCGAAGCCTCCCTTGCATCGGACACGTCAGGGCTAAAGTTGCGGCACGGCGTTAGCCGTCACAACACCGCAATAACAGAGAGCGGTTTATGGTCCGGCCAAGCCTGCGGGGATTGGCCGATAGATAGCCGAGCCTGCGACGTCCTTATTACCTGTGTCAGACGAAAAAAGAGGGGCAATGCCCCTCCTTCTTTATGATGCTCTCACTCCGACCAGCACATCGCGCAGGCTATTCACTTCACGCCGGCCCTCAATGATAACGTCGTGTAGCACTGCCAAATCCAACCACCGACTCGGGGGACATTCAGGCAAACGCAACACATCCTCTTGTAGACCGCTAGCGAGAATATGCTCAACTGACTCACACACCAGATACAGTTCAATAGTGCCAAACCGCGCGCCTTTGGTAAGGATGGCGTCCAGCACCTCGGGCAGCGTATCATCGTTTTCATCCAACCAACCCGGCTGGTCACTCTCTTTGGCGACAAGCCGAAAGCGGCGAGTGCCGCGCTCAAACATCGTTTGACCGGTTGACGTTAGCGCGGCCTGAATGCGACGCGAATCCGCCAAAACCTGCACACAGACCGCATTTATCGTTTCCCGTAAACAGGTTAGCACGCTAGATAGCTCTTCTTGGTTGAGCCATTCAGAGGCAAAGGGAATGGCTATCTGCATCATATCCCCCGGTTGCATCGGTTCTTGCGTGTATCGATTGCCGTAGAGCACTAACTCGGCTTTGCTGCCCGTTAGCTTGTCGATCGCATCTTCCAGCCGATAACGCATCGGGGCCAACGTCTGCCGGGTATATGGCTTCAAGACAGTCACCAGCTCGGCCGCGTTCAATCGCGCGTAAATGCTTATCCAACCTGGAAAGCGCCCCGGATAGCATTGGACGATATCGATATGGGCAGGCCAGCCCTGCGCTAACATCAGCGCCCTACCGTGGCAGCAAATCAGGGCGTTGAGTGCGGTATTTTCATTATTTTCGTGCATATGAAGCACCTCAATCAAAGGGGTATTCACGCCGCGCGCGGCGTGAATTACTACTTAATACTGCAATAATTTTCGTATCTGGAGCAGGTCGTTGAGTTTGTGCTGCATCCCCTCTGGTATCTCGCGGTTCTCGTCACGTAATTGCCATTCTTGCGGCCAGATGGCTTGCTCGGCTAACGTCACCACGCGGGCTAACAAACTCGCTGGCAATGTGACTTGATGCAGTTCCTCCTTCACGTCATTGAGCAGGTTCCCTGCTACGTCGGCACTGACACCGTTTAAATGGTGATCGTCTATCGCGCCAATCTTGGCTAACACCGCTTTCACTTCTTCGTCGTTGAGTGAGAGATCCCAACCTTCGCCAAACGCCGCCATGTCGTCGGCGGCCCAAATCAGGAGTGCCAGCGGCATATCGGCAGAAAAGCCTTCTTCAAGTTGCGCGCAAATGTCTTGTCGTGTTCCGTACATGGCTATCTCCTAATCTTTAAAAGATTCATCGAGGGTTAACACTTCGCAATACGCTTTGAGATATAACGCATTGATACGGCGTAAGGTTTGCGATGCCAAAAGTACAGGCAGCGATTCAGCTTGGTAGTTGTATTGCTGCTCAAGCCCGTTGAGTGTCTGGCGTAAATCGCACATGGCGTTGGCCAGTGCCGCAACGTCTGCACGTAGCCCTTCAGATCCGTCGTAGTTCATCACGCAGCCTCCGGTAGCCATTCATCATTTGCGGCGGGTTGTTGCATGGTACGCTGGACCGTCATAAGACGGGCGCGCCCTGCTTTGTGATACTGCTCAAGGAGCTCGATGCCGATGTAACGGCGTCCGGCCTGTAGGGCGGCGACGCAGGTCGAACCGCTGCCTGCAAACGGGTCTAACACAATCGCGCCAGGGGCGGTAAAAGACTCGATGATCGGTTGTAAGCTCGTAACCGGCTTCTCGGTCGGATGATGCCGATTGCCGCTATATTTCCAGCCTTGCACATCGGGTAACGGGTGTTGTGGCAAGCGTGGGCGGCCTTTCGCAAGAATATAGGCACATTCATGTGTGTAGCCGACATAAGCTGATTTTGACGTGTACGTTTTGGTGAAAACGAAATGCCCCACGATGCTAAACCCCGCCGCTTTCCATGCGGAAATAAAGCGATCGGCACGGTTCCAACCGTAAAAGCTGACCATCAGCGCGTCCTTTTTCAGTACGCGATACATCTCATGACAAGCTGGCTGTAACCATTCGTCCGTGACGTCACCCGCAATCGTGCGCCCTTGACGGTCGCGAAAGCCGACAAGGTACGGCGGATCGGTGAGAATAAAATCGACGGCGTTGTCGGGAAAGCCCGCCATAATTTCGACGCAGTTGCCCTGCACAAATCGTGACATAAGAAAGTCTCCTCGGGTTAGGGTGCCCGCAGGAGGGAGCCGCCACGGCTCCCGTTCCCTACTGCACGGGGCCTGTAGGCCATGACCGGTAACGGGTCAAGCTGACCGTGGAATACCGGAGTCGTCGGCTTTTTGACGGCAAGGATATGCCGCGAAAGCGGCTTGAAGGGCGCTCCTTAAGGGCGTCTGGATTGCGTAAAATCACAACGACACCGAACAGGCGCGGAGAAAACGCCCGCCCCGTGGCCACCGGTTGCGGCACACTGGCACCGTGCAGTGCCCCCCCCCCCCCGCGCAGCGGCGTGGAGGAGGAGCAATGCGACATCCTCCGTGATATGCCGGACAGTTTCTCTGCCCAGCAGAGGGGCTGCGGGGCATATCACGCCAGTTTTCACCATACACGCCGCAAACAATCGGACTTTCTGACGTACCGCTAACTATTCAAACACTGAGGAGTTTGAGTTTTCGTAGCACGCTGTTCCCTACATTTTGAAACAGCAGCAATCAGATAATGAAAGTCCTAGAGATAATCTGACCATCCAGGTATGGGAAACGTTTGGTTTTCCGGATAGAGGATTGCGCCTCAGTTACAAATGAAGCTCAAAATGTTCTCACCTGCCTACACAACTCGTTGGTTTGAACTGCCAATAGCTAAACCATGTCGTAGAAAAAGCAAGAAAACCCTTGGTGATTTCACTATGAAAGAATTCTAAAAAAATATTTATAATCAATGAAATAAATACAAAAAAAGCATGGTGAAAATAGAAAAAAAGATGCTATTTGGCATCCTTTTATTGTCAGCTTTAAACCACCTCCTCGGGAGGTGGTGATTGTCCCTGTGAGTCTATAGCCTGAAGGAAGCCTATGTCAGAAAATTCCTTCTTACTCACCACAAGTAAGAAGGAAATCACTGACATGAGCAGTTATATAAGTTCAGCACATGTATTCTGGTGTTGCAAATATCACTTGGTGTGGACGCCTAAGTATCGCGATAAGATTTTAACAGGGGCAGTAGGTAAAAAGCTTTATCGCTCGGTTTATATACTCTGCAATATGAAAGATTGCGAGGCACTGGAGCTTAATGTGCAACCAGACCATGTTCATCTTGTCGTGATGCTCCCACCTAAAGTTTCAATCTCAACGCTGATGGGCGTCCTGAAAGGGCGCACAGCTATTCGTCTCACAATAAGTTTCCGCATATACGAAAGAAGCTCTGGGGTAATCATTTTTGGGCGAGGGGATACTTTGCAGACACAGTTGGAGTGAACGAAGAAATTATCAGGCGTTACGTGGGGCATAAGGATAAGAAGGACCAAGAATACGAACAGCAAATGGCGTTATTACAGGACTAAAACGGACAAGGCCCCCTTTTAGAAGGCCCCATTTAAAGCCACCTCCTAAGGAGGTGGCTTTTTACTTACTCGTTATCCCCCGATGAAGGCAGTTTTTCAAGAATACGTCTGATAGCTTCATCGATTTCTGACTGCACTTCATTAGATATCCGTGAGAATTCATAAACAACAAGTCGCTTCTTCGAGTCAGTTTTCTTTCGGGCAAATTGGTTGCGATCAGCAAAATCTCTCAACTTCTCAGTTTCTATAGTTTTTGTAGGTCGGCTCGTGAGCTCTTTGCTCTCTGCCCGTAATACTGACAATATTTTACTTTTATCAATGGATGGATAATCAGGCAGGGTCATCAACTTTTGACGAACTTTCTCCATCAACTCTTTCACTGGCGTTTTTTTATAATTTGCCTCTTCAGACAGTTTCAACAAAAATTGATAATCCGAAAGCGAAATATCATTTATTACAGGAAATACTGAGATCATTTCATCCGGTACCGATGCAGCTTGAAATGCCCGCGTAACTTTTGCCGAAGAGATATTTTCAGCCAGAGCAATCTCTTCTTTAGTCATACTGCTCCCATAAGTAACTGCAAGTCGTTTTCCCAATTCGCGCAGACTATGCTCTCTGGCAGTCTGTATGTCTTTTGCAAGCTGTCTGGCGTCTGAAAGATCAATATCGTCTTTTGTAACCAAAATTTCGAATTTTACGTTGTTATAGAGGCAGGCAGCCCGACGTCGTGTGCCATCTAATATTTCAATTCGTCCGTTTACTTCCCGTCCAATAGCCGGAAAGAATTGCTGAAGTTTAATCGTACGAGAAATGTCACTAACTGACTCGCGCGAAAGCATTGCCTGATCACGCCCATTAACAGAAGTATCAACAAACGTCTTTGATTCAATCTCTCCGCTTAATACAACCGTTTTAACAAATTTGGCCTGCTTGCCTGATTTTAGAGTAAAAGTTTTGGCATCTCCGTCACCTTCAAGCATACGCGCGAATTCTGAATTGCTATTACCCAGAACCCGTCCACGAGCTAAAACCTTTTTCATTTTGACGCTCCCCGGATGTATTCAATGCGGTCAAACACAGCTTTAGTAAACCGTTCAGCTTCGGTACGTGCTTTTTTCAGTGCCTCTGCACTTCCTGGATATGAAACAGGGTTAGCACTAATGATGGTGTCAAAAGACTCACCACATCGTTCGAATCCATCTAATCGAGGGAGTGACGAATCTAGAATGTTACTGGCATACACCTCACGCGCCAGACTATGAGACGTTTCGTGATCGCGCTTACTGGTCATTTTTGACATAAATCCAATACTTGCACTCAGACGTGGCTCTACACCTTCTTCCTCAAGACGTTCGAGCATCTCTGGCAAACGCGTCAGGTATTTAAGAGTTGAATGAAAATCAACCTGTGCCGGAGGGGTAGGGGTCAGAAGCAAATCACTCGCAGCCAAGCCATTCAGAAGGAAGGGATCAAGATGAGGTCCAGTATCAATGAAGACAAAATCATAATCACCTGCAATACGGTCAATGATTGTTTTTCTGAGTACTTCTGAAGGTTTGAGACTTGGCAAATGTTCAGCAACCAGAGACTCCCACTGGCTTGCCACGAAACCGTCATCAATAGAAGCAGGGATAACATCAACGCCAGGAATAATGGTGGGGCGTATAACCGCTTCTCGCAATGTTTCAGCATCGAGATCATTCAGCATTGCCTGAGCGGCGGTTTCAAGAACGGTACCAATGCTATGGGTATGGTCTAGAAACATGGTGCTAGAGGCCTGTGGGTCGAGATCTATAACAAGAATACGAAGATCGTGGCGGAGCAGGTCCTGATGTACACGTAACGCATGTGCAAGCGTTACCGTACTGACGGTTTTTGATACCCCGCCCTTTAGATTGACGACAAAAATCACGTAAGGTTCTTTATGAATATCACGGTATTTAGGTATCTGCCGGTGGGCGTATATATCAATGACATTCTGAATTGTTAATGCATATTGCTCGACGTTGCCAACCTGCTTTTTATTGAATTTATAACCGCTTTCTTCCATTTCTTTTACAGCCAGTTCAACGATGCGACGGCTCAATTTTGGTAACTTTGCAACAGCATTTCGAGTATATGTCTGATGATACTCTGTCAGATTAAATTCTTTTCTTTGTGCCTCAATATCTCGGCTCATAGCCTGCAGTAAAGCACTTGCTCTGAGCGCTATGGTACCCACACTACCGTAATCGCGTTTCATAGTTTCCCCTGAGATTGATTCCCTGCACATCAATGGCAAATTATATTGTATTGTACGCGATAAACACTAACGTACAACATATTTTGCAATGACATAAAATTAATGCACATTCATAGGTAGGGTCTCACATAAAAGAAGGTAGTACCGACAGGTTTAAAACCCCTTATCTGCTCAAAACTTGTTTTTGAACAGATAAGGGGTTGGACAAGCCCATAGGGCGCGTCAGGACAATTTGTTGGCTATCTCAGCAACTCTAAACGTGACTGATAGATTGAGTAATTCAGACGAGCGCTGTCTGTTACAACTCTTAATGCGGCCATAGAATCAAGTTATCCACATATACAGTCATTCGATCCAATAACAAGATCATCAAATGATCCTATATAGATCCAATTAAGATCCCTATCTGCCATGAGAGCACACCAGCACTGAGCTAAGTGTACGTTGACATAAGCTATAGCTAGTAATTTATAATCTATAGCAAGAGGGTGATATGTTGTATCCTGCTATAGATATACGGTAATGAGTAAATGAAATAAACTATAGCGAGTAATGTGTGATGAAAGCATGTATAAAAATATGAAAAGGTGGAGTCAGTAATTCAGTCACTTATAGGGCATCACCTGAAATGGCGATAGACTGTTCTTTATATATCCACTGTTTGGAGGTCTTCTGGAAAACAATCTTGATATAAAAAAAATGTTTGAAGAGGTTAATAGATCCTCTGGTGAAATCGTTAACCTGACACCAAACACTAATAATACCGTTCAACCAGTGGCTCTTATGCGTCTTGGCGTATTTGTACCCACGCTGAAGTCGCTTAAAAATAGCAAAAAGAATACATTTTCCCGAACAGACGCAACTGATGAACTAACGCGACTTTCTCTCGCTAGGGCCGAAGGTTTTGATAAGGTTGAAATCACCGGACCACGACTAGATATGGATAATGACTTCAAGACTTGGGTTGGGATTATCCATTCCTTTGCACGGCATAAAGTTATTGGTGATAAAGTTGAACTTTCGTTCGTTGAGTTTGCAAAACTTTGCGGTATCCCATCCAGTCAATCTTCCAAAAAGCTTCGCGAGCGAATAAGTTCATCTCTGAAACGTATTGCGGGAACAGTGATTTCGTTTTCACGAACCACAGAAAAGCATACCAAAGAGTACATTACTCATCTGGTACAGTCTGCATACTATGATACTGAGAAAGATATTGTTCAGCTGCAGGCGGATCCGCGGTTGTTTGAGCTGTATCAGTTTGATAAAAAAGTTCTGTTACAACTGAAAGCGATCAACGCTCTTAAGCGTAGAGAGTCAGCTCAGGCCCTTTACACTTTTATTGAGAGTCTGCCACAGAATCCTGCTCCTATATCACTAGCGCGTCTCAGAGCGCGCTTAAACCTGAAATCGCCTGTATTTTCTCAGAACCAGACTATCAGACGAGCGATGGAGCAGCTTCGTGAAATAGGTTATTTGGATTATACCGAGACTCAACGAGGGCGGACAAAGCTCTTCTGTGTTCATTATCGTCGCCCTAAATTAAAGGCTCCCAACAATGAAAGTTCAGAGAATCCAGTAACACCAATTATCCAAGATAAGATCAGTGTTGAGTTGGGCGAAAAACTTCAACTACTAGAGAAATTAGGCATCACAGTTGATGATTTGGAAAAGCTCTTCAAATCCAGATAAACATAAGCTGTAATGAGTACTGTATCCGAACCTACTCACTACAGCTTATATATAATGAATTATGAGGAACTAATTGCTTAGAACAAGCCCGTCGTAAGATACTTTTGGCGTTGGTGTATAGAGAAGGCTACTCACTCTAGCTTATGATACTCGTTTCACCTTATGCTCGATGTGACCTACTCACTACAGTTTATATAATGGTGAAAAATGGTTAGGGCTTTCTCGTTCTTTGTCGAAGGTAGTGTAGCCATCCAATGAAGACAAAGCCTATAGCCATGATTAACTTCAGTATCCTCATGCTGTGGTAATATAAGTGGGTCAATTTTAGAGCTAGCAACAATGAAAAAGAAAAGCACAACCCCAACGCCTCATGATGCGACATTCCGGCAATTTCTCGCACAACCTGAGATTGCCCGTGACTTTATGGAGTTGCACCTTCCCGCAGAACTGCGCGCCATCTGCGATCTCAGTACGCTGAAGTTGGAATCTGGTTCTTTTGTCGAGGATGATCTGCGTCAGTATTTCAGCGACGTGCTCTATAGTGTGAAAACGATGGAAGGGGATGGCTATGTGCATGTGTTGATTGAGCATCAGTCATCACCAGATAAACACATGGCGTTCAGGTTATTGCGTTACTCTGTCGCGGCTATGCAACGCCACCTTGAAGCCGGCCATAAAAAGTTGCCGCTGGTGATACCCGTGCTGTTTTATGTTGGCAAGCGTAGCCCTTACCCGTATTCTACCCGTTGGCTGGATGAGTTTGATAACCCTGAGCTCGCAGCAAAACTTTACGGCACCGCTTTCCCGTTGGTTGATGTCACTGTTATTCCTGATGATGAGATTATTGACCATCGGCGCATGGCCGCACTGACATTACTGCAAAAACATATTCATCAGCGGGATCTTGCGGAGTTAATAGACAAACTGGCCACAACCCTGTTGGCGGGATATCTCTCTTCAACACAGGTGGTATCGCTGGTACACTATATCTTACAGGCAGGCAATACGTCAGACGCCGAAGCCTTTGTTCGCGAACTGGCACAGCGTGTGCCGCAACACGGAGACGCACTCATGACCATCGCACAACAGCTTGAACAAAAAGGTATCGAAAAAGGCATCGAGCAGGGTATAGAGAAAGGTATCCAACTCGGTGAACAACGCGGTATTGAAAAAGGTGAGCGTGAAGCCACCCTTAACATAGCCCGTACCATGCTGCAAAACGGTCTTGACCGTAATACGGTTATGAAAATGACCGGCCTTTCCGAGGATGATCTGTCTCAGATCCGTCACTAAATATTTCAACGACTAGCGTTCGCTAGTCGTTCTTTTTTCTTGGCGTTATCACCTTCATACCTCCGTCGATTCAACACAGGTGGTATCGCTGGTACACTATATCTTGCAGGCAGGTAATACTTCAGACGCCGAAGCCTTTGTTCGCGAACTGGCACAGCGTGTGCCGCAACACGGAGACGCACTCATGACCATCGCAAACAGCTTGAACAAAAAGGTATCGAGCAAGGTATTGAGCAGGGTATAGAGAAAGGTATAGAGCTTGGGGAACAACGTGGTATTGAAAAAGGTGAGCGTGAAGCCACCCTTAACATAGCCCGTACCATGCTGCAAAACGGTCTCGATCGTAATACCGTTATGAAAATGACCGGTCTTTCCGAAGACGATCTGGACCAAATCCGCCACTAAGTATCTCAACGTCCATCGGCTAGCATGAGCTAGCCATCGTTCTTCACGTGAACTTCCCCGTACAAATCTCAACCTGTCTTCGCCCCCCCTGTAGGGGGATTAGTTCTCAATAGGCTGATTTATATAAATAAAGCTTCGCATTTGCTCTGCGTTTACATCCTTATGCTAATATTCTCCACATCATTAATTCAATAAAGTACTGACATGACTGTCCCCTATCAAACGCGTCCCACATCAGAACTAGCGCATCTGGCCTGGTGCCTACTAACATCAGTACGCCTAGCCCAAAAAGAAGGAAAAGCGCAATCTTCGCTGGAGCAGCATGTATTTGTCATGCAATGGCTGCTAACAGCCCAAAAACGCAAGCTGTTCCCGAAGTGCGTTGCGCCAGACATTATATGGCTGCTCGCTCAGGGTAAAAAATATGGGTTCGGGGCCAACTTACTCAAAAAAGTAGAGTATATATACCGTTCAAGTGCTGAAGAATTAGCGGCCCAAAGTGATTTATTCCGATTTACGTACTTCGTTGAGACATTGAAAACAATGGGTTGGCTAGATTTTATGGTCTCACGTAAAGAGTGGGATCAGCACTGGAAGAGCTCCAATACTGCCAGTGCAATCTATACCCCCAAAGAGGACCTTCAGCCCTCTTTTGATGAGAATGGCAAACTTATCAAAACACTCACGGTACGATTCACTGGGGATATATCCGGTATTTTCCCCCTATTAGAACAGTGCCACCTCCGCGCCCAACAGCAACCGAATCATGAAGGCTTTTCCGTTTTTCATCTTAATATGACTGTCTAGCGCAGCAATAATTTAGCCTGCGCCGGCGACATCGAAAAACTCAAATCAGGCGTGACATCGAGCGCAAAAATCTTCGTATACACTTCCGTGTTCTCCATTCTTTTATGCCCCATTAATGCCTGTACCTGTTTGATATGTATGCCATTCATAAGCAGATGTACGGCATAGCTGTGCCTAAATGTGTGTGGCGTAATAGGCCGCACTGAGAATGTAACGCCGTCACGCTCTGCTCTTTCTACCGCCGCTTTTAGCCAGTTACGCGGCGTCTCTTGGCTGGCCACATCCCACATCGGTGTCGCTCGGCGCGTCAGCAGTCTAAAGGTCGCAAAATATTCCTGCAGTCGGCGAACGTAATCTTCATCAGGTAAAGGCACTGCTCGGAAGGGGACTTCTTGCTGTTCTTCTTTCGTCGGCCGTCCACGAGTTCGCGGTGCCCGTTGCTTCAACGTCCGTAGTCTAACGAAGGGCATATCCGTGTT
>Ga0308166_1003183_pt1 | contig 14187 bp, 13 predicted proteins | sample PhyCR2_2_FD_202137 | JGI IMG/M metagenome (GOLD analysis project Ga0308166, IMG submission 202137) | Phyllosphere microbial communities from UC Gill Tract Community Farm, Albany, California, United States - DLSLCC.R2 | ecosystem: Host-associated > Plants > Phyllosphere > Unclassified | place... | reverse complement strand
ACCGAGCGCCGGCGTTGAGGTCTCCCATCACGACGGTCGGAAGTCCGCGCGTGCGGGTCAGGCCGGCGATGCACTGCGCGGATCGTCGCCGAGCGAGTGACGAGATGTGGTCGAGATGCGTGTTGACGATCAGGAACGCGACGCCGTCGGACCTGTCGGAGAACTCAGCGGAGACGAGGGTGCGAGGGAAGAGAGCGCCCCATGAACGGCTGCCGGCCTGCTCGGGCCGCGCTGAGAGGGGGCGCTGTCTCCAGGCGCGCAGTTCGAGCCGCGAGGCATCGTAGACGATGGGCGTTCCCTCTCCTGTGCCATCGCGGTTCCGCCCTCGGCCGACGAACCGGTAGTCCGGACCGAGCGCCTCGGCGACCACTTCCAGTGATCGGGGGACCACTTCCTGCAGCCCCAGCACGGTCGGCCGCTCCGTGTGGAGCAACTCCGCGACGGCCGGCGCCCGCACACTCCACCGATCGCGCCTCGCGCGAAGAGGACCTTCCATCGCGCGTCGGATGTTGAAGGACATCAGGTGCAATCGCGGAGCGGCGACGGGCCCGATCAGTGGCTCGGCCGTCATCGTGTGCGCCGCCCAGTGGAGCCCGACAGCCGACGGCGGAGCATCAGTCGCCCCCACCGCACGGGTGGGAAGTCGCGTGGCCAGTGCACGATCACGCTGCGAACGCCGCGGTGAAGACGACGGCCGAAGTGACCGGCGGTGAGCGGCCTCATCGACATCCCCATGGAAGGACGCGAGAGCCGAGCGATGCGGTGGCCCTCGCCGAGGTGGAACGCGAGGTCGAGGTCGTCGTGGATGTTCGGATCCTCGCGATGGACCTCGGAACGCACTGCCTGCCACGCCGTCCTGCGGAACGCGAGATTGGAACCGAACAGGGGCGGGTGACCGAGGGTGATTCCGAGCAGGCTCCTGTACGCGCCGAGATACAGGCGCGCGAGCGGGGAGCGCAGCGTCGCAGGACCGTCGGTGAATCGCGCATCCCCGGTGACGGCGCCGAGTCGCTCGTCGTCGTCGAAGGCTGAGACGACAGTGGCGATCCAGTGGGGATCCGGTTCGCAGTCCGCGTCGAGGCGGAGGATCAGATCGCTGCGAGCGGCATCGTATCCGGTGGATGCTGCGGCGGGAATGCCGGGTTCGACGCAGCGGAGCACGCGCGCGCCCCAGGCCAGGGCGACGGAGGCAGAGGAGTCCGACGAGCCGTTGTCCACCACGATGATCTCGTCGGCTGGCCAGTCCTGAGCGCGCAGAGCTCTCAGACAGCGAGTCAAGAGCGCCGCATCGTCCTTGACGGGGATGACCACTGACGTGGTCAAGGGAGGGGACGGGTCTCTCGGCACCGGCCCTCCACCCGTCAGGGCCTCGCTCATCCTCCGCGTGCTGAGTGCCATCATCGGTTCGATGCTCTCATCGGCCGATGCCGGGCGCGAGGGACTTGACACCGGCGACCGCGTGCCGAACTCCGTCGGGGCAGAAGGTCAGTGAGCGCCGGCGGTCTCGACGTCAGGCGAGGCGTCGATCGCCTCATCGACGAGCGTGATCCCGCCGCTCGAGTTCGCCGAATGAGCGAGATCCTCGATCCATCGACGGCTGAGCTCAGGAGCCTCGCTCTCGTCGAAGACGAACCGCAGCGGGATCGAAGGGTGCAGCCAGACTGTAGAACGGCCTTCGGTGTCGCCGTCCGGGTGCTTCCACGTCAGTGTGAAGCTCTCGTTGCGACGCAATTTCGTCGCCACGACGACCTTCAGGTGCGCGAGCGCGCGATCTTCGATATGGATCGGCTCTGAGCCGCCGTAATAGAGAGAACCCATATGTCGGAATATATGTGGCGGCGCTCAGCAGTTCTCGCGCGCCGGTCGCGGCGCGCGAGAGGTGCGAACAATCTGTTCGCATAGTGTCATCGACGGTGCTTCGCCGCTGTCACAGAAGGAAGCACACCGAAACTCTCGCGGTATGCCGCGGCGAAGCGGGAGGGGTGTGAGAATCCCCACCGCCGCGCCACCGAGGCGACGGTCGAGCCCGAGCCCGATCGCAGGTCGCGGTGCGCGCCGTCGAGGCGCGCCTGCCGCAGCGACTCCGCCGGGGTCGTGTCGAGGGCCCGTCGAAAGGCATACTGCAGGCCACGCGTCGAGATGTGGACGGCGGCGGCGACGTCGTCGATCGTGATCGGCCGGTGGGAGTTCTCCGCGATGAAGTCGAGGGCGCGACGGACGGTCGCGGGCGCCGGTGAGCTCTGTGTCGGCCGATGGCGCTCGAGGCGGCTCGTCGTCGCGAAGGCGGCGAGGGTCGTCGCGACGGCATGGCGTGCCAGCTCACTGCGCAGGAGATCGTCATCGTCCGGCCCGTCGACGAGACCCGCGGCGCTCTGCTCGAGATACGCGAACATGCGATCCCAGGCTGCGCCGGCGTGCGCCGATCGCGGTGAGAGATCGCCCACGCGCACGGAGATGTGGTCGTCACCGCTGATCCGCTTCGCCAGGCGAGTCAGAGTGCTGCGCTCGAAGACGAGTGCCGTGACCCTGGCGCCTGCGTCCCACCGGGCGTGCACCCTCGGACCGTCGGAGATCCAGGGCCGACCGGCATCGAGATCTCCTCGATCCGAGTACACGCGGACACCGGGGCCGTCCACATGGCAGACCAGGACCTGGTCCTGAGGTTCGGCTGTCGATCGAACCTCCGCTGCGAGGTCGTAGCGCACGAGGCTCGCTGCGCCGAGGTCGGCGGAGTGCCAGTCGAATCGGAAACGCTGCGGATCGACGTCATGGAGGACCGCCGACGGGACGAACTGCTTCCACGTGCTCTCGACACGCGAGACGTCACTGGTTCGGAATCGCATCGCGGGCCTCCTCCTGCGTCGATCGGCGTGCACGCACCGGCCAGCTGCCGTCGAGTGCGTCCTCGGGATCGAGGCGTCCGATGCGGATGAAGTACTCCGTGAGGCTCGCGGCCTGAGAACGCGCCCATCCGATCTGGCGCGTGTGCAGCTCTTCGAGGGTATCCGGAAGCACGAACTGTCGGGCCAGAGCCTGCGCGACCCGGCCTGCGGCCACGGCATCCGCCGCGGCCTCATGGGCGTCGTCGAGGCGTACCGCGTACAGGGCCGCGACTACCTGGAGTGTGCGCTTGCCGGGACGGTAGCGGTCGTACGCCTTGTCGATGACATGCGGGTCGATGATCGGGGACGGATTCTCGAGAGGGGGGATCCCGTGCCGCCGGGCCTCATGCGCCAGGAGGGAGAAATCGTATGCGGCGTTGTACGCGACGACCGGTACACCCTGTGACAGCAGGGAGCGAAGAGCGGCTGTCACCTCCGAGACGACCTCGCCGACGGGGCGTCCGAATCGGCGAGCGTGCTCGGTCGTCACGCCATGCACAGCCGTCGCGCCCTCGGGGATCGCGATACCCGGATCTGCGAGCCAGTCGCGCGCAGCGATCTCGTGGCCGTCCGCATCGAGCAATCCCACGTGCGCGGTCACGACCCGATCGGTCTCGACATCCACACCCGTCGTCTCGAGATCGAACACGCCCACGCGGGTGATCCAGTGCGGGAGGGGAGGAGCCGGCGGCATGATTTCACCGTAGATCCGGGCACGGACATCCGGGTGGAGGCACACGGGGAGCATCCATTCGACGACTCTAGAATCAGAGCATGACCGTGCTCTCGCCCTACGCCGACCGCTTGCGACGCCTCCCGGTCGAACGGCGCGAGATGGAGGTGCGCAGCGGCACCACGGTCTATTGGGAGTACGGCGACGCGGATGCCGAGGTCACCGTGATCGCCGTGCACGGCTTCCGTGGTGACCATCACGGCCTCGAGTCCGTGCTCGCGTTCCTTCCGGAGGCGCGCGTCCTCGCCCCCGATCTGCCCGGATTCGGGGAGACCGCTCCCGTGCCGGGGCGCACCTACGACCTGGCGGAGTACGTCGCATGGCTCACGGAGTTCGCCGCGGCGGTGGCGCCCGGTGCGGTCATCCTCGGACACTCATTCGGTTCGATCGTCGCCTCAGCCGCGGTCGCGAGCGGTCTCGCCTCGCCCCGCCTGATCCTGATCAACCCGATCGGCGCTCCGGCGCTGGAAGGGCCGAAGGGCATCATGACCCGTCTGGCCGTCATGTACTACGCCCTGGGCGCTCGGCTGCCCGAGAAGCTGGGAACCGCGCTGCTGCGCAACCGGCTCATCGTCAGGGTGATGAGCATCACGATGGCCAAGACCTCGGACCGGGACCTTCGCCGCTTCATCCACGACCAGCACGACACGTACTTCTCGCGCTTCGCCGACCGGGACGTGCTCCGCGACGCGTTCGTCGCGAGCGTCTCACACGACGTCAGCGAGTTCGCTGCGTCGATCGACGTACCCACGCTGCTGATCGCCGCGCAGCGCGACGACATCACGCCCATCGAGGTGGAACGCGAACTGGTGACGCGCTTCGATGACGGCACGCTTGTCGAGATCGCACACGTCGGACACCTGATCCATTACGAGACGCCGGCCGAGGCCGCAGGGGCCATCCGCCGCTTCCTCAGGATTCCCGCCGCGCGAGGCCGATGAGTCCGGCGACCCGGAAGGGGATGACCTCGCCCATGGCGAGCGATGTCTCGGTGCGTTCGACGCCCTCGATGGAGAGGATCCGGGCATCGGTGTCGAACAGGTGTCGTGCGTCGCGGCACGCGACTCGCGCGAGCAGGTCGATGGAGCCGCTGAGACCGTGGGCCTGCACGACTTCCGGGATCCGCGCGAGTTCGTTGATGATGCGAGGCAGCTCGGTCTGACGGACCCCGATGCTGACGAATGCCTGCAGCGGGAATCCGAGGACGTCCGTGGAGAACGAGCGCTCGTACGACATGAACACGCCCGTCTGCTCCAGTCGCGCCATGCGAGCCTGGATCGTGTTGCGTGACAGACCCAGGTTCTCCGCGAGCGCGACGATCGTGACCCTCGGATCGTCGGCGAGAGCTGCGAGAAGTTCGAGATCGATGCGGTCAAGTCCGGCCATAGTGCCAAACGATAGCAGGGGGACCCGAGCCCGAATTGGGCAACATGCTCAAGGCGATCGTCGTTGCTTGAGCGAGGTGATGAGCGGACGTACGCTCGAGTGAACCGGCGATGATGCCGGGGCCGCGCGTAGAACCCGTGACGACGGCCATTGATGAGGAGGACGATGATGTCACCGCAGATCAGCCCGATCGCCGACACCGCACACGATCTCGAACTCGCAGAGCGCATCCTCACGCCGGACGGCACGCGCCTCGAGAATCCGCAGCTCGACGCGTTCCTCACCGACGTGGACGCCGCGTCGATGCGGGCGCTCCACAGGGACATGGTCATCCTCCGGCGCATCGACGCCGAGGGCGTCGCTCTGCAGCGCCAGGGCCAGCTGGGACTGTGGGCACCGTGCCAGGGGCAGGAGGCGACGCAGATCGGCACAGCCAGGGCCCTCGCGCCCCAGGACTACGTCTTCCCGAGTTACCGCGAGACCGGCGTGATCTACGCGCGCGGCGCGGAGCCCGGTGACTATGTGCGTATGTGGAGAGGCGAGGAGGGAGCCGGGCACGACCCTGCCGCCCTGCGCGTCGCGCCGCTGCAGATCATCATCGGCGCACAGACGCTGCACGCCGTGGGCTACGCGCTCGGCATCCGTCACGAAGGGACGGACGAGGTCGCGGTGACGTACTTCGGCGACGGCGCGACCAGTCAGGGAGACGTCAACGAGGCGATGATCTTCGCGTCGTCCTACCAGGCGCCCGTCGTCTTCGTCTGCCAGAACAACAACTGGGCCATCTCCGAACCGGTGTCGGTGCAGTCGCAGTACCCGATCGCGGGCCGCGCTCCCGGATTCGGGATCCCGAGCCTGCGCGTCGACGGCAACGACGTGCTCGCCTGCATGGCGGCGATGCGCTGGGCGCTCGCACATGCCCGCTCGGGCAAGGGCCCCGCGTACCTCGAGGCCGTGACATACAGGATGGGGCCGCACACGACGGCCGATGATCCGACTCGCTATCGCAGGGAGGATGAGCTCGACGAATGGCGTCGCCGCGATCCGATCTCCCGTCTGGAAGCCCACCTGCGTGCGATCGGCGAACTGAGCGATGACCAGGTTGCGGAGACGCAGGCGGCCGCCGATGTCGTCGCGCGCGAGATGCGCGCAGAGTGCCTCGGGATGCTCACGCGTCCTCCACTCGCCGTGTTCGACGGCGTCTACGCCGAGCCGCACACCGGGCTCGAGCGCCAGCGCGGCGAGTACGCCGCGTACCTGGCGTCGTTCGAAGGCGAGGAAGGAAGATGACGGAGCTCACACTCGGAAAGGCCCTGGGGGCTGGTCTCCGCCAGGCGATGCGCGACGACGAGAAGGTCGTCCTGCTCGGCGAGGACATCGGGAAGCTCGGGGGCGTCTTCCGCATCACCGACGGGCTGCTCGACGAGTTCGGCGCCTCGAGGGTGATCGACACGCCGCTCGCGGAGTCCGGCATCGTCGGCACAGCCGTCGGACTCGCCTTCCGTGGCTATCGTCCCGTCGTCGAGATCCAGTTCGACGGCTTCGTCTATCCCGCCTTCGACCAGATCGTCGCGCAGGTCGCCAAGCTTCACTACCGCACTCAGGGGCGTGTGAAGATGCCGATCACGATCCGCATCCCGTGGGCGGGTGGCATAGGTGCGGCCGAGCATCACTCCGAATCTCCCGAGGCGTACTTCGTGCACACGGCGGGGCTCCGCGTGATCGCCGTGTCGAATCCGGAAGACGCCTATCGGAGCCTGCGCCAGGCGATCGCATCCGATGACCCGGTGATCTTCTTCGAGCCGAAGAGGCTCTACCACCACAAGGGGGACGTCGACCTCGACGCACCGCTGGCGGATGCAGCGCCCATGGGCCTCGCGCGTGTGGCCCGGTCCGGCACGGATGCCACGCTGATCACCTACGGCGCCATGGTCTCCACGGCTCTGCAGGCCGCGGAGGCGGCCGAGGACGAGGGGATCTCTCTGGAGGTCATCGACCTGCGCTCGCTCTCGCCCGTCGACTACGACACGGTCGCAGCCTCCGTCCGCAGGACGGGACGCGTGGTCGTCGCTCATGAGGCCTCGCGCGAGGCGGGTATGGCGGCAGAGGTCATCGCCAGCATCACGGAGCTGTGCTTCGAGTACCTCGAATCCGCACCCCTCCGCGTCACGGGCCACGACGTGCCCTACCCGCCCGCGAAGCTCGAGAAGTATCACCTGCCGGATCTCGATCGTCTGCTGGACGCCGTAGACCGGGTGCTCGACCGCCCGAACAGCCTGACGGGAGCGGACGCATGATCGCCGAGTTCCGTCTGCCTGATCTGGGCGAGGGCCTGACCGAGGCCGAGGTGATCCAGTGGCTGGTCGCTCCGGGCGACGTCGTCACGCTCAATCAGACCCTCGCCGAGGTCGAGACGGCCAAGGCGGTGGTCGAGCTGCCCTCGCCGTACGAGGGAGTCGTCTCGACGCTGCACGCAGAGGCGGGAGAGACCGTCGCCGTCGGTGCGCCCCTGATCGCATTCGACATCGGGGGAGCGGAGGAGTCGCCCGTCGCGAACGCCTCGACGGAGGAGAGGGCTCAGCCCAACCTCGTCGGGTACGGCGCTGCGCCGTCGGCATCCGGACGCCCGGCTCGGCGTGCGCGACGTGCGCGAGGTGCGACCTCGGCCACCGATACGGCGGTGCTCGAAGCGGCACCGCACGACGCCTCGCCGAGCGTGAGCGTGGAGACGGTGATCGAGCGCCCCCGCTCGACTCCCCCCGTCCGCGCATACGCGAAGCGCTTGGGGATCGATCTCGTCCTGGTCGCGGCCTCGGTGGGTGATCGCCTCATCTCGCGCGAGGACATCGACGAGTATGCCGCACGCGCCGGCATCCGCTCCGAAGAGACCATGGCTCCGAGGAGCGCCCCGCGCGCCGACGCTGCGGCCTCGCTGCATGAGGTCGTCCGCGAGACCCGGATCCCGATCCGCGGGGTGCGCAAGCACACCGCCGCCGCGATGGTCGAGAGCGCCTTCACCGCGCCGCACGTGACGGTGTTCCACACGGTGGACGTCACTGCGACGATGGATCTGCTCGCATCGCTCAAGGAGGATCGAGGGCTCGCCGCCCACAGGATCGGACCCCTCGCGGTGGTCGCGAAGGCCGTGTGCCTCTCGCTGACGAGGACGCCGGGACTGAACGCCCGGTGGGACGAGTCCGCGGGAGAGATCGTCCAGCACCACTACGTCGATCTCGGAATCGCCGCGGCGACGGATCGGGGGCTCATCGTGCCGAACATCCGCGACGCCGAGTCGCTCACGCTCGTCGAGCTGGCAGATGCGCTGAAGCATCTCGCCGAGATCGCGCGGTCAGGGAAGACCTCGCCCGCGGAGCTGTCGGGGGGCACGTTCTCGATCTCGAACATCGGAGTGTTCGGGATCGATGCGGGCACTCCGATCCTGCCGCCAGGGCAATCGGGCATCCTCGCGGTCGGCGCTGTCAGGCGTCAGCCGTGGGAGCACCGCGGTGAGATCGCGTTGCGCCAGACCATGACACTCAGTCTGTCGTTCGACCACCGTCTCGTCGACGGCGCTGAGGGCGCACGGTTCCTCAAGGACGTCGCCGACGTGCTCGAGGAACCCGGGCGGGCGATGCTGCTCAGGTAGTCGCGCGCAGCGCTGATTCCGCCATCGCGGCGAGCACCGTCGCGGTGGCGGATCGCTGCCGAGCCGCTGCACGTGTGCTGTGCGGCGTCGAGTTGATGAGTCCGAAGCACGCCTGCACCCGCAGGCGCAGCTCGTCGGCGTCGGCGTCGACGAGAGGGGCCAGGGTGCTGATCCACAGCTCGATATAGGCGCGCTGCAGACGGCGGACCTCTGCGTGATCCCGGGCGTCGAGGTGTGCGACGTCCCGGTCCTGCACCCGGATCACGTCGGCATGACCGAGTGCGAAGTCCACGTGGAAGGCGACCAGCGCTCGCATCCGCTCCTCCGGGGTCGGGCCTTCAGCCGCGACTCGGGTTCCGCCGGCGACGAGGTCGTCGCTCACTTTGACCAGAACAGCACCGAGCAGGGCCTGCTTTCCTGCGAAATGGCGGTAGACGGCGGGACCGGACACCCCGACAGCAGCCCCGATGTCCTCGAGGCTCACTCCGTTGTACCCACTGGCGGCGAAGAGTCGTGCGGCTTCGCGCAGCATCGCGTCGGAGCGCTCTGCCTTGGCGCGATCTCGCGCAGTGACGGGGCTTGTCATCTCAGTTAATCCTCGCTAACCTGATGCAATCGGTTAGTGAACACTAACCGAGAATGCATCGAGTGCGCCAGAGCGGAGTGGCCGGCGCCACGTGGTCGAGGAGGACAAGACGATGCCCGCAACCCAGCAGTCCCTTGCTGCCGAGCTGCACGAGCGTCTGAGCGTCGTCGCCCAGGGTGGGCCTGAAGCCTCCCGCGAGCGGCATGTCGCGCGAGGCAAGCTCCTACCGCGGGAGCGTGTGACGCGTCTTCTCGACGAGGGCAGCCCCTTCGTCGAGATCGCGCCGCTCGCAGCAGACGGACTGTACGGGGGAGAAGCCCCTGCGGCGGGGGTGATCGCCGGCATCGGACTCATCCACGGGCGGCACGTGATGGTCGTCTGCAACGATGCCACGGTCAAGGGCGGCACCTACTATCCACTCACGGTGAAGAAGCACCTGCGCGCACAGGAGATCGCCCTGGAGAACCGCCTTCCCTGCCTCTATCTGGTGGACTCGGGCGGAGCCTTCCTGCCCAGACAGGACGAGGTGTTCCCCGACCGAGAGCACTTCGGTCGCATCTTCTACAATCAGGCGCGCATGTCGGCCGAGGGCATCCCGCAGCTCGCAGCAGTCCTCGGCTCGTGCACGGCCGGCGGGGCGTACGTTCCCGCGATGAGCGACGAGACGGTGATCGTTCGGGACCAGGGCACGATCTTCCTCGGCGGCCCACCCCTCGTGAAGGCGGCCATCGGCGAGGTCGTGTCGGCGGAGGAGCTCGGCGGGGGCGAGCTCCATGCGCGTCGCAGCGGCGTCGTCGACCACCTCGCGGAGGATGACGAGCATGCCCTCGAGATCCTGCGGGACATCGTCGCCACGCTCCCCGCGCCGCGCCAGCCCGCCTGGGAGGTGCACGACAGTCGCGCTCCTGCAGAGCTCGGATCGCTGTACGACGTGGTGCCGGTGGACGTCAATGCGGCATACGACGTGCACTCGGTGATCGATCGGCTCACCGATGCCGACACCTTCCGAGAGTTCAAGGCGGAGTATGGCAAGACCCTGGTCACGGGGTTCGCCAGGCTCCACGGTCATCCGGTGGGGATCGTCGCGAACAACGGCGTGCTGTTCAGCGAATCGGCGCTCAAGGGCGCGCACTTCATCGAGCTCTGCGACCAACGCGGCATCCCGCTGCTGTTCCTGCAGAACATCACGGGATTCATGGTCGGATCGGATGCCGAGGCCGGCGGGATCGCGAAGGACGGGGCGAAGATGGTGACTGCCGTGGCCAGCACACGAGTACCCAAGCTCACCGTGATCATCGGCGGATCGTTCGGCGCAGGCAACTACTCGATGTGCGGCAGAGCCTACTCGCCGCGATTCCTCTGGACATGGCCCGCCAGCCGGATCTCGGTGATGGGCGGTGCGCAGGCGGCTGCCGTACTCGCCACCGTCAAGGGTGACCAGCTGGCCGCTCGCGGCGAGGACTGGGATGCCGAGGAACGTGCGTCATTCGAGACCCCCATCCGTGAGCAGTACGAGACGCAGGGCGAGCCCTACTACGCGACTGCCCGGCTCTGGGATGACGGGATCATCGACCCCGCGGAGACCCGCGACCTCCTCGGTCTCGCTCTCGACGTGGTCGCCCGCAGTCCGCTGCCCGAACCTCGCTTCGGCCTCTTCCGGATGTGACCGCCATGACACTTCAGAGCACTCACGCATTCGACGCCGTCCTCGTCGCGAACAGAGGTGAGATCGCACGCCGGATCATCCGAACGCTCCGCGAGCTGGGCATCCGCAGCATCGCCGTCTACAGCGACGCCGACGCGGATGCACCCCACGTGCGCGAGGCCGACGATGCCGTGCGGATCGGCGCCGCCCCCGCCGCCGAGTCGTATCTCGACATCGACGCCGTGATCGGCGCCGCACGCGCCGCCGGCGCTCAGGCGATCCACCCCGGCTACGGCTTCCTCTCAGAGAGCGTCGGGCTCGCCGAAGCATGCGCGGAGAGCGGCATCGTCTTCATCGGCCCGTCGGTCGACGCGCTTCAGATCATGGGGGACAAGGCCAAGGCGCGCGATCACGTGGTGCGTTCCGGTGTACCGGTCGTTCCCGGGTTCGACGCCCGCGGTCTGTCGGACGCCGAGATCGCCGAAGAGGCGATCGCCGTCGGATTCCCGCTGCTGGTCAAGCCGAGCGCGGGAGGCGGCGGCAAGGGGATGGAGATCGTCGCCGATGAGGCTGCGCTCGGACCGGCCCTGGCATCGGCGCGACGGGTCGCATCGGCGGCATTCGGTGACGATGCGCTGATCCTCGAGCGACTCATCCGGCGCCCTCGACACATCGAGGTCCAGGTCTTCGGAGATGTCCACGGGACGGTGATCGCACTCGGCGAGCGCGAATGCACACTGCAGCGTCGTCACCAGAAGGTCATCGAGGAGGCACCATCGGCCGGCATCCCGGATGCGACGAGGACCCGACTTCTGAACGCGGCGATTCAGGCGGCGCAGAGCGTGTCGTACGTCGGGGCGGGCACGGTGGAGTTCCTCATCGACGCGGACGCACCGGAGCAGATCTTCTTCATCGAGATGAACACGCGTCTGCAGGTCGAGCACCCCGTCACCGAAGAGGTGACCGGTCTCGACCTCGTGGCCCTTCAGCTCCGGACGGCTGCGGGTGGTCGACTCGACAACGCTCCTCCCGTGCGCGGGCACGCGGTCGAGGCCCGCGTGTACGCCGAGTCGCCGGAGCGCGGGTTCCTGCCGTCCACGGGCCGAGTGCTGCTGTTCGATCCGCCGCAGGGCGTACGGGTGGATGCCGCGGTCGAGACGGGCTCGCAAGTCACCGGCTTCTACGACCCGATGATCGCGAAGATCATCGCGGTGGCGCCCGACCGGGAGACAGCCCTTCGTCGGCTGGATGAGGCTCTGGCGCGCACGGTCGTGCTCGGCGTGGACACGAACATCGCCTTCCTGCGCACGCTGTGCCGCGATGCGCGGGTGATCGCCGGAGATCTCGACACGGGTCTGATCGAGACTCTTCTGCCTCTGCAGGTCGACCAGCCGACGACGGCGATGCTCGCCGCCGCGAAGGACGTGATCCTGCGCGTCAGCGCCTCGCGCGCAGGCAGTGGGGTCGCTCGCCGTGCCGGCGCGGTGTGGGGCGCTCTCAGCGCTGCAGCACCACGCGATATCGCATTCCTCACCGATCAGGACGATGTCGCCTTCGCTGTCGAAGCGCCCGCAGCGCACCGCCCGGCAGCAGCGGCCGCCGACAGTGAGGGTGCGGTCTGGGTGAGCGACGACGGGCGCACCGCACGTCTTCGTCCGATCGATCGCCGGCAGAGGATGCAGCGTCGCCTGCGGGCGCAGGATGCGCGTGCCGAGGCGAGGGGGCCCGAGGCCCGTGCCCCGATGCCCGGCAGCATCGTCGCCGTGCATGTGGCGGACGGTGCTGCGGTGACCGCGGGCACGCCGATCGTCGCGATCGAGGCGATGAAGATGGAGCACCCGGTTCTCGCCCCGCACGACGGGGTCGTGAGCCTGCTGGTCGCCGTGGGCGACCAGGTGCGGCGCGACCAGCCGGTCGCCCGAGTGACGATGGAGGAGAACCGATGATGCACGATCTGACCGACGAGGAGCGCGAGCTCGCGGGGATGGTCCGAGACTTCGCGGACAGCGTCGTGGCGCCGCAATCCTACGAGGCCGACCGCACTCACACGCTCTCGATGGAGGTCGTGGGGCAGATGGGAGACCTCGGGCTGTTCGGACTGCCGTTCCCCGAGCAGTATGGCGGACAGGGCGGCGACTACATGGCCCTGTGCATCGCGATCGAGGCCCTGGGTCGCGTCGACCAGTCGATCGCGATCACTCTCGAAGCAGGAGTGAGTCTCGGCGCCATGCCGGTCTTCCGATTCGGAACCGAAGAGCAGAAGCACGAGTTCCTTCCGGACCTGCTCGCCGGCCGTGCACTCGCGGGATTCGGTCTGACGGAGCCGGAGGCCGGCAGCGACGCGGGGGCGACCCGCACGAGTGCCCGCCTCGACGGTGACGAGTGGGTGATCGACGGATCGAAGCAGTTCATCACGAACTCCGGGACGCCGATCACCCGGTTCGTCACCGTCACCGCGGTCACAGGGAACGAAGGCGGACGCAAGGAGATCTCCACGATCATCGTCCCGAACGGCACGGCGGGCTTCACCGTCGAGGCACCGTACGACAAGGTCGGATGGAACGCGTCCGATACTCATCCGCTGACCTTCGACGGTGCGCGCGTGCCCGAAGCCAACCTCCTCGGGGAGCGGGGGAGCGGCTTCCGCAACTTCCTGAGCATCCTCGACGAGGGGCGAATCGCGATCGCCGCTCTGTCGACCGGCGCCGCGGAGGGCTGCCTCGAAGCCGCCGTCGACTATGCGAAGAGTCGTACGATCTTCGGGAGTGCCCTCAGCACCCGTCAGAACGCGCAGTTCACTCTGGCGCGGATGCGAGCCCGCGTGCACACCGCGCGGCTCGCCTGGCATCATGCGGCGAGGCTGCGAGACGGAGGACGGCCGTTCGCCGAGCAGGCGGCCATCGCGAAGCTCGTCGCGGGCGAAGCCGCCATGGACAATGCCAGGGACGCGACGCAGATCTTCGGGGGCAACGGATTCATGAACGAGTTCCCGGTGGCGCGTCACTACCGGGACTCCAAGATCCTCGAGATCGGCGAGGGGACCACCGAGGTCCAGTTGCTCGTGATCGCGCGAGCCCTCGGACTCGCCGGGTAGCGTGGTGGCATGCGACGTTCGGATCGCGCGAGGGAGTCGAAGTGACCGCACACGACATCATCCAGCGGGGACTCTACTTCGAGGAGTTCGACCTGGATGCCCGTTACCTGCATCGGCCGGGGCGGACCGCCACCGAAGCCGACAACGTGCTCTTCACGACGCTCACGATGAACACGCAGGCGCTGCATCTCGATGCGGCATTCGCTGACATCCAG
>Ga0308166_1003181_pt1 | contig 14203 bp, 11 predicted proteins | sample PhyCR2_2_FD_202137 | JGI IMG/M metagenome (GOLD analysis project Ga0308166, IMG submission 202137) | Phyllosphere microbial communities from UC Gill Tract Community Farm, Albany, California, United States - DLSLCC.R2 | ecosystem: Host-associated > Plants > Phyllosphere > Unclassified | place... | reverse complement strand
CGGGATGGCGCCGCCCTGGTCGGCGATCTCGGCAGCGATCATGCGCTGCAGGGCTTGGGACGCGGCCAGCGCGTCGCTGGAGGGAAGAGGTAAGGACATCCGGCCATTGTAGCGAGAATCGGCAGCGACCCACAAACCACGATGACACAGACATTTTCGACGCCTGACCCAGTTGGCACATCCCTGGCCCGCCCGCACGCGGGACGCGCGCGCGTGGCCCTCGTCACGGGCGGCGGCCGGCGCATCGGGCGCGCCATCGCGCTCGGCATGGCCGAAGCCGGCTGGGACGTCGCCGTGCACTACCGCCAGTCCGCACAGGATGCCGACGAGGTCGTCGCGGCGATCCGCGCCCTGGGCCGGCGGGCCGTCGCGCTGCATGCGGACCTCGCCGACGAGGCGGCCGTGCGCGCCCTGCCCGGCCAGGCCGCGCACCTGCTGGGCGGGCTGGATTGCATCGTCAACAACGCGTCGTTGTTCGAATACGACAAGCCGGACGCCTTTTCTCCGGCCCTGCTGGCCGCCCACATGCAGTGCAACGTGGGCGCGCCGCTGCTGCTCGCGCAGGCCTTGCACGCGCTGGTGCCGGACGGCGGCCAGGCCGTCGTGATCAACTTGCTCGACCAGAAACTGTACAATCTCAACCCGGATTTTTTGTCGTACACGTTGTCGAAGGCGGCATTGCAGACGGCGACCACGATGCTGGCCCAGGCGCTGGCACCGAGACTGCGCGTCGTCGGCATCGCGCCCGGCATCACGCTCGTCTCGGGCGACCAGAGCGCGGACGGCTTCGAGCGCGCGCACAAGGTCACGCCGCTGGGACGCTCGTCCACGCCGCAGGACATCGTCGACGCCGTGTGCTACGCGGCCAACGCGAAGGCGCTGACCGGCACCACCCTGCTCGTCGACGGCGGCCAGCACCTGATGCCGCTGGCGCGCGACGTGATGTTTTTGACTGAAGACTGAATCAACCCCGTCCCCCTCTTATTTCGAAGGTTTCCTATGTTGTCCGCCCTGTTCTACCCGCAGCTGCGCGATTGCCGCAGGCTGTTCCTGCGCAATTACGAAGTCATGATCAACATCGGTGTCCATGAGTTCGAAAAGAAGGGCGAGCAACGCGTCCTGATCAATGTTGACCTGTACATCCCGCTCGCCCTGTCGACGCCAAAGGACGATCAATTGGACGAAGTGGTCGACTACGACTTCATGCGCGAGACCATCGCCAGGCGCATGGCGCAGGGCCACGTGCACCTGCAGGAAACCCTGTGCGACGACGTCGTGAAGGCGATGCTGGCGCACCCGAACGTGCGCGCGGCCCGCGTGTCGACGATGAAGCCCGACGTGTATCCCGACTGCGAAGGCGTCGGCGTCGAAGTGTTCCAGATCAAGGATGAAGCATGAATGAAGTAACGATGGCGCGCCCGTCCGAGGCCCTGCCCGACGCCGCCGACAAGAAGGCCGAGAAGCAGGCCTACGAAAACAACAAGCTGCACAAGCGGCTGTGCCGGCTCGTCGGCCAGGCGATCGGCGATTTCAACATGATCGAGGACGGCGACAAGGTCATGGTCTGCCTGTCCGGCGGCAAGGACAGCTATGCGCTGCTGGACATCCTGATGACCTTGCGCGAGCGTGCCCCGATCCACTTCGACATCGTCGCCGTCAACCTCGACCAGAAACAGCCGAACTTCCCGGCCGACGTGCTGCCGGCCTATCTGGACAAGCTGGGCATCCCGTACCACATCGAGAACCAGGACACGTACAGCATCGTCAAGCGCCTGATCCCGGAAGGCAAGACGACGTGCTCGCTGTGCTCGCGCCTGCGGCGCGGCATCCTGTACCGCGTGGCGGACGAACTGGGCTGCACGAAGATCGCCCTGGGCCACCACCGCGACGACATCCTCGAGACCTTCTTCCTGAACATGTTCTTCGGTGCGAAGATCAAGGGCATGCCGGCCAAGCTCGTCTCGGACGACGGCAAGCACGTCGTGATTCGCCCGCTGGCCTACGTGAAGGAAGCGGATACGGAACGCTATGCGGAAGTGAAGGAGTTCCCGATCATCCCGTGCGACCTGTGCGGCTCGCAGGAAAACCTGCAGAGAAAACAGATCAAGGCAATGTTGCGCGACTGGGAAAAGAAGCACCCGGGCCGCGTGGAAAACATCTTCTCGTCGCTGTCGACCGTCGTGCCGTCGCACCTGATGGACCGCGAGATGTTCGGCTTCACGGACCTGAAGGCGGACGGCGTGGCGAATCCGGCCGGCGACATCGCGTTCGACGAGGAGCCGTGCTCGACGCCGGCGACGGGGACCATTCCGCTGCAGCCGCTGTAAGCCTTACTGCTTCTGTCGCTTCGTGTGAATGTCGTTCCCGGCCGTCAGCCCGGCTGACGCGAACAACTTCTGATATCCAGCCACCTCCTCGCCATTGATGATGGCGGGATCGGTGGCGGCATACGTCATCGCCACCCCGACGCCGGGCGTGGCGAAGACGACGATGCCGCGCCTGCCCTCCACTCCGTCCAGCGGCTCCGCCACCACCAGCGTCTTCTCGACCGCCAGCCGGCGCATATTGGCAAATCGCCTTTGCGCATCTATGCGCAACGCATGGTTTGACATTGTCTGTGTAGTGTAGTTTCTTGATGAACGATTCATGAGATCGATTTCACTCTAAAGATTGGCGTTCAGACACCCACTACGGGCCCACAAAGAGATGTAATATTCCTACCTCTTTGTCACGCCCACCTGGATCCCTCATGCAAATCGGCCAACCCGCCGGTACCGCCCAGCCGGGCGGCGCCACTACCCACGCCAACACCCAGGTCGCGAGCCTGCGCGTTTTCGTGTTCGCCCTGTTCTTCACGTTCGGCGGCATCACGAGCCTGAACGACGTCATCATCCCGAAACTGAAAGACCTGTTCACGCTGTCGTACGCGCAGGCGATGCTCGTGCAGTCGGCCTTCTTTGCCGCCTATTTCATCGTGTCGCTGCCGGCCGCCGCCATCGTGCAGCGCATCGGCTACATGCGCACGGCCGTCGTCGGCCTGCTCACGATGACGGCCGGTTGCCTGTTGTTCATCCCCGCCTCCTCGTCCGGTCTATTCATCACCTTCCTGCTCGCGCTGTTCGTGTTGGCCGCCGGCATCACCATCGTGCAGGTCGTGGCCAATCCGCTCATCTCGATGCTGGGCGCCCCCGCCACCGCGTCCAGCCGCCTGACCTTCGCACAGGCCTTCAACTCGCTCGGCACGACCGTCTTTCCATACGTCGGCGCCATCCTGATCCTCGGCTCGCTGGCCCACGTCGACCAGGCGACCCTGTCGGCCGACGCGCTCGCCGCCTACCGCGCGGCCGAGAGCCAGGTCGTCGTGCACACCTACCTCGGCCTGGCCGTCGCGCTGACCGTCGTCGCCCTCCTTGTCTGGACGAACCGCAACAAGCTCGTCGAACATCCCCATCCCGCCGGCAGCATGTGGAGCGCCTTCGACCTGCTGAAACAGCCCCGCTTCGCATTCGGCACCCTGTGCATCTTCCTGTACGTCGGCGCCGAAGTGGCCGTCGGCTCGCTGATCGTCAACTACCTGATGCAGCACGACGTGCTGGGCCTCGGCGCGGAAGCGGCCGGCAAGCACGTGCCGCTGTACTGGGGCGGCGCCATGGTCGGCCGTTTCCTCGGCGCCTACGTCCTGCGCATCTGCGCGCCGGGCAAGGTGCTGGCCGGCGCCGGCGCCATCGCCGCCCTGCTGCTCCTCGTCTCGGCCACCACGCAGGGCGCCACTTCGGGCTGGGCGCTGCTCGCCATCGGCCTCGTCAACTCGATCATGTTCCCCACCATCTTCACGCTGGCGTCGGAAGGCCTGAGCGAGCGCGCGGCCGAAGGCTCGGGCCTGATCTGCGTGGCCATCGTCGGCGGTGCCATCGTGCCGTTGATCACGGGCTACGCCGCCGACGCCGCCGGCCTGCGCCTCGCGCTCGCCGTGCCCGCGCTGTGCTACCTGCTGATCCTCGTGTTCGGCTGGTACGCGCGCCGGCCGCTGCAGCACGGCTGAGCGTCAACCCGCGACATCCGTGCCCGCCGGGCTCACGCCGTCCAGCTGCCTGCGCGCCTGGCCGAGCTGGCGCAGCGCGCGGGCGTTGATGCGGTCGCGCTCGGCATCGCGCAGCCAGCCCCACTTGTCGAAGTAGCGCCACGCCGACACGCACCGCCACCAGAGCGCTGCCGACCGCCTGCGCCAGCCGCGCGCGCTTGCCCGGGCCGGGTCGCGCACAGGGTGACGCAACACCGTGACATGCGGCACGAACACGGTGCGCGCGATGCATGCGGTGCGGCGCGCCAGGTCGACGGTGTCGAACCGCTGCAGGAAGCGCTCGTCGAACATGCCCGCCCGCAGCACGGTCTCGACCCGCATCAGCAGGCAGCAGCCCGGCGGCACCGGCACCTCCATCACCCGGCTGTAGCCGCCCGCGTGCAGCTGGTAGCGCGCCAGCCTGCCGCTGGACCGGCGCAGCAGCGGAAAGCAGCGCCCCAGCAGCAGTTCCAGCGGCCCCGGCAGCAGGCTGCACAGCGGCTGCAGGCGCCCGTCCACATCCTGCACCCGCGGCGCCAGCAGGCCCACGTCGGGATGCTGCTCCATGTAGGCGACCATCCGGGCCACCGCGTCGAGCGGCAAGCCGATGTCGGGTGCAAGCAGCAGGTGATAGACACTCCCCGCCGCCGCGGCCTCGCGCAGGATGCGGTTATGGGCGCGCGCCTGACGGGGCCAGTCCGGTTGCGGGCGGTAGTGCGCCCCGTAGCGTCCGGCCAGCGCGGCCAGCGCTGGCTGTTGCGCATCGTCGACCAGGTAGACCCGCAGGTGCGGACAGGCCGTCGTGAGGCTGAGCAGCAGATGCTCGATCCGGTCCGGTGTCGCCCCGCTGCAGACGAGGCAGCAGCTGGCCCGGACGGCCGCGGCGCCCATGCTCAGCCCCCGCCGCGCGCGCGCGTTCGCCGGGCGCGCGGTGCATGCGCGACACGCCGGTTAGTTGCAAAACGGAATTCCTTGTCCATGACGCCCTCCATCGAACGAAACACATGGGTTCAGAGTGGCGCCGTGCGCGACGGTTGCAGCGGAATCGGCGGCGCTTGCGCAGGATCAGACTGCAAGCATCTGCCGCCGACAAATGGATATGAAAGAGGTCGAACGATTACAGCGCCACGTCGGTGCGCAGTACCGGATACAGGTTGAAACGCTCATCCCAGGACGGGTGGCGGCGCGCAAAGAATTCCAGGCGCGCGTGGGCATTCTTCGCGAATGCCGGATCGGTCTCGACCTTGTGCCGGAATTCTGCGGCCAGGGCCGGATCGCGCGCCATCTGTTCGCGCGCCACGTCCTCGGCCACGTATTCCTCCATGTATTCCTTGCGCTCGAAGGCGTTGTTGAACTCGCCCCAGGCCAGCAGCGAATCCGGGGCCTGCGGCTCGAACAGGGCCATGACGAGGCGCGCCTTGGGCTGGGCGATCGGCACAAACAGCGCACCTTTGCCGAGGTTGCGCGGCTCGGGCTTCCAGCTGCCCTCGACCTTCAGGCGCTGGTGCGATTCGAACGACGTCGGGGAGAACGTGGCCTGGTCGGCACGGAAGGTTTGCACGGGCGCGGCATCGACCGCCTTGTCGATCTTGCGGAACACGATGCCGTGTTGCACGAGCTTCGTCGCGACCATCTGCGCCCACGCGGCCGGCACGACGTAGCCCGCGCCCGGTGCCCGCACCTGCAGGTCGGCCACGACCTCGTCGCGCAGCGGCACGTGCCAGACCTGCGGCTTCGTTTCGTCGTAGCGGGTCATCAGCATGCCGGACACGTCGGACATCGTGCGCGTGTAGGCATAGCCCTGGAAGTCGACCATCGTGGTCTTGTCGGTGGTGCGGTACGTCAGCGCCACGGGCTGGCCGGCGATGTGCGTGGCGCGCGCGTCGGCGGCGCGTGCCGCCTGCGTCCATGCCGCGCCGTGGGCAGCCACCTGCTGCAGCACGGAGACGATGGCATTGTGCGTGATGCGCACGCGGGTCGGATAGTCCTTCCACGAGTGCGTCTCGACGAGCATGGCCATCCGGTTGCGCAGCTGGAAATAACCGGTCGAGAAGCGCGGATCGGAGACGCCGTCGACGAAGCCGGAGGCCGGGTCGTCCGTCTCCTTGAACGACATGTAATAGGACTGCGGCATCGAGCCCTGCTTGCTGATGTCGGCGATGACGTTCGCGCGCAGTGCCTGGCCGATCTCGCGGAATGCCGGGTCGCCCGAGTACACGGGTTCGACCTGGATGGAGACGTCGTGCTGGAACATGGCGCCGTCCGTGACGTGCAGGTCGACATAGGTCAACGGGTCCCACGCGTTCACCAGCGCCAGCATGGCCTGCATCTCGGGCGCGTCGGCCTTCACGTAGTCGCGGTTCAGGTTGGTGTTCTGCGCCGTGGTGCGCCAGCCCATCTCGACGGGGCCGCGCTGGTTCGGGCGGTTCCATTTCGCGAAGCGTTCATGGCCGTCGACGTTGAACACGGGGACGAACAGCAGCACCTGCCTGTCCAGCACGCCCGCGGCGAGTTTGCCGTCGAGGATGTCACGCAGGGCGAGGAAGCCCGCGTCCTTGCCGTCGATCTCGCCCGCGTGGATGCCGCCCTGGATCAGCGTGACCGGCAGGTTCGCCTTGCGCGCCGCGTCGGGCGTGAACACGCCGCGTGCGTTGACGGCCAGCGCCAGCATCGGCCGGCCTTCCGGCGTCGTGCCGAACTGGAAGCATTTCACCTGCTTCGGATACGCCTGCTGGAAGGCGCCGCACAGCTTGACGACCTCGTCGTAGCGGCCCGTGGCCTGGAAGCCGGAGCGCTCCGAGACGGTGACGAGGTCGGGGGCGGCGTGCGCCAGGGGCGCAGCCAGCAGGGCCAGCAAGAACGCAATGCGGATCATCGATACACTCCGGCAGGATTGAAAAAGATTCAAGCCGGAAATTATAGATCGGTGATCCGGTCAGCGTGTGCGCGGCGGATAAATCGCGATCTCCTTCATCTGCGACCGCGCGATGTGCATCGGCACGCGACGCGCCCGCGCCGTCGATGCCGCCGGGCAGGCATTGGTGGCGCGGTACGCGAGCGCGGCGGCCAGCATGCCCTCGGCGGGATCGCCCAGCGCATGCGCCATGTCGTCGGACACGGCGCAGGTCGGCGCGAAGCCGTCGGCGAAATCGCCGAAGCCCTTGGCGTTCACGCCCTGGAACTGGATCGTGAAATACGTCGTGCCGCAGTTGTCCGCCGGCAGGAAACCGTAGGGCTTGCCGCAGGTCGTCGCGCCGATGATATCGACCTGGACATCCACCCCGCGCAGGCCGTTGATGACGGCTTCGCTGGCCGAGCACGTGTCGGACGTCGTCAGCACAGTCACGCGCTTCAGGCCCAGGTAGGGCAACGCCAGATTGCGCGGCGCGGAAAAGCCGTAGGCCGTGTTGCGGAACGGGATCGGGGCATCGGGCGCCGTCTTGTCGTTGTACAGCGCGCGCTCGAACGTCTTTCCGGCCGCGGCCGGTCCCGCGATCATGTACGCCAGTTCGCTGGCGACGTACAGCAGGCCGCCGCCGTTGTAGCGCATGTCGAGTACGAGGTCCGCCGCGCCCTGGTTCTTCAGGCTCGTGAACGCATTCACGAGCTGCAGCTCGGAGACGGCATTGTGGTCCTCGAAGCTCAGGTAACCCACCTTGCCGGTCGGCGTGTCGATCACTTTCACGTTTTTCACGGGCGTCGTCGTGACGACGGCGGACGTCAGCGCGATGTCCATCGTGGTGTCGCCGCGGCGGAGCGTGAGCGTGTGGCGCTCGCCCGCGGTGTCCGGCGACAGGCCGTCGTTCAGCAGCGCGATCTGCGCCTCGTCGGCGGTGTTGATGAAGTCGATGCCGTCGACGGCGGTCAGCAGGTCACCGCGCTGGATGCCGGCCGCCGCCGCGGGCGACCCCGGCTCGACGATCGCCGCGATCCAGGTGCGCGGTGCCGTCGTGGAGTTGACGGACCACGTCAGGCCATAGCCCGTATCCTGGCTCGCATTGGTCAGCGCATCCCATTCCGCCGTCGTGTAGGTGAAATGGAAACGGTCCTTCTCCTTGCCCGACGCGGTCAGCGCGGGCGTCTTGAGCGCATCGAAATAGTCGAGCGTGTTGGTGTAGTCGGCCATGCGGACCGTCGACGGGATCTCGTTGTACCAGAGATAAGTCGCGTCGGTCCAGCCGCGCAGGAATTTCATCTCGTCCTGCAACGTGCCCTGGCGGTCCGGGAACGCATGGCCCTCGGCGTCGACGCCCATGCGCGGCGTGGCGCACAGGTTTTGGTAACTGATGTAGTCGGACGGGATCGGGTCCGGGGTCACGGCCGGTGGCGTGGGCGTCGTGGTCGGTGGCGTGGGCGTCCCGGTGCCGGGATTGCCGGCGACGGGCGTCGAGGCGCCGATGCCTGGACTCCCCCCGCCGCCGCCACAGCCGGACAGCGTGACGAGCGTCGCGAAAGCGCAGGCGAACAGTCGGGAAAAACGGGTCGGCGAAGCAGAGGTAGAAAGCGATTTCATGCGTCCGATTATAGACCCGGCCGCTTCGCGCAAATACATCCAACTGTAACAACGCCGCCTGCCGAATCCGGCAGGTGGCGTCGTGTCAAAAGATCGGCATCAGGCGGCGCGGGTGACGGTGCCGCCCGCGTGGAAGGCGGACACCAGTTCCGCTTCCTTGCGCTTGGCTACCTTGAGGTTGCGCTCCTTGACGTGGCCGAAGCCGCGGATGTCTTCCGGGATGCTCGCGATGGCCACGGCCTGCGCCAGGTTCTCGGCCGTCAGCCTGCGCAGCAAGCCCTCGATGGTGGCGCGGTATTCGCCGATCAATGCGCGCTCCATCCGGCGCTCGGCCGTGTGGCCGAACGGATCGAACGCCGTGCCGCGCAAGCCCTTCAGCTTCGCTAGCACGCCGAACGCCTTCATCATCCACGGACCGAATTCCTGTTTGACCAGGTGGCCTTCCTTGTCCTTCTTCGCGAACAGCGGCGGCGCCAGGTGGAACTTCAGTTTGACGTCGCCTTCGAACATGCCGTCGATCCTGGCCATGAACGCCGGATCCGTGTACAGGCGCGCGACTTCGTACTCGTCCTTGTAGGCCATCAGCTTGTGCAGGTAGCGCGCGACGGCTTCCGTCAGGCGCGTGCCCTTGCCCAGCTTCTCTTCGGCGGCGCGGACACGGTCGACGAACGCCTTGTACTGCGCGGCATAGCCGGCGTCCTGGTACGCGGTCAAGAGTTCGACGCGGCGCTTGACGAGGTCGTCGAGCGTCTGCGCGCGCTTGAACTCGATCACCTTCGCGGGCGTGACGAGCTTCTGCACGGACGGCAGGTCATGCGCCGCCGTGCGGCCCCAGTTGAAGGCGGCCTTGTTGAAGGCGACCGATACGCCGTTCAACTCGATCGCCTTCATGAGCGACGCTTCCTGCAGCGGCACGTGGCCCTTCTGGAACGCGTAGCCCAGCATGAACATGTTGGTGGCGATGGCGTCGCCCATCAAGGTCGTCGCGATGTGGCCCGCGTCGACGAAGTCGACATTGCCTTCGCCGCAAGCCTGCACGATGGCGCCGCGCGAACCTTCTGCCGGGAATTGCCAGTCCGGGTTGCGGATGAACGCGGCGGTCGTCGCGCCGGTGCCGTTGACGGCGGCCCACGTGCGGCCTTCGCCCATGCGCGACAGCGCGTCGCGGCTGGCCGTCACGATCTGGTCGCAGCCGATCACGAGGTCTGCGTTACCCGTGCCGACACGCGTCGAGTACAAATCGCCCTGGCGGTCCGCGAGGCGCACGTGCGACATGACCGGACCGCCCTTCTGCGCGAGGCCGCTCATGTCCAGCACGAGGGCCCCCTTGCCTTCGACGTGGGCGGCCACCGCGAGGATCTGGCCGACCGTCACGACACCCGTGCCGCCGACGCCGGTGACGAGGATGCCGAACGGGTTCGTCGTCGCCGGGATCTTCGGCATCGGCAGCGACGGCGGCGCCGCTTCGGCGGCCGTCTTCTTCGGCTTTTTGAGTCCGCCGCCTTCGACCGTGACGAAGCTCGGGCAGAACCCGGTCACGCACGAAAAATCCTTGTTGCACGAGGACTGGTTGATCTGGCGCTTGCGGCCCAGTTCCGTCTCCAGCGGTTCGACGGACAGGCAGTTCGACTGCTTCGAGCAGTCGCCGCAGCCTTCGCACACGGCTTCGTTGATCACCGCGCGCTTGGCCGGATCCGGGTAGGCGCCCTTCTTCCGGCGGCGGCGCTTTTCGGACGCGCAGGTCTGGTCGTAGATCATCGCGGACACGCCCGGCATCTCGCGCAGTTCGCGCTGCACGTCCATCAGTTCCGCGCGGTGGCGCACGGTGACGCCTTCGGCCCACGGATAATCGTCCGGATACTTCTCCGGTTCGTCCGTGACGACGATGATCGGCTTCACGCCTTCGGCGGCGAGCTGGCGGCTGATCTTGGCCGGGTCGAGCGGGCCGTCGACGACCTGGCCGCCCGTCATCGCGACGGCGTCGTTGTACAGGATTTTATACGTGATGTTGACCTTGGCCGCGACCGAGGCGCGGATCGCCAGCACGCCCGAGTGGTAATAGGTGCCGTCGCCGAGGTTCGCGAACACGTGCTTCTCGCCCGTGAACGGCGCCTGGCCGATCCACGTGACGCCTTCGCCGCCCATGTGCGTGAACGTGGACGTTTCGCGGTCCATCCACAGCACCATGTAGTGGCAGCCGATGCCGGCCATCGCGCGCGAACCCTCCGGCACCTTGGTCGAGCTGTTGTGCGGGCAGCCGGAGCAGAAGTACGGGATGCGGTCGGTTTCCGGGTTCGCCTTCGGGATGTTCTTGAGGATCAGTTCCTTCGCTTCGAGGAAGGCGATGCGTTCCTTCACGCGCTCCGCGACCGGATGGCCGGCGCAATAGTGCGAGATGCGCGACGCGATCGCGCGCGCGACCTGGGCCGGGTTCAGCTCGTAGTTCGCCGACAGCAGCCAGTCGCCCTGGCCGGAGCGGTTCTTGACGCTCCATTCGCCGGCGTCGTCGAACTTGCCGACGACGCGCGGGCGCTCGCCGTCCGGCAGGCTGTACAGCTCTTCCTTCAGCGCATATTCCAGCACCTGCCGCTTTTCCTCGACGACGAGGATCTCGTCCAGGCCGCGCGCGAATTCGTGCACGCCGACCGAGTCCAGCGGCCACGTCATGCCGACCTTGTACACGCGCAGGCCGATGTCGCGCGCGGCCTGCTCGTCGATGCCGAGATCCGCCAGCGCCTGGCGCGTGTCGAGGTAGCTCTTGCCCGCGGTGATGATGCCGATCTTGGGCTGGGGGCTGTCCCAGATGATCTGGTTGAGTTTATTGGCGCGCGCATAGGCCAGCGCGGCATACCACTTGTAGTGGTTCATGCGCACTTCCTGGTCCAGCACGGCGTCCGGCCAGCGGATGTTCAGGCCGCCCGGCGGCATCTCGAAGTCGGTCGGCAGGACGGTCTGGACGCGGTCCGGATCGAGGTCGACGACGGCACCCGATTCGATGATGTCGGTCACGCATTTCATCGACACCCACAGGCCGCTGTAGCGGCTCATCGCCCACGCGTGCAGGCCGTAGTCGATGTATTCCTGCACGGACGACGGATACAGCACGGGAATGCCGCAGTGGTGCAGGATGTGGTCGGACTGGTGCGCCGTCGACGACGATTTCGCCGCGTGGTCGTCGCCCGCCAGCACGAGCACGCCGCCGTTCTGCGCGGAGCCCGCGTTGTTGCCGTGTTTGAACACGTCGCCGCAGCGGTCCACGCCCGGGCCCTTGCCGTACCACATGGCGAACACGCCGTCGTACTTCGCATCCTTGAACAGATTGGTCTGCTGCGTGCCCCAGACGGCGGTGGCCGCGAGGTCTTCGTTCATGCCGGGGTGGAAGTGGACGTGGTGCGATTCCAGGTGTTTCTTCGCCTTCCACGCGGTCTGGTCGACCTGGGTGACGGGCGAACCCCGGTAGCCGGTGATGTAGCCCGCCGTGTTCAGGCCGGCCTTCAGGTCGCGTTCGCGCTGCAGCATCGGCAAGCGGATCAGCGCCTGGGTGCCGGTCATGAAGGCGCGGCCGCGCTCGAGCGTCCATTTGTCGTCGAGCGTGATCTCGTGCGGGGGTAGCGGTTCCAGCTGGCTGCGGTCCAGGGGGGCGTTCATGCGTGTCTCCGATTATGTTTGTCGTGTTTCGGTTCGGGCCAGTATAGACCTGTGTCACAAGCATTAAATTTCAATGAATTCCCCCCATCCGGCGATTTGCGCAATAAAATTGCGACACGTGCCCGTCCTGTGGAGAATTCATGTCAAAAATCGAGCTGGATAAAACCGATCGCAAAATCCTGGCCATCCTCCAGTCGGATGGCCGCCTGTCGAACCAGGACGTGGCCGAGCGCGTCAGCCTGTCGCCGTCGCCCTGCCTGCGCCGCATCAAGCGGCTGGAAGAGGCCGGTGTCATCCGGCAATATGTCGCCTTGCTCGATCCCGACAAGCTGGGCCTGGGCCTGCTGGCCTATGTGAATGTCCGCCTGGAAAAACACAGCGAAGGTGCGGCGAACGCGCGCGTGCCGGCGACGTCGCCGCGCTTCGAATTCGCCCAGGCCGTCTCGACCTGGCCGGAAGTGGTGGCCTGCTATGCGATGACGGGGGAGATGGATTTCCTGCTGCGCGTGCACGTGGAAGACATGGACCACTTCTCGCGCTTCATGATGAGCACCTTGCTGCGCCACCCGGCCGTGCTGGACGTCAAGTCGAGCTTCGCCCTGCAGCGCATCAAGGAAACGACAGCGCTGCCCATCGTTTGACGGTGTTTAGTAATAAGCACGAAACTCGCAGGCCAATGCGCGCGCGCGTTTGACCCGGCGCGGCGGTCTCGCTAATCTCGACCTGGTCTCGGCCCGGCCGTCGCTTCAGGGGCGGCCGGTTCGTCTCCAGCCGGTGTGGTCCGGCTCTCTTTCCGATGCACCGGGCGCGCCCGGTCCGTCGGATTTTTTTGGCTGTGTTCGCGGTAATTCGGTAACCCGCTCGCTTAGCCGAGCTGGACCGCAGCGAACAGCAGATGAGCCGGCTTCGTGAGCCGACGATCGTCCAGCACGCGCTGCCAGCCCGAGTAATGGATCAGGTAGCGGCTCGCCACGCCGCGAAACCGCACCAGCCAGCTTTTGAACCGGCTGTGCCAGCTGTTCACGTTCTGCACATGGATCGCGCCACGCGCCCGAACGCCGGATTTCACGTTCACCGCTTCGTGCGTGATGCCAGCCTGCTCCGCGAAATGCTGATAGACGATGGCGCCGTCGGTGATCAAGAGGGCGTCGTCTTGCAGCACGGGTTTGAGGCACTCATGCAATTGCCCCACCGTCACCTGGCCGCGCCCCGTATGAAAATCGAGCGTCCGGCCACTGCGGTCGCGCGCGACGAGCAGGCAATCGTGTTCCCGGTTGATACCGCGCCGTTTGGCCACGCCGCCACGTTTTCGGGGTGGCCGCGTCAGGTTGCGCGCACCCTTCTGCGATTCGAGCCGATACGTCTCGTCGGCCTCGACGATGGCCGACAACGTCGCCGGCCGGTCGCGCATGACTCCGGGCACGAACCGGTGGCGCCACCGGAAGCTGGTCGTGCGATGCACCCCGACGACTTGCGCGGCATCGCGCACCGTGCGCGATTCGAGCACGCATTGCAGGTACGGCAGCCAGAGCTCCTTCTTGCGCAGCCTTGCCAGCGGCGTACCGGTCAGTGCGTTGTGGCTGCGCCCGCAGCCGAGACAGCGAAAGCGCTGCAGTCCGCTGGCCTGGCCGCAGCGGTGCTTGCGGGCGCAGCGGCAGTGCGGACACGGCCGGCCCGCCGCCGCCTGCTCGATCAGGGCAATGCACTCGGCCGGATCCGCGATGCCGGCGATCCATTCCCGTAGCCGAGACAGGTCGTCTGGCGACAACTGCACCGCCAACAGCATCGCGAACAATTCGTCGAACGTCAGGCCGCGCATCGTCACTCCTCATGAGTTAACTCGACGATGCGTATGACCTCTGCAACGAATTTCAGTTCACATAAATAACAATGGGATGGACGCCCCCACCCGAAAACGGCATCGATGTGCCAAAGTGGAAGTGTCTAAACACCACGACATCGAGGGAGGCGTCATCATGAAG
>Ga0308166_1003178_pt1 | contig 14211 bp, 12 predicted proteins | sample PhyCR2_2_FD_202137 | JGI IMG/M metagenome (GOLD analysis project Ga0308166, IMG submission 202137) | Phyllosphere microbial communities from UC Gill Tract Community Farm, Albany, California, United States - DLSLCC.R2 | ecosystem: Host-associated > Plants > Phyllosphere > Unclassified | place... | reverse complement strand
GATTCCTTGTTGTGTGGCGCAAATAGATTTTTAAGAATATAATTTGCAGCCATGTAAGCCATCCGTTATCAACGCAGCGGACGGCGCAATGGTTTACCAAGCGGCGCATTTTTGTCCCGACATGCGCCGATCCCAACCCGAGGCCGGTCGTGGCCTCCCAGCCCGTCGGCAGCGGAAGTAAAGAAAGAATGCAGGAGTTGACCCCCGAATTACGCAGCTTTATTCTCACGCTGCCATCAGTTCCCTTCCTCGAAGCGCTGTTGCTGGTGCATGGCGCGCCCGACGAAATCTGGACCGCGGAATCCATCGCGCGCCGGTTGTACCTGCAAAGCGTCGGCCAGGCGCAGTTGATCGTGACGCAGCTGGCCGAGCGCGGATTCTGCGTCTGCACCAGCGACGGCCAGCTGGCCTACGAGCCCGCCGATCCGGCACTGCGCGAAGCGGTCACGCAGCTCGCGGCCATCTATCGCCAGCAGCTGATCGAAATCACCCATCTCGTGCACGGCTGACGCGACACAGGTCGCGCCTTTCTCCCCCGCGCGCGGGCGCCGGGCTAAAATAGGTCATTCCCCCACCAACGAGGTTTCGATGCCCGCTGCGCCGCCGTCCGATAGCCGTGCCGACACCCGACGCGCCACCCGACCTTCCGGCCTGCTGCGTGTGCTGCTGCCGTTCTTGCTGGTCATCGTCGCGCTGCTGGTCGACGGCCTGCTGTTCTATCGCGCCGACCGCGTGCCGACGGCCGTGCCGGTGGGGATTGCGCTGGCGCTGATCGTCCTGCTGGCGCTGAAGAACTTCTGGGGACGCCGCTATCTGGCGGCCGCCTGCAGCGTGCTGGCCGGTGTCGTGCTGGCGGGCGTCTACCTGACGCCGATGCGCGCGGCGCAGATCCAGGCCGTCCACACGACGCGCTTCCTGCTCAAGGCGCCGGCCTATCGCGCCGAAGCGGCGCGCGCACCCATCGACGCCGAAACGGGCCGCCGCTACCGCGAGTGGCGCTGGGAGACGCAGCCCATCGCCAGCACCACGCTGGTATTCGACGAAAGCGATGCGCTGGCGCGGCGCGTCAAGCCGCACCAGGGCAAGCTGGCCGATGCCGACCAGGTGTATCCGGTCGCACCGCACTTCTATGTTGTCGTCGGCTACGCGCTGTAGGCGTCAGGGCAGGCTGTAGTCGAACGTGTAGCGGTGCCCGCCGCCTTTGGTATCGATGCGCATCGTGCCGGCGATGCCGGCCAGCTCGCCCGTGCCCGAACCGGGACTGACGACGACCAGCAGGCTTTCGCGCCCCCGCAGCATCGTGCCGGAATGCTGCAGCACGAAGCTGCCGCGGCGCCCCGCCAGCGTACCATCGAACCGCTCCACCGCGACATAGCCGGCGGCACCCTGCTGCGGCATGCCCGCCGTCAGCATCTCCCCGTCGCTGGTGCCATCCAGCGGTCCGTGGAACGTCTTGGTGAACGTCATGCGCGTACGCGTGTCGCCCGCGGCGCGTGTTTCCGGCACGAGCTTCAGCGCGATATCGAACGTGCCGGCGATCCCGCTTCCCGCGAGGGCGGGTGCGGATGCGGCGATGGCCGCCATGGCGGCCGTGGCGAGTGCTTTCATCGGATGGTCTCCTGCGGTGATAATGTGCCAGTCTAGTCGGACCAGAGGATAGCGGATTGGAAAAAAGCGACATGGCATCGACACCGAAAGGCGTCGTCGACCCGCTTGGGGCGGCCCGCCGTATCACGCTGCGCCGGCACGCGCCGGCGGCGGCGCTGGCGCACTGCATCGAATATCACTGGATCGTCGAGTGGGACCTGCGCGGGCAACCGGCGCAGACGCAACGCGTGCTGCCGTATCCGAACCTGCACCTGGCGTTCGAGGCTGGCCGCACGGCGCTGCATGGCGTCGTGCTCGGGCCGTTCGACCGGACGCTGGCGGGGCAGGGCCGCGTGCTCGGCGTACGCTTCCGCCCCGGCGGCGCGCGTGCGCTGGTGCCGGGCGATATCGCGACCATCACCGGGCGCACGCTGGCCGCGCCCGAGGTACTCGGCATTCCGGCGCATCATGCGGAATCGGCCGTGCTGGGTGCCAAAGACAACGCCGGCATGGTCGCCGCCGCCGAGGCGCTGCTGGCGCCGCGCCTCGCTTCGCTGGCACCCGACCCGCGCGCGCAACTGGCCGAACGTGCCGTGCTGACGGCGCAGGCGGAGCACGGCCCCGTGGACGTGGCCGCACTGGCGGCGGCGGTGGAGCTGGACGAGCGTTCGTTGCAGCGGCTGTTCCGCGCCTATGTCGGTGTGCCGCCGAAGTGGGTCGTGCAACGTTTCCGGCTGCAGGAAGCGATGGCCCGGCTGGCGGCGCCCGAGCCGCCCGATCTCGCCGGACTGGCGCAGGAGCTGGGCTTCTTCGACCAGGCGCACCTGACGCGCGGCTTTACGGCGCTGGTGGGGCGTTCGCCGCTCGATTACTGGAAGAGTCAGCGGTAACGCCGGCGTCCGGCCGCCGGAGACTACACGTCGGGGACAGGCACCACAGAACGGTGCCAGTCCCCGGTGCGCGAACGCCGCTGACTGTGGCGCCGCTGGGGACTGGCTCCTCTCGGGCCGAAGGGCCCGCGAGGTGCCTGTCCCCGACGTTTTATTCCCGAAGCCCGTTGACCGGGATCAGCACTACCGGGCAAAGTACAGCGCGTGCAACTCGTCCAGCCGCACGTCCGCCGCCGCCTGCGACAGCACCACGCGCCCGCCCTGCATCAGGTAGACGTGATCGGCGACACCGACCGCCTGCGCCGTGTTCTGCTCCACCAGCACGATGGTGCGGCCCTCCGCCTTGAGCCGCGCCAGGATGCCGAACAGCTCCGCGACCACGATCGGTGCGAGGCCCAGCGACGGTTCGTCCACGACCAGGATGCGCGGGTCGGCCATCAGCGCGCGTGCCATCGCCACCATCTGCGCTTCGCCGCCGGAGAGTGAGCCGGCCAGCTGGCGGCGCCGCTCGGCGAGGCGCGGAAACATCGCGTACGCGGCGGCCAGGCGTGACTTCACGTGCGGCCGGTGCGCCCGCGCGAACGCGCCCATGACCAGATTGTCCTCCACCGTCATGTCGCGGAAGATCATGCGGCCTTCCGGTACCATGGCGATGCCGGCATCGGCCATGCGCCACGTGGGCGTGCCGGCGATGTCCCGGCCGGCCAGCCGGATCGCGCCGGCGCTGACGGGCACGAGGCCCATCAGCGCGCGCAGCAGCGTCGTCTTGCCCGCGCCGTTCGGGCCGATGATCGTCGTCAGCCGGCCTGCGTCGAAACGCAGCGACACGTCCCACAGCACGTTGATGGCGCCATAGCCGGCGCGCAGCGCGTCCACTTCAACCATGGCCACCGCCGACGCCGTTACCAACATAGCTGCGCATGACTTCCGGATCGCGGAACACGGCGTCCGGCGTGCCGTCCGCGATCAGCCGGCCGAAGTTCAGGACCGCCACCCGCCGGCACAATGTGGCGATCGTTTCGATATCGTGCTCGATGATGACGATGCCGACGCCGAAGCGCGCGTGCAGGTCCTGGAGCATGCCCATGAAGCGGCGCTTGGCCGTCGTCTCCAGCCCCGCCAGCACTTCGTCCAGCAGCAGCAGTTGCGGATTCGTCGCCAGCGCCTTGGCCACTTCCAGCGCCTTCAGTTCCGTCAGTGCCAGGCCCGTAGCCGCATCGCGTCCCGCCTTGTCGGCCAGCCCGGTAAAGTCCAGCACTTCAGCGATGCGCCGCTCGTCCACCTTGCCGGTTCCGAAGCGCTGCGCCACGACCAGGTTCTCGCGCACCGTCAGCCCGTGCAGCGGCTGCGGGATCTGGAACGTGCGGCCGATGCCGAGACGCGCGCGGCGGAACATCGGTGCGCGCACGACGCTGGTACCGCCAAAGCGGATGCTGCCCGCCGTTGGCCGCACCAGCCCGGAAATGGCATTGAACAGCGTCGTCTTGCCGGCGCCGTTCGCGCCGATGAGGCCCAGCACGTCGTCGCTGCCGGCGCGCAGGGTCACGTTGTCCACGGCCGTCAGCCCGCCGAAGCGCACGGTGACGTTGTCAAGTTCCAGCATCGGACTTCCTCCCTCGGGTCAGCAGCGGCAGCAGGCCGCGTGGACTGAAGACGATCATCGCCACCAGCAGCGCGCCGAGAATCAGCTGGTGCCCGCTGGAGATCAGCGTCTTGAACACCAGCTGGTCCAGCAGGTAGACGACGACGGCGCCCAGCAGCGGCCCGGCGATGGTGCGGTAGCCGCCGAAGATGGCGGCCACGATCGGCAGCGTCACCCACAGCCCGGCAAACGCGTAATCCGGTTCCAGGAAGCCGATGTAGTGCGCGTTGAACGCGCCCACCACGCCCGTCATGAACGCCGACAGCAGCAGCATCGCCGCCTTCAGCAGTGTGCTGTTGACGCCCAGGACCTGCGTCGCATCCTCGCTGTCGTGCATCGCCCGCAGCGCCAGGCCGTAGTGGCTGGCCGAGACCCGCGCATAGATCCACGCGAAGACGCAGACAATCGTCAGGATGACGAAGTAGGCGCCCGTCTTGCCGCCGAAGTCGATGCCGGCGATCACGGGCAGCGGCGGCACGCCGGAAACGCCAGCCGCACCACCCGTCACGGCGGTCCATTCGGTGGCCAGGATGCGGAAGATATGGGCATAGGCCAGGATCGCCAGCGCGAAATACGGCCCGCGCAGGCGCAGCACGGGCAGCATGACGATGGCGGCCAGCACGGCGCCCACGCCGCCCAGCAGCAGCCCGGCGGGCACGGGCAGGCCCGCCTTGGCCGTCAGCAGCGCGGAGGCATACCCGCCGACGCCGACAAACGCCGAATGGCCGAAGCTGACCATGCCGCCCAGGTTGCCCAGCAGCGCCCACGCCAGCGCGATGCCGCCGATGACGAGCGCCGCGTCGATCAGGCTCATGACATAAGCGTTCCCGCCCAGGACCAGCGGCACACCGGCGTAGGCCGCCAGCAGCAGCGCGGGGAAGTATGCACGCCTCATCCGCGCCTCCGCACGGCACCGAACAGGCCATTGGGCAGCACGAACAGCACCAGCAGGAACAGGCCCATGCCGGCCAGCTCCTGCAGCGCGGAGCTGGCCAGCGTCACGGTCAGCGCCTCGGCCACGCCCAGCAGCACGGCGCCCAGCAGCACGCCGGGAATCGAGCCGACACCGGCGAGGACGGTGATGATGAACGCCTTGACGGTCAGCGCGCCGCCCAGCGCTGGCTGGATCACGCCCACGCTGTACAGCGCCACGCCGGCGCAGGCGGCCAGCACGCCCGCGACGAGAAAGGAGACAAGCTCCGTGCGGCCCGGTGGAATGCCCATCAGCTGCGCCGCGTCGCGGTTGCTGGCGACGGCCCGCACGGCGCGGCCGTACCAGCTTTTCGCCAGCCACCACCACAGCGCACCCATCAGCGCCAGGCTGACGCCGAAGAACACGAGCTCGCCGCGCATGCCGTACAGCGGGCCCATGACGACGGCCTCCTGCAGCCATGCCGACGACGTCGAGCGCACGTCCGCCGACCAGACCAGCAGGATGGCGTTGGTGAGGATGACGCCGATGCCGAACGTGGCGATCAGCGAATTGATCTCGCGGTCGACGCGGATGCGGCTGACCACACCGTACACGCAGGCCGCCGCGGCGCAGACGACGACCAGCGCAAACGGGATCGCGGCCACCGGCGACCATCCCAGCCGGCTCTCCACCGTGTAGCCGATGTACGCGGCCAGCAGTACCAGTTCGCCGTGCGCCAGGTTAATCACGCGCATCGTGCCGAACACCAGGGCCAGCCCCAGCGCGATCAGCGCGTACGAGCCGCCGGCCAGCACGCCGGAGTACAGCGCCTGCAGGATCAGGTCGGACATCGATTTACCAGGGCACGCCGGGATAGGCCATCTTGCCCGTCGCATGCTGCGGCGGCCAGACGATGACGATGCTCTTGCCCTGGTGCTGCCCCATGCGGTGGCTGAAGTTGATGTTGTCGCCGTTGGCGCCGAACTGCACGCGGCCGATCAGCGTCTCGCGATCGGTCTTGCGCAGCTCCTCGGCGATGCCGCCTTTTTTGATCGTCCCCTTGTCCGCCGCGCGGGCGATGGCCTCGAACAGCAGCATCGACTGCACGTAACCGAACTGGCCCAGGTAGTCCGGTTCCTTCTTGTACAGCGCTTTATAAGTGTCGGCAAACGCCTTGCCGTCCGCGCTGGAGAACGTGGCGGGGAAGGGCAGCAGGGCGGTGCCGTACACGTTCGGCATCAGGTCGGGGAATTCGGCGGCCATCTTCGGCGTCGCCAGCGACCACACGCCGACCATTGCCTTCACCTGTGGCTTGAGCACGCGGGCGGCGCGCAGGATGCCGACGTAATCGTTCTCGTAGCCGACCATGAAGACAGCGTCGGGCTTGTCCTGCAGTCGGATCTTGTTGATGACGGGCTTGAAGTCCGTCATGGCCGGATCGAACGCATGCAGCGTCACCTTGACGCCTTTCGCGGCCAGCGCCTTCTGTACCGACTGCGCCAGGCTCGATGTGGCGTCCTTGGTCGAATACACGATCGAGACGGACTTCACTTTCATGTCCGCGAACAATCCCAGCGCGGCTTTTTCGTAGCCGGCCGTGTTATTGATGCGGAAAAAATTCTTGCGGCCGGCCGTGACGAGGTTCTCGTCCACGCCGCCGGACGTGATGTAGACCAGCCCCAGTTTGTTGGCCGCATCCGACGCCGGCGCGATATTGTTCGAGCCGTAGCCGCCCGTGATGGCCACGGCGCCGTCGCTGGCCAGCTTCTCGACGGCGGCAATGGCCTTGGCCGGTGCCGACTCATCGTCCACGGTGGCGATCTTTATTTTATGTTTGCCGTTGCTGCGGTTGAAGACGTCCGCCGCCACCATGATCCCTTCCTGCATGCCGGCGCCGACGCGCGCCAGCGATCCGGTCAGCGGCAGTTCCGCGCCGACGGTGAATTCCTCCGCGTGTGCCGACAGCGTCGCGCACAGCAGCCCGGCAAGGGTCGTTCCGAGAATACGCTGCATGGTGTCTCCTCCATTGTTTTATGGTGACTGCATGGCCAGGTCGCGCAGCCGGCCTTTCAGGATCTTGCCTGTCGCGGCGGCGGGCAGCGCGGGCAATACGACGATGCGCGCCGGGCATTTGTACGGCGCCAGCGCGCCGCCGAGATACGTTGTCAGCTCGGCCACCAGGGCCGCGGGATCGGTACCGTGCGGCGGCGCCGCTTCGACGAACGCGATCACTTCCTCGTTGCCGTCGCCGCAGGCCCGGCCGACCACGGCCGACTGGGTCACGGCCGGATGCGCGTTCAGCACCGTCTCCACTTCCAGCGGGTAGACGTTGAAGCCGGAGCGGATGATCAGTTCCTTGCTGCGCCCGACGATGAACAGCGCGCCGTCGGGACCCAGCCGGCCCATGTCGCCAGTATTCAGCCAGCCGCCCGGGCGCATCGTGGCCGCCGTCAATGCGGGGTCGCGGTAGTAGCCCAGCATGACGTTCGGTCCGCGCACCCAGATCTCACCCGGCTCGCCCGCCGGCACGTCCGCGCCATCCGCATCGACAACACGCACAGCGACGCCGGGGATCGGATGGCCCACCGACGTGTCGTCCCGCGGCGCGGCCAGATCCGTCTGGCAGATCGTCGGCCCGCTTTCCGTCATGCCGTAGCCGTTGTGCAGCGCCACGCCCAGCAGCCGTTCGGCGGCGGACTTCAGGCTCGGCGTCAGCGGCGAGCCGCCGGCGTAGGCAAAGCGCAGGCTGTTCGGTAGCGGCGCGGTGTCCGGCCCCAGCGTTTCGAGCACCCGCGCGTACATGGCCGGCACGCCCTGCAGGATCGTCAGGCGCTCGTCGCGCAGCGCGCGCAGCAGCGCCGGCGCCGAGAAGCGTGGAGCCAGCACGAGGCACGCGCCGGCGTTGAGGGTGCCAAGCATGACGGAAGCGAGGCCGTACACGTGCGCGATCGGCAGCACGCCGTAGGCGCGGTCCGTCGGCGCGAGTCCGCGCAGCCGGCCCGAGACGGTGGCGACGAACAGCAAGGTGCGATGCGACAGCAGCACGCCTTTCGGCTGGCCCGTCGTGCCGGTCGTGTAGATCAGCGCCGCCGGTTGCAGCGCGCCGTCGGCATGCACGGGCTCGGGCACGCAATCGTCGTTCAGCGGCCCCACCAGCCAGTGGCCGAACGGTGCCGGGACCGATACGGCGTGTTCCCGCTCGCCGTGCGCCCGCGCGTCCGGCGAAATGTCTGCCGTGTAGAACACGCGGCGCGCGCCGCTGTGGGCACGGATCGTCTCGATCTCGCGCGCCGACAGCCGCGCGTTGACGTTGACGATCCAGGCGTCGCACAGGCCGGCCGCGAAGATCAATGCGACCAGATTGGCGCAGTTCTCGCCCACGACCATGACGCGGTCCCCGGGCCGCACGCCCAGCTCGCGCAGGCGGCCCGCAACATCCCGGATCGCCTGCCACAGCGCGCCATAACCGATGTCGCCCTGGCCGGCTTCACGCAAGGCCGGCGCATCCGGCGCGCGCAGCGCCTGCGCTTCGATCGCGTGTGCCAGCCGCGCCGGCAGTGCGGCAAGGTCGATGTCAACCACGGTGCGCGCGGATCATGTTGCGGGCGATGACGAGCTGCTGGATCTGCGACGTGCCCTCGTAGATGCGGAACAGGCGCACGTCGCGGTAGAACCGTTCGGCCGCATAGTCCGACACATAACCGGCGCCGCCGTGGATCTGCACGGCGCGGTCGGCGACGCGGCCGCACATCTCGGACGCGAACAGCTTGCAGCACGACGCTTCCGTGGATACGTCCTGGCCGTCGTCGCGGCGGCGCGCCGCGTCCAGCACCATGCATTTCGCCGCATACAATTCCGCCTTGCTGTCCGCCAGCATGGCCTGGATCAGCTGGAATTCGGCGATGGGCTGGCCGAACTGGCGTCGCTCCGTGGCGTACGTCAGCGCGTCGTGCAGCATGCGTTCGGCCGCGCCCACGCAGACGGCGGCGATGTGCAGCCGGCCCTTGTCCAGCACCTTCATCGCCGTCTTGAAGCCGACGCCCTCGACGCCGCCGATCAGGTTGGCCGCCGGCACGCGGCAGTTCTCGAAAATCACGTCGCACGTGTGTGCGCCGCGCTGGCCCATCTTTTTATCCGTCTTTCCCAGCGACAGGCCGTGTGTACCGCGCTCGACGACGAAGGCGGAAATGGCGCGCGCGCCGCCGTCGGCCGGGCCGGTGCGGGCCATCACCGTGAAGATCGAGGCTTCCGGGGCATTGGTGATGTAGCGCTTGGTGCCGTTGATGACGTAATGCTCGCCGTCGCGCACGGCGGTGGTGCGCAGCGACGCGGCGTCCGAGCCGGACTCGGGCTCCGTCAGCGCGAACGAACCGACGATGTCGCCGGACGCCAGGCGCGGCAGCCAGCGCGCTTTCTGTTCTTCCGTGCCATCGATGACGATGCCTTGCGAACCGATGCCGTTGTTGGTGCCGATCAGCGAGCGGAACGCGGGCGAAGTCCAGGCCAGTTCGAAGGCGACATTGACTTCCTCTTCCATCGTCAGCGCCAGGCCGCCATAGGTTTCCGGGATCGACAGGCCGAACAGCCCCAGCTCGCGCATCCTGTCGACAATGACAGGCGGGATCGTGTCGGTCTCGGCCACCTCGTGTTCGGCCGGCACCAGCACTTCGCGCACGAAGCGGCGGATGCTGTCGGTCAGCAGGGTCAGCGTCTGGGCATCGCGAATCATGGCGTTCCTTCCGTGGATGGGCGCTGGCGGGGGGCCAGCGCTCGCAGTTTGCCGAGCGGGACAGGGCATGTCAACAGCATTGATCCCATAGGGAAATTATACGTCGCTTACTGCAGCGCGGCAGGCGAATTGTCCTTAACAACCTTATATCTATCGGTTAGACTTCGAAGACACACCACACAGAGAAGAAGCCCATGACGCTCAGCAGTATGGAACAAGCACGGCCCATCAACGAGCCGGAACTCGCCCCCAGCACGCTTCGTTTCCCCGTCGTGGGCCTGGGCGCTTCCGCTGGCGGCCTGCCTGCATTGCTGCGCTTTTTCGAGCATATGCCGGCGCACAACGGCATGGCCTTTGTCGTGATCCTGCACCTGTCGCCGAAACACCAGAGTTCGGCCGACAACGTGCTGCAGCGTGCCACCAGGATGCCGGTCGTCCAGGTCACCGAGCGCACGCCCATCCAGCCCGAGCACGTGTACGTGATCGGGCCGAACGTGCACCTGTCCATGGACGATGGCCACATCGAGGTGCGCGAGCTGGAGCGGCCGCGCGGCCAGCACGTGGCGATCGACATCTTCTTCCGTACCCTGGCCGACGTGCACCGCGAACGATCCTTTGCCATCGTCCTGTCGGGCACCGGCACGGACGGTTCCGTCGGTCTGGAACGGATCAAGGAGCAGGGCGGCCTGACACTGGTGCAGGCACCGGACGACGCCGAGCACGACGGCATGCCGCAGGCGGCCATCGACACGGGCATGGTCGACTTCGTACTGCCGGCCGCCGATATCCCGCAGAAGCTGGTCGACCTGTGGCAGAACGCCCGTCAGATCCACCTGCCGCCGGCAGGCGACGGCGATGGCGGGGTGGCGGCCGATACCGATGACGAAGCCGAACGGGCCAACAGCGAAGCGGCACTGCAGCGCATCATCACGATGCTGTGTGCCAATACGGGCCACGATTTCCGCCACTACAAGCGCGCCACGGTGTTGCGCCGGATCGAGCGGCGCCTGCAGGTCAAGGGCGTGCCGTCGCTGACGACATACGCCGAGGCCCTGGACAAGGATGGGTCGGAGTTCAAGGCGTTGTTGAAGGACATGCTGATCGGCGTGACCAATTTCTTCCGCGACCGCGATGCGTTCGAGGCGCTTGAACGCGACGTCATTCCCGAGCTGTTCAAGAACCGCGCACCGGGCGAGCAGGTGCGCGCCTGGGTGGCGGCCTGCGCCACGGGCCAGGAAGCCTATTCGCTGGCAATGCTGCTGGTGGATGAGGCGTCGCGCATGGCCAAGCCGCCCGATGTCCAGGTGTTCGCGTCCGACATCGACGAGCACGCCATCACCGTCGCCCGGGCCGGGTTGTACCCGTCCGCGATCATGATGGACGTGCCGCCGTCGCGCCTGCGCCAGTTCTTCACGAAGGAGGACGAGCGCTACCGCATCCGCAAGACCATCCGCGACCGCATCCTGTTCGCCTCGCACAACCTGCTGCGCGATCCGCCGTTCTCCAAGCTGGACATGATCTCGTGCCGCAACCTGCTGATCTACCTGAACCGGGATGTCCAGTTGCGCGTGATGGAGATGTTCCACTCGGCGCTCAAGCCGGACGGCTTCCTGTTCCTGGGCTCGTCGGAATCGGCCGATGCCGCCGCCGAGTTCTTCGTTCCGTTCGACAAGCGCAACCGCATCTATCGCGCCCGCCCGCTGTCGCGTGCCACGCGCTACGTGCCGGCGCTGGCGGCAACGCCGATCGCGCGGCTGCCCGAAGTGGGCCTGGCGGGTGGCGGCGTGCGCCGCGCCTTCTCGTTTGCCGACGTGCACCAGCGCGCGCTGACGAAGTTCGCGCCGCCGTCGGTGGTGGTCGACCGCGAGTCGAACATCGTCCACATGTCGGACACGGCCGGGCGTTTCCTGCGCCACGTGGGCGGCGAGCCGTCGCGCAGCGTGCTGCACCTGGTGTTGCCGGACCTGCGGCTGGAGCTGCGCAGCGCGCTGTACCAGGCGCTGCAGACGGGCAACAGCGTGGAAGGCCAGCGCGTGCTGGTGCGGCGCGACGATCACGCCTACTTCGTCAACATCATCGTGCGCCCGTTCAACGACGAGACGGCAAATTCGGACTTCGTACTGGTGCTGTTCGAGGAAACCGAACAGTCGATGAACGGCGAGCCGCCATCCGTGCAGGCCGAACACAAGGACCTGGTGCTGCACCAGCTGGAACAGGAACTGCAGCGCAGCAAGGAAAAGCTGCAGGAAACCATCGAGCACGCGGAAGTGTCGAACGAGGAATTGCGGGCGTCGAACGAGGAATTGCAGGCGATTAACGAGGAACTGCGCTCGGCCACCGAGGAGCTGGAAACCAGCAAGGAAGAGTTGCAGTCGGTAAATGAAGAACTGATTACCGTCAACTACGAACTGAAGGTCAAGGTCGAGGAAACGGGCAAGGCCAACGACGACCTGAACAACCTGATCGCGTCGACCAATATCGCCACGATCTTTGTCGACCGGGCGCTGCGCATCAAGCGCTTCACGCCGCGCGCGGCCGACGTGTTTTCCATCATTCCCACCGATATCGGCCGTTCGCTGCTCGACATCACGCACCGCCTCGACTACGACCAGCTGGCGGACGACGTCTCGGCCACGTTCGAGACGCTGCGCCTGGTCGAGCGCGAAGTGCGCAGCAACGACGGCCGTTACTACATCGTCCGGCTGCTGCCGTACCGCACCACCGAGGACAAGATCGAGGGCGCCGTGATGACGTTCTTCGACATCACGGGCCGGCGCGAGGCGGAGGCCAAGCTGCGCAAGGGCGAGGAATGGATGCGCCTGGTGGCCGAGAGCACGCACGACTATGCCATCATCACGATCGATCCGCATGGCAGGGTGACGGCCTGGAACAAGGGGGCGGAGCGCAACTTCGGGTATACGGAGGAAGAAGTGCTGGGCCGCGAGCTGGACTTCATCTTCACGCCGGAAGACCTGGCCAGGGGCGCACCGGCCGCGGAACGGGCCCGCGCCCGCGCCGAAGGCCGCGCCGAGGATGAGCGCTGGCACGTGCGCAAGGACGGCAGCCGCTTCTTCTGCGTCGGTGTCACGACGCCACTGCGCGACGGCGAGTTCCATGGCTTCGCCAAGATTGCCCGCGACCAGACGTCGCGCGTGCATTTCGAATCGCAGCGCGCCGAGGCGCTGTCGCACGAGCAGGCCGAGCGCTCGCAGGCGGAGCTGAACAGCGCCATGAAGGACGAGTTCCTGGCCGTCATGTCGCACGAGCTGCGCCATCCGCTGAACCTGATCTATATCAATGCCGAGCTGATGTCGCGCCTGCCCGCAGTGCGCGAGACGGCCGCCGCCGCGCGCGCGGCCAGCGTCATCCGCACCGCCGTGTCCAGCCAGGCCAAGATCATCGACGACCTGCTGGACATGTCGCGCCTGTCGACGGGCAAGCTGTCGCTGAACTGCCACGACATCGACCTGGGCGAGATCGCCGCCAAGCTGGTCGACGTGTTGAGCACCGACCCCATCGTCGACACGCTGGACCTGCGCTTCAAGGCCTTCGAGCAGCCGCTGATCGTCTGGGCCGATCCGGTGCGGATCGAGCAGGTGGTGCTGAATCTGCTCAGCAACGCCACCAAGTTCACGCCCGCGGGCGGCATCATCAACGTCGTGCTGGCGCAGGAAGAGGGCCACGCGCGGCTGGACGTCATCGACACCGGTGCCGGCATTGGCGGCGACGTCCTGCCGCATATCTTCGAGATGTTCCGCCAGGGCGGTGCCAAGGCGCAGCGGCAAAAGACGGGCCTGGGCATCGGCCTGGCGCTGGTGCGCCAGATTGTCGAGCTGCACGGCGGCCGGGTCGAGGCGGCGTCCGACGGGCCTGGGCGCGGTAGCCGTTTCACGCTGTGGCTGCCGTTGTCGCAGCAGGCCGTCGTGGAGGAGCAGCCGGAAGGGCAATCGCTGTCGGCTTGCGTGGCCGGCCGGCGCATCCTGCTGGTGGACGATATGGAGGATTCGGCGTATGTGTTCCAGACGCTGCTGGAACTGGAAGGCGCCATCGTCAGCGTGGCCACGACGGGGCGCGAGGGATTGCGCATACTGCAGGAGCAGGCGATCGACCTGGTGATTTCCGACCTGTCGATGCCGGACCTGGACGGTTTCGAATTCGTCCGTGCCGTGCGCGCGCTGCCGGGACTGGCCCAGTTGCCGGCGATTGCCGCCAGCGGCCTGGGTCGCGACAAGGACGTGCAGGCCGCCCTGGCGGCGGGCTTTTCCGATCACATCACGAAACCCGTGGAGATGGAGCTGTTGTGCCAGAAAATCGCGCAGCTGCTGCCGTGTAATCCCGGCTGACGGCGCTCGCGCGCGGCGTTTGCGCTGCGTGCAGTGGCGCACCGAATCCGCCGGGCGGCGCCGCGATAATCGTTCCATGATAGAACTGACTCCCCACACCGCCGATG
>Ga0308166_1003174_pt1 | contig 14226 bp, 12 predicted proteins | sample PhyCR2_2_FD_202137 | JGI IMG/M metagenome (GOLD analysis project Ga0308166, IMG submission 202137) | Phyllosphere microbial communities from UC Gill Tract Community Farm, Albany, California, United States - DLSLCC.R2 | ecosystem: Host-associated > Plants > Phyllosphere > Unclassified | place... | reverse complement strand
GCGTGCTCGCGCACTTCCTTTTCCATGCCGTTGACGATGAATATATAGACGGAGGCACCTTCCGCATTCTTGCGGGTGCCCATGTAGCGAATCACGATGGTCTCCTTGACGAGCGCCCATTATGACATTCGCCCTCCGTTCCGGCCACGGCCGGGCATCAGGCGTGCGTCGGGATGGCGTGCGCGTCATGGCCCGGCAGGCTACGTCGTTGCGCTCCAGCCACATCTGCAGCAGGTCGCGGTTGTCATGCTGCCAAGGCGATCCCGGCGGGCAGGCGGGCCGCGACCTATAATCGCCGGCATGACGACCGCCCGCCTCCCCCGCCTCCTCGCCTGCGCGCTCGCCCTGGCGGCCTGCACGGCGCATGCCGCCACGCCCCGCCTGTGGAAAGCCACGCACGCGGTCGAAGGCTATGGCACGACCACGCTGTACGTGCTCGCCGCGACGCCCGCCGGCCTGCCGGCCGAATTCGACGCCTATTACACGCGCGCCGTGCTGCCCGCGTTGCGCGCGTCCGCCACGCTGGCGGTCGAAGGCGTGGGCGATGGCGAGGAAGGCCCGGCGACACCGGGATGCGACCTGCGCCAGCTCGACGAGCAAGGCATTGCCACGCTGAACGACGCGCGCCAGCGCATCCTCACGCTCGCGCTGCAGGCCGACATGGCCCGGCGCGACGCCCTCGACGTCAAGGCGCTCGCGAAGGCGCCCGACCCGGACACCCAGGCGCAGTCCTGGGCGCGCCTGATCGAGATGAGCGACGAATTCACGCTGCTGCAATTCGCACGGGTCCAGGCGGCCTCGCTCGCGTCCGCCGCGCCGGACCACAAACAAGGCGCCAACGTCGCCGAGGCCCTCGTACGCGCGCGCCCGGACATCCCCGTGCACGACATCGATTACCGCACGGGCATGATGCATGCCTACTGCGCCGCCGGGCCGCGCCGCACGATGATGCTGCTGGACGTCGTGGACAGCGCGCCGTCCTCCGCAACGGCCACGGCGCGCCTCACGCGCGACTTCGACGCCCTGCTGCGCGGCCGCGCGCCGGCCGACGGGAGCCCGCTGACCCGGCTGGCGCCGCTGGACACGGGCCTCGTCTGCGCGCGCAACCGCGACTGGATCGCGCGCATGGGGAAGGTGGCGGATGGGCGCGCGCATTTCTACGTGGTCCCCGTGCGCAACCTGTTCGCGGCGCGGCATGACGACGCGGATTGCGGCGGGCTGCTGGATGATCTCGCACAGGCTGGATTCTCGGTTACGCCGATCAAATAGCCGCCCTGAAGACCGTCGCCCCTGCGAAGGCAGGGGCCCAATGTAGCGCTACCGAGAAGCACGCAAAATTGGATTCCCGCCTGCGCGGGAACGACGAGGTACGGGCCATCCACTCCATGTTTTCCGCAGTCTGTCCCCCGTTTTCGCGCATTCGTCGAAAGCCGGCTGCGCCGGCGTCCTGCCTGCCGTATCGTGCAGTCTCCCGGCGCTGCCGCAGACAACAACGACGACACCATGAAAAACGCCCTCAAGCTCACCGTCCTGGCCGCCGCGCTCGCGGCCGGCGCCTTCGTCACGATGCCCGCCTCGTTCGCCCGGCCGCAGGACACGGGCAATGCCGTCGCCACCGAACAGCGTGCCGTCACGGCATTCAGCGCGATCGAGCTGGCGGGCCCGTACCACGTCGTGATCGACGCCCAGGCGAAGCCGTCGCTGGAACTGAGCGGCGAACGCAAGCAGCTGGCCGAGATCGAGACCGTCGTGCGCGGCGACACGCTCGTCGTGCGCCCCGTGCAGCGCAACGGTTTCTTCTTCAACTTCGGCAAGCGCCGCGAGACGGTCACCGTCCGCATCGGCGCGTCTGCCCTGAAACGCCTGACGGTGGCCGGCAGCGGCGACGTCGAGATCGACCGCATCGACGCCGAGCGCTTCACGCTGGCCGGCAACGGCCCGGGCGACGTGCACGCGAGCGGCACCGTGCGCCAGCTGACCGTGACGTCCAGCGGCAGCGGCGACCTGGAGCTGCGGCGCCTGAAAGCAGGCGACGTCGACCTGGCGCTGAACGGTCCGGGCGACGTGGAACTGGCCGACGTGAGCGGCACGCTGTCCGTGCAGGCCGGCGGCTCCGGCGACCTGGAAGCGGACGGCCTGCGCGCGAGCAAGGTGACCGCACGCATGCGCGGACCGGGCAACGTCCAGCTGTCGGGCAGCGCGCGCGAACTGGACCTGGAGATGTCCGGCTCGGGCGACTTCGAAGGGTGCGACCTGCGCATCGACGGCGGCGCGCGCAGCGTGCAGCGCGGACCGGGCAATGCCTGCCTCGCGGGCGCCATCCGCAAGTTCGACGGCGAAGTGGACGGCTCGGGCGAACTGGCCGTGCGCGGCCTGCAGGCCGGGACGGCGCAGTTGCGCATGAACGGGCCGGGCAACGTCGCGCTGGCCGGCACGGTGGGCGACCTGAACGTGGAACTGGCCGGCTCGGGCGACCTCGATGCGGCCGGCCTCAAGGCGGGCAAGGCGACGGTGCGGGCCCGCGGCCCCGGCGGCGTCACGCTGGCGAACGTGGGCGATACGCTGGACGCGGCCCTGTCGGGCTCCGGCGGCCTGAAGGCGAGCATGTCCGGCAAGCGCCTGCTGCTGCGCATGAACGGTCCGGGCGACGCCCGCATCGATGGGCGTGTTGCCCAGGTCGACGCCCAGCTCGCGGGCTCGGGCAGCCTCGATGGCCACGGCCTGACGGCCGCGCATGCCGACATCGTCGTGCACGGACCGGGCACCGCCTCGGTCAACGTCGTCTCCCAGCCCGACCGCGCGGACACGAAGGCCGTCGCGCGCGGCCAGCTGCTGCTCGTCGACCGCAGCGGTTCGCACACGACCCGGTAAGGAGGTTGCCATGCTGTCCGTCTTCGCCCGTATCAAACGCCGCCTGGTGCCGACGCTTGCCCGCGCCGTGCGCGTGTTCCCGGACTGCTTCGCCGCCGACGACGCCGTCGTGCCGTGGGCGGACGTGAGCCGCGTGCTGGCCTATGCGAACGAGGACGGCTTGCGCATCGAGGTGCGCGCCGCGCATCTCATCGAAGCCATCGTGCTCCTCGAGACGCAGCCCGGCTTCGACGCGTTCGTGCGCATGGCCGACCGGCGCCTGACCTTCCCGCTCGCGTGGTGGGAAGGGCTGCCGCGCACGCGCCGCGTGGTGCTGTTCGAGGCCGCGCTGCGCGAAGTCCAGCTCGACCATCCGCACGCCGCGCCACGTACCGCCCACGGCTGAACGCCTGGTCCTTGTGCTAATGTAGCGGGCGCCGCCCACGACACGCCCAAGGATATCGATGACGTCATTCCCAGTCCGCCTCGCGCCGCTCATCGGTGCAGTGGCGCTCGCCGGTTTCGCGCACGCGCAGACGGCGCCGCAGTATGCGGAACTCCCGTCCGAGACCCCGGCCGAATTCAGGGCGCCCGACGCCGGCTTCAACTACGTGAAGCGCACGGTGATGATCCCGATGCGCGACGGGACCAAGCTGAACACCATCATCATCGTGCCGAAGGGCGTGCAGAACGCACCCATCCTGCTCACGCGCACGCCCTACGATGCGTCCAGCCTCGTGAACCACGCGGACAGCGCCGACCTGGAGACAATCCTGACGGGCTACGACAACGCGGCCGACGTCATCGCCGGAGAAGGCTATATCCGCGTCGTGCAGGACGTGCGCGGCAAGTACGGTTCCGAAGGCGACTACGTGATGAACCGCCCGCTGCATGGCCCGCTGAACCCGACGCCCGCCGACCACTCGACCGACACGTACGACACGATCGAGTGGCTGACGAAGAACGTCCCCGAGACGAATGGCCGCGTGGGCATCATCGGCATTTCGTACGACGGCTTCCTGCCGCTGATGGCGCTCGTGAATCCGCACCCGGCGCTGAAGGTCGCGGTGCCGATGAATCCGATGGTGGACGGCTGGAAGGGCGACGACTGGTTCCACAACGGCGCCTTCCGGCAGATCAATATGTCGTACATGCTAGAACAGGTCGTCACGCGTGCGAACACGGTCAAGTGGCCCGTCACGAACTACGACGACTACGACATGTACCTGCGCGCCGGTTCCGCGGGCGCGCTGGGCCGCGAACGGGGCCTGGAACAGAGCGGCTTCTGGAACAAGGTCGTCGCGCATCCGGCGTACGACGCGTTCTGGCAGCAGCAGGCGATGGATACTATCCTCGCGCGCCAGCCCGTCACGGTGCCGACGCTCCTCGTGCACAGTTACTGGGACGCGGAAGACATCTACGGCGCCATCGCCGTGTGGAAGGCGATCAAGCCGCACGACACGGAGAACAAGGTGTTCCTGTCGCTGGGCCCGTGGTCGCACGGCGGCGCGATCGGCGACGGCGCCACGCTCGGCACCCTGAAATTCGGCAGCGACACGGCGTTGTACTGGCGCCAGCAGGTCTTGAAACCGTTCCTCGCGCGTTACCTGAAAGGCGATGGGAGTGTACCCGCGATTCCGACGGTGACCGCGTTCGAGACCGGAACGAACAAGTGGCGCAACCTGGCCGCGTGGCCGAGCGGCGCCATCGAACCCGTCGCGCTGCGCCTGGCCGCGAACCAGAAGGCCCAGCTGGGCGGCGCGGCCGATGCGAAGGGCTACGACGAATACGTGTCCGACCCGGCCAAGCCCGTGCCCTTCCGCCAGCGTCCGATTCCGCCGTACGGTTACGACGAAGCGAAGGGGCAGACGTGGCCGCGCTGGCTCGTCGACGACCAGCGCGAGGCGTCGGGCCGCACGGACGTCGCGACGTTCGTGTCCGACGTGCTGACGGCGCCCGTGAAAATCAGCGGCGAGCCGGTCGCGCACCTCGTCGCGTCGACGAGCGGCACGGACTCCGACTGGGTCGTGAAGCTGATCGACGTGTACCCGGACCAGGTGGGATCGCAGCCGGCGCTGGGCGGCTACCAGCTGATGGTCGCGGGCGACATCTTCCGCGGCCGCTACCGCGAAGGCTTCGACAAGCCGAAGGCGCTGGCGCCGAACAAGGCGCTGGCGTACCGCTTCGACCTGCCGACGGCGAACCACGTGTTCCTGCCCGGCCACCGCATCATGGTGCAGGTGCAATCGAGCTGGTTCCCGCTGTACGACCGCAATCCGCAGACGTTCGTGCCGAACATCTTCTTCGCCCAGCCGGGGGACTACCGCAAGGCCACGCAGCGCATCTACCACAGCAGCTATGTCGAACTGCCGCTCGTGAAAGCGGCGCAATGACGGGCGGCGTGCGCACCTGGCACGGCAGCTGCCACTGCGGCGCCGTGCGCTTCGCGGCCGACATCGACCTCGATCGCGGCACGATCGTCTGCAACTGCAGTCTCTGCACCAAGCAGCGCAACTGGGCGGCGATCGTGCCCGCGGCCGCGTTCCGCCTTCTGCATGGCGACGGCGCGCTGACGGAATACCGCTGCAACACGCGCACGGAACGCCACCTGTTCTGCGCCACGTGCGGCATCCGGCCGTTCGGCACGGGCACGTCGCCGCGCTGGGGAGAGTATGTGGCGGTCAGCGTACACTGCCTGGACGACCTGGCGGCCGACGCACGCGCGGCGCTGCCCGTCACGTACCTGAACGGCCGCGATGACGACTGGGACAACCCGCCGGCCGACGTGCGTCAGTTATAATTCCATTTTTTCGAAGAAATCCTTCTGTTTACTTCGCTTTTCCAAGATGCCTCCTTGTCCTATCCTTCGCCTTGACCACGGCCGCTTGCGCCGCGATTCTTGTTATTGATGAGAGATACGACCATGAAACGCATCCTGCTTTTCCTTGCCACCAACCTCGCCATCATGCTCGTGCTTGGCATCACGGCGAGCCTGCTGGGCGTTAACCAATACCTGACGGCCAAGGGCCTGAACCTGGGCGCCCTGCTCGTCTTCGCCGGTCTGATGGGCTTCGGCGGCGCCTTCATTTCGCTGTGGCTGTCGAAGCCCATCGCGAAATGGTCGACGGGTGCGCGCGTGATCGCGCAGCCGTCCAACCCCACCGAGCGCTGGCTGCTCGACACCGTCGCGCGCCAGGCGCAGAAGGCCGGCATCGCGATGCCGGAAGTCGCGATCTACGAAGGCGCGCCGAACGCATTCGCGACCGGCGCGACGAAGAACGCGTCGCTCGTCGCCGTGTCGACCGGCCTGCTCACGTCGATGACGCACGATGAAGTGGAAGCGGTGCTCGCGCACGAAGTGGCGCACGTCGCGAACGGCGACATGGTGACGCTCACGCTGATCCAGGGCGTCGTGAACACGTTCGTGATCTTCCTGGCGCGCGTCGTCGCGTACTTTGTCGACCAGTTCCTGCGCCGCGACGGCGAGGAGCGCGGTCCCGGCATCGCGTTCACGATCACCTCCGTCGTGTGCGACCTGCTGTTCGGCCTCGTGGCCAGCATCATCGTGGCCTGGTTCTCGCGCCAGCGCGAATACCGCGCCGACCGCGGCGCCGCCCGGATCATGGGCACGCCGCGCCCGATGATCGCCGCGCTCCGTCGCCTGGGCGGCCTGGATCACGCCGACCTGCCGAAGAACCTGGCCGCAGCGGGTATCGCCGGCGGCGGCATGCTGGCCCTGTTCAGCAGCCACCCGTCGTGCGAGGACCGCATCGCGGCCTTGCAGCAGGCATGACGGACCGGCGCGCCCCCAGACTTCTCGTGCCGGCGCTGTTCGCGCTGGCGCTGGCCGTCCTCCTGCAGCACTTCCTCGGCGCGCTGGCCTGGGCCGGCCTGCTCGCCGTGATCACCTGGCCCGCGCACGTCCACCTGCAGCGCCGCGGCTGGCCGCCGGCCGCCAGCGCGGCCTGCCTCGTGGGCCTGCTGATCCTCGGTTTCGTCGGCCCATCCATCCTGTTGCTGAATACGCTGGGCGGCGAACTGGCCGGCGTGCAGCGCCTCCTGGCCCGCGCCAACGAGACGGGCATCCCCGTCCCCGTCTGGATCGCGCACCTGCCGATGGTGGCCGAACACGCGGTCCAGTGGTGGAATGAACACCTTGCCCTGCCCGGCGGCTTGAACCGCCTCGTCGGCAGCGCGGCCGGCGATTTCGCCCCGCACCTGACGGGCGCCGCGCGCCTGTGGGGCTCCACGATCCTCGCGAATGCGCTGTACCTGTTCCTCGCCCTGCTCACGCTGTTCGTCCTGTACCTGCACGGCCCCGCCGCCATCCGCCACGTCGACACGGCCGGCATGCGCGCGCTGCCGCGCCAGTATCCGATGCTGCGCCGCGTGTTCCCCCTGTCCGTGCGCGGCACGGCGCTGGGCCTCGTCTCCGTCGCCATCCTCGAGGGCTGCGTGCTCGGCGCCGCCTACGCCATCGCGGGCGCGCCGGCGCCGGCGCTGCTGGGCGTGCTCACGGGGTATTTCGCGCTCGTGCCGGGCGGCGCGCCGCTGTCGTTCTCGCTCGTCTCGCTGCTGCTGCTGGGCCAGGGCCATTCCGGCGCCGCGCTGGGGCTGTTCTGCTGGGGCGCGTTCGAGCTGTTCCTCGTCGATAAATTCATCCGCCCGAAGCTGATCGGCCGGCGCGTCAACCTGCCGTTCCTCGCCGTGCTGTTCGGCCTTCTCGGCGGTGTCTCGACCCTGGGTGTGATCGGCCTGTTCGTCGGTCCGTTCATGATGGCGATCCTGTTCGAATGGCTGCGCGACAATACCACCTTCAATACCAATTCACCAGTCGACGTGGATGTCTACAGCAGAGCGGACGAGACCAATTCTGCCTCCGTCGACCGGTCCGACAATACCAATTAAATACCTGTTGACAAGCCTATCAGTGCTGCCTATAGTGCCCTGACCTTCCCGGCATAGCACTCATATGATCGACTATCTCATCGGCGTCGACGGCGGCGGCACCGGCACCCGCGTGCGCCTTGCGCGGATTTCTCCCCACGGTGTCGTCGAACTGGCCCAGGGCGCCAGCGGCCCGTCCGGCCTCGCCCTGGGCATCGCCCGCGCCTGGGCTTCCGTCCAGGACGCCGTCGCCCAGGCCTTCGCCGCGGCCGGCATCGAACAACCTTCGCTTGACCGCATCGCCATCGGCCTCGGCCTCGCCGGCGTGCACAATCGCCAGTGGGCGCAGGCGTTCGTGGACGCCGATCCCGGCTACGCCGCGCTGCGCCTCGAAACCGATGCTTTTTCTACCCTTATGGGCGCGCACGGCGGCCGTCCCGGCGCCATCGTCGCCATCGGCACGGGCAGCGTCGGCGAAGTGCTGCAGCCCGACGGCACGCGGCGCGAAGTGGGCGGCTGGGGCTTCCCCGCCGGCGACGAAGCGAGCGGCGGCTGGATCGGCCTCGCCGCCATCAACCATATCGAACAGGTGCTCGACGGACGCCGGCCCGGCAGCGCGTTCGCCGACGCCGTTATCGACGCCTGCGGCGGCAACCGCGCCGCGATCCAGGTCTGGCTCGGCCAGGCCACGCAGACGACGTACGCCACGCTCGCGCCGCTCGTGCTGCAGCACGCGGACGATCCCGCCGCGCGCGCCATCCTGGTGAAGGCCGGCGAGGAAGCGGCCGCCATCGCCCGCGCGCTCGACCCGGACGAGCGTCTCCCCCTCGCGCTGTGCGGCGGCCTGGGGAGCGCCCTGCGCGACTGGCTCCCGCCCGCGCTCGCGGCCCGCGCCCGCGCGCCGGAAGGCGATTCCGCGCGCGGCGCATTACGGATGATCGAGCTGCACGTCGCGGCATGAAAGGACCCACCATGCAAGGCAATATCCTGACTCCGGACGGCTGGATCCGCGGCCGCATTGTCATCGAAGACGGCACGACGACGATCGCCGCCATCGAAGGCGACGCGGCCGATCCGGCATCGAACAACGACGACTACATCCTGCCCGGCTTCATCGACCTGCACGTGCACGGCGGCGCGGGACGCGACATGATGGAAGGCGGCGACGCGCCGCACGTGATCGCCCGCCTGCATGCACGGCACGGCACGACGAGCCTCCTGGCCACGACGATGACGGCGCCGCTGGACGACATCGACCGCGCGCTCGCCGCCATCGGCACCGCATGCGAGCAGCGCGGCAAGGACGAAGCGCGCATCCTCGGCGTGCACCTGGAAGGCCCGTACATCAACTCGGGCAAGCTGGGCGCGCAGCCGCCGTTCGCACGCGAAGCGACGATGGCGGAAGTGGAGCGATTCAACGCGCAGGCACCGATGCGGCTGATCACCGTGGCGCCCGAGATCGACGGCCACCTGTCTCTCGTGCGGCAGCTGGCGGACGCCGGCATCCGCGTGCAGATCGGCCACACGAACGGCAACTATGACGACGGCGTGCGCGCGCTGGAGCACGGCGCGGCCGGCTTCACGCATTTGTTCAACGCGATGCCGGGCCTGCACCACCGCGATCCCGGCATGGTGGGCGCCGCGCTCGCGCATGCGCAGTACGCGGAGATCATTCCCGACCTGTTGCACGTGCATCCGGGCGCGATCCGCACGGCGCTGCGCTGCATCCCGCACCTGTACTGCGTGACGGATTCCACGGCCGCCGCGGGCATGCCCGATGGCCAGTACATGCTGGGCCGCCAGGTCGTCCACAAATGCATGGGCGGCGTGCGCCTCGCGGACGGCACGCTGGCAGGCAGCACGCTGACGATGGACCAGGCGCTGCGCAACCTCGTCTCGATCGGCCTCGATCTCGCCGACGCCGCGCGCCGTGTGTCGACGAACGCCGCCGACTACCTGGGCGAAACGCGCCGCGGCCGCATCGCGCCGGGCTGCTTCGCCGACCTCGTCGTGCTCGACCGCGACCTGAACCTGAAAACCGTTCATATCGAAGGAGAACAGTGTGACCTCGCTGATGCTTGAAGAAGCCGTGTCCGCGGCCGACTGCGTCGCCCTGCAGCTGGCCAACGACGCCGACCGCTACGCCGCGCTGGGCCACCACCTGCGGGGCGCCTCCTTCCATAACGCGGTGACGGTGGCGCGCGGCAGTTCGGACCACGCGTCCAGCTACCTCGCCTACCTGATCATGGCGCGCATGGGCCGTCTCGTGACGTCGCTGCCGATGTCGCTCGTCACGTTGTACAAGGCGCCGCTGCAGGCGTCCGGCACACTGGCCATATCGATCTCGCAATCGGGCCAGAGCCCGGACGTCGTCGAACCGATCCGCTACTTCCGCCAGGGCGGCGCGACGACCGTGGCCCTGGTGAACGACATCGATTCGCCGCTCGCGCGCGCGGCCGAATGGGCGCTGCCGCTGCGGGCCGGGAAGGAGCACAGCGTCGCCGCGACGAAGAGCTTCATCACGAGCCTGACGGCCGGCGCACGCCTCGTCGCGGAATGGCAGCAGGATGCGGAATTGAAGGACGGCCTGGCCGCCCTGCCGGACGCGCTGCGCCAGGCCGCGCGGACCGACTGGTCGGCGGCACTCGAGGTGTTGGCGCCGGCGCGCAACATCATGGTCGTGGGCCGCGGCATCAGCTTCCCGATCGCGCTGGAAGCGGCGCTGAAATTCAAGGAGACGTCGGCGCTGCAGGCGGAAGCGTTCTCCGGCGCGGAAATCAAGCACGGCCCGATGGCGCTGATCGACGAGGGCTATCCGCTGCTGATCTTCGCGACGCGCGGCCCGGCGCAAGCGGGCCTCGTCGCGCTGGCCGACGAGATGCGCGGCCGCGGCGCGCGCGTGCTGCTCGCGGCGCCGGCCGACATCGCCTCGCGCGACCTCGACCTGCCCGTGTCGACCTGCGCGGACCTCGACCCGATCGTCGCGATCAACGCGTTCTACGTGATGGCGGCGCACCTGTCGAAAGCGCGCGGACTCGATCCGGACAAGCCGCGCCACCTGAACAAAGTCACAAAAACACACTGAGCCGCACTGATGCACACGAACGATTTGCGCCAACTTGCCGGCCGCCTGATCATGATCCGGCTGTTCGGCACGGCACTCGACGCCGACACGGCCGACTTCATCCGCGCCAACCGCATCCGCGGCGCGTGCCTGTTCCGCCAGAACATGACGGACGCCGCGCAGCTCACGCGTTTCACGAGCGATTTGAAAGATGCGATGGGCGAGCACGCGCTGATCGCGCTCGACCAGGAAGGCGGCGCCGTCGTGCGCGCGCTGTGGGTGCCGCCGCCGCCGTCCGCGATGGCGCTCGGCGCGGCGGGCGACGAACCGCTCGCGCGCGACGTGGGCGCGGCCGTCGCGCGCGCGATCCGCGCGCTGGGCTTCAACTGGAACTTCGCGCCCGTGCTGGACCTGAACAACAACCCGCGCAATCCCGTCATCGCGGAGCGCTCGTTCGGCGCCGATCCGGATCGCGCCACCGCCCTCGCGCTCGCGTGGATGGCGGGCAGCGACAGCGAAGGCGTGGCCTGCTGCGTCAAGCACTTCCCCGGCCACGGCGACACCCACGTCGATTCGCACCGCGACCTGCCCACGGTCGACAAACCCTTGCCGGAACTGGAGCGCTTCGAATTCGCGCCGTTCCGCACGGCCGCGCCGCACGCGCCGGCCGTGATGACGGCGCACATCGTCTACCCGGCCCTCGACGCCGACAATCCGGCCACGATGTCGCGCGCGATCCTGCACGACCTGCTGCGCACCCAATGGCGCTACGACGGCGTGATCATCACGGACGGCATGGACATGCATGCGATCGCGCACCGGTACGACGCGGGCGACGCCGCCGTGAATGCGCTGATGGCGGGCGCGGACATGGTGATGGCCATCGGCAGCCGCGGCACACAGGAACGCACGATCGCGGCGATCGCGGCCGCCATCGAGGACGGCCGCCTGCCGCTGGCCGACGTGCATGCGCGCCTGGCACGCCTGGACCGCCTCGCGCGCGCCCATCCGGCCGGCGCCGTGCAGTACGCGACCGAAGACGCCGACCGCGCGCTGATGGCGGACGCGTGGCGCCGGGCGCTCACGGCGCGTGGCAATCCGCCGCGTCCCGCACCGGGCAGCAAGGTGCGCCTCGTCGCGCGCCAGGACGTCGTCAGCGACGGCGTGTCGGAAGCGGGCGTGCCGGCCAGCGCCATCGCGGCGATGCTGGCGACGCTGTTCGACGTGGACCTCGTGACGTTCGCGGATGCGGAAACGTTCGACTGGCATGCGCTGCCGGACGACGGCCGCTTCACGATCCTCGCGTCGACGTCGCGCCGCCGCTACGGCGCGCACGCGCGAGCCACGTGGACGCCGGACCTTCACCTCGCGCTGTGGAATCCGTACCAGGCGCTCGACGTCGCGGCGCCCGCGCTGATGACCTATGGCTTCGCACCGCCCGCGCTGGACGCGGTCCGATCGTGGCTGGCCGGCGACATCGAGGCGACGGGACAGTGTCCGGTGCCCGGCTTTTGACCGCGTCGGGTAACCACTTGTAACGCCGCATACCGACGTCGCACGGCTGGGGCACAATTGCCACGCCCGTCAGCAGTTTGTGGGACAATGCACGCTTTGTCCGAGATCGGCACCAGCACCGTCGGCGTATGTATTTGAAGTCATTACAGCCACTGAGCAGTGCAATTTTATCGTCATTAAGAGAGGATTTTTCAATGTCCCAATTCCGTTTCGCCCGCCTTGCCATGATGCTGGCCGCCCTTGGCCTGAACGCCGCGCCGGCCCTGATGCACAGCGCGTCGGCGCAGGACAAGAAAGCCGAGGCGCCCGCGCCGAAGCCCGACTCCGTCCGCCCGGAACTGTACAAGCTGCTCGACCCGGCGCAGATCAAGCCGCTGATGGACGCGAAGAACTATGGCGAGGTGAAGAACCGCATCACCCAGGCCGAAGCGTTCCCGGACAAGACGCCGTACGAGACCTATGTGCTGAACCGTATGAAGTTGTCGCTGGGCACGTCGACGGGTGACGACCAGATGGCAATCGGCGCGCTGGAAGCGATCCTGGCGTCGGGCAAGCTGCCGGACGCGGACAAAGGCAACTTCACGCAGGCGCTGGCCACGATGTACTACAACGCCAAGAATTATCCGAAGGCGATCGAGCTGTACAAGCAGATCCAGGCATCGGGCAAGTCGACGGACCAGATCAACTCGGCGCTGATCCGCTCGTACTACCTGAGCGGCGACTACGCGTCGGCGCTGAAAGCCCAGGAACCGGTGCTGCAGGCAGCGGAACAGGCCGGCAAGACCCCGACCCAGGAAGACCTGCGCCTGTACGCGTCGGCCGCGAACAAGGTCAAGGATGACGCCGCCTACCTGCGCGGCCTGGAAAAACTGGCCGCCTACTATCCGACCGACGATTTCTGGACCGATCTGATCAGCCGCGGCATCGTGCGCAAGCCGGGCTTCCAGGACGCCAATATCCCTGACGTGCTGCGTCTCGAATTCGCGGCCGTCAAGCAGATGTCGTCGGACGCCTACACGGAACTGGCCGAGCTGGCCATGAAGGATGGCTTCCCGACCGAAGCGAAGAAGGTCGTCGACGCGGGCTTCGCCGCCGGCGTGCTGGGCACGGGCAGCGGCGCCGCCAAGGACCGCCAGCTGCGCGACCGCGCCACCAAGGAAGCCGCAAGCGATGCGAAAAACATCGCCGCGGGCGAAGCGGGCGCCGCCAAGGCCAAGACCGGTGCCGGCCTCGTCAACCTGGGCTGGGCGTACGTCACGATGGACCAGTTCGACAAGGGCATCCCGTTCATCCAGCAAGGTATCGCCAAGGGCGGCCTGAAGTCGCCGGACGAAGCCAAGCTGCGCCTGGGCATGGCCTATGCGAAAGCCGGCCAGAAGGACAAGGCCATCGAGACCTTCCAGCAAGTGAAAGCCGGCGGCGGCCTGTCCGACACGGCCAAGTACTGGATCCTGCTGCTGAACCACCCGACGGGTGCGATGGCGGCCAAGTAATCCCGGCTGGATCACCGGCAGACAAGGCGGCGCTGACTACGGTTCGCGCCGCTTTTTTTTTCGTCTGAAAATTCGGGGTCAAAAATTCGGGGTCAGAGCACATTTCGCGCCAAATTCGGGGTCAGAGCACATTTCGAATCAATGTCCGGAGCATATCGATCCGTGTCGTCTTGGCCAGCACTGCCGCGGCACGAGGGTAAGCGAACGCCAGACGGCGCTTGGTATGTGCACTAGCATGCTTCAAAACACATGTCCCAAAAAGTGCTCTGACCCCGAATTTTCTGAAAAATGTGCTCTGAGACGTACCGGGTTTAGTGGACATCCCAAATAGAGGACAATACGTTCCCATGGATAAGACTAAACCCGACGCTGCCGGACGCAAAAGCTTCACGAAGGCTTTCAAGCAAGAAGCAGTCG
>Ga0308166_1003173_pt1 | contig 14227 bp, 16 predicted proteins | sample PhyCR2_2_FD_202137 | JGI IMG/M metagenome (GOLD analysis project Ga0308166, IMG submission 202137) | Phyllosphere microbial communities from UC Gill Tract Community Farm, Albany, California, United States - DLSLCC.R2 | ecosystem: Host-associated > Plants > Phyllosphere > Unclassified | place... | reverse complement strand
CTAATGTTCATGAAGAAACAGAAAGAACAGTAGAAGAAACTATAGTTCATGAAACCACACATATAGATACCTTTAATAAATTTGGATATTTTAAGACTACATTATCTCCATCATGGAAAGTTGAAGGAATAGCAGATTATGTGGCTAAAAGTAGTTCATTTAAAAAGAATGAACAGGAGGATATAATAAAAAAATACAAAGATGGAGAATCATTATCAGCGAAAGAAAAATATGTTGTTTATACAAAGAAGGTTGCTTTATTTATGGATAAAGGTATGTCTGTGGATGAATTATTTTCAGACAAAATTAAAAGTGATTTTTAAAAAAGAATATATTATTAATAATTGATTAATTTAACAAGGATTTAATTATGGGTTTAAAGAATTCTAATAATAACAATCGGAACGGCATAATTACATGTTTAATAGCACTTACAATTGCCATTAGCATGATTGCAGTGCTTGTCCATTTTGTTTTTTCGCAACAAGATAATTCTAATCAGAAAAGAATAGCTTCCTTGGTTAACTCTTATATAGGTTTTCTAAATGCTACAACTGATAATAATATGAAAGAGTCTGATTTTGAAAATTTAAAATACCGCTATTTCTCAGAGAATGCAATAAATTTAGGTTCCAAAACAGTTTACAGGTCTAAAGACATACTGGTTGAAGATTCTCAACCTGTTGGTTCAAGAATAGTCTCAGGTTCTCAAATTTTAAAAAAGACACAATTTATGGAAGTTTTCCAAAAGGATAAAGAAATTGGAGATTCAAGAATCAACTTTGTTAAAAAAGAAGGTGAGGTTGTGCTGTCTACCACTTTCGGAAGAATGGATTGTTCTGTTTTTTCAAAAAAAATGATAGAAAATAATTTAAAAGTTGCTATTAATGATAAATCGGTAACAAAGACAAATGATGTGATAGGATTGTGTGCTAATAATTACAATATAGTTGTTGTTAAAAGTTAAAGAATTGATAAAGCAAGAAGGTAAAAAATGAATAAAAAGATGGCTCAGGCTTTGATTGAACGAAAAATACCAAAAGAGTTATTATTAGATGAACTGATAAAAGTAAAAAAAACTTTAGGTCATAAAATAAATTATTATTTCAATATAGGATGTTATGTAGTCCTTTTTTCTTTATTTTCTATTATTACATTGTTTTCTTTTTTTATAGAAAATGAATTAATTAAATCTATTAGAAATGTAGTATTGTTTCTATTTCCATGTGCTATCTTATTTGTTTTAGTTGGTTGTATTATTGAATATTTTTCAGAACAATCAAATGAACCAAAAAAATATTATAAAGATAAAAAATTCAGGAAAGAGTTACAAAAACATTATGAAGTCAATGAAAGATTAAATGAAAAACTCGATTATCCATTATCATTGAGTACTTATGAGTTGATGACTGAGTATTTTTCAGAATCGGATTTGAAAGAAATAGCTCGATTAAAGTTAACATACAGGGATTTAAATTTAGAAGATTATTATTTTACAAGCGGAAAGGAAGTAGTCTTAACAAGAAGTCATATAGAAAGAATTGAGTTGGCAAATAAATTAAGAGATGCGAAACTAGCCCTTGTTGAAAAAATAAAAGAAGAAGAAAAAAAGGAAAAGAAAATAGAAGCTTCGGATATATTCGTTTCTTCGCTGTATAAAAAATAAAGTAAAAAAATAAAGGACTGTGATGTCCTTTATTTATAAAATAATTGTTTGTCTTAAAAATAATTATTTTAGTTCTATATTGATAACATGTTTGCCTGGTTTTTCCTCTATATGAGAAATATTTTCAGAGGTTTTATCTTGAATCACCTTGTCATAAGAAAAGTAACCAACAGGTATTTCATTACCATCTAAAGTTATTCTTTTAATAAGAGGAGTAATTGTCGGATCATATATTCTATAAAGAGTTCTTCCTGCAAATCTAAACATTGAATTGTTTAGCTTTGTAGTATCATAAGATACCGTAATATTTTTATTACCAGAGTAAGCAATATTAATATTTTCTTTATATTCCTCGTTTTTATTATTGATTATTTTTTGTTCTTCAAGGTTTTTATTATCACCTTTAATAAAATAAGAGATCTCAGTATATGAAGCATCTGCCAGTTTTCCACCTAAAGTACCTGAAACAGTTACTGATGCTATAAAAGATACAAGTAAAAGCCCAGCTCCTATTAAAAAACAACCACCAGTGATTGAAGTGTCTACTTTATTATTCAAGATGTTCATTTTTTTCTCCAATGTTATACAGGGAATCAATATATTGTTTACGATTTTGAATCTTTAAATCTATATGAGGCAGCGCGACTTGTTTTTCGGGTTCCTTATAAAGATATTTTTGCCACTTAATTAAAGAATTATTTTTTTCTAATTCTTCGGCAAACCTGTTCATTTCATCATGATTAAGTATTTCAGATAATTTAACAAAATCATCATGCGTGTATTCTACCTGTAAATAGTCATGCTTTGCTTCTATAATGCAATCTATGCCAAATAAAACAGCCCCAGTTATTAAGGATAAAAAAGGAATCATGAGAAAAGATGAGTCACTGTAATCTCTAGTGAAAAAGATTTGTACAACTGTAAGAATAACAGCTCCACTGACATTTAATACAGATAAAGCTTTAAAGATTTTATGACTCGAAATATATCGTTTATGTTTTTTGTTTAATTTTTCAGAGTTTACTATTTTGTTAGTTAAAAACTCTTTCAATTCTGCTATTTTTTCATAATTATTCGACAACATATAAAAACCTCGTTAGATTGGAAAATTTTTATAAATCCTTTTGGTTTACATTCCGAGTAACTTAAAAATCATATAATAAAAATTGATGCTTCTCTTACATTACTTTAATTCGATAATTATGGTTTCCAGATCACTATCATTATAGTTTTCTGCTTCTATAATTTTTTCTCTTGCTAATTTCCTAAACTTATATTCGCTGGTCAGATCTTCTAAATCTATATTAGCTCCATTTAATGTTATTTTTTTAACATTATCGACAATGGAGCTTTTGCCTAAAGAAGATATTACATTGATACCCAACATGGTAGAAAGTTTATCCCCATTATTATAGGTGTAATGGATATGCTTGCTGTCAGTCTGATGTATGTTAACCAAATTATTTAAATATTTATCTTTTTTATTTTCCTCCAGGTTTACTTTTAATTTTTCCTGTTCACCTTGTATTGAAAGTTCTATAGTTTTTAAAGATTTAATTGATAAATCTTCTCGAATATTTGATTTTAAGCAAGCTGTATAAATCACAGAACTTAAAAATAAAGAAAAAGTTAATAAAAGAACAAATAGACCTTTGTGTCCTGATTCTTTTTTAATTAAATTAATATTCATTCAGAGGTCTCCTTATATAAAGAATCGATGTATTTATCTCTATTAACTTTTCTCATATCTATATTTTCATTACAAACTTTACTTTGAATTGGAACCTCTTTTTGTAAAAAATTTTTCCATTCTATAAGATTGTTTTTTGAAGTATCCATTTCTTGCATAAAACAACTCATTTCTGATTTGGAAAGAATTTTAGATAAAGTGTTGAAATCCTCATGAGTGTATTCTACTTTTGTATTTAACCAACTCTCATCCAAATAATTCCTAAATCCCCAAACTAGGCCAGCCCATACTGCCGAAACTGCAAAAAATCCTATAGGAAGTATGCTATACTCGGACAATATAAATAATTTGTAAACAAAGTAATAGATTGAAATTCCTGTACAAAGCCAGGCAGAAATATTTAAAGAATTATTCATTTTCCTGTAAGACTTGTATTCTTTTTCTATTTCTTTTGAATTGTTAATTTTTTGAGTAATAAACTCTCTCAAAGCATCTATATTTTTATAGTTTTTCGAAAGCATGGTATCCTCTCCAGATTTTAAAATGGTTTTAAAAGTATCATAATTGAAAAAATAATTCAAATTCTTTTTCTTACAATGTTGTCTTTTATGTCATTATCAATATTTTTTAAAATTTTTTGTTTCTCTATATGAGAAGTTATATAGTCGATGACTCTTGTAGTATCGTTATTTTCTTGCTCGCTAAGTTCTGGTATGTCAAGTAGTGATAATAATTTATTAATATCTTTGACCTTATGTAAAAAAGTTAATCCCTTATTATTAATTTGTTTCATGTTTATATTTTGTTTAATGAGATAAGCTAAAGAATCATAATCTCCTAAATGAGCATAATAAAAAAGGATGTTTTCATTTTTATCACAGACGTGATGAATATCCGCACCATGCTCTATCATCGAGTGCAATGTCTTTGATGTCGAATAAAAAAGGGCATTTTCCTTGCTACTTTCGCTTACAATACGGGCATCAATACCTTTTTCAAGAAGAAGTAATGCTACATTATTATCAACATAAAAAAGAGCGGATTCCCCCCGTGCATTTATATGATTAATATCTATACCTGCTTCTATTAAAAGTTCAGCATGTTCTATATTTTTTGTATGAAAAAGAACGGTGTTTCCAGTGATTCTGGTTTTATTAAGATTAACACCATGTTCAATAAGAATTTTGGTTTTCGCAATATCACTATAAAATAAAGGTCCGCCATCGTAATCTGTATTGTTAATATCAATTCCACTTTCTACTAAAAGTTGAAATTTTTTCAAATTTGCATCTTTTAAAGCATTATGTCCAAATCTTCCTCTTTCGTTTAAAAACCGATTTTTTTCATCATCATTAAGAGTCTTCAAAATTGCTTTAATTTCTTTTTTTGAACAATCAAAAATGGATTTTAACATCTAAAAATACCTTTTAAAATTTTCTGCTTATGATAATTATAACGAAAAGACAAAATGAAAACAATTGTTATTGTTAATTCACTATAAATTGATAAAATATAATATCCAAACAAATTATATTATTAGTAGGAAATATGAAAATAAATTTATTCGATGTCGAAACTTCAATAGATGATTCTTACAGCGACTGTGTAGCAATTATCAATGAGCTTGCCTTTGAAAACAGGGAGAGAGAAATTCTAAAATTTATCAAAGATAAAAGAAGAACAAAAGATGAATGGATGATACAGTGGACTCTATTTGATGGTGATCTGAGTTTGGATGCTTTAAAAATTATGGTTAAAGACCCAGCAGTTCGAAGAGATTTAAAAAGAAATATAATGTCATCAGAAAAAGACTATAATATTTTAACAGCAACAATAAGAAATTTCATTGATGATAGCCCTCATGTTAGAAACGAATCGTTTGTAAAAGATTATGCCGAACAAAAAATAATTTATGAAGATTTTAAAGAAAGAATAAATTTTTTCATAGATAATGGTGTTGATCCTAATAGTAAAGATGATTTTGGATCTTTTTTCGTTCATGATATGAGTATGGTTAGCCCTTTTATTCCTGATTTTTTGAAGTTTATTCTTTCGAAAAATATTGAGATAACTGATTCTGATTTTGCCAAATTTATTCGTAAACAAGATTTAAGTTATAAAAATAAAGTGCCTGATTACATGGAGGAAATCTGCTCTTTGTTCCCTAACTTTGAACATACGGATTTTTTGCTTCGTCTCTGTTTTAGACAGGTTTCTGAGGATGCAGGTAAAGTTTCTTATCATGCAACAAAGCCATCTGGCATTAATGAAATGAGAACAAAAAATTTAACTATTGCTGATTACGATATTCAGGAGAATCCTTTTTTGATCGAGTTTTTTGTTAAATATTATAAAATTGATCTTAATAAATCAGGTAACCATTTTTTTGATTCCGTGTCTTTTCAGGAAACAGTAGAGTTATTATTTGATTTAGGTTTAGATTTACCTGACGAAATAAATAACCAACCTGAATTTATTAAAAATGCACTCATTAAAAAGGAAAAAAAAATAATATTAGAGTCGCTGAATTCGCCAGTAATTGAAAATGAAAAAGCAAGGAAAAGTAGGTTGTAATGCCGATCTGTTTTCATCTTAAATAATACTTTATTTTTAATTATGATTATGCTACTATTTGTTTATGTTAATAAAGAATGCAGGTGTTTATTATGTCTAATGTAACTACTCTCGAAATGGTCGTCCCTCATATCATGGTTGTAGAAGAAGAAAAAATGCAAAACCTCGATGAGCAGGAAATAATGAAAGCTCTTATCGATATTACAGCAGGTTATGAGGATGAGACAAAACCTACTTATGGACTCATACCACTTAATTCATCTGCAAAAAATCCTGAAGATGCTATTTTGGCAGGCTGGTTCTCTAATACCTATGAAGTATCTTATAAATTAGTTATTGGCAAAGAGAAGAACAAAGATCTCCATAAAGTTGTAACAGAATTAGCGAATATGCTCGTGGGTATTTCCAAAGAACTTACTTTAGATATGGATCGTGAAAATATCGATAGTTTTGAAGAAGGGAAATACAGAATAAAATATGGTTCAGGTGGGAATCGCCGTATTTATCAAATTGAATATAAATTAAAAGATTCGAACGTAGATAATGTAATCGAATCCCTGGAAGGTTTGCTGGATAAAGCTGGTGAAATGTTGGATGATGAAGAATTTAATATTCCTGTGAACAGAACATTACACTAATAAGAATAGTGATTTGATAAAAAGGATATCTTCATATCCTTTTTTTTACTTTATGTATTTCAGAATTTTTTTCCAATCCTTGTAAATTTTTAATAAGCACTTCCCTTTCTCTTTTGAAAACAAAATTATCAATATGACAAATTATTTTTTCTGGACTTTGATTATCGTTATCACTTATTTGTGGAATATCCAGCAGGCTACATAATTTATTAATATTAAAATCCAAATTTGATTCAAAAAAGAATTGTTTTCTTGTTTGTCCACAAATATTAATTTGTGAAGTTTGAAAAATGTTAATATTGTTTTGTATAAGTAGTGCTATGTGTTCATATCTGCTAAATTGCGAAAGAAGAAATAAAAAAGGAGTATTAGAAATTTTTAAATTAAAAGCTACATTCATAGATAGATAAAATGAAGCTCTCTCAGTATCTTTATCATTCATACAAGCATAGAACACAACATTAGTATTGTTTTTATCTGTAATATGAGGATTTGCTCCATTTTGGATAAGAATTTTAGCTTTCTCCAGATTCGCATGAAAAATGGCTGTTTGTCCATTATTATTAAGTGAATTTACATTTGCTCCATTTTTTATCAATAAATTACTTGTTTCCATGTCACTATTGAATAAAGCAGTATTACCATTGCTATCTTTGAAGTTTACATCAATGCCATTTTTTAGCAATATTTGTGCTTTTTTTGAATCACAATTGAATAAAGCAGTTTCACCTTTAGTATTTTGCATATTAATATCGAAATATTCAATTAATATATTGGTAATGGCTGCATTAGCAGTAAAAAGAGCATTGTTACCATCACAATCAGTTTCACGAAGAAATTTGAACAGATCATGCTTATCTAAGGAACTTATTATTTTTTCCAGTGATTTAGGAGATTTAATTGAATGTATAGATTTCATATTTTGCCTGTTTTAAAAGATTACCTGTGAAAAATCCTATTATATCAAATATAGAAATTGAACACTATATTGTTTGACTCATATTGTTAAATTTTGCAAAAATAAGTATAATATAATTATAGATAAATAAGAGGCAATTATGGAATTAATCTTTTCAGATATAAACCATCAACATGAAGAAGCTAAAAATATTATTCTTGAAAAGTTAAATACTTTGGCTGAGGAAGGGAACAAGCCGGAATTTTTAAAATATTTAAATAAAAATATTACTTCTGATTTCTGTTTGAATGTAGATGTTGAAGATGATATGCCAGAATGTATAGTTTTTGAAAATAATCTTTCCGCAAAAAGTCTTGGAATTCTATTAAAAGAATATCCAAAATTAAGTAAATCTTATTACAATGATGATGAAAATATTGTTTCAAAATTATTTATTAATTATTCTAATAATTATTCTTCGGTTAACTTTTATGTTGATAAATCTCCAGAAGCAATGGCTCAGCGAGAAAGTGAATATGCTGAGTTTTTTGAAAAGTTAAAAGTTGCTGTTGAAAATTCTGTTAATGTGAAATCTCCAAATGTTAATGGGCTTGTATGCTTACATTTCTTTACATGTGATGAATTTAACCTGACAAAACTGAAAGAAGTGACTTCTTATTTGCTGGATAATGATTTTTTCCTCAATAACCATAATTTTAGCTATTTCTTACACTGTCATAATTTTTTATATACAAAAGAAGTCCCTCAGGGTATTATTGATTTTTGCGATTTGTTTCCACATTGTAAAGTCTCAGCCCGTGATTTGTATCACTTGTTTGATTTGACCAGTTATGATCAAAGGTTTTCACCTCTTGATTATGATAAAAACAATCCACCTTCAGAAGAATACCTGAAAAAAAATAATCTGGATATTAACGATTACAGTCAGCAAGAAAATATAACTTTAATAAAATATTTTGTTGAAAGGTATAATATAGATATTGTAAATGAAGAAATCCCTTGCGAATTAGATGATTTATTCAAAAATGTAAAATTTGAAAGAAGTGTTAATTATTTATTCGAAAAAGGTTATTCTTTAAAAGAGGATTTGCAAAATTACCCTGTCGTAGTGCAAAAATTCTTTATTGAACAACAAAGAAAAATAATAGAGAGTAATTTATTAAAAGATCAAAAAATGGAAATTAAAAAGAAAAGGATTTAAGTATGAGTAAAAATAACTATAATATCAGAGACGGTGAACATTTAATAGAAATCCTCAATGCTTTAAGCAAGGCAGGTGATAAAGACGAATTCTTTGAATATATGATGCGTTTTAGGTCTGTTTTTAGAGAGGATTTTAGAAGTCCTGTAACACAAGAAATAGTCACTATTGATAATATCTTTTTTGAGCCAAAATTAACAAGCACATCACTTCAATTACTGCTCGAAAGTGAAGAGTCTGAGAAAAATTTTAAAGTTGCATTGTCTTTTAAGGGGGAAGATTTTGCAATTTCGGCTTTTAAAAAAGAATATATTGAAATTATTTATTCGGAAGATAATGATCTGATGGATGAAGATGAAAGAAATACTTTAAAAGCAGAGTTATATGATTCTTTTATCCATAAATTAAAAATATTACATAACTATGGATTTGATTTAAATAAAGAAAACAATATAGGTTATAAGATAAGTGAAATTCCTATGTCTGTTAGTCAGGATTTTGAATATGCCGATAAGTTTATTATTAGTAAGTTTCCTCATTTTTTCAAAACACTTCAAGAATTAAATGTTGAAGTTTCAGAATACGACTTTAATTCTTTTTTGCAGAATCAAAGTATACCTTATACTGAAGATGTCCCTGATGGTATAAAAGAATTGTGTGAAATGTTTCCCGATTATAAAATCAATTTAATAACTTTAAAAAATTTATTTAAAATTGAGAATAATCAAGGAGAGGTTTATGTGACTGAAGAAGAAGAAATGACAGATGAGTATATGAGTAAAAGAGACCTTTCTATTTCTTCATATATGACTCAAGATAATACTACTTTATTAAGATATTTTATTGAAAGAGATAGTATCAATTTCAACGAAAAACCTTTTAGTGATATAGATTTACTGTCACAAAGTAATTTTCAGGAAACAGCAAGAATTTTAATAGAACATGGTGCGAAAGCACACTATGCTTTTGATTGTTACCCTGGTTTTGTAGAGATGGAATATATGAATCAGATAGAAAAAGAAAAGGAATTATTAAAAAAATCCATAACTAAAATAAATTATATAGAAGAATCCCCCAAGCGTAGGATTTGATAAAAATAAAGAGCCATGAGGCTCTTTATTACAATTAGAGCCTTTTTACCTTTTTTTGTTCATAATTCAGAATATCTTTGTTAAACATCTCTTCCAGTGCTATATGTCCGTTAAGATAATTTTTTTCATATTCAGGAGTTCTTTTTTTATTGAAAAATTTATTATCAAAATAACTTATATAATTATCAATAACTAATTTCTTATGCTTAACAATATTTTCTTCTTTCAAGGGTTCATTGTATAAAAAAAGGTTGATAGCATTTGCAACATCAAGTTGACTTTTAATAAAAGAAATATAACTATCGATTTCTTTAGGAGGATGTTTTAACATATGATTGTTTATCCATGAATCTATAAAATACTCTTTTCTTTTTTCAAGTCTTTTAAGAATAACATCTTTATACAAACAAATCTTTTCAAAAAGTATTTCAGAAGAATCATTATTTTCATCCTCTACTGAAGAAGTAGCAGTTAGTCTTTTAGATAAATCAGAGAAGTCATAATGATACATTAGTGTATCAATAGCTTTACCTTTATTTACATTAAAATCCCATTGTGTAAAAGGATAGTAGTTATCATTGAGACCTTCATGTTTAATGAGAAGGCTTAAGATTAATTCTTTGGTTTTTAATGTTGGTTCGCCTAATTTTTCAGGAAGTAATGTGAAAAATTCTCTCTTCTGTTCGTCAGTTAAAGAAGAACGATGATTATGCCCTGAAAAAGACATAATAGTGTGAATATAAATAAATTCAGGGGATAAATATTGTAAATGGCTATCGTTTCTTTCAAAGAATAAAGCCGTGATGTTTAAACGATTATTGTAAGTCCTGGAATTAACATCTTGCTTAAATAATGCTTTATTTTGAGAGTAATCAGCTTCTTTTACATCATATTTTTCTAGCAAATATTCTGCAACCTTGAGGTTTCCACAACTTATAGCATAAAGTAGAGGGTTGGTGCTTAAATGAACAAGACTTGTATTAACTTTTTGCTCAAAAATATTATTTTTTTCTGCAACATATGAAATAATGTCTCTATTGAAAGATTTTCTGAAAGTTAAACGATTAAATAAAATGGTTTTGAAAGATTGCATCAACTCTTCGTCAGAATCAATAAGTTTGAAGAAATGAATAGCACTTCCATATTGCTGTTTGAAATGTTCAGTCTCATTAAGCACATACATATCTTCAGAAGCAGAGATAACATTTTTTAATACTCGCATTTTTAAAAATAAATCAATTTGTTTCTCATCGCGTAAATCAATATTATACGGGGCATGTCCGTCAGGCTTATCCATATAATCAAAAAAAGCCTCCAGTAAATAATGTTTATCCATCAATAATTTTCCATTAGTAAAAGTGTTTGTTGTATTATAGCAAAAATAAAATAATGTATCCATAGAATGAAGCGAACAAAAGTTCTTTAAGTAGAACTCTTTTTATGTTATAGTATTTTTCTCTATAATAAATGATAGGATTGCACAATGAAAATGTCTCGCTTTACTCCTGAAAATCAAGAAATTCATACTACTGTCGCTGCAATGTTTTTCAATGAAAGCAAAGATTCCATTTTGATGATCGAAAAATCAGATCCTGCTTATGGAAAAAAGTATAGTATTGTTGCAGGACATGTTGAAGAGGGTGAAAGTATTGAAGAAGCTTTTAAAAGAGAAATTAAAGAAGAGCTTGATCTGGATGATGTTAACTATTCCTTAATTCATTCATTTAAAGAGCTTAAAGATTCTTGTCGCTATGGTGCTCATTTGCATGACTGGCATTTGTTCAATGTTGATTTCATCCCCGATATCAATTCTCAATTTTTCGACCGTGAAGAGATTTCATCTTTTAAATGGATGAAACTTGAAGATCTCCCTGCTTTCTCTGGAAATTTAACAAGTGGTGCTAAGTCATTATTTTTGGCATTGGGATGGATTTGAATAAATAAAAATTCAATATAGAGAATAAATTTATGGATTGTAGAGATAAAATTATTCGTTTCTGTGTGTATTGCTCATAACGAAAAAGAATTCTTATTGCAAAATTGTGTTGTAAGTGATAAAAAAGTAATGGTAAGAAGAATTTAACAAAAGGAAAGTCATGTTTTACATCTACACATCCATTATATTTCTTTATATATTATTAAGGGGAGTCATCCCCCTTGATATTGATATATATATCAAATGTGTGCTGGGATTCTTTTTCCTTTTAGGCACTCAGCTTCATTTTATCTCAAAGAAAACAACCGGACTAATGGTTGGAGAGTATCCTAAATGGATTCTTTATCCTTGGGAGTATTTATTTTCTTCATCCGTGATGTTATTTTTACTCACTCTTACTTGCGATTTGTTAAGAGTAATATCTTATCCTTTTGATAGTATTCATAGTCTGCTCAATTCATCAGACTCTTATTTATACATCCTTTATGCATCACTTACTTTAGGTTTCTATTCACTTTATCAAGGGATGAAAGTGCCTAAAATTAAAGAAAAAGCGATTTATATTGAAAAATGGCCAGAAGCATTAAATGGCTTTACTCTTGTGCAGTTAACAGATCTTCATGTCAGTAGTTTGTTGTCAAAAAAATGGCTACAGGGTGTAGTAGAGAAGACTAATAAGATATCTCCTGACTTAGTGGTTATTACTGGTGATTTTATAGATGGTTTTGTTGAAGTTCATGCTTCAAATATTACTCCGTTATCTGACTTAAAAGCCAAACATGGAGTATTTGGAATTTCTGGTAATCATGATTATTATTATGGTTTTAAAAAATGGCTTCCTGAATTTCAGAAAAATAATGTAAGAATGCTTATAAATGAAAATGAATTAATCGCTGATAGTTTTTATATTGCAGGCTTACCAGATTTGGTAGCAGGTCGTCATAATCAGGAAAATCCCGATATTGAGAAAGCCCTTGCAAATATTGATAATAATAAGCCACTTATCCTTCTTGACCATAGACCGTCAAAAGCAAGATTCAACTCAAAATATGGTGTAGATCTTCAGTTGTCCGGTCATACACATGGAGGTATGCTACCTTTTCTTGCCTCGGTGGTGAAAAGAAAAAACGATGGATTTTATTCAGGTCATTATAATGTAGGTAATATGCAACTATACTTAAGTAATGGGACTGGAATATGGAATGGATTTCCTTTAAGAATAGGCTATACTTCAGAAATTACTTTACTGAAGATATACAAGAATAAATAAGTCATGACCTTTATTTATATTTTAAAATAGACTGGAACTATTAATGACTTAATCTAATATTCTTTGAGCGATCATAGAAATAAAACCGTGTTGGGTTTCTGATGTTTCAGAAATAGTTTCACTATTTAGCGATAACCCCGGAACACACAAAAGATAAGAATGTAAATTATCTCTGGCTTCTTTATCAATATAACTACAAGAATACATACTAATAAGTTCTTCCAGCGAAAAATGGTTTTGTAAGAGTGCTTTGTCAATTATTATAATATTTTTATCTCTTAAACTAACAAGGCAAGGCAGTAAAGCTTTAAGATAATTATATGTTCTTGCCAGCCAAAAGCTACTGGAAGCATCGGAAAAATCCTTTCCGCTTACCTTATTTATATATTCATTCAGTAATTCTTGTATTTGTTCAGCACTTGCTTGTTGTAGGAATGTTCTATCCTGTAAAGGATTATATGCTTTCATGTTGATATCCTCCGTTTTTTAAAAGATATCATCAAAAAATTGTTTTGTAAAATTATAAATATTAAAGTCTTTTTTTTATGTTTTTATCTGGTGTTTCTTGGGTAAGAGAATTCATCAATAAAAATTTCTCATGATGAGCATATGCTTTTGGGAATTTCTCTCTTACATATGTTTGAGATTTTTCATTCATATAAGGATAACATTTATTAATAAATAAAAGATTTCCATCTTCTTTAAATTCACCTTCATGATAATAAAAACAGTTAAGACCATCAACGGTAATAAGTTTTACTTTATCTTCTTTAATAATAGTATCTAAAAAATCTTCATAAGGCACAATGTCCCCTAAACTTTGCCCTCTCATAGAAGAAAAAATATGCATCATTAAACGAGTGAGACAATGTTCACTGTTAAACTCACGAATACTGTCAAGAATAAAATCTTTTTTATCCTCATTTGAAAAGTTATCAGTATAAAGCAAATAATCATATTCCTGGTGCTTCAATGCATATTCAAAAAATGTATCTTTAGAAATTGAACTGTAAACTTTTTTATTCGCAAAAAAGTTAGAGCATTCTGAATAACCAGGGGTAAACGATGTTCTGTTAAAAAATACAAATAGAGGAAATTGGTTGTCATCAAAGACACCTTTTTTATTAAGAATAACTAATTCTTCTTTTTGTATAAAAGAAGCTACTTTATGAAATTTATCCCTATTATTTTCGAAGTAATCCTTATCAAGTAAATCTATAAGGTTGAGCCATGTATAATCCC
>Ga0308166_1003167_pt1 | contig 14241 bp, 13 predicted proteins | sample PhyCR2_2_FD_202137 | JGI IMG/M metagenome (GOLD analysis project Ga0308166, IMG submission 202137) | Phyllosphere microbial communities from UC Gill Tract Community Farm, Albany, California, United States - DLSLCC.R2 | ecosystem: Host-associated > Plants > Phyllosphere > Unclassified | place... | reverse complement strand
ACCATGAATGTTGCACATTAAAACATAACAGCCCGAAACTTTGGATAAAAAAGTGGTCGAACCGCCAGCGTGCATTTACTTCGCTTGCTTTGCCGCCGCGCGTTTGTGACGGATAATTTCGATGACGCCAGGCAGTACGGAAAGCACAATAATCGCTACAATCAGTAACTTAAGGTTTTCCTGAACCACCGGCAGATCGCCAAACAGGTAGCCTGCATAGGTGAACAGCAGCACCCACAGCAGCGCGCCCACCACGTTGTACATGGCAAAATGACGATAGGACATGTGACCCATTCCCGCCACAAACGGTGCAAATGTACGCACAATAGGCACAAAACGGGCAAGGATAATGGTCTTACCGCCATGGCGCTCATAGAACGCATGGGTCTTATCTAAATAACTGCGGCGGAAAATCTTCGAGTCCGGATTACTGAACAACCGCTCGCCAAACACCCGCCCGATGGTGTAGTTGACCGCATCACCAACAATCGCGGCGATGATCATCAGGACGACCATCAGATGGACATTCAGGTCATTCGTTGGCAGTGCGGATAACGCGCCCGCCACGAACAGCAGTGAATCTCCAGGCAGGAACGGCGTAACCACAAGGCCGGTTTCACAGAACAGAATGAGGAACAGAATGGCGTAAACCCAGACGCCGTACTGCGCGACCAGCTCCGCCAGGTGAACATCAATATGCAGGATGAAATCAATCAGAAAACGTATTACGTCCATATTGTCTAAGCCCTAATTGCACCTTTGTTTAGTCCGCTAAAAACAGCGGGCCCATTGGCGGTTTTGGCAGGTCGAACCGGTCCGGATAATCCACCGAAACCAGATACAGCCCTTCCGCTTTCGCCGTTGCTGCCGCAAGCGTTCTGTCCTTCGCTGCAAGCAGTTCTGCAATCCAGCTCTCCGGCTGGTGTCCGGCGCCCACTTCCATCAGGCTGCCCACAATATTCCGCACCATATGATGTACAAAGGCATTGGCTTTGATATCCACCACCACATACGCGCCATACCGACTGACGTTAATGTGCATGACGTTACGCCACGGCGTACGGGACTGACACTGCACCGCACGAAACGACGTAAAATCATTCTCTCCAATCAGACACTGCGCCGCACGCTGCATACGTTCTGCATCCAGCGGTTCATAAAAATGCGTCACGCCCTGGCTTAACACCGCCGGGCGCAGGCGCTGGTTATAGATGACATAACGGTAGCGCCGCGCCGTCGCGCTGAAACGCGCGTGAAAATCATCCGGCACAGCTTTCACCCAACGCACGGCAATGTCACCAGGCAAATTCGCATTTACACCCAGCGTCCAGGCCGCGTCTTTGCGCACGGCGGTGGTGTCAAAATGCACCACCTGCCCCGTGCCGTGAACGCCGGCATCGGTGCGGCCCGCGCAGAAGACGCTTATCGGTTCATTCGCTACCTGAGAGAGCGCTTTCTCCAGCTTCTCCTGGACGCTGCGCACCTCATTCTGCCGCTGCCAGCCATAGTATTTACTGCCATCGTATTCAATGCCGAGGGCAATTCTGTGGACCGGCTTTTGTTCCACATCTGACATCAGTACAGATACTCCTGCACCAGTTTTTCCGCGATTTTGACCGCCATCAGCGCGCCGCCGAAACGCACGTTGTCGGCAACAGACCAGAACTGCACCTGCTCAGGCATACCGTAATCGTTACGCACACAGCCCACAGAGAGATGCGCGCTGCCGGTGGCGTCGCCCACCTGCGTCGGGAATTCGCTCTCTTCGGACAGGACAATGTCCTCTCCGCGGCCAAACGCGTCGCGGGCTTCTTCAGCCGCCAGCGGACGCAGGGCTTCAAACCCGACCATCTGCGCGTGGCCGTAAAAGACCGGAGACTGCACGACATTCGCGGAGATCATTAGCCCGTCATCCTGCAAAATTTTGCGTGCTTCATCGACGATACGACGCTCTTCCCGCACCGAACCTTCACGATCCGGCAGTAGCGGCAGCATGTTGAACGCCAGCTGGCGGCCAAAGAAATCATCTTCGTCGATCGGGATACCGTTCAGCAGCTTCGCGCTCTGCCCTGCCAGTGCGTCTACGGCTTTTTTGCCGTTAGCGGAGGCTGACAGCAGGCTGGTCACGGAAATACGCGACAGGCCACCGTCGTCGATCAGCGGCTTCAGCGCGGTCAGCAGCTGGCTGGTGAGGCTGTTCGGTACTGCAATGATGTTGCGGTTGCGGTAGTCAGCCAGCACAAACGGGTTGACGTCCGGCACCACCAGCGGCACATCCGGCTCCAGGGAGAACAGGCCGCTCAGGTCGATCACCAGACAGCCTGAATTTGTCGCTTCTTCAATGTAAGACGCCGTGGCTTGCGCACCTGCGGCAAAAAACGCCAGCTGAGCCTGCGTCCAGTCAAACGCGGCGGCGTCCTGCACCATCAAGGATTTCCCGCCGAAACGCAGCTGTTCTCCTGCGCTGTCGGTACGCGCCAGTGCGTAAATCTCACCCACCGGGAACTGACGCTCAGCAAGGGTTTCAAGCAGGGCTTCGCCCACGGCGCCAGTGGCACCCAAAATGGCAATGTTCCAGCCTTCAGACATGGTGGTTTACTCCAGAAATAAAAAGCGTCCCTGCCGGAACATCCGACAGGGAGCATTAAGAAGACATTAACGTGCCGGGTGGTGAACGGCGTTAAATCCCAGTTTATGCAGCAGCCCCGCCGCTGACGCGTCATCGCACATGACATACAGGGAAGACCACTCGCGGCGCTCAAGGTAATTTTTGCGTAGCTTGTCAAACTCACCCGGAATACCCGCCACTTTACGCAGCAGCGCGTCATCGCGGCGCACATCATACACCAAATGCACCAGTCTTTTCAGCGTTGCCTCATCCAGCAGGCCATGAAGGGTAATGCGGCCAAATTCCGGGGCGGGCAGCAGCGTATCCAGCGCTACCTGCTGCGGATGGCCGATAAAGGCGCTGTAAGCCTCAAACACCTGGGTTGTGCCACGCGCTTTGCCTTCAAGGGTATAACCCGCGATATGTGCGGTACCTACGTCTACCTTATCCAGCAATGCGACGTTGAGATCCGGCTCTGGCTCCCAGACGTCCAGCACGACGCTAAGCTCTTGTTCTTCGTCGAGACATGCCAGCAGCGCCGCGTTATCCACCACCGGTCCCCGGCAGGCATTTATCAGAATAGTGCCAGCCTTCAGACGGCGGATCAGCTTTTCGTCGGCCAGGTGCAGGGTCTTATACGGCCCCTCTTTAAAGAGCGGCGTATGGAAGGTGATGACGTCGCACTCGTCGACCAGCTCATCCAGTGTGCGGAAGTCGCCTTCATCACCGTTATCCTTACGCGGCGGATCGCACAGCAGGGTGCGGATTCCCCAGGCTTCCAGACGCTTTTGCAGACGTCCGCCCACGTTGCCCACACCCACAATCCCGACGGTGCGATCTTTCAGCGTAAAACCATCGCGCTCGGCCAGCATCAATAGCGAGGAGAAAACATATTCCACGACGGCAATGGCGTTACAGCCTGGCGCCGCGGAAAAACCAATCCCCGCCTGCTTAAGCCACTGGTCATCCACATGATCGGTCCCGGCCGTTGCCGTCCCGACAAATTTAACCCCTTTGCCGGTGAGCAGCGCCTCATTTACTTTAGTCACCGAGCGCACCATCAGGGCGTCTGCATCGTCCAGTTCGCTGACCGGAATCGGGCGACCAGGGACAGCCTTAACCTCACCCAGGCGGCTGAACAGCTCACGGGCGTAAGGCATATTTTCATCAACGAGGATTTTCACGTCTGAGTACCTGTTTGAGAGGAAGTAAACCTGCCAAGTGTGCCATAATCTCGCCGCCGGGCATATATCTCCGCCCGGTTACGCAGAGTTTGACTTTAAGGATTTTTGACGATGCAGCCCATTTCAGGTACGCCTCCGCGCCCTCCGGGTGAAGGCCCCGTAACGCCCAACACGCCAGGCGAACAACCGCTCTCCACGCAGCAACGCACCGTACTGGAGCGTCTGATCACGCGTCTTATTGCGTTGACCTCACAGCAAAACGCAGAGGTGTGGGCCGGCGTGAAGCACGATTTGGGCGTCAGAAACGATGCGCCGCTACAGTCGCGCCATTTCCCTGCCGCCGAACAAAACCTGAACCAGCGTCTTACCAGCGCACAGCAGCAACATACCACCCGCCAGATTATCTCGCAGCTGACCGAGCTGTTGGGCCAGGGGAATAATCGCCAGGCGGTGAGTGATTTTATCCGTCAACAGTACGGTCATACCGCCCTGAGCCAGCTTTCGCCGGAACAGCTGAAAACCGTGTTGACCCTGCTGCAAAGCAATCAGCTTTCTATCCCGCAGCCGCAACAGCGCCCGTCTACAGAACGGCCATTGCAGCCTGCGGAGCATAATACGCTCAAGCAGATGGTCACTAAGCTGGCTGCCGCAACCGGCGAACCAACAAAGCTTATCTGGCAATCCATGCTGGAACTTTCCGGTGTGAAAGCGGGCGAGATGATCCCGGCAAAACAGTTTACCCATCTGGTCACCTGGCTCCAGGCGCGTCAGACGCTCAGCACCCAGAGCGCCCCGACCCTGCACAGCGTACAGGCGGCGCTGAAACAACCGCTGGAACCGCACGAGTTCGATACGATCCGGGATTACGCTCAGCAGAGCTGGCAGGCTACGCCGCAAACGGTGCTGACCACCGCCCAGGTGCAGGATGTGCTCAATCAGATCTTCGTTCGCCGCGCCGAGCGGGAAGGCGGCGTGCCGGAGGTAAGAAACATTCAGCCGATCTACAACCCGCTGTTTGCCCCCGTAGTTGATACGTTCAAAACGCTTTCTGCCCGTCCGGGATTGATGTTGATCGCGTTGGTGATTGCGCTGGCGATTTTCTGGCTGGTTGCGTGAGGATTTGCCCGGTGGCGCTTCGCTTACCGGGTCTACAACGGCTCGAACCGTAGGCCGGGTAAGGCGAAGCCGCCACCCGGCAACATACTACCGCTTGCGAAACGCCACCATCGTCACCACAATCCCCACCACCGCTGACACCGCACCGGCGAGAAATACGGAAGGATAGCCAAACGACGTTGCAAGCAGCCCCGCCAGCGGCCCGGTGATGCCGTATGAGATATCCTGAAACGCCGCATAGCCGCCCAGCGCCGTGCCGCGCACCTGCGGAGCCACGCGCTTCACCACTTCAACGCCCAGCGCCGGGAAGATCAGCGAGCAGCCGCAGCCGGTTAACGCCGCACCCAGCAGCGCAACGGATGCAGAGGGCGCCTGCCAGAGCAGTACCAGACCCACGGTCTCAATGACAAGTGACGACACGGCCACCTTCACGCCGCCAAAGCGATCCGGCATCCAGCCAAACAGCACGCGCATCAATACAAACGCGCCGCCAAAGGCCGTCAGCGTAAAGCCCGCCATCGCCCAGCCGCGGCTCATGAAATAGAGGGAGACAAAGGTACCAATAACCGCGAAGCCCACCCCCTGAAGCGCCAGCCCAAGCCCCGGCTGCCAGATTTGCCCCACCACGCTCCACAGCGAAGGACGCTCGCCTTTATGGGCGGGCACCTTACGCACCGAACCGTTAAACGCCCACGCCAGCAGCGGCAATACCATGGTGGTGCCTGCCAGCGCCGCAAAACCAAACTGGCTGTGGATCAGCAGCCCCAGCGGCGCGCCTGCCGCCAGCGCGCCGTAAATCGCCATCCCGTTCCAGGACATCACTTTTCCGGAACGCGCAGGTCCCACCAGCCCCATTCCCCAGGTCAGGGTGCCGGTCAGCAGCTGGCTTTCGCCAAAGCCGAGGATCAGGCGCCCTACCACCAGCAGCGCGAATTTATACGCTGCATCTATTGGCAACAGCGCCGCCAGCAGCCAGGCTCCCCCCGCCAGCCCGCAGGCAAACATGCCCTGCAACGCCGAGCGTTTTGCGCCGTGCTGATCCGCCAGGCGACCGGCGTAGCCCCGGGTTAATACCGTCGCTAAAAACTGAATGCCCACCGCAATGCCGACCATGGTGTTGCCATAGCCCAGCTCCTGGTGAACGAACAAGGGGATCACCGGCAGCGGCAGGCCAACGGTCATATAGGTCAGAAACACCGCAAAGGCGATGCGGAAAAGGGAAAGGTTCCCGGAAGGAGCGCTCTTCTCAGGGGTAACAGCCTTCATGCATAACTCCGTGTTCAGGCATAAAAAAAGGGAGCCGCGCGGCTCCCTTCTACTATACCTTCAAACGCTTACGCTTTCAGCTTACGCATCACCAGCGTGGCGTTGGTGCCGCCGAAACCGAAGCTGTTGGACATAACGGTCGTCAGCTCACGTTCGGTGGTTTCAGTCACGATGTTCAGGCCAGCCGCCTGCTCGTCCATCTCTTCGATGTTGATGCTTGGCGCGATAAAGCCGTTTTCCAGCATCAGCAGAGAGTAGATCGCTTCCTGCACGCCCGCCGCGCCCAGAGAGTGACCGGTCATGGCTTTGGTTGCAGAGATAGCCGGGCTGTTGTCGCCGAACACTTCACGGATCGCACCCAGCTCTTTCACGTCGCCTACCGGCGTTGAGGTGCCGTGGGAGTTCAGGTAGTCGATTGGAGTATCAACACCGTGCATCGCCATCTTCATGCAGCGCACCGCGCCTTCACCGGATGGAGCAACCATGTCAGCGCCGTCAGACGTTGCGCCGTAGCCCACGATCTCAGCATAGATGTGCGCGCCACGCGCCAGCGCGTGTTCCAGCTCTTCAACCACAACCATACCGCCGCCGCCAGCGATAACAAAACCGTCGCGGTGTGCATCATAAGTACGGGACGCTTTGTCTGGCGTTTCGTTGTATTTAGTGGACAGTGCGCCCATCGCGTCGAACTCACAGGCCATTTCCCAGCCCAGCTCTTCGCCACCGCCAGCAAATACGATGTCCTGTTTGCCCAGTTGGATCTGCTCAACCGCATTACCGATACAGTGTGCGGAGGTCGCACATGCGGAGCTGATGGAGTAGTTCACACCGTGGATTTTGAACGGCGTTGCCAGGCACGCGGAAACCGCTGAACCCATGGCTTTGGTCACAACATATGGACCGACCGCTTTCAGGCCGCGCGGGCTGCGCATGGCGTCAGCACCGAACACCTGAGCTTTAGAAGAACCGCCGGAACCTGCAATCAGGCCCACGCGTGGGTTGTTCTGGTAAACGTCTTCGCTCAGACCAGAATCCTTAATCGCTTCCTGCATGGAAAGATAGGCGTAGATAGAGGCATCGTTCATGAAACGAACCACTTTACGGTCAATTAAACCGGTGGTGTCCAGTTTAACGTTACCCCATACGTGGCTACGCATTCCAGAATCTTTAAACTCTTCAGAGAAAGTGATCCCGGAGCGTCCTTCACGCAGAGATGCCAGGACTTCCTGCTGGTTATTACCGATGCTGGAAACGATGCCCAGGCCAGTAATCACTGCACGTTTCATTCAATACCTCTGTAAGTCGCACTATATTAAGTTTCGAGTCGCACAATAGCGTACACTTGTACGCCGAACAAGTCCGATCAGACATTTTCTGCGGAAATTTGCACCGATGGACGCACATCGTTAAGATCGTGTCACTGCCTGTCAGACGAGTAACTTACGTGAAACAAAACGCTATACAACCCGCCAACCTCGAATTCAACGCTGAGGGTACACCTGTTTCCCGAGATTTTGATGACGTCTACTTTTCTAATGATAACGGACTGGAAGAAACCCGCTATGTTTTCCTCGACGGAAACCAGTTAAACGCCCGTTTCCCCACGCATCCGCGCAGTCTGTTCGTGGTCGCTGAGAGCGGGTTTGGTACCGGTCTGAATTTTCTCACCCTCTGGCAGATGTTCGATCAGTTTCACGCTGCTCACCCTGACGCTACACTGCAAAGATTACATTTCATCAGTTTTGAAAAATTTCCGCTCACCGCGCATGACCTTCGTCTCGCCCATCAACACTGGCCGGAACTTGCGCCATGGGCGGAGCAGCTTCAGGCGCAGTGGCCGCCGCACCTCGGCGGCTGTCATCGTCTGCTGCTGGACGGCGGGCGCGTCACGCTGGATCTGTGGCTCGGCGACATCAATGATCTGACCGATAAGCTTGATGATTCGATGAACCAGAAAGTGGACGCATGGTTCCTCGATGGTTTTGCCCCCGCCAAGAATCCGGACATGTGGAGCCAGCATCTGTTTAACGCAATGGCACGCCTGGCGCGTCCTGGCGCAACGCTCGCGACCTTCACCTCGGCAGGCTTTGTCCGCCGCGGATTGCAGGAGGCCGGCTTTACCATGCAAAAGACCAAAGGTTTTGGTCGCAAGCGCGACATGCTGGTCGGAAGAATGGATCAGACGCTGGAGATCCCCGCTCAGACGCCCTGGTTTTCACGCAGCGCCAGCACATCACGAGAGGTAGCAATTGTCGGCGGCGGGATTGCCAGCGCCCTGCTTTCGCTCGCGCTTTTACACCGTGGCTGGCAGGTAACGCTCTACTGCGCCGACGACGCGCCGGCAAAGGGCGCTTCCGGCAACCGCCAGGGGGCGCTCTACCCACTGTTAAGCGCTCACGATCCGGCGCTGAGCCAGTTTTTCCCGGTAGCCTTTACCTTTGCCCGGCGCCTGTATGATGCCCTGCCTGTGGCGTTTGACCACGACTGGTGTGGCGTTACGCAACTGGGCTGGGATGAGAAGAGCCAGCAAAAAATCGCGCACATGTTGTCGCTGGGTCTGCCGCTCGAAATTGCCCGGGCGGTGAATGCGCAGCAGATAACCGAAACCGCGGGCGTCGATACGGGCTGCGACGGTATCCACTATCCGCTCGGTGGCTGGCTGTGTCCGGCAGATCTGACGACGGCAGCCATTGCGCTGGCGCAGTCGCGCGGGTTGACGGTGCACTATTCCCGCCAGGTCGCCTCACTTCACCACACGGAGCACTGGAACCTGCATTTCACCACGGGCGAAGAGGCGCAGCATACCTGCGTAGTGCTGGCCAACGGTCACCCTATCAGCCAGTTCAACCAGACGGAAAAGCTGCCGCTTTACCCTGTCGGCGGCCAGGTCAGCCATATCCCCACCTCGCCAGCGCTGGAAAAACTGCAGCAGGTACTCTGCTACGACGGCTATCTGACGCCACAAAATCCGTCCAACGGCCACCACTGCATTGGTGCCAGCTACCATCGCGGTGAGACCGACATGCGCTACAGCGAAGACGATCAGCAGCAAAATCGCCAGCGCCTGCTCAACTGCTTCCCGCAGGCCGACTGGGCAAAAGAGGTTGATATCAGCGCCGGTGACGCGCGCTGTGGCGTACGCTGCGCCACCCGGGACCATCTGCCGATGGCGGGAAATGTGCCTGACTATGAAGCAACGCTTGAGGCCTATCAGGATCTTGCTGAAAACCGTGATACCGCGGTGAGTGCGCCAGTTTATCCGCAGCTGTTTATGCTCGGGGGGCTCGGTTCACGGGGATTGTGCTCAGCGCCGTTGCTGGCCGAAGTGCTGGCGGCACAGATGAGTGATGAGCCCGTTCCGCTGGACAGCGTTACGCTTGCGGGGCTCAATCCCAACCGTTTGTGGGTACGGAAGTTACTGAAAGGAAAAAGGGTGAAGTAACGTGCGGGCCGATGTCCTCCCTCTCCCACCGGGAAAGGGAGGAGAAATGACTACCTGGCTTTTGCCTGCTGGAACAGGGTGTCCCACATACCCAGCACTAATGACTGGTCACGCGGAGAGAGTTCCCCTGCCTGGATCGCTTTCTCCAGGCTGCGGCTCACTTCATCATGAATGGCCTCGGCAGAGTGATCGTCCCCTGCTTCCAGCTCAGCGACAGCCAGCGTCAGGTGACCACGCAGATAACCGCTGGCGAACAGCTCATCATCACTGGCGTGTTCCACCATGTCATCAATTAACGCCAGAATGCGTGATTCAAATTCTGCGATCATCTTCTTTCCTCTGTTAAAGATCTTCCGGCCACGGGAAGCGTTCCGCCGTGATCTCCGGCGTGTGGTAATAATTCTGTAAAGCCTCGATCAGGCGTGCCGGACGTGCCGGGATGCCTTTCTCAAGATATTCCATCACCTGCGCATGAACGCGGCGCTGGAAGACGATACGGTCTGGCTCGAAGTCGCCTTCGAGGTTGTCACAGCTCACGTTGAACGGGAAACCCGCCGCCACGCAGAACAGCCATTCCAGCGCCTGGGGTTTCACCTCCACATCTTCAAACTGCCCCTGGGTGGCGGCGTCGCGCCCGTCCGGGCAGTACCAGTAACCAAAGTCCACCAGCTCGCGACGCGCTTTCCCGGCGATACACCAGTGCGAAATTTCGTGCAAACCGCTGGCGTAAAAGCCGTGGGCAAAGATGATGCGGTTATACGGAACCTCGTCATCAGCTGGAAGATAGATCGGTTCGTCGTCGCCTTTAATCAGACGGGTATTAAAATCATCAGCAAAACAGCTATCGAAGATCTCAATCAGCTGTTCGTAGTTATGCGTACTGTTCATTAGTTCATCCCCAACCAGGTGAGGATCTCCTGTCCATGGCTGTCATAAAGAAGTTTGGCGCTCATCACCGCCGAGACGACAACAATCATCGGGCGGATCAGCTTTTGCCCTTTGCTTAATACCAGACGCGAGCCTGCGCGCGCGCCCAAAAACTGCCCTGCCATCATCACAAACCCGGTTGCCCAGATAACCTTGCCGCCAATGATAAACAGCAGCAGACCGCCAACGTTGGAGGTCGCGTTGAGGACTTTGGCGTGGGCGGTGGATTTGGCGAGGTTGAACCCGGCCAGCGTCACGAATGCCAGCGCGTAAAACGAGCCTGCCCCCGGGCCAAAGAAGCCATCGTAAAAACCGACGCAGCCACCGGCAATCAGCGCAAACGGCAGGCCGTGAAGGCGACGCTGTCGATCTTCTTCCCCGAGCTTTGGCATGAGTAAGAAATAGAGGCCGATACAGATAACCAGCAGCGGCAGGATCTGGCGCAGAATGTCGGACTGTACGTGCTGGACCAGCAGCGCGCCCGCCGTTGAGCCAATAAACGTCATCAGGATATTGAGCTTCTGATCGGCGAGATTCACCACTTTACGCCGAATGAAATAGAGCGACGAGGAGAGCGAACCGCCGCATGCCTGGAGTTTGTTGGTGGCAAGCGCCTGGGCAGGGCTCATGCCTGCCGCCAGCAACGCCGGAACGGTGAGCAACCCGCCGCCGCCCGCCAGGGCATCGATAAATCCGGCTAGCATTGCAACAAAAAAGAGCACCGCCAGCAGCAGCGGTGACACCATGAACAGGTCGACGAAATTATCCATTAAAGTACATGCTCATCCAGTAGCGCCTGGCAGGAAGGCGGCAACGGAGGCGGTGTCTTCTTCTCAGGCTTAGAGGTTCCAGGCTTGGCTGGTTCAAACCAGCTTTGCAGTTCGTAACCACAACCATCGCCAGGCGGTGGCAGCGGCTGATCTTCACATTCCAGGCTGTTCGCCGGGCAGCGCAGGCGAACATGCATATGGGCACGATGCTGGAACCACGGGCGCACTTTACGCAACCAGTCGCGATCCGTTCCCGCATCCAGGCAAAGCTGCTGCTTGATGGCCGGATTAACAAAGATCCGCGTGACGTCGTTATCCTTTGCCGCCAGCTTAATCATGCTGGAAATTTCCGGCGACCATCGCGAGGCGACGACACGTTTACCGTCGGCCGAGACCAGATCCAGCGCCTGCGGTTTCAGCAGTTGCGCTGAGCTCCAGCGCGTTTTCGGCAATTGCAGGAAGATATCCACATCCAGTCCGGTCTGGTGGCTGGCGTGACCGCCGTTAAAGCGGCCACCGGCAGGCATCCCCATATCGCCAATCAGCATCGTGCCCAGCCCCAGATTATGCACCTGGTTGCCAAGACGCTGAATAAAAAGCACCAGGTCAGGATGGCCGAAATAACGGCGCTGGTCGGTGCGCATCACCTGATAGGTATCCGATTGCAGCGGAAGTTCCTGCGCGCCGACGATACACCCGTTGGAGAAAGCGCCAATGGACTGCGCGCTCCCCGCTACCGGATGGGTGATTTTCTGCCACGGCGTAGCGGCCAGGCTTGCTCCACTGACCAGCAGCGCCAGCAGAGCGATTGCGGTTTTTTTCATAGTTACCAGCGTGGAATGGTGGTCGTCACATCCGCATTCTGCGCGCGCTGGCGCAGGAAGTGATCCATCAGCACGATCGCCAGCATCGCTTCTGCGATCGGTACCGCGCGGATCCCCACGCACGGATCGTGACGCCCTTTGGTGATCATCTCAACTTCATCGCCAGCGCGGTTAATCGTGTGGCCCGGCACGGTAATGCTGGACGTGGGCTTCAGCGCGATATTGGCAATAATTTGCTGCCCGCTGCTGATGCCGCCCAGAATGCCGCCCGCATGGTTGCTCTGGAAACCCGCCTTCGTGATTTCGTCGCGGTTCTGGCTGCCGCGAAGCTTAACCACGTCAAAACCGTCGCCGATTTCAACGCCTTTCACCGCGTTGATGCTCATCAGCGCGTGGGCGATGTCGGCGTCAAGGCGGTCAAATACCGGCTCGCCCCAGCCAGCCGGCACGCCGTCGGCTACCACGGTGACTTTCGCACCAATGGAATCGCCCTCTTTTTTCAGGCCACGCATCAGCTCATCCAGCGCGTCCAGCTTGTCGGCATCGGCGCAGAAGAACGGGTTAAGTTCTACCTGCTCCCAGTCTTTGATGGCCAGCGGAATGTCGCCCATCTGGGTCAGACAGCCGCGGATAACGATGCCGAATTTCTGCTGGAGATATTTTTTGGCAATCGCCCCTGCCGCCACGCGCATCGCGGTTTCACGTGCGGAAGAACGTCCGCCGCCGCGATAGTCGCGAAAGCCATATTTTTGTTCGTAGGTGTAATCAGCGTGGCCCGGACGGAAGACGTCTTTAATCGCGCCGTAGTCCTGAGAACGCTGATCGGTGTTTTCAATCAGCAGACCAATGCTGGTCCCGGTGGTACGGCCTTCAAATACGCCGGAGAGAATTTTGACCTGGTCCGGCTCGCGACGCTGCGTGGTGTAGCGAGAGGTACCCGGACGCCGACGGTCAAGGTCATGCTGTAAATCGGCTTCGGTCAGTTCGATGCCTGGCGGGACGCCATCAACGATACAACCCAGTGCCAGACCGTGCGACTCGCCAAAGGTGGTCACACGGAATACCTGTCCAATACTGTTTCCTGCCATCACGGCTCCGATGTTGTTGTTTGTGTTTGAGCGTTGTGAAACGGGCCGAAGCCCGCTGGATTAATCTTTGTAAATGCTGAAGTATTCGCGTGCATCAAGCAGCTGCGCCTTGGTCAGCATGAAGACGCCGTCACCGCCGTTGTCGAACTCAAGCCAGGTGAACGGCACATCCGGGTACTGCTCTATCAGATGTACCATGCTGTTGCCCACTTCACAAATCAGAACGCCGTCGTCGGTCAGATAATCCGGCGCGCAGGCCAGGATGCGGCGGGTCAGCTTCAGCCCGTCAGAGCCGGACGCCAGACCCAGCTCCGGCTCGTGACGGTACTCGTTCGGCAGGTCGGACATGTCTTCTGCATCCACGTACGGCGGATTGGTGACGATCAGGTCGTATTGCAGCGTCGGCAGGTCGCGGAACAGGTCAGAGCGGATAGGCGTGACGTGATGAATCAGCCCGTGCTCTTCAATGTTGTGTTCGGTGACGGCCAGCGCGTCGGTGGAGATATCGACGGCGTCCACTTCCGCTTCCGGGAAGGCGTACGCGCAGGCAATGGCGATGCAGCCGCTGCCGGTGCACATATCAAGAATGTGCTGCGGCTGATGGTTAATCAGGCCGTCAAAGTGGTTGTTGATCAGCTCGCCAATCGGCGAGCGCGGCACCAGCACGCGTTCATCAACATAGAACTCATGGCCGCAGAACCAGGCTTTGTTGGTCAGGTAAGCCACCGGAATGCGCTCGTTCACGCGACGGATCACGCGCTCAACGATGCGGTGTTTTTCGCTGGAGGTCAGGCGCGCGGTGCGCATGTCTTCCGGAATATCCAGCGGCAGATAGAGAGACGGCAGCACCAGCTGAACGGCCTCATCCCACGGGTTATCCGTACCGTGGCCGTACCAGATATTGGCGGCGCTGAAGCGGCTAACCGACCAGCGCAACATGTCCTGTATGGTATGCAGCTCGTTTACTGCTTCATCGACAAAAATTTTATCCACTCTTTCCTCCAGGGCATGCTCGC
>Ga0308166_1003166_pt1 | contig 14243 bp, 13 predicted proteins | sample PhyCR2_2_FD_202137 | JGI IMG/M metagenome (GOLD analysis project Ga0308166, IMG submission 202137) | Phyllosphere microbial communities from UC Gill Tract Community Farm, Albany, California, United States - DLSLCC.R2 | ecosystem: Host-associated > Plants > Phyllosphere > Unclassified | place... | reverse complement strand
GCGAACGCAAGCGGTTGATGTAAGCCACGTTACAGCGTTCCAGTGGCAGGCTTTTCGGCCTGCCGCTTTATGCACTGGCAACGAAGGAGAAGCTGTATGCAAGTCAACATCAGTGGACACCAACTGGAAGTGACCGAACCTCTGCGTTCCTACATCGAGGAAAAACTCGACCGATTGGAGAGGCATTTCGACAAAATCACTAACGTGCAAGTCACGATGTGCGTCGAAAAACTGCTGCAGAAGATCGAAGCCACACTGCATATACCCGGCGGAGAAGTAGTTGCCAACGCAGAGCACACAGACATGTATGCCGCGATTGATCTGCTGACCGACAAGCTGGATCGCCAACTCAAAAAGCATAAGGAAAAGACCCAGAGCCTCCTCCAGGGCGCGACCGGTCGTTAACACCCCTATCCCATGATCCGACTTGAAACCATCCTGACCCCCGGCCGTTCCAAAGTGAACGCGCCGGGCGGCAGCAAGAAAAAAGCCCTCGAAGAGATTGCCAACCTGATCCACCGCGAAGTGCCGGATCTGGAGATGCAGGATGTCTTCGACGCGCTGATCGCCCGTGAAAAACTCGGTTCCACCGGTTTTGGTAACGGCATCGCCATTCCCCACTGCCGCCTCAAGGGTTGCACGGCACCAGTCAGTGCCCTGCTGCATCTTGAAGCCCCAATCGATTTTGACGCCATCGACGGCGCTCCGGTGGACCTGTTGTTCGTGCTGCTGGTCCCGGAAGCCGCAACCGACGCGCATCTGGAGTTGTTGCGCCAGATCGCCAGCATGCTCGACCGCAAGGAAGTTCGTGAAAAACTGCGCAGCGCCGCGAGCAACGAAGCCTTGTACCAGGTTGTACTGGACGAGCAGAACGGGCACTAATCATGCGTTTGATCATTGTCAGTGGCCGTTCGGGCTCGGGTAAAAGTACCGCCCTGAATGTCCTTGAGGACAACGGCTACTACTGCATCGACAATCTGCCGGCCGGTTTGCTGCCGGAACTGGCCGAGCGTGCGCTGATTCACACGGAACTGGCGCAGCCGCTGGTCGCCGTGTCGATCGATGCGCGCAACCTGCCCAGCCATCTGTCACGCTTCCCTGAACTGCTTGAAGATGTCCGTGCCAAGCATATCAAGTGCGATGTGCTGTACCTGGACGCCGACGAGGAAACCCTGCTCAAGCGTTTTTCCGAGACCCGTCGTCGTCACCCGCTGAGCAACGCCAATCGCTCACTGGCCGAGGCGATTCACGATGAAACCGCCCTGCTCGGCCCGATCGCCGATCTGGCTGACCTGAAAATCAACACCACCAACCTCAATCTGTATCAACTGCGCGATACCCTGAAGTTGCGCCTGTTGAATCAGCCTGAGCCCGGCACGGCGTTTCTGGTTGAATCATTCGGCTTCAAGCGCGGCATGCCGGTCGATGCCGATCTGGTCTTCGATGTGCGCTGCCTGCCCAATCCGTACTGGAAACCCGAGCTGCGCGCTCAGTCCGGCCTCGATGCCCCTGTGGCCGAGTATCTGGCGCAGCAGCCGGATGTCGAAGAAATGTATCAGGACATCTACGCCTACCTGAACAAGTGGCTGCCACGTTTCGCCGCCAGCAACCGCGCCTACGTGACCATTGCCATCGGCTGCACCGGCGGGCACCACCGCTCCGTCTACCTGACCGAACGTTTGGGTCAGGCCCTGCAGAAAACCCTGAAGAACGTCCAGGTTCGCCACCGCGACCTCACCTAAAGGATCCACACCGCGATGCCTGCTCGTGAAATCGAAATCATCAATAAACTGGGTCTGCATGCCCGGGCATCGGCCAAATTCGTCGGCGTAGCGGGTCAGTATCCAGACTGCACGATCCGAGTGGGACGCACACCTGAAACGACTGTCGACGGCAAGAGCATCATGGCGATGATGATGCTCGCGGCGGGCAAAGGCACCAAGATCCATTTGAGCACCGAAGGCGAACAGGCTCAGGAAGCCATGGACGCATTGGTCGATCTGATCGAAAGGTATTTCGACGAAGGTGAATAATCCTTGAGGCGGGGCACACTGTTCCTCGCCTTCATTCAACCCAACGCCGTATCCATCACCATCATCAGACAAAACCCGACCAACAGGCCCAGACTGGCCAGCTTGTCATGCCCATGACGGCGCGATTCCGGGATCACTTCGTGGGTCACCACCAGCAACATCGCTCCGGCCGCCAGTGCCAGCCCCAGCGGCAACAGCACCTGAGCCAGACTCACCAGCCACGCGCATAACAGTGCAAATACCGGTTCGACCAGCCCAGACGCCGCGCCGATCAAAAATGCCCTGACCCGCGACATCCCTGCCCCGGCCAGCACCAACGCAATCACCAGGCCTTCCGGTACATCCTGCAGAGCGATGCCCATCGCCAGGCTGTCGGCGTCCGCCATCCCGCCGCCGGCAGATACGCCAACCGCCATGCCTTCCGGAATGTTGTGCGCGATGATGGCGAACACGAACAGCCAGATTCGTGGTGGAATCACCGGATGCTCCAGCGTGCCGACGAGCATCTGCGGCGAGGCACCGGAAACGCGCCGATCCACCAGATACAGACCGAACGCGCCGAGCAGGATGCCGAAGCAGATCAGGCCACTGGCGGCCCACGGCGTAAGACCAAGACTCTCCGCCGCAGCAATGCCCGGCACGATCAGCGAAAACGCCGTCCCCGCCAGCATCACCCCGGCGCCAAATCCCAGCAAGGTGTCGCTGAGTGCCTGCGGCATGCGCCGGATCACCAGCACCGGCACGGCGCCAAGCGCCGTGCCCAAAGCGCAGATGGCACCGCCCTGCAAGGCGCGCAACAGCCGCGGTTCCAGATTCAGCCACTGCAAACCGTGGGCGACCAGCAAAGTCATCCCCGCCAACAGCAACAGCGAGCCCACCGCGTAACGAAACATGCGTCCGCTGGCAATCGCCAGTGTTTCCGTGCCCATAGTCAGCCCTGATTGTTTTTGTGGAAGGCTTAAACCAGTGCGGCCTGATAGCGCGCAGCAACTTCCGGCCAGTTGATCACGTTGTAGAACGCGTTGATGTATTCCGGACGACGGTTCTGGTAGCGCAGGTAGTAGGCATGCTCCCAGACGTCGAGACCGAGGATGGGGGTATTGCCGTTCATCAACGGGCTGTCCTGATTGCCGCTGCTTTCCACAACCAGCTTTTTCGCCGGCGTCACGCTGAGCCAGGCCCAGCCGCTGCCGAAACGGGTCAGCGCGGCTTTGGTGAAGGCTTCCTTGAAGCTGTCGAGTCCGCCCAGTTGCTCATCAATAGCCGTGGCCAGCGCGCCGTCGGGCTTGCCGCCTCCGTTGGGCACCATCACTTCCCAGAACAGCGAGTGATTGGCGTGACCGCCGCCCTGATTGATCACCGCCGCGCGGAGTTTTTCCGGTAGTTGCTGGACGCTGGCGACGAGTTTTTCCACCGGCCATTCGGCAAACTCGGTGCCTTCTACGGCGGCGTTGAGGTTGTTGATGTAGGTCTGGTGATGCTTGGTGTAATGGATCTCCATGGTCTGCGCATCGATGTGCGGCTCGAGGGCATCGTAGGCGTAAGGCAAGGCAGGCAAGGTAAAAGCCATTTCAATGGACTCCATGCTGATGAGAAGTTGAGGCGCGGCGGGCATTGCCGGTGTCGGAATGCAGCAGGCGTTGGGTGCGCGGGTACTCGCCGTGCTCGCTGATGAAATTCAACAGTTCGACGTAGGTCTTGCTGCTCTGGCGCAACGCCGCCTCACGCAGGGCCGGGCGCAGGCGTTCGTCCTGCATGGTCTGCAACAAACGCTGATGGACAGCGCACAGGTATTCGGCGCTCTCCTCCGGTTGGTTCAGGCGCAAATGCAGGTCGGCGAGGTTGTGATGAGAGACGACGCAGGCCGCCACCGCTTCGTCGGCATCTGCCCAGCGTTCGAACAACACTTGCGCCAGGGCCAGGGCTTGCAGGTAAGCCTCACGGGCGTCGATCAGCTCGCCCAGCATGAAGCAGCGATTGGCCCGTTCGATCGTGCGTTTCCAGTGCTCCATGGTGAGCCTCCAAAGCGGTTGCGGGGTTACACGCCGCCGGCGGTGAGTTTTTCGGGGTTGAGCAACTCTTCCAGTTGGCTGCGCGACAGGTCGGTGAGTTCAAGAGCGACGTCGATCACCGCGCGGCCCTCCTTGTAGGCCTGCTTGGCGATTTCTGCGGCTTTCTGGTAACCGATGATGGGGTTGAGCGCGGTGACCAGAATCGGATTGCGCGACAACGCTTCTTGCAAGCGCGGTTCGTTGACCTTGAAAGTAGCGATTGCCTTGTCACCGAGCAGGCGACTGGAATTGGCCAGCAGTTCGATGCTGCTCAGCAGGTTCTGCGCGATGATCGGCAACATCACGTTCAGTTCGAAGTTGCCGGATTGACCGGCGACGGTGATCACCGAGTCGTTGCCGATCACTTGCGCAGCGACCATCGCGGTGGCTTCCGGGATCACCGGGTTGACCTTGCCGGGCATGATCGATGAACCCGGTTGCAGCGCTTGCAGTTCAATTTCGCCGAGGCCGGCCAGGGGACCTGAGTTCATCCAGCGCAGGTCGTTGGCGATTTTCATCAGCGACACCGCAGTAGCTTTGAGCTGGCCGGAGACGGAGACCGCGGTGTCCTGCGAGCCAATCAGCGCGAACAGATCCTTGCCCGGGGTGAACTGCACGTCGGTCAGTTGGCTCAGATGCCGACTGAATCGCGCGGCGAACTCCGGATGCGCATTGATCCCGGTACCGACCGCAGTGCCGCCCTGCGCCAGCGCTTGCAGGCTTGGCAGCAAATCCTGCAGATGGCCGATATTGGCCTTGAGCTGCTGCGCCCAACCGTTGAGCACCTGGCTCATGCGCACCGGCATCGCGTCCATCAGGTGGGTGCGCCCGGTCTTCACATGGTGATGCACTTGCTCGGCCTTGCGCTCGATGGCCTGGACCAGATGCAACAGCGCCGGCAGCAATTGTTCATGCAGCGCCAGCGCGGCGCTGACGTGGATGGTGGTCGGGATGATGTCGTTGCTGCTTTGCCCGCAGTTGACATGATCATTGGCATTGACCGGCTCGCCGAGCATGCGACTGGCCAGCGTCGCGATCACTTCGTTGGCGTTCATGTTCGAGCTGGTGCCGGACCCGGTCTGGAAGATATCCACCGGGAAATGCTGCATGAAATCGCCTTCGAGCAGACCTTGCGCGGCATCACTGATGGCTTTGCCCTGGGCCGCGCTGATCTGGTTCAGCTCGACGTTGGCCCGGGCAGCGGCGGCTTTGGCGAGGATCAGCGCGCGGATGAACTGCGTCGGCATCGGCTTGCCGCTGATCGGAAAGTTGTCCACGGCGCGCTGGGTCTGCGCGCCATAGAGCGCATCGACCGGCACCTGCAGTTCGCCCATGCTGTCGCGCTCAATACGTGTCTTGGTCATGCGAATGTCCTTGCAGCAAATCAATGAGAGGAATCGACGGTTGCAACTCGCAAGTGGCGAGCTGCCAGGTGTAGCGTTGCCAGCGCCGCAAGCGGCATTGGCATAGCGACAGGCGCTCCATTTCACGCAAGGGGCGCCAGGCTTGATCGAGACAGACGCTGCGCCAGTGCCACGGCAACGCGATGTCGGTGGCGGTATCGAGCAGCACACGGAAAGATGTTTCGGCGACTGTCCAGGGCGAAGTGACTGTGCAACAGGACAGATAGCGCCCTTCGGCGAGGTAGTGTTCGATCAGACGCGGTTCGTCAGGATCCAGCGCGCAACGGATCTGGCGGCTCATCCAGCGCCAGCTTTCGAGGTAAGGCTGCTCGTGCAAGGCAGAACTCATGATCCGGGACTCGTTCGGAGATGAGATTTATTATTAGATGATAATGAGAACCAACACAAGTACCCGAGTTTGCGCTGCTCACTTGTGGGAGCGAGCCTGCTTGCGAATGCGCTGTGTCAGTCAGCACATTTACAACTGATCCACCGCTTTCGCGAGCAGGCTCGCTCCCACAGGGGATTTGTGCGAAAAGAAGAAAAAAGGCGCGCCATCCAGAACGGATGGCGCGCCTTTTTTTGTTGGCGGATTCGCGGCTTAGCTGCCGGCGACAGTCATCCGCTCGATCAACACCGAGCCGGTGCGGATGTTGCTGCGCAGCTCCAGATCATTACCCACCGCGACAATCTGCTTGAACATGTCGCGCATGTTGCCGGCGATGGTCACTTCCTGCACAGCGAACTGGATCTCGCCGTTCTCGACCCAGAAGCCCGCCGCACCGCGCGAATAGTCGCCGGTGACCATGTTCAGGCCGTGGCCCATCAATTCGGTGACCAGCAGTCCTCGGCCCATGCGCTTCAACAACGCTGCCTGATCCTCATCACCGTGGGTGACGAACAGGTTGTGCACCCCGCCCGCGTTGGCGGTGCTCGGCATGCCCAGTTTGCGCCCGGAATAGGTGCCGAGGATGTAGGAGACCAACTCGCCCTTTTCGACGAACGGTTTCGCGTAAGTCGCCAGGCCATCACCGTCGTAGGAAGCACTGCCCATGGCACGCATCAGATGCGGACGCTCATCAATGGTCAGCCATTCCGGGAACAGCTTCTGCCCCAGTGTGCCTTCGAGAAACGACGATTTGCGATACAGACTGCCGCCGGATACTGCCGAGAGGAAGCTGCCGAACAGACCGCCCGCCAGTTCGGCGGAAAACAGCACCGGCACTTCGCAGGTCGGCACCGGCCGCGCGCCCAGACGGCTGGCTGCACGTTGCGCGGCACGCTGGCCGATGCTCACCGGATCGGCGAGCAGACTGCCCTGGCGATTGACGTCGTACCAGTAATCGCGCTGCATCTGCCCGTCAGCTTCGGCGATCATCACGCAGCTCAGGCTGTGCCGGGTCGACGCGTAGCCGCCGATGAAACCGTGGCTGTTGCCGTAAACCCGGCAGCCCTGATGAGTGCTGAGGGTGGTGCCGTCGGCGTTCTTGATCCGCGCATCGGCATCGAACGCCGCGGCCTCGCAGAGCAAAGCCTTCTCGATGGCCTGCTCCGGGGTGATGTCCCATTCGTGGAACAGGTCGAAATCCTGCACATCCCTGGCCATCAGCGCCGCATCGGCCAGACCCGAGGCTTCGTCCTCGGAGGTGTGTTTGGCGATCGCGAGTGCTGCAGCGACGGTTTCACGAATCGCCTCCGGCCCGGTGGCCGAGGTGCTGGCCGAGCCTTTGCGCTGACCGACATACAAGGTAATGCCAAATCCCTGATCACGATTGAATTCAACGGTTTCGACCTCGCGCTGACGCACCGAAGTCGACAGGCCTTGCTCCAGCGACACCGCGACTTCACAGGCGCTGGCGCCCTGGCGCTTGGCTTCGGCGATGATCTGCTCGACCTGTTCTTGCAGTGCCGGCAATGCCTGCGGGCCGACGCTTTGAACTGCACTCATGCTCATCTCCACTCAAATTCTGCTTTCGGCTGGGGTCATCGAGCGACCGGGCCGGACAAGCGGCCCCCGACTGGTTATCATGGCGGCGTTTCTTTGCGGACTGCCACCATGGTTGATTCTTACGACGACTCCCTCGATACGGGAGAAAAAAGCAAATCTCAGGTCAAACGCGAGTTGCATGCGCTGGTTGACCTCGGCGAGCGCCTGACCACACTCAAGCCTGATCTGGTCGCCAAACTGCCGTTGACCGACGCTTTGCGCCGGGCATTGGCCGATGCGCCCAAGCACACCGCGAACATCGCGCGTAAACGACATTTGCAGTTCATCGGCAAACTGATGCGCGACCAGGACACTGACGCGATTCTGACTCTGCTCGATCAACTTGATGCCTCCACTCGCCAGTACAACGAGCGTTTCCATAATCTGGAACGCTGGCGTGACCGCCTGATCGCGGGCGATGACGCCGTGCTGGAGAAATTCGTCATCGAGTACCCGGAGGCAGATCGCCAGCAGTTGCGTTCCCTGATCCGTCAGGCCCAGCATGAGGTTGCGCAAAACAAACCGCCTGCTTCGAGCCGCAAGATCTTCAAATACATTCGGGAGCTGGACGAGACTCAACGCGGCCTGCGTTGAAAATCGCCACCGGGTGGCCGTCCTGCGCGCCACCCGAAAGCCCCACCGTTCTTATGCGCCCGTGCCACCCACGGTAATCGCATCGATTTTCAGCGTTGGCTGGCCGACACCCACCGGCACCGACTGCCCATCCTTGCCACACGTACCGACACCGCTGTCCAGCGCCAGATCGTTACCGACCATCGACACCCGGCTCATCGCCTCGGGGCCGTTGCCGATCAACGTCGCGCCTTTGACCGGTGCGGTGATCTTGCCGTCCTCGATCAGATAAGCCTCGCTGGTCGAGAACACGAACTTGCCGCTGGTAATATCGACCTGACCGCCACCGAGGTTGGCGCAGTAGATGCCCTTCTTCACCGAGGCGATGATTTCTGCCGGATCGCTTTCGCCACCGAGCATGTAGGTGTTGGTCATGCGTGGCATCGGCAGGTGCGCATAGGATTCGCGACGACCGTTACCGGTGCGTGCCACGCCCATCAAGCGAGCGTTGAGTTTGTCTTGCATGTAGCCCTTGAGTACGCCGTTTTCGATCAGCGTGGTGCACTCGGTCGGGGTGCCTTCGTCATCGACGCTCAGCGAACCGCGACGGCCGCTCAAGGTGCCGTCATCGACGATGGTGCAGAGTTTCGATGCAACCATTTCACCCATGCGCCCGCTGTAGGCCGAGCTGCCCTTGCGGTTGAAATCTCCTTCCAGGCCATGGCCGACCGCTTCGTGCAGCAGCACGCCGGACCAGCCGGAGCCGAGCACCACCGGCAAGGTACCGGCCGGCGCCGGAATCGCTTCCAGATTGACCAGCGCCTGGCGCAGCGCTTCGCGGGCATAACCCATGGCGCGGTCTTCGGCGAGGAAGTAGCGGTAATCGGTACGCCCACCGCCGCCGTGCCCGCCGCGTTCGCGACGGCCATTCTGTTCGACGATGACGCTTACGTTGAAACGCACCAGTGGGCGCACGTCGGCGGCCAGGCCACCGTCGGTGGAGGCCACCAGGATTCGCTCCCAGACCCCGGCCATGCTCACGCTGACCTGCTGAATCCGTGGGTCGAGTGCGCGGGTGGCGACGTCGATGCGTTTGAGCAACTCGACTTTTTCCGCGCGGCTGAGCACTTCCAGCGGGTTATCGGGCGCGTACAGTTGCGCGACGTCCTGGCTGGTGAACGCCTGCACGGTGCCGTTCTGCCCGGCACGTGAGATCGAACGCGCGGCGCGGGCCGCTGCACCGAGGGCTTCGAGGGTGATCGCGTTGCTGTAGGCAAAACCGGTCTTCTCACCGGACTGCGCGCGCACGCCGACACCCTGATCGAGGTTGAAGCTGCCTTCCTTGACGATGCCGTCTTCCAGCGCCCATGACTCGGAAATCTGGCCCTGGAAATACAGGTCGGCGGCATCGATGCCCGGCCCGGCCAGATCGCCGAGCACGCCTTGCAGGCTCTCGATCGTGACACCGCCGGGTGCCAACAGATGATCACTGACTGAGGACAACAACTCGCTCATAGGTTTACGCCTTAAATTCGTGTTCTGAAGCAGGCCGCTGGGCGCCCTGCGAGAAAAACCGCCGATGACGCGTCACCGGCATGCGCGCCCGGATGGACGCTTGTTCATCGCTGTCGCGGGCGGCCAGCAACACCGCCTCGCCTTGATCCTGCTGGGCCAGCACACGCCCCCACGGGTCGACAATCGCCGCATGCCCGAAGGTCTCGCGTGGCCCCGGATGACTGCCGCCCTGTGCGGCCGCGAGGATATAACACTGTGTTTCGATGGCCCGCGCGCGGATCAGTACATCCCAATGCGCGGCGCCGGTTACGGCCGTAAACGCCGACGGTGCAGTAATCAACTCGGCACCGGCGGCACGCAATTCACTGTACAGCTCCGGGAAACGCAAGTCGTAGCACACGCTCAGACCGACACGCCCCACCGGCGTATCCGCCACCACTACATTACCGCCATAAGCATAGTCATCGGATTCACGGTATTGGCCGCGATTGTCGGCGACATCGACATCGAACAGATGCAGCTTGTCATAGCGCGCGACGATCTCGCCGTATTCATTGATCAGCAACGAGCAGGCATTGGCTTTGGCCGTGGGTTGACCCAACGGTGGCAACGGCAAAGTGCCGGCGACTATCCATAAGGTGAGGTCGCGGGCCGTCTGTTTCAACCAGGGCAGGATCGGCCCTTCGCCCAAGGCCTCGGCGCAGCCGATATCGGCGACGTCGCGACGGCCCATGGCGGCGAAGTTTTCCGGCAGCACCGCGAGTTTCGCCCCGCCGGCGGCGGCCTGTTCAAGCAGGCGTCGGGCTTGGGCCAGATTGGCCAGCACGTCGCTCTGGCTGACCATTTGAATCACCGCTAAAGACATGGCGAACTCCCAAAGAGGTATTTGGCCATGCTACTCCATCGCTTCAAGGCCGGGCCGTTCAAAAAGGCTTGTCGAAGGTGATCTTCGGCTCTTTCCATGGGCCTTTGACGGTGTACTTGACGCTGGCGAAGCGCGCCACGCGGTCGCCGATCAGCTTGTCGATGAGGAACAGCGCGCCGCCGACCGCCGGTGCGCCGACGAGCAGCGCGGCGATCGGCAGGTTGTTGGTCACCGGCAGTGTCACCAGCAATTTCGCATCGACCTTGTCACCGACCAGATCCAGCGTGCCGTCCAGCTCAAGATTGCTCGAAGGCCCGGTCAGGCGAATCGGCTCACGGGTGACGTAGACACCGTTGTTCGCCACCAGCAAACCTTTGACCCGGTCGTAGCTCAAGCCTTTGCCGAACAGGTCGGAGAAGTCCAGACGCAGACGCCGGCCGATCGAGTTGAAGTTGAGCAGGCCGAACACCCGCAGCGCCTGCGCGCCGCCCTCCACTTCAACGAACTGGCCCTTGTTCAGCGAGGCATCGAGGGTGCCGGAGAAGCGCTTGGTCGCCAGCCACGCCGGCGAGCCCGGCCAGCGGCCGTCGACATCCATGTGGAATTCTTCGCTGGTCACGCTCGGCGCGAAGCCCCAGCCTTTGAGCACGTCGGCCAGATTCTTGCCGCCAATGCGGCCCTTGTACCAACTGCTGGTCGCCCCCGGCGCGCCTTCCCAGCCGCCGTTGCCTTGCAGAAGGATACCCTTGAGGCCCATGTCGAGGTTGTTCAGGGCGATGCCTTTGGCAGTCGGCCGCACTTTCAGCGACCAGCCACCGACCAGATCGGGGCCGAGGAACAACTGATTGAGAGTGATATCCAGCGCCGGGATTTTCGTCGGGTCGACCGACGCCAGTGGATCAGGCGCGTTCTCGTCAGCCTGCACCGCCGGGTCCGGCGCCGGCAGTTTCACGTACTGAAGATTCACCGCAATCGGCACGCCTTTGGCGTCCGGCAGGCTGGCACTGCCCTTGGCCTGCTGACTATCGAGAGCGAGATTCCATGCGCCGGGCTTGCGATTGATCTGCACCGAGGCCTGATCCAGTGTGGTGCCGAGCGCGGTCAATTTGCCGACCTTGATGTCAGCGCTGCTGAGCAGTTGCTTGGCGCTGCCGCCCGGATCCCCACCGGCGTATTTGTTGGCCAGATCCTGCCACGGCGCAACGTCCAGCTCTGACAGCACCCCACGAATGCGCAGGCCCTTGGCGCCCGGCAACACCGCTTCGCCAGCGCCGAGGAACAGTTCGCCACGGCCATCGGCGAAATTGCTCGGCGGCGCAGCAAAAGTGAAATTGGCCAGTTGATCGTAATTGACCCAGTACCGCCGCTCCTGCCCTTGCAAGGTCATGCGGAATACCGTGTCACGCCCGACATCGGCGGCCATGCCGAACGGCGCCGGCAAATCCACTGCCACGCCTTTGAGGCTGGAGCTGACCAGCAACTGGCTGTCGGCCCCGGAAAGATTCAGCTGCAACTGATACGGAATCGTCCCGGACACCGGCAACGGCTGGGTCACGCCCAGCCAGTCGGTGAGCTTTTTCACTTCAACCTGTCCGGATGCGGCCACCCGAGTCTTGATCTGGTTGGGGCTGCCATCCGCGAAGATCTGCGCAGTCACCGGTTTGTCGAAGGCCCGCGCAGAAATGTTCTGGCCGCTGAGGCCTTTGTTACTGTCGAAGCGGAAATCGCCTTTGAGCTGGCTCAGTTCCAGTTTCGGTTCGGCCAGTTTCAGCCGCGCGTTGGCAGTTTTGAAATCGACGAGGATTTTCGGTTGCTCGCCCTTGGCCAGCGGAATGTCCAGTTTGAGCTTGCCATTCAGATCACCAGCGCCTTCCCAACCGGCAAAGGTCTCGCCAGTGCCGATCGGCGCGTCCTGGAGAATCTTCAAGCCGTCGCCCAGGCCACCGGCAAATGCGCCATCAAGAAACAAATGCGAGTTCTGCCCGGCCGGTACGTGAGGAATATTGACGAAGACATCGCTGACTTGCGTATCGAGCAATTGGCCCTTGCTGGCCCAGATGCGCACGCCGCTGTCCTCGATGAACACGTCACCGCTGACCTTGCTCACGTGCGGCCAGCCCGGCTGAAAGGCCAGTTCGGCGTCGTGCACTTTGAAGAACAGGCTGATGCTGCGATCAGCCTCGCCGGCGTTCTTGCTCAGCGAGCCCTGATACTGGAAGAAGCCCTGGTCCACCGCGCCTTTGAGGATCGCTGTGCGCAGCCACTCATCAAGTGCCGGGCTCAACACCGCCGGCAGATATTTTGCGGTATAGCGACCGTCGCCATCGACCAGGCCGACGCGCAGGTCCATGTAATCTTCCTGGCTATGATCGAAGTGCAGGCGGATGAGGAAGTCGCCGGCAATCTTGCCTTCTTCGCCCAGCACCTTCAGGTACGGCGCAATCAGGGTGAAGCCGTCCTTGTCGAGCTTCCAGGTCAGCCGCGCATTGGCCTGCAGGTATTGCCATGGTTTGGCGAAAATCGGATCGAGGTGCAGGACGAAGTCCTTGCTGTCGAGGCGCAACTCACCGCCGTCCAGATTGCCGCTGAGGCTGCCGCTGACATTTCGCGCCGCTGGAGCGCCGTGGTAGGCATCGAAACCGACATTGTCGAGGTTGGCGGCAAAGCTGAATTTGTTGCCATCGGTGGCGGTCGGACGGAAATCCAGCAGGACGTTGCGCAGGTCGCCGGTTACCTTCAAACGTTCGACCACTGTGGCGAAGCTTTGCGGCAACGGCCCCAGCGCATTGAGCAGCGGCGTGATCGGGGTCAGATCGAGGCGATCGGCCTGCAGATGCCAGAGCTCTTCAGCCTTGGCGCTGGCGCGAGTCTGCTGTACCTGCACATGGGATTCCCAACGGGTGTCGCCGAAGCTCATCGCCAGTGAATCAAGAGTGACCTTCGCGCCCTCGGCGGTGTTGCGGTAATAGGCGTTGAGCGCCAGATTGTTGATCTGGATTGGCTTGCGCTCGGCGTAGGCACCGGTCACTTGCGGCGCATTCAGGCGCAACGCGGCGCTTTGCAACGCGCCTTCGGCCCAATCGACCCAGAGTTCACCGCCGGCCTTGATCTCGGAAAAATTCCATTGCTGGGTCAGGCGCTCGGGCAGCCATTTCGACCAGTCGCTCTGCGGCAGGCTGGCATAACCTTCGATGGCGCTGTTCTGCCACTGGTCAGGACGCAGCTGACTGCGCAGGCTCAGCGCCACAGGCTGGCCATCGGGCAAGGTCAGACGCGCGTCGAGACGCTGGCGGCTGGCGCCGGTACGCAGATTCAGACCGACATAGGTGAGCGTCATGGGCGCGTGGTCGACCGGTTGCAGGGTCACCTGGCTATCGAGCACCGACAGTTGCCTGATCATCTGCGAGCGCTGGAACAATTGTGCCGGATCGAACGGTTGATCCTTCTGCACCGGCAGGCCTTCCAGCGCCCAAGTGCCGTCTTCGGCTTCCTTGAGGCTGATCTTCAAACCGTTGAGTTCGATATGCGCGAGGCGCACTTCGCGGGCGAGCACGCTGGCCCACAAATCCGGCACCACCCGCACGCGGTCGAGGCGCAGAGCGTTGGCGCCGTCGCCGACCATCACGTCGTGGGCCAGCAGGATCGGCGCGAAACCGCTCCAGTTGCCTTCCAGCTCGCCAATTTGCAGTGGCATGCCGAGGGCGGCGCTGGCCTTGTCTTCGATGTCGGCGCGGTATTCCGCCACCAGAGGGGTCAGCTCGCGGCCGAGGCTGACGTACAACGCCATCAACACCAGAACCAACGCGCACAGGCCCA
>Ga0308166_1003163_pt1 | contig 14246 bp, 9 predicted proteins | sample PhyCR2_2_FD_202137 | JGI IMG/M metagenome (GOLD analysis project Ga0308166, IMG submission 202137) | Phyllosphere microbial communities from UC Gill Tract Community Farm, Albany, California, United States - DLSLCC.R2 | ecosystem: Host-associated > Plants > Phyllosphere > Unclassified | place... | reverse complement strand
TGGGTGAGTGCCCACTGGGTGGGGGTGACGGCGGCGCTGTCGCAGGATTTTCCGGCGGTGCAGGTAACGAATGCAAGTACCGCACTTGAATTCACAGTGCCCAAGGTGAAGGCGGAAGCGAGCCTGTCCAAGGCGGTGTCAGTCGTTTACCAGGTGGCACGTACGCAAGGGGCTATGAAGGAGGCATCGGTGGCGTTGCCGTTTGTGGTGCATCGGCCCAAAGGGAGATACGAGAATTTCGAGAGCTTCACGGTAGGCGATGTAGATAAATTACAACTCGATGGCATTACGCTGAAACGCAAGTGGGCAGGAAAGCTGCAAATCAGTGACAGTACGGTAGGTGCAGGAGCGGGAATCAAAGGGAAGTCGGCCAGAGCTTTGCCTACTCTAGGAGAGTATACCGCAATAGATATCTTCTTCGACGTGCCACTTGCAAGTTTTTCTGCTGTTGTCTTTGGAGCGGCCCAAGCAGTGTATGAATACGTCGACGGAAGCAAAAGCTCAGTAGTTGTGCGTGATGGTTACCACTCATTTTTTGAAACTGCACTGCCAGGGAAAACCATAAAATCGATCTACATCTACAACTCGTATATGGGCGAGCAAGATGCGAGATCTCTATATATTGATGAGATCATATGGTCGGTCTAGTTAAGGGCTATGGCCGAACTATGATAGTGCGATATGAGTTCGGCCGTACGAGCGACATTGGCATGTAGGCGCTATTCATGGTTTAGCTGTGCCATTGGTTACCATGGTCGTGCTAGATGCCCGAAGACATCGGTACGTTTAACGCGTCTGTGGATTGAAATCGGTATGTAAGCGGGCATGTGCGGCTCGCCTCACGATTTTCAGCTGCGCCTGTAAGACAGAGTGGAGTGCCGGGCAGGCCGGTGTCTGGCGATAGGCAGTTACACCATGATCCTGTTCGAAACCCGCCCCTAGGCTCATGCCCATGTGGAGTTGTGTTTGTGAAGGACATTGAGTAGCCTTGACCGGCCGCTGCCAAATCAGCGGCCGGGTTTGGTCACCCGATTCTGTCATGCGCACAAGCGCCGCTGTTTGCATGCAGGCGCTTTTTGTTTGCCGCGTGCTTTATGGCGGACTGTGCGCGGGGTGCTTTCGAGCACGCCGGGTGCCTGACATCCCGGTTGACCAACCTGCGTACTGTCCGCCACCCACTCGTTTGGTCACGAATGTGGCGGACTCCACTCATGTCAGGAGCTCCACCATGGTCAAGCCGACCCCCGATCCCCCCATCGTTCCACTCCCGCCCGATCAGACTCTGTTTCATTACCCAAGCGTCTCCGAACATGTCGATGGCCACACCGTACCTACTCGTCGCAACGCGCAGATGCCGGCACCGCCGAAGCCTTGCCGGTAGCAGTTCTGGCCACAGGGCTAGAGGTTGCACCGCGCGAGCGGGAGGGCCGCTCGTGCTTCCCATTGATGTTGAAAAGGAAATTGACCATGGTAGAAATCACTCGAACCTGCAGCGTGCCCGTAGGAGCCTGTGTGTCGGATAAACCTGCGCTGTTCAGCGTGAATGCCGGTGTTGCGCTGGAGGATGCACTGGCGCACCTTGGGGTGTTGCTGGAGTGTGCTCAGCTGACGGCGAATGAGTTGTGCGATGCACCGGATCGAAGCTTGCTGGGCGTGACCTTGCATTGCATCGAGCATGCGCAGGCGGTGGTGGCTTCGTTGCGGATGCCGCGGGGTTGACTCAAGGTCCTTTGGGAAATCTGTCTGGAATGTGTGTGGCAGGGCCGGCCTATTCGCGGGCAGAGCCCGCTCCCACATGGGCGCATAGTCTGGTTGGCTGCGGCTCGACGCCGTCGCAGTGTGCTACTTGCGCCCGGTGTTGGGCAGTGGCCAATTACGCTATCGACGGCAAACTGATTGCCGCCGCCGAAGAAGAGCGCTTCGTGCGCGACAAACCCCCATAGTTCACTCACACCCCCTGTAGGAGCGGCTAGCAGCCGCGAAGGTGGCGATTAGTCGAATTATTTATATATTGATGAGATCGTTTGCTCGGTCTCGTTAAGGGCTATGGCCGATCCCTGTTAATGCGATCAGGTCAGCCAGCAATAGCACGGCTCGCGCTTCCCCGCCCGTCTCGCGCTCTTGGTGAATTGTTATTTTCTCAGTACGTTTTTTTGAGCAAAAATATACATAACGGTTATTACACCTCGCTCAGTGTGGCGCCGACATTAAATGCGATTCGATACATAGGGTTATACACACCTGTTCGTCTATTTACTTAACGCTGGCGATATTTGTATTTCTCAATTACCCAAACTAACCTCCTTCATCAGACGATGCACATTCATCGCACTGCTCGTCACACTTTCGATACGCCCTCGACTTCAGACTGACACAGGTTTTAAACATGGAATTCCTAGATCATGTACCCGTCGACCATTTCGGTGCCGACGCACGCCAAGTCACTCTCAACCAAGGCGACTTGCTGAACTTGTATGCCACCCCGGTGGACTACCTCATGGTGTCCAGTCGACCGCATGATTACGATCCGTCGCAAGGCGGCTGGATCGAGCAGTTGTACGGTGCGGGCATTGTGGTGGCCGATGTGGAGCGGTCGCCGGCCATGGATTTTCGTCCGCACCTGCCCTGCTGGATTTCTGCCGTTTCGCCGGCTTCGGCAGGCTGGCCATTCACGCGGCTGCTGGTATTCGAGCCTCAGGATGCCGCCGAAACGGCGGGGCGTGATGTCTGGATGGCGTTTCAGGCGCTGCGCCTGTTCACCGGGGCCGACGGTTGTGCGCGAGTGGTCGCCACGGTACTGAGTGCAGCTCCAGGGCAGGCCGATCATGACGTAATGCTGCGCATGATGTTCTTCGCCAGCGTCAGCCTGGCGGCCCGTGGGCCATGGCCGGATATCGCGCTGTGTGTGGACGCGCAGCATCAGGACAGTGCCCAGGCCCTGTTCGCGCAACTCAAGGGTCAGTACCAATCACCGCCGACACAGGGTATCGGCAACCCGGCGACACGGGCTCAGGCGTCGTTACCGCAGGATGACCCGTTGCGCTGGACGCCCGCCGAGGCAGGGCTCACTCAGCGTCAGTACGACTTGGTGCAGGCCTATACGGGCAACCTGTTCTGGTACGTGAACAGGGCGCTGCGGGCCGGATCGGTGACTGATCCGTTGTTTGTCCAGTACCACGCCAGTATCGAAGGACTGAGTACGGCGCTGGGGCAGCTACGCAATGCTGCGGGCGTCCCGGTCAAGCGCTATCTGGATATCTTCGAAGGTATCGAAGACATCTACGCCACAACCCTGACGGTGGTCGAGGCGGCGTACTCCAGCACGACCATGAACATTGGCGCAGGCCCAGTCGGCGACTATAACCTGCTGCTTAAACACTGGCTGGGTAAAGACGTAAGCGGTATATCGATCGTGCCCAACGAGCGGGAAGTGTTGTTCGACTCCGGCATGCACCATCTCATCAGTGCTATCGAGGAGACGGTGGAAAATGGCCGTATTCGGCTGTATCTGACCACCGATGAAGTATTGCCCAACACCGCTAATAAACTGTTCAACCATTTGTGAGGCACGCCATGTTCACACTTCCTTCGCCATCACCGGCCAGCGTCGATGAAATTCTCACGGCCTGGCCGGACACGCCTGCACTGGGTACCCTGACCTTGGACAGTGACACTGTGTTCTTCGCCATCGGCCGGTTCATCGATGCGGTTTACAGTTCGGGGTTCTTCTTCCCCATGGATTGGCAACGGGCATTCACCATCGAACAACTGAACGATGCGTCGGAACTGCAGGTTGCCGACGCTGGAACGCTTCGTGCGCTGCTGGTGGCGCACGTACGAGTAGACAGGTTTTGCCGGGGACATCTATTGCGATTGTTCGATGAGGGGTATTTCGAGACGGCGTTCGAGCGCCTTGTGGAGTTGCGCAAGGCAATGTAGTGCGGCGCATGTGTGGGGTTGTGGTCCGGGTCGAACGTTGTAATGTTGTGCTGTATCCGAGGTGGCAGCGGCGCGAGTCGCGTCCGCTGCCTGGATCAGCGGGTCGACGTCCAGGAATGCAGGTTGCCCACTTCCACCTCTACCCTGCCTGCGAACGGAAAGTAATGCTCCACGCAGGCGGTCAGCTGGCGCTCATAAGCCTGCGAGCTGATGCCCAGTGACTGCTTGAGGTCGGCGCGCAGCAGCAGGTCGTAGTAGTCGGGTCGGGTTTCGCGCAGGACATCGTCGAGCAGTTGCGGGCCGGTCATTTCGAAGGTGTCTTTGACATAGCGCCAGAAGGTCAGGGTTTCGCGGGTACTGGCATCCTTTTTCAGAATGGGCCGGGGTTTGGCGTAGAAATCGGGGTTGGCCTTGAACCGTGCCTGCATGGCGCGGGTCACGGCCTTGAGCACCGGGTTGTTGGCATGGCTGGCAAAAACATGGCTGTTGTAGCCACTGTAGGGCACGTCGGCCAGCACCACGGCGTCGTCGAGTAGCACATCCTCGGGGCCGGCGTGCAGTTGCAGGTCGGCATGGACGGTGGTGAACCTGTTGTCCACGTCCATGTACAGCCCGCCGTGGGCATCGATCAACGGGTAGCGCAGCACGTCGCTGGCGGCGGCATAGTTCCTGGCCTGGCCGTTGTGGCAGGCGCGGTACTGAGGGCCGCTGTCGCCCGCCAGCAGGGTCTGGAAGAAGTCCTGATCGGCCAGAGGCTTGATCTCCACCTCAGGCTTGTCGGTAAAAATCCCTTTGAGCTGCTTCAGCAGCGCCTCGTTTTCCAGGTCCACGTGCAGGACCGTGCGCCAGCCTTTCATCGATGCCGCGTTGCCGAGCACGTTGTCCAGCAGTTGCTGGCTGGGCAGCTCGTGGCCGACCCAGATGTAATGCAGCACGCGCGGAATGGCCGACGCGCTGACGGGTGGTCTGGGCAGAGGTGGCAGAACGATGCTCTTGGTGACGCGGATTGCCGGTGCGCCTTTCGCAGCGGCTTGCCATTGCAGGCGGTCGCCACTGCGCCAGTCGCCTTCGGCGCTCAGCCACAGGTAGTCGGTGTTGCCCAGATGGTTGAGCCGCCAGGTCTTTTCGTCGGCGTCGTACAAGGCGAGCAACGAGCCTCGGCTGGGGATGCGGACCATGTAGCGATCAAGGATTTTCTCCACGCCGTCCAGTGGCACGGTCACGCGAATCTGCGTGGCCAACGGCGGTACGTGGACGTCGCTGGCGAGGTCGGTGCGCAGTACATCCCAGGCCGTCACTCGCTGGGCCTCGGCTACCGACGCTGCGGCGATGCGTTCACCTGAATGCCAAACACCTTTGGCGTCCAGGGTCAGCGGGATGCACTCCTCAGTGGCATAGGGGTTGAGCGGATCGACCACCGCCCATTGCTTGAGCGCGACCCTGTAGCGCACGCGATACAGCACGTTGTGTACCTGGGCATAGATCTGATTGCCCTGACGCACGTAGAGCCCGGCCATGGGGCCGCGGGTCTGGACCTGCAGGTCGCGGCCGCGGACCACGGCCGGGCGCCATTCGAGCAAGCGGTTGGCGACGGACCCATGGCTGGGCGAAGGCGAGTCGCTGGAGGTGGAGGTGGAGGTGGAGGTGCTGGAACGGTCCTCGTCGCTGCCCAGATAGAGCGGATCGAAATCGTCGCCACTGCTGCTGCCGCCGCTGTACGTATCACCGGTGTCCTCGACCACGCCGCCCCAAACGCTTTCGCCATCGGTTTCCAGCTCCAGTTGCATGCCGGCTTCTTCATACTCGCCGATGGCCGAAAGGTCGCCCAGCAAGGGCAGCGTGAGAAACACATTCAAGGCTTGCAGCACCGCACTGCGAATGGCATCAGAGCGCTCGCGCTCGTTCACCGCGTTGATGGCCTTGTCGGCGTACAACCCCACCGCACCCAGACCTGCAGCGATGGACAAGGCCGCAATCGGCCAGCCCATCATGCTGAAAATGCTGTACAGCTTGAACGAGGCTTCCAGATACCCCAGCCACAAGCCTTTGCTGAGCTGGTTGTTGGAAATCAACAGGTAACTGGCATCGCTCTCCATGTCGGTTTTCAGGCAATCGGTCAGGAAGGTGAAGGCATAGCCGTCCAGCGTTTTTTCCTCTGCGTTGAGCCGGGTCTTGCGCTGTTTCCAGGGCGTGTTGGCGATGTCGCGTAGATGGCCTTGCAGGGTATTCCATTGGCCGTGCTTGTCGTGTTCCGGCCGCACGAATTGCTCGCCGAAACGTTTACGGCCTTGTTCGGTCGTCAGGTAGCTTTGCACCCACTCGTAGATTTGCTCGGTGTCGGCAAAGGCGACGAAGGCTGGGTCCTGCATGGCGCAGTAGACGATTTCGCGGCCCGCCACCGTGCGAAAGCGCAACATGGTGTGGCTGACGATGCCTTCGATATCGAAACTGTACACCTTGGTGCTGGACGACATCGCCACGTCGCCCATGAGTTTTTCCGGCTTGAACGGGGTGCTGGAATCATTGACCACCGCAGCATACACCTCGATGAAATCTTCGATGCGCAGCGTGCCCTTCTGGCAGTTGAGGGTGGCGTTGCACAACATGCTGAGCTTGGACACCATGCAGTACAGCGCATGGTTGTTGATCCAGAAACCACGCACCTTGGAGGCATAGTAGGCGGCGAAGTCGATGCGCCAGAAATACGCATGCACCTGGCGCGGGTCCAGGCGAATTTCGTTGTGTTCATTGAAGGCATGTGCCGACTGATCGACACGATAGAAACCGCCCATCTGCGCCAGCAGATCGCTATTGCGTTGCTGGTCCAGGTCAAAGCGGCGCATCACCAGCTCGACCAGGGTCATCGATTGCTTGGGTGCGCCGTAGTGCTCCCAGCCGGTGTAAGTGCGCGAGCTGGAGTTGGCCGAGTCGAACCAGTGCCAATGCACCTGGTAGGGGTCCAGATCGAACAGCCCTGCCCTGGCCAGCACCTGTCGGGCGATCTGCAGCGCGGCACGTTCGATGTCAGGGTACTGTTGCATCAGCTCGGCGATCTTGCGTTCCCAAAAGAGAATGTTGGAGACGATGGGGTCAGGCAGAACGGTATTGTTGTCGGTAACGGTCGCTGGGGTGGTGGAGGTGGATTCCGGTTCGCTCATGGTCTTGCCTCACAGGTTCGGGAGGCCTAGCTTAAGCAGCCGCGCAAGCAGGGCTGCCTACATGGTTGGCACCCGCAGCGGGGACGAGGCTGAAGCATGAGCAGACGCGCCGGACTGTCGCAGACGTGAGCCGCAGCGATGCTCACGCCGGCCTGCGCCCCAAGCGTGCTGGTCGGCGGCGAGAATCACGCTGAGCAGCGCCTTGCCCGTCACGACGCCTTCGGGATAGCGCTTGTAAAGTTCTACGCCGATGTTGATCGCCAGGCGATCGGCGGGGGTGCGCCAGTGGCGCAAGGTGCGGCGCTGCTCCAGGGAGGTGTACTCATCGATGCCGTCGACCAGCACGCCGGGACGAAATCCCGCTGCCACGCCCAGGTAGCCGTAGTGGATGCCCGCCCAAAGACCGACGTGATAGAGATAGCGGCCTTGCTTGTGCCAAGTGGAGCCTTGCAACTGCGCAACCTTGGCGCGGTAATTCCACTCGCGGTTGTCGTCCATCTGCTCGACCCACAGGGCCACGGCTTCGTCCCCGCAAGCCTTGGCCACTACCTGAGGGTTGCGCGCCCACAAGCGTGCGTGCCAGGGCAGCGCCTTGTAGGTGCGCGTGTCCCGGGTGGCATCGTAGCGATTGAGCTGGCCGATCTTGACGATGGTTGGGTGGCGGACGTTGCTGTTGATTTCGCTCGCCAGGTAGGTGGTGATCGACAGCAATTGGTCTGGATGGCCACAGTTCAACGCCGTGTCTGGCCGCGGCAAGGCGGCCGGCCGGTGTTTGACCTTGCGTACGGACTCGTACTGGGTGCTGAACGACGACGGGATCAGCAGCGCATTGCACTGGCAACTGCTGGTGCTGTCGAGACTGCCAGCGACGCGCCGACCGTTGCTCTTGAGCTGGTCGACCCCGCCAACGATGTGAAATTCGCCAGTGCTCTTTCCGCACGACACGCGATCACCTTCGCGCGAGCGTGGGACACCGAGCAAGGTGACTTTTCGCTCGCCGCCAAGGACGGTGCCGCCGCACGATGTCTTGTCACCCAGCCGGATGAAGTATCCCAGTCTCATGTCCCACTCCCCTGCTCTGCCGCTGGCCCGCGAGGGACCTCCAAGCGACAGAAGTCTCCGGGAGTACGGGAAGTACGTCTGTAAGATCGGTCCCACGGAAGTGAAGGACATGTCCTGATCTGCCATCGCCAAGTGGCCGGTAACGTGCCAGCTGTTTCGCGGCTGCTAGCTGCTCCTACACGAGCGCGCGCAGAGTCCGACGCTTGCGCGTGGTTTTCCAGGAGTGCAGGCTGCCGACCTTTATCTCGGCCTTGTTGGCGAATGGAAAGTAGTGCTGCACCCGCGCCAGCAGGCGCAGTTCATATTCCTGACTGCTGATACCCATCGACTGGCGCAGGTCCGGGCGCAGGGCCAGGTCGTAGTAGTCGGGTCGGGTTTCACGCAGGACGTCATCCAGCACCTGGGGGCCGGTCATGTCGAAGGTGGTACGCATATAACGCCAGAACTCAGTGACTTGAGCAGGTGTCGTGGCCTGGTCCAGAAAGGGTCGCGGCTGGGTGTAGAAGTGAGCACGGGCCTTGTAGCGTTGCGCCATGGAACGCATCACCGCCTTGAGCACCGGGTTGTTCGGGTGGCTGCCCAGCACATGGCTGTTGTAGCCCCGATATTGCACATCGCTGTGCATGACCGCGTCGTCCAGCAACAGGTCACTGGGACCGGCAGGCAGGTCGACCTTGTCCAGCACCGCCACGAAGGTGTTGTCCACGTCGGTGTAGATGCCGCCATAGGTGTCGAGCAGAGGGTAGCGCAACAAGTCGCTGGCGGCAGCGTAATTCTTCGCCACGCCTGAACGCAGCGCGTCGTACTGCGCGCCGCTGGGGCCTGCACGCAAGGCCTGGAAAAAGGCTTCGTCTGCCAGCGACTTGACTTCGAAATTGGCCTTGCCAGCGAACTGCCACGTCAGGCGGTGGAGCAACTGCGGCGTGTCCATGTCGGCATGGATGATGGTGCGGTAGCCTTTCATGCGCACATCGTTGATCAGCAGATTATCGAGCAGCGCCTGGCTGGGCAGCTCGTGGCCGATCCACAGGTAGTGCAGGACCTTGGGAATGGATTTGGCCGAAGTCGATAGTGCGGGCAGTGGCGGCAGTGTGATCGTCTTGAGCGTCTGTGGTGCAGGAGACGTCGTGCTGCCTTGCAGCCACTGGGCACGATCGCCGCTGCGCCACTCGCCCTCAGGCGTGCGCCACAGGTAGGCGGTATTGCCCAGATGGTTGGCGCGCCAGGTGCGTTCTTCGACGTCATACATGGCCAGCAAATGCCCGCGCTCGGGGATACGCACCATGTAGCGATCCATGATTTTTTCCACATCGTCCAGCGGCACCCGGATGCTGATGGTGTTGGCAGGCGGTTGCAAACTTACCGCCGGGTCGCTGACAGCCAGACTCCAGACATGGGAGGTCTCGATGTCGACGGCAGCACTCAACTTGATGCGGCTCGTCGCTCGCCAGGAGGTGCCGTGCAAGGTGATCGGAATATAGCTGTGCAGACCGTAAGGGTTGAGCGGGTCCACCACGGCCCATTGCTTGAGCGCATGCACATAGCGCACGCGATACAGAGTCGAATGCAGGTTCGCATAGGTTTCAAATCCCTGGCGGACATACAAGCCCGCCAGGGGACCGTGCCGGTGCAGGTTGAATTCGCTGTCGCGGATGATCGCCGGGCGCCAGGCGGATAGATCTCTGGCGTCACGCCGTGCCTGGGCGTGAGCGGTGCCAGTGTGCGCGGAATCACGGTCGGGCACGCCAGAGGCGCTGTCTGAATCACTGTCCTCATCCGAGTCTGACGACAGGGTCGTATCGTCGATGTCATCGATGTCGTCACCCGACTCCAGATCCTCTTCGTCCGGTAGCAACACCTCGCCATCGACGTCCAGTTGGGCACGGGTATCGATGTCGAATTCGTCATACTCGCTCAGCAGGCTGGCGTCACTGAGCAACGGCAGGGTCAAAATCAGGTTCAGTGCATGAATGATGGCGCCGCGAATCGCCTCGGTCCGCTCTTTCTCGTCGAGCGCATTGATGGCCTTGTCGGCATACAGGCCGACTTCCACCAGGCCTGCGGCAATGGACAGCGCGGCGACCGGCCAGCCGATCAGGCTCAAGCCACCATAGAGTTTGAGAAAGCTTTCCAGATAGCCGATCCACAGGCCTCTCTCCAGCCGGCTGTTGGACATCAGCAAGTACTTGGCATCCTGCTCCATGTCAGCCTTGAGGCTGTCGACCAGGAAATTGAACGTATAGCCATCGAGCTTTGTGTTCAGCACGTTCAGACGCGACTCGCGTGCGGCCCACGGGGTTTTGGCTATGTGGCTCAGATGCCATTGCAGCGTCGCCCATTCGGCCTGCTTGTTGTGCTCCGCTCTGACGAACTGCACACCGAACCGCTGCCGGCTGCCTGCCGTTGCCAAGTGGCTTTGCACCCATTGGTAGAGTGCTTCGGCATTTTTGACGGTAACGAATGAAGGATGCTGCATTGCGCAGTACAGAATCTCACGCCCTTGTGCGGTGCAGAAGCGCAGGACGTCGTGGCTGACCATCCCTTCGACATCCAGTGCGCGGACCACGGTGGTCGAGCTCGAAACGTTGTCGCCGTAGAGCTTCTCCGGGCTGAAGGGGCTGCTGGGGTCGTTCGCCACTGCCGCGTAGACCTCGAGGAAATCTTCGACCGCCATGTCGCCTCGCTGGCATTGCAAGGTGGCGCTGCACAGCATGCTGATCTTCGATACGGTGCGATACGCGCTTTCCTGGTTGATCCAGAACCCGCGCAGGCGCGACAGGTATTGATTGGCGAAGTCGACATCCCAGAAGTGCTGCAGCACCTTGCGCGGGTCCAGGCGCACCTCGTTGTGCTCGTTGTAGTGAGCGGCGTGGGCATCGCCCGTATAGAAACCACCCATTTGTGCCAGCAGATCGGGATTGCGCTGCTGTTCGAGGTTGAAGCGGCGCATCACCAGTTCCACCAGCGTCATGGATTGCAGCGGCCTGCCGTGGTGTTCCCAGCCCGTGTAGGTACGCGGGCTGGTGTTGGCCGAGTCGAACCAGTGCCAATACACTTCATAGGGGTCATGGTCGAACTCACCCAGTTGCACCAGCAGATATTGGGCCGCAGTAAAGGCAGCGCCTTCCAGGTCCGGGTATTGCTCGATCAGTTGGTCAAGGCGCGTTTGCCAATAGCGGGCGCTGGCGCTGAGCACGTCGGCTGTGCCGTCGGTTACGTCATCTACGGTGTCAGGTTCAGGCTTGAGAGGGGTCGCGATGGTGCTCATGGGGGTCGCCTCGTGGGTTCAGAGAACACGAGGTTAGGGCCGTGTGAGCGTTGTCAGGGCATGCATGGATAGCACCGCCGTCGAGCGTCGGTGCTGCTTGAAGGCTCAGCCCAAGCGTTGTTCCAGCCGTGTGCGCAAGGCACTGTTCACCGGCCAGTTGCGCAGCAGCCGCTCGCGGTCGCGGGCATGGGCGGCGGCAAAGCCTGCATCGCTGCCGTGCTGCTGCATGGCATCCAGGTCGATCAGGGCCCAGCGGCCGTTGTCCCAGAACAGGTTGTGGCCCTTGAGGTCGCCATGGCTGATGCGCTCGCGGGTCAAGTCGGCGAACAGCCGGTCCAGGGCCTGCAACTGCGCTTCAGGCACATCGCCGGTATCAACATGAGGGGCGAAGGCTTCGATCAGGTCCGGGCCGCTCAGGTGCTCAGTGACCAGATAGGCCTCGCGGCGCAACCACAGCGTGCGCTTCTCCAGCACGCCCAGCGGCTTGGGCGTGGCGATGCCGAGGAACAGCAAGCGGTTGCCCTCGACCCAGGAATGCCAGGCGCGGCTCGGGCGCCAGAAGCGCTTGCCCCAGTGCAGCAGGTTCTTGATGTTGTAGCGCTTGACCAGCAGGTCGCGGCCCTGGCTGTGGACGCGGCCGACCGTGGCGGCGCCGCCGGTCTTGTAGATATGCCCCTGTTCGAGCAAAGCATCGGCGTGCTCCAGCACGGGCAACATGGCGGCCTCTTCTTCGCGGCGCGCGGCACGCAAGCCGGAGGCGCTGTCCTGGACACTGAACAGGCTGCAGTCGCGACCGACTTTGCCCAGATAATCTTTCAGGCGCCAGGCGCGGACCTTGTCGATCTGCTTCTGCAGCGCTTCCATGGGCAGGCCGTGTTCGCCGTTGGCCAGCAGGTAATACACCAGCAGTTCTTCGGTGAAGGGCTCCAGGTTGCGGGGCAGTTGGGCGAAGAACACGCCGAGGTTTTCCAAGACCTTTTGTCGCGACAAAGGCTTGCCAGCCTGTTCGACCTGGATGCCGGCGCCGTCGATCAGGAACACTTGATTGTTATAGCGCAGCAGGTTGTCCAGGTGCAGATCTGCCTGCCACAGGCCTTTGCCGTGCATCTGGCCGATGACGCCGAGGGCTTCGCCGAGCACGGCGCTTTGTTCATCGGCCAGGGGCGGCAGGGTTTCGACGCGCGCCCATTCCTCGGCCAGACTGTGGGCGTCTTGCAGGTACTCGAACAGCAGCCAGCCGCCCTCGCCTTCCTGCAGGCCGTCGGCGAGCAACTGAGGGGTGGTCAGGTGCTGTTCGGCCAGCAGGCGCACGCCGGCCCGTTCGCGTTGGAAATGGCGGGCGGCCTTGCTGCCGACCAGAAGTTTGGCGAGCACGGTGCGGCCCCGCCAGATGCCGGCGCCGACGTAGCGCTGACCGGGCAGAACGCGCAGCAAGGTCAGCAGTTGCAGCTCGGCAGGGCCGGCGGCATCCGCCAAGGTGATGCTCAATGGCAGGGCTGGGGTGCGGCCGGCTTGGGTCAGTTCAGACAGGCGCATCGGCGGGCCTCTTGTTGTAGGTAAGGTGGGGCGCTGGATGGGTGGCTGGCAGGGAGGGCCTCTTCGCGGGCAGAGGGGACTGCGTTGCAGCAGGTATTACACGGTGTGCCTCTTCGCGGGCAGAGCCCGCTCCCACAGAACTCATACTGCGCATTCTTCTGTGAGAGCGGGGCGGGTGGGAGCGGGGCGGGCGGCCGAGCCCTCTGCCCGCGAAGAGGCCAACTGCAGCGACACACATCTACCGCCCTTCCTTGTGACTGCGACGGCGGCTCAAACGTTGAAGCCAGGCGTCGACCAGAGGGCTGGTTTCAGGCTGGGCGAGGTACGCGGCCAGCAACACACGAATATCCGCCGCCTGCCAGCGCGGTGCGCGGCGCAGCAGCGGTTCCAGGTCCTTGGCGCGGTCGCGCTGGCCGAACAGCAATGGCCGGGTTTTTTCCAGGTCGATCAACTGCGCCTGGTACCCGCTCGCCGTGGCGCGCAGGAAAATGTGCTTGGGGTAGAAACAGCCATGCACCTGCCCTGCCGAATGCAGGATGCGCCCCAGCTCGCCGACCGCCACCAGCACCGCGCGGCGCGTATCGGGGGCCAAGGTCGGCCACTGCTGCAACACCGCCTCAAGATCGGACCAGCCGTCCAGCGCGCGGGTCATGAGCATGGCGCGGGTGTCGCCCTGCACCTGACGCTGACCGTAGAACACTGCCTGCAACGCCGGGATCCCCTGCTTGCGATAGCGGCTGATGTTGCGAAACTCGCGGGCAAAGGTCGGCTCGCCAAACGGCCGGGCCAGTGTCCGGGTCAGGTAGTTGCTCTGGCGTTTCAGGTAGAAGCCGCAGCCTTCCAGGTCCAGACGATACACGCTGCTCCAGCCGCCACGACCGGTGTTGGGTTCATCCACGGCGTCCAGCTGCAGGTTCCACAGTGCGTCGAACGTGGCCAGCCCGTGGCGCTCGAGCAAGGCGCGCTCCTCGCTGGCGATGAAGTCGCTCATTCGCGGCCCTCGAAGAATTTGACGATCTTGCGCACGCGCAACTTGTCCGACGCATTGAGCCTTTCGCGGCGGCGGTACTGCAGGTAGAAGCGCAAACGCTGGGTGTTGGACAGCTCGCGCTTGCCCAGTTTGTCCAGGCAGGCGAGGTCCTTGATGATGCGATAGCGCAACATGAAGCTGCGCCAGAACGCACCATTGGGACAGTCGATGAAGTACAGCACGTCCTTGTCGTCGACCAGCAGGTTGCGCCACTTCAGATCGTTGTGCGTGAAGTGGTTGTCGTGCAGGGTAC
>Ga0308166_1003162_pt1 | contig 14247 bp, 18 predicted proteins | sample PhyCR2_2_FD_202137 | JGI IMG/M metagenome (GOLD analysis project Ga0308166, IMG submission 202137) | Phyllosphere microbial communities from UC Gill Tract Community Farm, Albany, California, United States - DLSLCC.R2 | ecosystem: Host-associated > Plants > Phyllosphere > Unclassified | place... | reverse complement strand
GTCGGGCGTTCGCCCGAAGAGGAGCCAGTCCCCAGCTCGCGAAATGTAACAATAAAAAACGGCCCGAATGGGGCCGTTTTGCTTTGCTGCCGCCGGCTTAGTGCCGGTGCGGGCAATTCGTCTTGGTGCAGGTGCCGTAGATCGCCAGCGCGTGCTCGGCGATCTTGAAGCCGCGCTCCTGGGCGATGCGGTGCTGGCGCTGTTCGATCTCTTCGTCGACGAATTCCTCGACGCGGCCGCAGTCCATGCAGACCAGGTGATCGTGGTGCGAACCCTGGTTCAGCTCGAAAATCGCCTTGCCGCTTTCGAAGTGGTTGCGGTTCAGCAGGCCGGCCTGCTCGAATTGCGTCAGCACGCGGTAGACGGTGGCCAGGCCGACGTCCATATTGTCGGCCAGCAGGATCTTGTAGACGTCTTCGGCCGTCAGGTGGCGTACTGCGCTGTTCTGGAAAATGTCCAGGATTTTCAGGCGTGGCAGGGTGGCCTTCAGGCCGCTGGCCTTCAGGTCGGTGGGGCTGTTACTCATGTTTGGTAGTCGGTTTAGGCTGGAGTGCTTTATGATATAGCGTTTTGGCACTTCTGCTCAATCTGAATTGAGGTCATCTATGCGCTTCACCCCGGCAGTATCGCGATCCACGTCGCCTTCCATGTTGCACAGTTTGAAACGTCGCGTCCCGTTCATCGTGGCCGCGGCAGGCGTGGCGCTGGCGCTGGGCGGCTGCACCAGCCGTACCGTGCTGGGGCCGCTGGAAGGGGGCCGCGCCGCGCGCGAACCGGAAGTGCAGGTCGATGCGAAACAGGGCGCCCAGACCGTCCAGGTCACGAAGATGCAGAAGTTCATGTGGTTCTTCTCGCCTTACCGTCCGGATATCCAGCAGGGTAACTTCGTGTCGAAGGAAATGTTGGCGCAGCTCAAGACGGGCATGACGCGCGACCAGGTCCGCTTCGTGCTCGGTACGCCGCTGCTGAACGACATCTTCCATGCCGACCGCTGGGACTACCCGTTCCGCCTGGCCCGCGGTAGCGGCGAGCTGACCACCAGCACCGTCGTCGTGTACTTCGACAAGGAAGGCAAGGTCGAGCGCTTCGAAGGCGGCGACCTGCCGACTGAGCAGGAATACATCGCCCGCATCGCCGGGCCGATCCGCAAGTTCCAGAAAGACCAGAAGCGCGACAGCGAAAACCAGCCGGCGTCCTCGCGTGCGCCGCTGCCGGGCGGCCAGGAGTCGGGCAACCGCAATCCGGTCGAAGTCAACGTCAAGCAGAACTAAGGACAAGCAATGAGCAAGCTCAATATCGCCATCGCCGGCGCCGGCGGCCGCATGGGCCGCATGCTGGTGGAAGCCGTGCAGAATACCGACGACCTGCGCCTGTCCGGTGCGCTCGGCATCGCCGGCAGCGATGGCCTGGGCCAGGATGCCGCCGCGTTCCTGGGCAAGCCGGCCGGCGTGAGCGTCACGGCCGACCTGGCCGAAGGATTGCAGGGCGCCGATGTCCTGATCGATTTCACGCGCCCCGAGGGCACGTTGAAACACCTGGAATACTGCGCGGCACACGGCGTCAAGCTGGTGATCGGCACGACCGGGTTCGACGAAGCCGGTAAAGCCGCCATCGCCGCCGCGGCCGAAAAGACGGCCATCGTGTTCGCGCCGAACATGAGCGTGGGCGTCAACGTCACGCTGAAACTGCTGGAGCTGGCGGCGAAAAGCCTGGCGACCGGCTACGACATCGAAATCATCGAGGCGCACCACCGCCACAAGGTCGATGCGCCGTCCGGCACCGCGCTGAAGATGGGCGAAGTCATTGCCGACGCGCTGGGCCGCGACCTGAAGGAATGCGCCGTCTACGGCCGCGAAGGCGTCACGGGCGAACGCGATCCATCGACGATCGGCTTCGCCACCGTGCGCGGCGGCGACATCATCGGCGATCACACCGTGCTGTTTGCCGGCACCGGCGAGCGCATTGAAATCAGTCACAAGTCCAGCAGCCGCGCCGGTTACGCGCAAGGCTCGCTGCGCGCCGCACGCTTCCTGGCCGACAAGCAGACCGGCCTGTTCGACATGTTCGACGTGCTGGCGCTGAACGGCTGATGGAGCATTTCAGCTTCGCCACGTACTGGGAGCGGGGTGACGCCATCAGTCACGCCGTGGCCTGGCTGCTGCTGGCGATGTCGCTGACAAGCTGGTTCTTCATCCTGTCGAAAGGCTGGATGGCATGGCGCGTGCGCCGCAGTGCGCCTGTCGTGCGCCGTTTCTGGGACGCGCCGACTTTGCAGGATGGCGTGGCCGCGGTTGCCGCCGGCGACCCCGAAGGCATCTATCTCGCGCTGGCCAGCCAGGGCACGGTGCGCATCGCGCCGGGCCAGGCTTCGCTGGGCAGCGCCGTCGGCCCGGACGAACAGATGACGCGCCTGCTGCGCGACGCGATCCACCGCTCCACCGTGCGCCTCGAAAGCGGCCTGACGCTCCTGGCATCGATCGCGTCGACGGCGCCGTTCGTCGGCCTGCTCGGCACTGTTTGGGGCATCTACCATGCGCTGGCGGCCGTGTCGTCGTCCGGCCCAGTCCAGATCGACCGCATCGCCGGCCCGGTCGGCGAGGCGCTGATCATGACGGGTGTCGGCCTGACGGTTGCCATTCCCGCCGTGCTGGCCTATAACGGATTCAACCGCGTCAACCGGCTGACGTTGTCCGAGCTGGACGCGTTCGCGCACGACCTGCACGCCTACCTGACCAAAACCTGAGGCTTCACCATGGCATTCGGCGCGTTCAATCATCACCGCCAGAAGGAAGCGATGGCCGACATCAACGTCACGCCGATGGTGGACGTGATGCTGGTGCTGCTGGTGATCTTCATCCTGTCGGCACCGATGTTTACCAATGCCGTCAGCCTGGATCTGCCGAAGGCCAAGGCGGCGGCAACCGCCCAGGGTGCGGCGACAGTCACCGTGTCGATCGATGCCGAAGGCACTGTCTACTGGGACAACGAAGCACTGAAAGCGGACGAACTGGCCGCGCGCCTGCAAGGCGCCGCGCAGCGCTCCCCCCAACCCGAACTGCAACTGCGCGCCGACCGCGCCACCCGCTATGAAGCGGTGGCCCAGTTCATGGCGGCCGCACAGGGGCAGGGCCTGACGAAGCTGGTCTTCGTCACCGACCCGAAGGAACCGAAATAATGGCCAGTGTCACCCTGGACGGCGCGGCGATCCGCGACAAAGCATCCTTCCACGCGGCCAGCCGCGCGGCGTTCGGCCTGCCCGACTACTACGGCGACACGATGGATTCGTGGATCGACGCGCTGTCCTACCTGCGCGACGACGAAGGCATGACGAACATCCGCCTCAAGCCGAACGAGCTGCTGCAGATCGTCATCGACAACGCCCACGCGCTGCGCGCCGCGGCGCCGGAACTGCTGGCGGAGATCGAATACTGCGTCGGCGGCATCAACGAGCGCTACGAAGACTACGGCGAAAAGCCGGCGCTGCAGCTCGTGCTGCGCTGACATCCCGCATGGATGCCGACGCCACCTCCACGCCGCTGCCGGCCTGGCTGGAGGCGGGGCTGGCCGGGCATCCGCACTGCATCGTCACGGCGCCGCGGCGCTACAGCCTGCGCGCCATCGACATCGACCAGCCCGCGCTGATCGTTCCCCTGCAGGGCCGGAAGACGTTCTCGCAAGGCGAGGTGGCGCTGGATATCCGCCCAGGGCGCTACCTGATGCTGCACCGGACCTTGCGCGCGACCGTGCAGAACGTCCCCGAACATGGCGACTACCGTGCGTGGTGCGTGCCGTTCCCGTGGCGTGTCATCGACCTGGCGCGCGATCTGCTGGCCGCCCACGTGTCGCCGCCCGCGCCAGGCGCCGGCTACTCCAGCGGCAGCGTGGACGCCCTGTCCTCCGCATTGCAGCAGGTACTGGCGGCGCTGGCGCGCGCGGACGACCCGTGCGCCTGGGACCATGCGCTGCTGGGCGTGCTGCTGGCGCTGCACCGCGCCGGCGACGACCAGTTCCGGCTGGCCCATGATCTGTCCATCGCCGCCCGCATCCGGCTGCTGGTGGCCGGTGCGCCGGCCCGGGCGTGGAGCTCGGCCGACATCGAAGAACACCTGCACATGAGCGGCGCGACGCTGCGCCGGCGCCTGGCGGACGAGGGCACGTCGCTGCGCAATGTCGTGCGCGACGCGCGCCTGCACCATGGTGCGGCGCTGCTGCAGACGACGCGCCGGCCGTTAAAGGCCGTCGCGGCGGCATGCGGCTACCGCTCCGTGCCCAGTTTTTCCCGTCAGTTCTCGGCGCGCTTCGGCGTCGAGCCGCACGTGCTCGTGGCCGCGCCGGCCGATTGAGCGTTTCAGCGCACCGATTGAGCGCATCGCGACGGTCGTACGCGGCATGCTGAAGACCTCATCATCTGGCGGAGGTCATCATGAAATACGCATTCGGAGTGGCGTCGCTGTGCGCGCTGCTGGCATCGCCCGCGCAGGCGTTCGACGTACGCAGCAAGGATTTTACGGACGGCGGCACGTTGCCGGCGCAGCAGGTCTACCGCGGCTTCGGCTGTGAGGGCGGCAACCGCTCGCCGCAGCTGGCGTGGCGCGATCCGCCCGCGGGCACGAAAAGCTATGTGGTCACAGCCTACGATCCGGATGCGCCCACGGGCAGCGGGTGGTGGCACTGGGTGGTGTACGATCTGCCGGCCGACGTGCATGCGCTGGACGCTGGCGCGGTCGTCCCTGCACCATCGCGGCAGGGGCGCAACGATTTCGGTACGAGGGAATTCGGCGGCGCGTGCCCGCCGGTCGGCGACAAGCCGCACCGCTACATCTTCACGGTGCACGCGCTGAAGGTGGCGAAGCTGGACGTGCCGGCCGACGCGTCGCCCGCGCTGATCGGCTTCATGGTGCATATGAATACGCTGGGCAGCGCCAGACTCACCGCTACCTACGGCAGGTGAGGTAGCAGGACCGGGCACCTATGCGGGGCCCGGTCCCGATGCTGCACGAACCGCCTAGATCTTCTCGCCCGGCGCCAGCGTCAGCACGTCGAACCCCGTCTCGGTAACGGTCACCATATGCTCCCACTGCGCCGACAGCGACCGGTCCGCCGTCACGACGGTCCAGCCATCCGGCAGCGATCGTGTCTGGTGCTTGCCGGCGTTGATCATCGGCTCGATCGTGAAGATCATCCCCGGCTGCAGCACCATGCCCATGCCCGGACGGCCGTAGTGCAGCACCTGCAGGTCCTCGTGGTAGACCATGCCGATGCCGTGGCCGCAGTAATCGCGCACGACGGAGTAGCCGGCGTTCTCCGCCACCGTCTGGATCGCGTGGCCGACGTCGCCCAGGGTGGCGCCCGGTTTGACGGCGCGGATGCCCGCCCACATGGCGTCATACGTGACCTCGCACAGCTTGCGCGCGGCCTTGCTGACGTTGCCCACGTAGTACATCCGGCTCGTGTCGCCGAACCAGCCATCCTTGATGACGGCCACGTCGATGTTGATGATGTCGCCGTCCTTCAGCACTTTCGTCGGCGACGGAATGCCATGGCAGACGACTTCATTGACGGACGCGCAGACGGTCTTGGTAAAACCCGCATAACCGACGTTGGCGGGAATGACCTTCAGCTCCTTGACGATGTAGTCGTTGCACAGCTTGTCCAGGTATTCCGTCGTCACGCCCGGCTTGATGTGCTGGCCGATCATCGTCAGCACGTCGGCGGCAAGACCCCCCGCAATGCGCGACATGGCCACCTGCTCGGGCGACTTGATCAGGATGTCGTTGTCTTTTTTCTTACGCATTCTGCAGCTCCCGCTCCACCGGCGTCAGCCGCAGTGGCCCGCCTCCCGTCTCGCCGCGCAGCAGCAGCTGGCACAATTCGCTGTAATTCAGGTCGGGATTGGTTTCGGCCAGCAGGCCGATGCGCAGCCAGTGTTCGGCCTGCGAATTGATGGAACGGCTCAGCGCGCCGCTGGCGATGCGCAGGTTCTCATGCATCTGGTCGGAAATCTTGACGATGCCCATGGTGTTTCCTTTATACGGTCCATATACGAACCGTATATTAGCACAATGGTGAGGCGGGTTTGGGGACTGGCACCGAAGGTGCCTGTCCCCGACGTGAAGCTTCCAGTGTCGGCGGTTGCGCCCAACCGCGGACAAACGTCGGGGACAGGCACCAAACTACGGTGCCAGTCCCCAATGCTTCATGCTGCGGTGGGGATTTTCAAATCGGAGCCTGTCACCGGTTTTTGGTACTCGGCTTCCGGCTTACCGCACCGCCTGCGGATCGAAATGCGGATTCTGGATCAACCCCAGCACATTCCCGAACGGATCGGCCAGCTCGGCGGTACGAATCCCCTCGCCAACGTCCTGAACGGCGGAGTGAACGCTCGCTCCCAGCGCGACGATGCGCGCGACGTCCGCCTCGATATCGTCCACGCCCCAGTAAACCTGCGTCCCCGTCTTGCCGGGCACACCGTCAGGCAACAGCCCCAGCTCGAAGCCGCCGATATTGAAACCCACGTAAAACGGCTGGTCGAAATATGGCGCGACGCCAAACACCTCCGTGTACCAGGCCTTCGCGGCAGCAAGGTCGGGGGTGGGATAGATGGCGGTGCGCAAACCCTTGATCATGATGTCCTCCATGGTTGTCGATGCCGCATCTTGCCACGCCTGCAACGCACCGGATTGGAAAAATGGAAGATCAGCGCCGCCAGGTTTCCGGTGTCGTGCCGGCGAAGTCGTGGAAATCGCGGATCAGGTGCGACTGGTCGAAATAGCCGCAGTCGAGCGCCACAGCGGCCACGTCGCGCTCCGTCTCGGCGCGCAGTGTGGCGCTGGCGTGCCGGAAGCGACAGATGCGGGCAAACAGCTTCGGGGTCAAGCCGACCTGCTGGCGGAACTGCAGCGCCAGATGCTGGCGCGAGACGCCCAAGGCCGCTGCGACGTCTTCCACACGGATGGCCCCCTGCGCCGCCTCGATGACGGCCACGGCCCGCGTGGCCGCCGCCGGGCGCAACGCCACGTCGGCCAGGCGACGCAGCAGCGCCGCCTCGATCAGCCGCAAACGGTCCATCGTCGTCAGCCGCGGCTGCCACAGCGCATCGCCGAGCCGGTCGGCGTCGTCGCGGCCCCACAGGTCGGCCAGGTCGGCGCGGGTATCCGTCAGCGGGTGCAGCGGTATTCTTAGGAACATGGCGGCGACGCCGGGGCGAAAACGCACGGCGACTGTCCGGACAGGCCGGTCCGACGGCACCCAGATCGGCGCGCTCATCATGCCGACGGCAAAGGCGGCATGGCCGCTGTCCTGCCACAGGATGTCGACGCAGTTGTCCGGCAATACCCGGTGCGGCGCCGCGCCGGCCGTCCGCGCCGCCCACAGGCACGCCACGTACGGCCGCAGCACGGGGCAGGGCGCGAATTCGGCGTAGCGCGCCATCGTCATGACGTGCCGCCGCGCGCGGGTGGCAGGCCAACTAACCAGTATAATGTTCGGTTCATATTCACTATTGTGCATCCATCATGCAAGACAAATATAGTCCCGCCGACGTCGAAAAAGCTGCCCAATCCCACTGGAAGGCCATCGACGCCTATAAAGCCGTCGAAAACGACCCGCGTTTCCCGAAGGGGAAGTACTACGCGTGCTCGATGCTGCCTTACCCGTCCGGCAAGCTGCACATGGGCCACGTGCGCAACTATACGATCAACGATGTGATGTACCGCTACCTGCGGATGAACGGCTACAACGTGCTGATGCCGATGGGCTGGGATGCGTTCGGCATGCCGGCAGAAAACGCGGCAATGGCGAACAACGTGCCGCCGGCGCAGTGGACCTATTCGAACATCGCCCACATGCGGGCGCAGATGGAGATGATGGGCCTGGCCATCGACTGGTCGCGTGAAATGACGGCCTGCAAGCCGGAATACTACAAATGGAACCAGTGGATGTTCCTGAAGATGCTCGAGAAGGGCATCATCTACAAGAAGACGGGCACCGTGAACTGGGACCCGGTCGACCAGACCGTGCTGGCCAACGAGCAGGTGGTCGATGGCCGCGGCTGGCGTTCGGGCGCGCTGATCGAGAAGCGCGAGATCCCGATGTACTACGCGCGCATCACCGATTACGCCGAAGAGCTGCTGGAACACGTCGACAACAAGCTGCCGGGCTGGCCCGAGCGCGTGCGCATCATGCAGTCGAACTGGATCGGCAAGTCGACCGGCGTGCGCTTCGCGTTCCCGCACCAGATCAAGGGCGATGACGACCAGCTGATCGGCGATGGCCGCATGTACGTCTTCACGACGCGTCCGGACACGATCATGGGCGTGACGTTCTGCGCCGTCGCGGCGGAACATCCACTCGCGAGTCATGCAGCAAAAAGCAATAGCGAACTGCAGGCGTTCATCGCCGAGTGCAAGATGGGCTCCGTCATCGAGGCCGACATGGCCACGATGGAAAAGAAGGGCATGCCCACGGGGCTGTTCGTCACGCACCCGCTGACCAATGAACAGATCGAAGTCTGGGTCGGCAACTACGTGCTGATCACCTATGGCGACGGCGCCGTGATGGGCGTGCCGGCGCACGACGAGCGCGATTTCGCGTTCGCCAAGAAATACGACCTGCCGATCAAGCAGGTGATCACGGCCGAAGGCAAGGAGTACTCGCTGGACGCATGGCAGGAATGGTATGGCGACAAGGAAGTCTCCGTCGTCATCAACTCCGGCAAGTACGACGGCCTGCGCTACAAGGAAGCCGTGGACGCGGTGGCCGCCGACCTGGCGACGCTGGGCCTGGGCGAGAAGAAGGTTACGTTCCGCCTGCGCGACTGGGGCATCTCGCGCCAGCGCTACTGGGGCACGCCAATCCCGATGATCAACTGCGCCGACTGCGGCGCCGTGCCGGTGCCCGAGAAGGACCTGCCGGTGGTGCTGCCGGAAGACTGCGTCCCGGACGGCACGGGCAACCCGCTGAACAAGCATGAAGCCTTCCTGGCCTGCGACTGCCCGCAATGCGGCAAGCCGGCGCGCCGCGAGACGGACACGATGGACACGTTCGTCGATTCGTCGTGGTACTACATGCGCTATACCTCGCCGGGCTCGAACGACGCGATGGTCGACAGCCGCAACGACTACTGGATGCCGATGGACCAGTACATCGGCGGCATCGAGCACGCCGTGTTGCACCTGCTGTACGCGCGCTTCTGGACGAAGGTCATGCGCGACCTGGGCCTGGTGAAATTCGACGAGCCGTTCGTCAACCTGCTGACGCAAGGCATGGTGCTGAACGAAACCTACTACCGCGAGGAAGCCAACGGCAAGAAGACGTGGCTCAACCCCGCGGACGTGGAACTGACGACGGACGACAAGGGCCGTCCCGTCTCGGCGCTGCTGAAGTCCGATGGCCAGCCGGTGCATATCGGCGGTACCGAGAAAATGTCGAAGTCGAAAAACAACGGCATCGACCCGCAGGCGCAGATCGAGCAGTACGGCGCCGACACGGCCCGCCTGTTCACGATGTTCGCGTCGCCTCCCGAGCAGACCCTGGAATGGTCGGGCAGCGGCGTCGAAGGCGCCAACCGCTTCCTGCGCCGCGTCTGGGCGTATGGCTACGCGCAGAAGGACCGTATCGCCGCCGCCGGCGCCGCGATCACGTCCGCCGCGACCACGGATGCGGGCAAGACCTTGCGCCGCGAACTGCACAAGGTGCTGCAGCAGGCCGACTACGACCTGAAGCGCATCCAGTACAACACGGTGGTCTCGGCCTGCATGAAGATGCTCAACACGCTGGAGTCGGCAAAGCTGGACGACAGCGCGGAATCGAGCGCCGTCATCGCCGAAGGCTTCTCGATCTTCCTGCGCCTGCTGAACCCTGTGGCGCCGCACATCACGCACGCGCTGTGGACGGAGCTGGGCTACGCCGCCGCGTACAAGGACATCCTCGATACCAGCTGGCCGCAGGTCGATCCGGCCGCGCTGGAACAGTCCGAAATCGAGATGATGATCCAGGTGAACGGCAAGCTGCGTGGCTCGGTAAAAGTCGCCAAAGGCCTGGACAAGGCGGCGATCGAAGCGGCCGCGCTGGCCGAGGAGAGCGTGCAGAAGTTCATCGAAGGGACGCCGAAGAAGATCATCGTCGTGCCGGGCAAGCTGATTAACATCGTGGTGTGATGATGAAGACGACGACTCTGACACGGCTGGCACGCAACGCCGTGCTGCTGGCCGCGCTGGCCGGCAGCGTGACCGCGTGCGGCTTCCACCTGCGCGGTTCGGGCGGCAACTACACGCTGCCGTTCCGCACGATGTATGTCGGCCTGCCGGAGTCGTCGCCGCTGGCGATCGACCTGAAACGCAATATCCGCGTCAACGGCAACACCGTGATCGTGGGCGATCCGAAGGCGGCGGACGGCGTCATCGAGGTGCTGACCAATCCGGAAAAAACCCGCACGAAAACGATCCTGTCGCTGAACAGCGCGGGCCGCGTCAGCGAATACCTGCTGAGCTATAACATCGTCTTCCGCGTCACGAATCAAAGCGGCACCGAACTGCTGGCGCCGACGCAGATCACGCTGACGCGCCCGATCACGTTCAACGAAACGCAACTGCTGGCAAAAGAGCAGGAAGAAGCGATGCTGTACCGCGACATGCAGGGCGACCTGGTGCAGCAGATGATGCGGCGCATGGCAGTGATCAAGCCCGGTGCCGTCGCGCCAGCGCCCACGCACAGCGGCAGCGTGCTGACGATGCCGGGCGCCGCGCCGGTGGATGCGGCGCCCGTCGGTACCACCGTGCCGGTCATGCCATCGTCGGCACCGGCCGAACAGGCCACGCAACCTGTCGTCGTGCCAGGCACGCCGAAGAACCAGTAAGGGCGCCATGCAACTGCGCGCTGAAGCGCTGGAGAGCCACCTGGCCAAACCTCTGGCGCCGCTGTATGTGATCACCAGCGACGAGCACCTGCTCGCGCTGGAAGCGGCGGACAAGATCCGCCGCGCGGCACGCTCGCAAGGGTATTCCGAGCGCGACGTGCTGACGGTCGAGCGCAGCTTCAAATGGGGCGAGCTGCTGGCCGCGAACCAGGCGATGTCCCTGTTTGGCGACAAGAAGCTGATCGAGCTCCGCATCCCGACCGGCAAACCGGGCAAGGACGGCGGCGCGGCGCTGCAGGCGTACGTCAAGGACCTCAGTCCCGACAACCTCACCCTGATCACGCTGCCGAAGCTGGACTGGCAGACGGCCAAGGCGGCGTGGGTGACGGCGCTGCAGCAAAGCGCCGTCTACATCGAGATCCTGACGGTGGAACGCGCCCAGTTGCCGAACTGGATTTCGATGCGCCTGGCGCTGCAGAACCAGAGCGCGGATCGGCAAAGCCTGGATTTCATCGCCGACCGCGTCGAGGGCAACCTGCTGGCGGCGCATCAGGAAATCCAGAAACTGGGCCTGCTGCACGAACCGGGCAAGCTGACGTACGAGCAGGTGCACGACGCGGTGCTGAACGTGGCCCGCTACGACGTTTTCAAATTGTCCGAGGCGATGCTGGCCGGCGATCCGGCCCGCCTCGTGCGCATGCTGGAAGGTTTGAAGGGCGAAGGCGAAGCGCTGCCGCTGGTGCTGTGGGCCGTGTCGGAAGAAATCCGCACGCTGCTGAAGCTGAAGGCGGGAATGGCGCAGGGCCGGCCATTGGGCGCGCTGCTGAAGGAATACCGCATCTGGGGGCCGCGCGAGCGCATGATGGAACCGGCGCTGCGCCGGCTGTCGCAGGCCACGCTGGAAGGGGCGCTGCAGCAGGCGGCCCAGGTGGACAAGATGGTCAAGGGGTTGCGCGGCAAATCGTTTGCCGGCGACCAGTGGGACGCCATGCTGCAACTGGCGCTGAAGGTCGCAAGGGGATAAGGATGAGCACCGGGATGAGCACCGAGATTACCGAGTACATGGAGCAGATGGGCCAGCGCGCCCGCGCCGCGTCGCGCGCGATGGCCCGCGCCGACACGGCCACGCGCAACCGCGCCCTGTCCCTGATCGCCGAGGCGATCGAGCGCGAAGCACCGGCCCTGCGCGCGGCCAACCAGCAGGACCTGGATGCCGCCCGCGCCAACGGCCTGGCGCCGGCGATGCTGGACCGCCTGGCGCTGTCCGACAAAGCCATCGCCACGATGGTCGAAGGCCTGCGCCAGATCGTCGCGCTGCCCGATCCGGTGGGCGAGATCTCGAATTTAAAAGTGCGCCCGACGGGCATCCAGGTGGGCCAGATGCGCGTACCTCTCGGCGTCATCGGCATCATCTACGAAGCGCGGCCGAACGTGACGGTCGATGCGGCCGGCCTGTGCATCAAGAGCGGCAACGCGACGATCCTGCGCGGCGGCTCCGAAGCGATCCACTGCAACCGCGCGCTGGCGCGCATCGTCAAGGCGGGCCTGGAAGGCGCGGGGCTGCCGGCCGATGGCGTGCAGGTGGTGGACACGACCGACCGCGCCGCCGTCGGCGCGCTGATCACGATGCCGCAGTACGTGGACGTCATCGTCCCGCGCGGCGGCAAGGGCCTGATCGCGCGCCTGATGGAAGAGGCGACGGTGCCGATGATCAAGCACCTGGACGGCATCTGCCACGTCTACATCGACGCCAAGGCGGACCTGCGGAAGGCACTGGACATCGGCTTCAACGCCAAGTGCCACCGCTACGGCACGTGCAACACGATGGAAACGCTGCTGGTCGAGCGCTCCGTCGCGCCGGCGATCCTGCCGCAGCTGGCACTGCGCTATCTCACCGAGTCGGTCGAGCTGCGCGCGGATGCCGAGGCGCATGCGATCCTGTCCGCCGCCGCGTATCCGCATCTGGTGGCGGCGACGGAAGAGGACTGGTCGACGGAATACCTGGCGCCGGTGCTGGCCGTGAAAATCGTCGACGGCATCGAGGCGGCGATGGATCACATCAACACGTTCTCGTCGAAGCATACGGAGGCCATTATCACGGAAGACTACAGCGCGGCGATGCGCTTCCTGCGCGAGGTGGATTCCGCCTCCGTGATGGTCAACGCCTCGACGCGCTTTGCCGACGGTTTCGAATATGGCCTGGGCGCGGAGATCGGCATCTCCAACGACAAGCTGCACGCGCGCGGCCCCGTGGGCCTCGAAGGCCTGACTTCGCTGAAGTACGTCGTGTTCGGTCACGGCGAAACTCGTTCCTAGAAAAGGACCCATATGCTCTGGATCAAAGCGCTGCACATCGTCTTCGTCACGTCGTGGTTTGCCGGCCTGTTCTACCTGCCGCGTATTTTTGTCAACCTGGCGCAGGAAGCGCTGGGACCGACGTCCGAGCGGCTGCTGCTGATGGCGCGCAAGCTGTACCGCTTCATGACGTTGCTGGCCGTGCCGGCCGTCGTGTTCGGCGTGATCCTGGCATGGATGCAGTACAGCGGGCCGGAAGGCATGAAGCTGCCCGGCTGGCTGCATGCGAAGCTGCTGTTTGTCGTGCTGGTGCTGGGTTATCACCATGCGTGCGGTTCGCTGCTGAAGAAGTTCGAGCGCGGCGTCAATCAACGCGGGCACGTGTTCTACCGCTGGTTCAACGAGGTGCCGGTGCTGCTGCTGCTGGTGATCGTCATCCTGGTCGTCGTCAAACCGTTCTGACGGAGATTTGCCATGAAGAGCTGCCAATATTACTTTGCGCCGCATTCGCCGTGGGCGTACCTGGGCCATGAGCGCTTCGTTGCGCTGTGCCGCCAGCATGGTGTCGCCATCGACCTGCGTCCGCTCGACCTGGGCAAGGTGTTTCCGGCATCGGGCGGCCTGCCGCTGGCCAAGCGCGCCCCGCAGCGCCAGGCCTACCGGCTCACGGAGCTGGCGCGCTGGTCCGAGTATCTGGGCGTACCATTGAAGCCGCAGCCGACGTTCTTCCCCGTCTCGCCCGACGCGGCGGCGAAGCTGATCGTCGCGGCGCGGCTGGGCAACGGCGTCGAGACGGCGCTGGAGCTGACCGGCGCCGTCATGCGCGCGCTGTGGGCCGACGATAAAAACATCGGCGACGAAGCGACCCTGGTCGCCATCGCCGACGGCTGCGGCCTCGATGGCACGCAGTTGCTGAAAGCGGCGCAAACGGCCAGCGTGCAGGCCGAGTACGACCGCAACACGGACGAAGGCATGGCCGCCAGCGTGTTCGGCTCGCCATGGTACGTGTACGAAGGCGAAAGCTTCTGGGGCCAGGACCGGCTGGACTTCCTGGAACGGGCGCTGAGCCGCTGAAAAGCGAAAAACCGGTGACAGAC
>Ga0308166_1003158_pt1 | contig 14268 bp, 13 predicted proteins | sample PhyCR2_2_FD_202137 | JGI IMG/M metagenome (GOLD analysis project Ga0308166, IMG submission 202137) | Phyllosphere microbial communities from UC Gill Tract Community Farm, Albany, California, United States - DLSLCC.R2 | ecosystem: Host-associated > Plants > Phyllosphere > Unclassified | place... | reverse complement strand
CCGGGGGTGGTGCGCTTGCGTCTGGAACAGGGTTTCGAGGAGATCGGCCATGACTGACAGCGCAGCGTTGCTCAACAAACACAGCTTCGTCGAACTCGGCGCGCGGCAGCGGGCGCAAGCCTTGCTCGACGCCGGGACCTTTCGCGAACTGCTCGATCCGTTTCAACGGGTCATGTCGCCATGGCTTGAGCGCCAAGGTGTGGTGCCGCAAGCCGACGACGGGGTGATTATCGCCAAGGGCAGCCTCGACGGTTTGCCGGTGGTCATCGCGGCGATTGAAGGTGCGTTCCAGGGCGGCAGCCTTGGTGAAGTCGGCGGGGCGAAGATTGCCGGCGCGCTGGAACTGGCTGCCGATGACAACCGCAACGGCATCCCCACCCGCGCCGTGTTGCTGCTGGAAACCGGCGGCGTGCGCTTGCAGGAAGCCAATCTCGGTCTGGCGGCAATTGCCGATATTCACGCGGCGATTGTGGATTTGCAGCAATACCAACCGGTGGTCGGCGTGGTCGCCGGCAGTGTCGGTTGCTTCGGCGGCATGTCGATCGCCGCCGCGCTGTGCAGTTATTTGCTGGTGACCCAGGAAGCACGTCTCGGCCTGAACGGCCCGCAAGTGATCGAGCAGGAAGCCGGGATCGAGGAATACGACTCCCGCGACCGGCCCTTCATCTGGAGCCTGACCGGCGGCGAACAGCGTTTCCACAGTGGTCTGGTGGATCGTTATGTCGGCGATGATGTGGCGCAGATTCGTCAGCAGGTCGGCCAACTGCTCCAGCAAGGCCTGCCGGCACAGCCGCGCAGTCAACGCGCCGAGTGGTTCCTGCAACGCCTCGGCAAGCTGGACACGGGCAAGCAAATCGAACCGTCGGTGGTTCGCGATCTGTATCAAGGAGAGCGCTCATGAGCGGTTATTCATTGCGCGGTTTGCACTGGTTCAATGCGCTCAGCGCTGGCGCCAGTGTCGTCGAAGGTTTGCCGCCGTCGTTGAAAGTCGCCGACGCTGAGCTTGGTCGCTTTATCGCGGTGGTCGCCGACCCGAACAATCGTTTCCCCCGCGCCTGCAATGGCGAGGTCGGTCTGCTCGAAGGCTGGGGGCTGGCCAAGGCTGTGGATGACGCGATCAGCGCCGACCGCGACAGCGCACAGAAGCGCCCGATCATCGCCATCGTCGATGTGCCGAGCCAGGCGTATGGCCGCCGCGAAGAAGCCCTCGGCATTCATCAGGCCCTGGCCGGCGCGGCGGACAGTTATGCCCGTGCGCGTCTGGCCGGGCATCCGGTGATTGCGCTGCTGGTGGGCAAGGCCATGTCGGGTGCATTTCTCGCCCACGGTTATCAGGCCAATCGCCTGATCGCGCTGCGCGATCCCGGCGTGATGGTACACGCAATGGGCAAAGCCTCGGCGGCGCGGGTCACCTTGCGCAGTGTCGAGGAACTGGAAGCGCTCGCCGCCAGCGTGCCGCCGATGGCCTACGACATCGACAGCTACGCCAGCCTCGGTCTGCTCTGGGAAACCCTCTCGGTGCAGCAGATTGAACAGCCGACAGAGGAAGATCTGACGCGCTTGACTGAGTGCCTCAAGCAAGCGATCAGCGATGTGACCAGCACTGATTTGAAAGGGCGCCTTGGTGCGAGCAATCGTGCCGCCTCCAGCAAAGTCCGCGAATTGCTGAGGGCGCAGTGGTGAACCTGCCCCTGGCCCACGATCTGCTCTGGGGCATGACCCCGGCGCAGTTGCCGGCGGATGCGCCAGCGTGGGCGATCGCGGCGCTGGCGGCCGGGCAACCGGTGGTGGTGCGACGGGCCTTGAGCCAGGATGGTCTGGTCGCGGTCGGCGTTCGTGGTGTGTTGCGCGAGCAGCGGCTGGCGGCGTTTATGCCGCTCGATTCGATTGCCTGTCGGGTCAGTCCCGAAGCCCTTTGTCATGTTGAGTGCGAGCGAGATCTGCCAGTGATGCAGGCGCTCAAACAACTGCGGCCGAAACTCGATGACTGCGGTTGGGTCTGGGGTGTAAGCGGCAGTGTCGGGTTTGAATTGGCCAGTGGTTTCAGAGCAATGCATGCGGCCAGTGATCTCGATCTGATTCTGCGTGCGCCGCAGATGATCGGCCGTGATCAGGCGCGCGAACTGGTCGCGCTATTTGATCAGACTGTGTGCGGAGTCGACATGCAATTGCAGACGCCATTCGGCGCGGTGGCGCTGCGTGAATGGGCCAGCGGTTCGTCCCGAGTGCTGCTGAAAAATGCTTATCAGGCCTGTCTGGTGACGGATCCGTGGAACCCGCAGGAGCAGGCAGCGTGAGCAGTTTGCTGGTGTTCCCCGGCCAGGGCGCGCAGCAAGCGGGCATGCTCCAGCGTTTGCCTCGGGAAACGCTGATCGAGGCCAGTGATGTGCTGGGCGAAGATGTTTTGCAGCTTGATTCAGCCGAGGCATTGCGCACGACCAGAGCGGTTCAGCTGTGCCTGCTGATCGCCGGTGTCGCTGCTTCGCGGCAGTTATTGCAGGATGAACTGAGCGCGGATTACGTCGCCGGCCTGTCCATCGGCGCCTACCCGGCAGCAGTGGTGGCGGGGGCCTTGAGTTTCAGCGATGCGCTGCATCTGGTCAGCCTGCGCGGTGAGCTGATGCAACAGGCTTATCCACAGGGCTACGGCATGACCGCGATCATCGGCTTGCAGTTATCCACCGTCGAAACCCTGCTGGCGCAAGTGCACAGCGAAGATGCGCCGGTGTATCTGGCCAACATCAACGCCGATAACCAAGTGGTCATCGCCGGCAGCGACAAGGCCATGCACGCGGTGGCCGAACTGGCGCGCAGTCGCGGCGCCGGAGTGGCGAAACGGCTGGCGGTGAGCGTGCCGTCGCATTGCCCATTGCTGGAGAAACCGGCGCAGGCGCTTGCCGAAGCGTTCGCCAGGGTCGAACTTAAAACGCCGCGGATCGGCTATCTAAGCGGCAGCCGCGCCCGCCCTGTGAGCAAAGTCGAAGCGCTGCGCGATGACCTCGCTTTCAACATGTGCCGCGTGGTGGACTGGCGCGGCACCGTGCAAAGCGCCTACGAGCGCGGCGTGCGTCTACAGATCGAACTGCCGCCCGGTGCGGTGCTGACCGGGCTGGCGCGCCGGGTGTTCGAGCAGGGCACCGTCACTGCCTTCGACAGTGCCCGCCTCGATACCCTGCAAGCGCTGTTGCGCGAGGAGGGTGGCCGCCAACTCTAAAACCGCCGCGACTCAAGCTTCGAACAACAAAAACAACATTCGACGATGCACTTTGAGGACTACAACAATGATTATTTACGGTGTGGCGTTTCTCGCCTTCTGCACGCTGGTCGGTATCTGGGTCGGTGAATTGCTCGGCAAGCTGATCGGCGTGCCGGCCAACGTCGGCGGTGTCGGTATTGCGATGCTGCTGTTGATCGGCCTGGGCAGCTATCTCTACAAGAGTGGCTGGCTCAAGGGCAAGACCGAGCAGGGCGTGGAGTTCTGGAGCGCGATCTACATTCCCATCGTGGTCGCCATGGCCGCGCAGCAGAATGTCTACGGTGCGCTGAAGGGCGGGCCGATGGCGATTCTTGCCGGCACCCTCGCCGTAGTGATCGCTTTTGCCTTGGTGCCGGTGCTGACACGCATGGGCAACAAGCAAGAGACACCGATTGCTCCTGCCAAGACTGCGGGGTAATCGCCATGTACGAATCAATGATGAAAGTGATCACCGGCTACGGTCTGATCAGCGGCTTTTTGATTGTCGGCCTGACCATGTGGGTGTCCTACTGGATGTCCAATACCTTCACCAAGGGCCGTCTGCACGGGTCGGCGATCGCCATTCTGCTCGGGCTGGTGCTGTCGTATATCGGCGGCGCACTGACCGGTGGGCAAAAAGGCGTGGTGGATATTCCGCTGCTGTCCGGCATCGGCCTGCTCGGCGGTGCGATGCTGCGGGATTTCGCGATTGTGGCGACGGCGTTTGGCGTCAGTGTCGATGAGCTCAAACGCGCCGGACTCGTCGGCGTGCTGGCGCTGTTTGTCGGCGTTGGCACCTCGTTCGTCGCCGGAGTCGGCGTGGCGATGGCGTTCGGGTATACCGATGCGGTGAGCCTGACCACCATTGGCGCCGGTGCTGTGACTTACATTGTCGGCCCGGTGACCGGCGCGGCGATTGGTGCCACTTCCGAGGTGATGGCACTGTCGATTGCGGCGGGGCTGATCAAGGCGATTCTGGTGATGGTGATGACACCGTTCGTGGCGCCGATGATCGGCCTGAACAATCCGCGCAGCGCGGTGATTTTCGGTGGCTTGATGGGCACCTCCAGCGGCGTTGCCGGAGGTCTGGCGGCCACCGATCCGAAGCTGGTGCCGTACGGTTGCCTGACGGCGGCGTTCTACACCGCGCTCGGGTGTCTGCTGGGGCCTTCGCTGCTGTTTCTGGCGATGCGCGGGTTGATGGGCTGACGCTTTCGCGAGCAGGCTCGCTCCCACAGTTGGAATGCATTTTCCTGTGGGAGCGAGCCTGCTCGCGAAGAGGGCGACTCGGTATCAAGCCTGGCGGTTGGCATACATCCGACACTCCGCCAGCAACGCCAGCAGATTCGGATCACGCTCCTTGGCCTTGAGAAACACCACGCCAATGTGCTGCTGCAAGCGGTACTTCTCCTGCAACGGGATGAGCTTCACCCGGTTCTCGTACACCGCCGCAATCCGCCCCGGCAACAAGGCGTAGCCCACCCCTGAGCTGACCATGCTCAGCAGGGTGAAGATGTCATTGACCTGCATCGCCACCTTCGGCTCGAACCCCGCCTGCTTGAACACCCGCACACCGTCCTGATGCGTGGCGAAGCCCTGAGTCAGGGTGATGAAGGTTTCATCACGCACTTCCGCCAGATCGACTTCACTGCGCTGAGCGAATTTTGAATCGGCCGGGGTGGCGAGGAAGATGTCGTCGGAAAACAGCGCAATCTGCTCGCAATCCGGGTCGTTGATGCTGTCGTCCAGCGACACCAGAATCGCGTCGACTTCCATGTTTTTCAGCTTGTAGAGCAGGTCGATGTTCGAGCCGAGGATCAGGTCGATGTTGAGTTCGCTGCGGCGGATTTTCAGGCCCATGATCAATTGCGGCACGGTCTTCACCGTCAGCGAGTACAGCGAGCCGAGCTTGAAACGCTCGGCGGAAAATCCGGCGGCTTCGCGGGTCAGGCGCACGCTGTCGACGACGTCGTTGATCAGCTTCTGCGCACGTTCTTCCAGCACATAAGCGCTTTCCAGCGGCGTCAGATTGCGGCCCTCGTGTTTGAACAGCGGGCAGCGCAGGGCGTTTTCCAAAGAGTGAATGGCGCGGTGCACGCTGACGTTGCTGGTCTGCAGTTCGGCGGCGGCGCGGGCGAGGTTGCCGGTGCGCATGAAGGCGAGGAACACCTCGAGTTTTTTCAGGCTCAATTCTTCGTCGATCAGCATGGCGCGGACTCTTTTTGGTATCGGCCGATTGTGCCCAATTCCCGCGTGCCGCGCAGGCGAGGTTGAACAGAAACATTGCGCTTTTACGCTCAAGGCCCGAGCCTTGCGCGCTTGCGGTAGTGACTACGAGGTATGCGACACATGTATCACGGGGAAAAACTCAACGCCTGGACCCATCTGGTCGGGGCCATCGCCGCGTTTATCGGCGGCGTGTGGATGCTGGTGATTGCCAGCATGGACGGCAGTCCGTGGAAGATTGTCAGCGTGGCGATCTACGCCTTCACCTTGCTGGTGCTCTACAGCGCCTCGACCGTGTACCACAGCGTGCGCGGGCGCAAGAAAGCGATCATGAAGAAGGTCGATCATTTCTCGATCTACCTGTTGATCGCCGGCAGCTACACGCCGTTCTGTCTGGTGACGTTACGCGGGCCGTGGGGCTGGACGCTGTTCGGGATTGTCTGGGGGCTGGCGCTGATCGGCATCCTGCAAGAAATCAAACCGCGCTCCGAGGCACGGATTCTGTCGATCGTGATTTACGCGGTGATGGGCTGGATCGTGCTGGTCGCGGTCAAACCGCTGATTGCCGCACTGGGCACGGCCGGGTTTGCCTGGCTGGCGTCGGGCGGGGTTTTGTATACGGTGGGGATTATCTTTTTTGCCCTCGATCACCGCCTGCGGCATGCCCATGGCATCTGGCATTTGTTCGTGATTGCCGGGAGCTTGCTGCATTTTGTGGCGATTCTGTTTTACGTCCTGTAAATGCAATCCCTGTGGGAGCGAGCCTGCTCGCGAAGGCGTCAGGTCAGCCAACACCTTCGTTGAATGAAACACCGCTTTCGCGAGCAGGCTCGCTCCCACAATAAATCTTCAGTGAACTCTGGTTTTGTGAATACCCTAGATCCAATGTGGGAGCGAGCTTGCTCGCGAAGGCGTCAGGTCAGCCAACACCTTCGTTGAATGAAACACCGCTTTCGCGAGCAGGCTCGCTCCCACAATAAATCTTCAGTGAACTCTGGTTTTGTGAATACCCTAGATCCAATGTGGGAGCGAGCCTGCTCGCGAAGAGGTCTTAGAAATCACCCCAAAGCTGCTGGGCTACCGCCAACGCCACCACCGGCGCGGTCTCGGTGCGCAACACGCGCGGGCCGAGGCGGGCAGCGTGGAAACCGTTGCCTTTGGCCTGCTCGACTTCGCCATCCGTCAACCCACCTTCCGGTCCGATCAGGAACGCCAGCGTCGCCGGTTTGGCATGAGTAACCAGCGGTTCTGCGACCGGGTGCAGCACCAGTTTCAATTCGGCTTCGGTCTGCTTGAGCCAGTCCGCCAGCAACACTGGCGGATGAATCACCGGCACCCGTGAACGCCCGCACTGTTCGCAGGCACTGATCGCCACTTGGCGCCAGTGCAGCAAGCGCTTGTCGGCGCGTTCGTCCTTGAGCCGCACTTCGCAGCGTTCGCTGAAGATCGGCGTGATTTGCGTCACGCCCAGTTCAGTGGCTTTCTGAATCGCCCAGTCCATCCGCTCGCCCCGGGACAGGCCCTGGCCGAGGTGGATCTGCAGCGGCGATTCGATTTGCCCGGCGAATTGCTCGTCGATCTGCACGACGACGCGTTTCTTGCCGACGTCCACTAAGGACCCGCGAAACTCATGGCCGGAACCGTCGAATAACTGCACCGCATCGCCTTCGGCCATGCGCAACACGCGGCTGATGTAATGCGCCTGGGCTTCCGGCAGTTCGTGTTCGCCAGTGCTCAGCGGGGCGTCGATAAAGAAGCGGGACAGTCTCATTTCGGGTCTCTGGAAAGATATGAATCAGTTGGATCGGTGTCGACTTCATTCGCGAGCAGGCTCGCTCCCACACTTGAAATGCATTCCCCTGTGGGAGCGAGCCTGCTCGCGAAAGCGGCAGTCCAGCCACCGCAAATCTCAAGCAAGGCGAATCAGCCCGGGTCGCGGAATCCCGGGTGAAAGTCTTTCGGCACCGCAACACTGACGCTGTCACGCGTCGCAATATCAATACCTTCACTGGCCACTTCGGCTAGGAAGTCGATCTGCTCCGGGGTGATCACATACGGCGGCAGGAAATACACCACGCTGCCCAGCGGCCGCAGCAACGCGCCTCGCTCCAACGCATGCTGGAACACCTTCAAGCCGCGACGCTCCTGCCAAGGGTAGGCCTCTTTCGTGGCTTTATCCTTGACCATCTCGATCGCCAGGACCATGCCGGTCTGGCGCACTTCCGACACGTTAGGGTGATCGACCAGATGCGCGGTCGCCGAGGCCATGCGCTGAGCCAGCGCCTTGTTGTTCGCGATGACGTTGTCCTGCTCGAAGATATCCAGCGTCGCCAGTGCCGCAGCGCAGGCCAGCGGGTTGCCGGTGTAGCTGTGCGAATGCAGGAAGGCGCGCAGGGTCGGGTAGTCGTCGTAGAAGGCGCTGTAGACCTCGTCGGTGGTCAGGCACGCCGCCAGCGGCAGATAGCCGCCGGTCAGGGCTTTCGACAGGCAGAGAAAGTCCGGGCGGATGCCGGCCTGTTCGCAGGCGAACATCGTCCCGGTACGGCCGAAGCCGACGGCGATTTCATCGTGGATCAGGTGCACGCCATAGCGGTCGCAGGCCTCGCGCAACAGCTTGAGGTACACCGGGTGATACATGCGCATGCCGCCCGCGCCCTGAATCAACGGCTCGACGATCACTGCCGCGACGCTGTCATGATTTTCCGCCAGCGTCTGTTCCATGGCCGCGAACATGATGCGCGAGTGTTCTTCCCAGCTCATGCCGTCGGGCCGGCCGTAGCAATCCGGGCTCGGCACTTTGATGGTGTCCATCAACAGGGCTTTGTAGGTCTCGGTGAACAGCGGCACATCGCCGACCGCCATCGCCGCCATGGTTTCGCCGTGGTAGCTGTTGGTCAGGGTGACGAAGCGCTTCTTGTTCGGTTGGCCGCGATTGAGCCAGTAGTGAAAGCTCATCTTCAGCGCGACTTCGATGCAGGACGAACCGTTATCGGCGTAGAACACCCGGTTCAAGCCTTGCGGGGTCATTTTCACCAGACGCTCGGACAGCTCGATCACCGGCTGATGGCTGAAACCGGCAAGGATCACATGTTCGAGTTGATCGACCTGATCCTTGATGCGCTGGTTGATGCGCGGGTTGGCGTGGCCGAACACGTTGACCCACCAGGAACTGACTGCGTCGAGGTAGCGCTTGCCTTCGAAGTCTTCGAGCCAGACGCCTTCGCCGCGCTTGATCGGGATCAGCGGCAGCTGTTCGTGGTCTTTCATCTGGGTGCAGGGATGCCACAACACCGCAAGATCGCGTTGCATCCACTGGTTATTCAGGCCCATTTACAGTCTCCTCGAGGCGGCTCGCGTCAGGCGCGGGCGAACAATCGCGCAAGCCTATGCAATGCATCGCGCGGGAACAACCCATTGTGTCGATTGAGCTACTTTGTCTGAGCCGATAGACGTCGCTGGCGGCGTTTTGATGGCTAACGTATTCTTCGCGGTTCTTTGAGTCGTCTGACTCGCAAAACTGCTTTTTCCCACATGTTTTTCCGGAGTTCGCTGAATGTCTGTCGGTTGGCTGCGCGCCTGTGCGCTGGTGATGTTGGGGCTGTTCAGCGTTACGGCGCTGGCCAAGGATAAAACCGCAATCGTGATCGGCGGCGGCCTGTCGGGTCTGACCGCTGCTTACGAACTGCAGAACAAAGGCTGGCAGGTCACCCTGCTGGAAGCCAAACCGAGCCTGGGCGGCCGCTCGGGCATGGCCACCAGCGAGTGGATCGGCAACGACAAGACCCAGCCGGTGCTGAACAAGTACGTGTCGACCTTCAAGCTCGGCACCACGCCGGCGCCGGAATTCGTGCGTACGCCGGGTTATCTGATCGACGGCGATTATTTCTCCGCCGCTGATCTGGCCACCAAGCAGCCAGCCACCGCCGATGCGCTCAAGCGCTACCAGAAAACCCTCGACGATCTGGCGCGCTCGATCGACGACCCGCAGAACCCGGCGGCGACCGCCACCCTGCATGCGCTGGACCAGATCACCGTGTCGAGCTGGCTCGATAAGCAGAATCTGCCGGCCACTGCGCGTCAGTTGATTAACCAGGACATCCGCACCCACTACGACGAGCCTTCGCGTCTGTCGCTGCTGTACTTCGCTCAGCAGAATCGTGTGTATCGCGGCGTTTCCGACCGAGACCTGCGTGCTTCGCGTCTGGTCGGCGGCAGCCAAGTGCTGGCGCAGGCGTTCGTCAAGCAGATCAAAACCATCAAGACCAACTCGCCGGTATCGGCCATCAACCAAGACAAGGACGGCGTGACCGTCAAAGTTGGCAGCGTCGGCTATCAGGCTGACTACGTGGTGCTGGCGGTGCCGTTGCGCGCACTGAACAAGATCGCCCTGACCCCGGCGCTGGATGCTCAGCATCTGGCGGCGATCAAGGGCACCAACTACGGCTGGCGCGACCAGATCATGCTGAAGTTCAAGACGCCCGTGTGGGAAAGCAAATCGCGCATGTCCGGCGAGATCTACAGCAACGCAGGTTTAGGCATGCTCTGGATCGAGCCGGCGCTGAAGGGCGGCGCCAATGTGGTGATCAACCTGTCCGGCGATAACGCCCGTGTGATGCAGGCGTTCGGCGACAAGCAGATGGTCGATCAGGTGCTGATCCGCCTGCACGCGTTTTATCCACAGGCCCGTGGCTCGTTCACCGGTTATGAAATCCGCCGCTACAGCACCGACCCGTCGATGGGCGGCGCCTACCTGGCTTACGGCCCGGGCCAGATCAGCAAGTTCTGGCGCCTGTGGGAACGTCCGCTGCAACGCGTAGCGTTCGCCGGCGAGCACACCGACACCTTGTACCCGGGCACCCTGGAAGGCGCATTGCGCACCGGCCAGCGCGCAGCCAGCCAGGTTGAAGATCTGGCGGCAGGCAAGTCGTTCGAACCGGCCAAAGTGGTTCCGGCTGCAGCTGCGGCAGGCGCGGCGGGTGCGGTAGCGGCGAAGAAGGGCAACTTCTTCAGCAACCTGTTCGGCGGTTCGGATGACGAGAAGAAGCCAGAGCCTGTGAAAGCGCCAGAGCCAGCACCTGCTCCGGCCGCTCCAGCGCCTGCACCGACCCCGGCACCTGCGCCAGCGCCGGTGGACGCACCGAAACCAGCGGCCCCGGTGAAAGCCGAGCCGGCGAAAAAAGCAGCGGCCAAGCCAGCGGCGAAGAAGCCTGCGGCCAAAACCGAAACGAAAAAGCCGGCGGCCAAACCGGCGGCGAAAAAAGCTGAACCGGCGAAGAAGCCAGCGGCCAAGCCTGCTGTAACGACCGAGACCAAGGCGCAGTAAGGCTTTGCGGTGAATGAAGAAGCGCGGCGTATATGCCGCGCTTTTTTTTGCCTGTGAGGACCCCATCGCTGGCAAGCCAGCTCACACAGGTTTCTGAGATGAACGCGGGATTTGTGCACGCCACTAACCACTGTGGGAGCGGGCTTGCCCGCGATTAGGCCTGTCCAGACAGCGCATCATCAGGATCTGCCCCTAACATCCCGCCACACTTTTGCCTTTAATCTTTTCTTAACTCGTCACTTCCAGACTCTTGATCGTATTTCTCGATATTTCAAAGCAAAATTTTCCGCTTTAATTCGATAGATAACTCGCTAGTCTTGGTTCGCAGTTCTCACAGGATTTGGGCAATGCAGCTACGTAACTCTTCTTCGCGCTATGGTTGGGTCAGCATCTTCATGCACTGGGGCGTGGCGCTGGTGGTCTTCGGGCTGTTTGCGCTGGGTCTGTGGATGGTCGGGCTGGATTACTACAGTACCTGGCGTAAAGACGCGCCGGATCTGCACAAGAGCATCGGTCTGGTGCTGCTCGCTGTAATGGTGTTGCGGGTGCTGTGGCGTTTCATCAGTCCGCCGCCGCCAACGCTGCAAAGCTACAGTCGCATGACCCGTATCGGCGCCAAATTCGGCCACGGGTTTCTGTATCTGGCGCTGTTCGCTGTGATGATTGCCGGTTACCTGATTTCCACCGCAGACGGTGTCGGGATCCCGGTGTTTGGCCTGTTTGAAGTTCCTGCCCTGCTCTCCGGACTACCGGATCAGGCAGATACCGCTGGGGTGATTCATCTCTGGCTGGCGTGGGCACTGGTAATTTTTTCCGGTCTCCATGCGTTGGCAGCATTGAAGCACCACTTTATCGATCGTGATGCGACCCTCACTCGAATGCTCGGTCGCAAAGCCTGAAATTCAACCTCGACTCAAAGGAAAAGAAAGCATGTTGAAAAAGACTCTGGCCGCTCTGGCAATCGGTTCTGCCGTGCTGTCCGCCAACGTAATGGCTGCTGACTATGTGGTAGACAAGGAAGGCCAGCACGCCTTCGTCGACTTCAAGATCAGCCACCTGGGCTACAGCTACATCACCGGTACCTTCAAGGACATCGACGGCAAGTTCAGCTTCGACGCTGCCAAGCCTGAAGACAGCAAGATCGAGTTCAACGTCAACACTGCCAGCGTGTTCACCAACCACGCCGAGCGCGACAAGCACATCGCCAGCGCTGATTTCCTCAACGCCAGCAAGTTCGGCAAGGCCACCTTCGTGTCCACCAGCGTCAAATCCACCGGTGCCAACACCGCTGATGTGACCGGCGACCTGACTCTGCTGGGCGTAACCAAGCCGGTTGTCGTCAAGGCCACCTTCCTGGGCGAAGGCAAGGATCCATGGGGCGGTTACCGTGCCGGCTTCGAAGGCACCACCACCATCAAGCGTTCCGATTTCGGCAAGCAGAAAGACCTCGGTCCGAAGTCCGATGCGGTCGAGCTGTATGTTTCGTTTGAAGGTGTGAAAGCGAAATAAATTTCGCCTCCACATGAAAACGCCCCCGGTCGCAAGGCCGGGGGCGTTTTTTATTGCCACAACACGCTATTCCGTGTGGGAGCGAGCCTGCTCGCGAAAGCGGTGTGTCATTCGACAGACATGCAACTGATCCGACGCTTTCGCGAGCAGGCTCGCTCCCACAGGGGGATTGCGGTGTGGCAGAGATAATCGAGGTAAAAAATGCCCCGGCTCTTTCGAGTCGGGGCATTTTTCATGGCGGTTTGAGACTCAGCGATTGCGGGTCAGCAGTGCTGGTTTCTCGCCACGTGGGCGGCTTGGCAGTTGATCGAGCTGCTCAGGCGTCGGGAAGCGGTCGGCTTTCGATTCCTTATGCATGATCTTCGGGCCGTTGCTGCGCGGGTTCTGCACGGCCGGTTCGCTGCGAGGCTGATCGTCACGGGCCGGGCGGCGGTTGCGCGGCGCGGATTCGTCGCGGCGACCCTGACCGTCACGCGGAGCGCCATTGCGCGGGCCGCTGCGTTTGGCCGGTGGCGTGCCGGTGCTCGAGCCGTTGCTGTTGCGCGGACCGTTCTGGCGACCCTGAGGCTGACCACCGCGTGGTGCGCCTGCGCCTTGCGCCGGTGTGCCCGGACGACGGCCACGGCCGCCGGCAGGAGCGGCCTTCGGTACGTAGTCAACGCGGTTACCGAAGTTATCGATATCGTCGTCGAGGAACTCGTCCGGGGCACGGTCAGCCGCTGCACGCGGTGGCTGGCTCGGGCGCTGGTCGCGGCTCGGCGTGCCTTCACGCGGTTTCTGCTGACGGGCAGGGCGCTCGCCACGTTCACCGGCCGGCTTTTCCTTGCCCTTGTCTTTGCCTTTGTCCTTGCGACCGCCGCCACCGCCGCCGCCATTCGGGCCGTCGCCACGTGGGCCACGAGAATTGCGCGGGTTGCGGATGTCCGGACGCTCGCGGGCTTCCGGCTTCTCGGCTTCGATGGTGCTGGAGTCGAAGCCCATCAGATCGCCGTCGGCAATCTTCTGCTTGGTCATGCGCTCGATGCTTTTCAGCAGCTTCTCTTCGTCTGGCGCGACCAGCGAGATCGCCTCGCCGGAACGACCGGCACGGCCGGTACGGCCGATACGGTGCACATAGTCTTCATCGACGTTCGGCAGCTCGAAGTTGACCACGTGCGGCAACTGGTCGATGTCCAGACCACGGGCGGCGATGTCGGTGGCAACCAGAATGCGCACTTCGCCGGCCTTGAAGTCGGCCAGGGCTTTGGTGCGGGCGTTCTGGCTCTTGTTACCGTGGATCGCCACCGCCGGCAGGCCGTGTTTGTCCAGGTATTCAGCGAGGCGGTTGGCGCCGTGCTTGGTGCGGGTGAACACCAGCACCTGTTCCCACGCGCCGGCGGTGATCAGATGCGCCAGCAGCGCACGCTTGTGGCTGGCCGGCAAGCGGAACACGCGTTGTTCGATGCGCTCGACCGTGGTGTTCGGCGGCGTCACTTCGATGCGTTCCGGGTTGTGCAGCAGCTTGCCGGCGAGGTCGGTGATGTCTTTGGAGAAGGTCGCCGAGAACAGCAGGTTCTGACGCTTGGCCGGCAGACGTGCGAGGACTTTCTTCACGTCGTGGACAAAACCCATGTCGAGCATGCGGTCGGCTTCGTCGAGAACGAGAATTTCCACGTGGGACAGATCGACGCTGCCCTGGCCGGCGAGGTCGAGCAAGCGACCCGGGCAGGCGACGAGAACGTCGACGCCACGGGACATGGCCTGGACCTGCGGGTTCATGCCGACGCCGCCGAAGATGCAGGCGCTGACGAATTTCAGGTCACGGGCGTAGATCTTGAAACTCTCGTGCACCTGGGCCGCGAGTTCGCGGGTCGGGGTCAGGACCAGCACGCGCGGTTGGCGCGGGCCGTGACGCTGGGATTTGTCCGGGTGACCGTTGGGGAACAACCGCTCCAGAATCGGGAGGGCGAAACCGCCGGTTTTACCGGTACCTGTC
>Ga0308166_1003156_pt1 | contig 14272 bp, 16 predicted proteins | sample PhyCR2_2_FD_202137 | JGI IMG/M metagenome (GOLD analysis project Ga0308166, IMG submission 202137) | Phyllosphere microbial communities from UC Gill Tract Community Farm, Albany, California, United States - DLSLCC.R2 | ecosystem: Host-associated > Plants > Phyllosphere > Unclassified | place... | reverse complement strand
CTTACGCATCAGGACATTCGAAAGTCATGGAGAGTCAAAGCATTCATGACTTTTTGTGCAGCAGCCGTAGCGCATCAAAAGCCTTTGATCGAAGGGCAACTGGATCTCCCGGTTGCGCAGGGCGAAACCGGGAGCGCCTCTTAGTCGGCGCTAGATCCGATGACAGCCTTGCAGACAATTTCAATCAGCTGTGAACGTTGAGCCAACCTGGATACACCAATGATATTGCTCGCGCATTGGGGCCGCTCAGTGCGATATGCGGCTTTGCGCACATCACCTACCACGGCGAATGCCGCGTCCATATCCAATACGTAGAGCGTTTCTTCTACAACATCATCAAGGGTTGCTCCGTACAGCGCGAGCAACTTGGCGATGTTGTCGTAGGAGGCGCGCATCTGCTCTCCTATCGACGAGAAATCGCTGGGTTTGCCCTCGCTGTTCAAAGGTGCGGGAGCAACCAGGTTACCCTCCTCATCGTGGTTGAACTGACCCGAGATATAGATCACGTTTCCGACTTTTCTGGCCTGGGGATAGCCGTAGCCCTCCTCCCATGAGACTCCCCAGTAAGCGGTGTTTTTGCCGTGCGGTTGTGAAGCAGCCATTGCGTTCTCCTTGCAGATGACGAATCGAATGATGTCGATCGAGTTGTCGGGAAGCAAAGGCTAGCACCGGAAACACTATTGAAAATGCGCAATTTTGCGTCTCCAGCAGCGCAAAATTGCGCCCCCATCACGACGCGCCTTCCGTTAAATTTTTCCCATCGACTGACCGCTGGATTGAGCTGATCAACCGGCTACGGGGAAAAAGGAATCAGGATGAAACAGGAAACATGCGCGCCCTCACTTAAGGATTTGGCTAAACAAACCGGACACCTGAAGCCTTGGCAGATCCAGCGCGCCAAGCAGTTGATGCTCGATAACCTGGACGCAGATATTTCAGTAGCAGCTATCGCACAGGCGTGTGCGCTATCGCGTAGCCATTTCACCCGTCAGTTTAAAAAAAGCACTCTCGTCTCACCCAAAGAATGGATGCGAGAGCAGCGGATTTTGCGGGGCAAACAGCTGCTTAAGACGTCGAGATTGTTGCTTGCGGACATTGCACTGGAGTGTGGCTTCTCTGACCAGTCTCACTTCTGTCGAACATTCGTGCGAACCGAAGGTGTGACTCCTAGGGCTTGGAAACAGAACAATCAATCGCCTGCGCTATGATTTGATGAACTTGATAGAGGGCTAGTGGTGTCTGCAGGTCTAACGCAAAGGAGGTGACGTATGTGGTTCGGGATCACGAGCAGCATTCATGATTCAACCTTGCGCTACTCAGCGTTGCAGCAACTGCGGGAGTAGGCGCTTGCGCGAAGAAGCGACTGCAGCACAGCTGGACTGGCGGCTGGCGTACTGTTAGATCGGTGGATGGGATGGGTGGCTGCGTTGACATCGGGTGCATCTGTCAGACGCCCCCGTTAAATGGATGTAAATGGTTGTGTAATTGGGTTTGAGATGCTGGAGCTCGTTTAGATCAATACCTCAATGGAAGAGGTGCGCCTTAGCTTGCCGGTTAACTGCTCTCGCCTGGGGAGAATTTGTTTCCCAGGGCAGGCTCAAGGGATAATGGGATAGGCGAGTTTGCCGGCGATTAGCCTTTACTCCGCAACGCGTTCAATCGGGAAATGGGATGCGGTAATCCCACCAGCGGGACGTGGGCGCTTTCAGTCGTCTCCCCAGGGATCGAATTTATCCCCATACCTCGCGTGTAAAGCACGATTGCGTTCGATCCTCCAGATCCATGGATCGTAGTCCTCGGGTAATGCGGCCAGTTTGTCGCTGATGATCATTTGCACCGCTTCGTCACGCAGCAATCTCCTGGTCAGCTCGCGGTATTGGCCACGCGTGACCACACCATAAGTGGCGTGATTGTCTTTTACATAGAGATCGGTCATTCCTACCCGCATATGGCCGTAGCTTTCTACGTCTTCAGGGTAGATGTCCTCTAGGCTGAGGTGACCCATATCGAACTCCAGGTTTCACAGCCGCCCTCGAAAGCCTGCGCCATCATTAAAATCGTTCCTTCGCGACAGCGCCTACGTAAGCCAGCCAACAGCAGGCCATTAAATGTGCGCATGATAACCTCGGTACAGATATCACTGTTCCGAGAACCCGCTTTGAACACACCTGACGCACGTGCCGATTTCAACACTTTGATCAACGCCCCAAAGTTTTCGGACGACCCAGTCGGACAGCACCAGAAGAAACGGTGGCGACTGCTGGCTGAAGACATTTACCAAAGCACCACGATAGAGGCACTGCTCGAAGCAAGAGGCAAAGCGGAAGGCTATATCCATGGTCTTGTAGATGCTGGGCACCTCTCGACCAAGGACTACGAGCGTGATTACCTCATTCTGTGCATCGCTCAAAGGCGGCGTGAATTCCTGCGCAAATTGCTGAACGAATACGGGTACTGAAGTAATAAACTCATGCCCTAGCAGCAATTCCAAAGCGTTTCGGGGAGTGTTTTCACTTTCCCATCATGGCTCTCAACTTGAGCCGTAACTCCTCTTGGGTCGGCAATGAGCTAAGGCCCAAGTCAGGATCAGTGCGAATCAACCTTCGATCGTGATCTGGCCAACTTTCATAAGGATCATCATCCAGGGCGAGCCAATTCGTCAGGCCTGCCCTGGTTACTGCAGTATGGATCTGCTGATAGCGGCTGTGCATGTCATAGCCCTCAAAAGGCGCCTTGGGCATTCTTGAATGCCATGTACTGCTCACGGTGAGAGCCTGCAACTCTGGCGGTAAGGCAGCGCGTGCACGGCGGTAACCGAGGATGCGCACCCAGCTTGTCGATAAGCTGAGTCTGACTTGAGGAAATTCCTTGAGTATCGCTACTAGTATTCCGGCATGCATCATGAGTTGCCCAGCTGCACGCAATTCCAAACCACTCCGGGTACGGTATACGTCGTCCGGGTGCAGCACCCCATCAAAATCGAGAAATAGAACTCGATCATTCGGCGTCAGCCGGCTGGTTGTCGGGCAGTTCGAATCAAGCACGGTGAAGAACTCTCAAAGCCGGCCTTCCTGGAAGTTAGCTGCTTACCGTGGAGAGCACTGCCGAATGCTCGTAATCAACTCCGCCAGTAGCTCATCAAGACTGACCAGGCCATCCGCATATCGCTGCATCTCAGCAAGGTGCGCAGAGGAATGCCTCATACCTTCGAGTGCCTGACAACCAAGAACCTCAGCCACTGCTTTGCGACGCCGTTCGCGCTCGAGATCATCGATTTGCATGTGACACCTCCCCTTCGCATAGAAGGCCTCCACCAAAGGGGAAGCCTGGCTGTGAAGCACTTATTTGAATGCCTTGCTGAAGCGTTGAGACAGCGATGCAGCGTCAATCGCAGCCCAACTCTCCGGATCATTGCTCATCCTGATCCAATTGACCGCAATCCCCACCATGACCAACCCTGCCAAGATCCCCTCCCAGAACGCCCAAACGAAGGTAGTCCGAACTAGGTAGTCAGGGTCAACGCTTCCGGAGACTAAATGAATCGGATAGGGAGAAAGGAAGCACCCTGCAATGAACGCCAAGATCATCAAGGGTACTGAGTAGACCATCAACATCACCGGCACCTTGATCTGGTACTGCCTCGCTGCTACCAGCTTGCCGTTCTCGCCCTTCATGGCGTAGATGGTGGCTGTGTTTGCAGTCTTGTCTTTTTTCTTCGTGAAGATGCCGTACAGGGTCACCCGCTCCCCCGCCTCAATCTCTTCGAAGATCATTCCGGGCAGTAATACGTTCGGCAACACCTGCCCATCGATAACGATGCGCGCGGTCATCACCCCCTGCTCAGTAGCAATGACTCGTGGCTTCTCGATCACTCCAGTGACCTGCCGACAATCAAATCGAATCAAAACGGTGCTCCTGCAATTTTTAAAGTCGTGGCTAATCGCACTGCCTGAATGGCAGTGAGGGTGAAAGTGTTGGGTCAGTTACGCTCGAAACGAGAAAACGGTACTCAGCGCTGCTGGCTTCCTTACACCATCACCAAGCAATAGGTAGACGGTGCTTTTGGTTTCAAACATGTACGGGTTGTCATGCGAAATTCCGAAATTGGTGCGCACCCAGTGGCCGGGAGCAAAACGTCGACGGCTGTCCTCGACGACCTCATGGGCATAAACAGCTTTTGGTAGCAGCCCCATTGATGCGAGACGATCTTGCTCCGCCTGTGTGAGTTGAAGATCAGCGATGATCCATTGCTTCACTAGGCAGAATGGTTTTCCGGGGAAAGCTTGCGCAGCGAGGTTACTCAACTCGTCTTGAGTGCCATGCCAACCAAGAGCCTTTTCACCTGAGCCGTAAAGAAACTGACTGACTTCTTCTAGTGTTGTCGCCATGGGGTCTCCAGAACTCGGCCCATTAATCCGTTGCGCTCTCGAAGAGCTGACCAGCTTTAGTGATGAACTCGTATACCGGGCTTCTCTCAGTTCCTGGTTTTATCCGTATTTCCGAAAGCAACTCCATCGACACCCCTGCGCGCTTCGTCATGGAAGCAGGTGCAAGCAGCTGAACTTGATTCACACTTAGCGCTTCAGGCCCGTCTCCCGTGCAAAGGAGATCAAGCTCCTTTACATCGGACACCAGCCGAATCCAAGGGCCAAAGCGGCCATCGACCAGCCCACAACCCTCAACGAGAAAGTAGTAGCTGACAGGATTGAGCTCAACAGATTTCCAAAGCAGCCGCACGTTGTCTGCTGCGTCGAAACGACCTTTTAACGCATCTCCGTTGGTTACAAACACATTCACCTACCTAGTGGTCAAAACTCGCTGCCAGAGACGTGGCTGGCAATTTATTGTTAATGATTACTGAATTCATACAGACCTCGCGTAGCGCGCTGCTAGCGCTGAGCTGCTAAGAGATCTTGGTCTCTACCAACCTCGCTTCGCTGCCATTCGGTCTTTGCGCTATCCACATGATGGAGGATGCTGCAGGTAAGGCCTGACGGTGTCCGACGGGCCTCCTCTACCTCAATGCGTCGCTTCAGGGAATTCATCGAATACGAATAATACACTGTATTAGCGTTTATTCGTAAGGCCCAGATGTGGCTATATCCTGACTTTTGAGCAAGTCATGGATCTCAGAACTGCTTTCGCGGGAGTGCTGCGTGCACTACGCCTCGTCCGTGGTGCCCGGTATGCCGACCTCTCGGACGCCACGCACCGTCGCAAAATCGCCGAGCTGGAAAATGCCCAGACGAGCATTACCCTCGAGCAATTCGATGCTCTCGCTGACTCGTTGGGTCTAGATGCGATCGCCCTAATGGCTTTGTGTGTGTCTGAGCGAGACGGAGTAATGCCTCAGCAGAGGATTCTCGATTCTATCGCCAAGTTGACTGACTTCGAGGCATCCGGCGGGATGGGATTAATTCGGGAGCAATTCGACACCACCGGTTCTCTGGTTAAGAGGTCTCGCGGTAGACCGCTGAATATTGAGAATGAGAAGGCCGTACTAGCGCTTAAGGCTGAAGGTGCATCACCGCAGCAGGCTGCTACCATGTTGGGGCTAGCACTCAGCTCGGTGATGGAGTATTGGAGAAAATGACAACTCACCGGAGAAGGGCTCTGTTTTATCTATCCCCGCTAAATGTCGATATCGCGTGTTCTGGAGTGCTTGGATTCAAGGTTATAGAGCACGCATACCACATTCTCGACTCCAAAAAAATTTGGGGTTTTGAGCGTTTCAATGTTGGCAACAAGTGAACGATTTAGGCGCTCTCGGCAGGGGGATTGACTTCCCTTAAGATGCAAGCCCGGGTCTTCCATGAATAGATGGTTATCCCAATATTCCCCATTTGCCCAACTCGCCCCACTGCGGTAGATTCCAGAAAAAGAGAGCCACACCCTTCCAGAATATCTATCGACACATGGCATGCACTGAGAGTTCGCCTTGCGATAATTCCTCAGGGTGACCCACTGCGTATAAAAATCGCCTAACATCCTGGCAACGTCGTGTTCAAAGCAACTGCGAGTTGTGGAGTGATTTTTCTTTTTCCTTTCCCTGCAAGCGCCTGTATCAAGCGATAATTTAGTACTGCAGAAACCGAAGGGCGTAGTATTCCACTGCTTCGACACAAATAGAAGATAAGACAGAACGCATGGGCAAATAGAGGCGCCATCCAGCATGAACCACTGAACGTTGCTCAGCCTTCGGAGTCTCTTGTAACACTTTGCATGATGGCGAACATAGCGCTTATAGATATACCTACGAAGCGATTTTATAATGGGACGTATTTCTACCAAATCGATCTGGGGTTGCAGCCCTTCAAATTCCAACAATTGCCTATTAGCTCGACCATCATCGAGGCGTAACCAAGACATTTTAGATCGCGGAAGCGTCAGTACAAAAGCTTCTCGACTTCGCTTATGACCAAAACCAGGTGGCCCTACCTTTTTAACTAAATAGTCGATCGCGATGGCCACATCCATTATCGTTGGCTCTTTCGTTGCAATAACCTCATGCGCTGAATGACCTATTAGTTCGACGCTTTTTGCGACCCACTCTCTAAAATTGGCAATCCACACCTCAACCTCGGCGAAGAAGTCAGACGTTAAAACATTTGGAGCGATGAGCCCTAGTAGGATTTTGAGATGCACGCACTGATCTGCAACTTTGTATATACCTCGTCTGGTCGGCCAATCTTGGTCTAGAGCGAACGTGCATTCATCACATCTTTCAAGAGCATGACCATGCCAAGGGCAGTGTGTGATGCGTTCTAAATAAAAAATGACAGAATGGTATCCAGCACTGATGCATTCAGGGCAATGACGAATTAATATTCGCGGCCGACAATAGGGGTGTCGGGTCTCGTGTTCTCTTGGGAGCGGGAACCATCCATCTATAAATGAATATTTTAGTGAGCCACACTCAAGGCTCATGGCTGATTCCAATCTCTCAAAAGGGATATCCAGACCATACTCCCAACTATTCCTTTGCCTTCCCCGCTTAAAGCATGGATCCAGAAATTCCCTCAAATGCCTGTAGTCGTTAAATCTATTCCACTTGAGAAGATTGACAAAAATAAGCCATGAAGACTCATAGGGGAATAGAGAGCCTGGATGGATCAGAGCCTTACTATTGGGACTCAACACGGCCTACACTCGCTGTTTTTAACGTTGTGGCGTAACCCGCTATTTGACACTCTGTTACGGCCCGGCCTATCGCCTGAGAATCTAGGGTGAAATCCGGCCTGTCACGGTCACATGATCGAATCAAGATAAGTCGAAACATTTCTAGGACGCAAACTGTAGGTATACATGGTAAACTATTGGAGATTTTCGCATCATCTAAAGCGATGAATATCTCATGAGCGTGAGTCTCCAACCTAAATCCTGCATCATAGGCCATCGGAAGAAAAAATCGAGTATAGGAACACGTGCTGCCAATAGGATAAGTTAACGCCTCATCATAAGAAGCGATTGTCAGCCTAACCCATTCTTCGCTATCGCAATGAGGCAGCCCTACAACCTCATTGAGAAATCGAACGATGAGCTCCGGTCGGCCATTTTTACGTAGACTGCTCAAGCGTTTTTCTATTTGGGTTTGCGCAAAACCAACGACTGTCATGCTGATATTCCTTAATGCTAGTTCGTTCTGCAAAAACTGCAAACACTCAAAGTCAATGTTTGTGAGAGCATGCATTTCATCAAAAAAAACAACGACGTGCCTCCCTTCAATCAAATTTAATCTACCTTCGATAGTAGCGAGTACATCCTCTCGTGCGACATCCAAATTAAACCGTATCGGCATATCTATGCCAAGACTGCGCACAAGGTTTCTAATAATGTTTTCATGGGCATTGGGATCCACTGAAATTTTTATTACAAGGCGATCTTGATATTCAGTGTGCGTCGCCAATGCAGCTAGGCAGGAGTGAAAAATTTTCGTTTTCCCCATCTGAGGCAACGCGTTGAAACATATACTTTTCTTGTGCAGCATCACAGCATCAAGGACTAGGCCGACGACTTTTGGAATGCTAGGTGTATAAGTCGTAAACTCATTTGTGAGCAATGGGTGCCGCCGAAACAAGGCTCGGCGGGCATCGTGATCATGGGGATCGAACTCGTCCATAACTGAGCATCACCTAATCTTTTTGAGCAAGGCACGCATATCAATATCTTCTGGCGGCAGCACCCAACCACTAGCTGGCGAGGTTGCTGGAGATGCCACTGCAGGCCGAGCTTCAGGTGTACCTGGGCTCGCATGTGTTCTAACCGGATTCTCTACAGGTTCTCCGGTCGCTCTAGCAACATCGTGCCTCAGGCGGTCGATCTCAGCTGCGGCTTTACGATTATCCCTCCTACCTCCGCCCTTAGCGTTTGCATGAGATATGAGATAATCATTGTAAATATGGATCAGATTACCGCCGTTGATAAACTCCTGAACTCGCATGTATCTGTTCGAATTGATAGCTTTCCGGGTTTTCCTGTTGTGGGGATCCTCCCCCCAGAAACCCTCAGCAGTCATCCATCCCAATGGCTCTCCATTCAGCTGAAACGCATTAAACCCTCTAATATCGCATTCATTCACCTCAATCAGAATTTGTTGCCCTGTAAGATGAACAACCTGGTCAGCATCGAGAAATCTGTATCTTACCCTTTCGAAATTGATATAAGGCCGAATGCCTTTCTTTGGATTTCCTCTTACAGATACTAACAACCGAACAAGGGCAGTTCCGATTACTGCTAACTTGTCGGCTGGAAGGACACGGGGCATAAAATGGCTGTCTCTTTGGGCAAGCAAACGCTCAATAGCTGCCTTGGGATTAGTGTTGCCCAATCCTTCAGATGTTCTGATATTGGCATTTGCGAATGCCACATAAATTAAATGCTCTAAGACATCACTGGAGATGCGATATTTTGTTGCAGCTTCGACGGCATCTTCGGCGCCCCCTTTCCCAGGGCCAGCCCCTACGGTACTCCTCAAACGCTTAGAAAGCTCTTCCGTTAAGCGATTGAATGCACTTTCGATCCGAGCCCTTCTTTCGAACCTTTTCGGAGAGCCATAGTCAAATGCACAGCCGATCTCCTTCCTCAAGGTGAGACAAACAGAGTCGCCTAAATGTGCCCAAGCGTTATCAAGACTAATCCAAGACGGAGACGATTGAGCGAGTTCAGGATACATTTCAGTGATAAAACCTGCACCGGGATCCGGCGCTAGGTTTGGGATCACTGCTTGAGGCCTTGGTAGCTCTTTCGATAATGCTTCCCTCACTAACGCCGAAATATCATTCGAAGTGACGTCACTGCCGTATACCACCCGATACCATATAGCAGCACGAGTTAATGGCTCGAACAGAAGAAGCACGTGCAATCTTGTCACAGGTTTAAAAGATGGTATCCCTTCCTCATTCACCATCTCGATTGCGCAAATGTAGTCTAAGGTATGGCTATCAATCATCCAGCACTCATTGAAATCCATAACCTGGACAAGAGATACTTCACCGGTACCGACAGGCAGATGCGCTATAGCCGCATCGTCACCAGCGATGCGCACACCTTTCTCATTATTCATCTCACGAAGTTCTTTCACATAAGTCGTGATTGTCCGGACTCCAAAGTAATCAGTATTGAATGGCCACTCAGTTTTTGGATGATCATAACTTTCCAGCAAGTGAATGAACTGCCAATGGACATCCTTAGGTCGATGGCAGAATCGGTGCAACTGCTTGCTATGGGCCTTTTTCTTGCTTTTGCCCCCGACCTTCAAAATAAATACATCTAACTTTTCTTGCAGTCCGGAATAGCGTTGAAATACTTGACCTAGCACGCCCGCCATACCAGAATTCTTGGGGCCAGACGAAAGGCACTCTGTCTTTTTTCGGACATAGTTCTTTGTGGAGAAATTTTTAATTAAAGCGCGATAGCCAAATGGCACTCCATCCGGCGCTGTAGTTAGGCAGCGAATAATAATTTTTCTAAGGAAGTTACCCCCCACCCCCGTTGCATTTTTAATTTGCTCAAGTGGCTCTCCTGTCAAATATTTCTCGAGCGCTTCTTTTCTATGCCTGAAAGTCGCTGCCTCTTCAGCATCCAATAGATCGGCACGTACTTCGCCCCATGGCATCGACGTTGTTATGAGCTTGATTATCTCAGCCCTAGAACGTTTGGATCTCATGGTGTTCTCCACCGAGTGTTACGCCCAAAGCTTCTCAGGCCATCGACAATGATATTTCCTTGGAGAACAGATCTACAAACAGCGCCGACTGCTAAAGCGGGATCTGTGATAGACAGCGACTCCAAGAGGGTTTCAATGGTACCGTCTCCACAAATGCTGATGGAGGTGCCAACCTGTCCCATTTCATAGCGAAGGTCATAGCCTCTCACCTGAGATACAAATGCGATGACTTTTAGCCAGAAGCTAAGTGACGATTTAGAAAATGCTTTAAGGCGAGCGGCCGGAATAACAACCAGATGACTCTTTTCAATACGGTTTTCTATTTTATATCGAACAGGCACGCTGACTTTCTCAAAAGAATCATGCTGTTTTGAGGCGACTTGGTGGAATTCAATCGAGCCATCTATATGCTCGACTCGAGTTACAGTGATTTCTTCGAAGCTATCACCCAACTCTTCAAGTGAGATCTCGACTTCGTGCTCCATTGTGAAGCGCCTCACCTGCGGCTGGGTCTCCAGCTCCGAGACCCAATACAGCATTTCAAGGTCACCAATGATCGGCACGTCGGCATCGAGCTTAAAGCTGTAGAACAACCAGATATTGGCTTGTCCTGCAGATTTTTTTCGCGCCTTTACTAGCCGATTCCGCAAATGTCCCTTCACCGACTTCATCGGACTGCACCTGCTGCATAGGTAAAAAATTCCTTCTTCAATATTATGCCGATGAATTGAAGCTGAGAGACTATTTCGAAGCTAGTCTAGGCAGAATAATAACGTTAGGCTATAAAAAACAGCGAATCCTGACTAGGTAAGGTGTCGCTCTCGCTTGAAGGCCAGATGATGCGTATACAAGCGACTATTAATGCTGACAAGCATTCAGATTTACTTCTATGCGATGCAATATGGTCAACTTCACTTCTCAGACCGAGAAGCAAATGTGGATGTCCATACTGATTCTTAATCTAGAAATAAGTGTTAAGAAGTTGATTTTTCAAAGTTTAGGTTAAGTGTTGGAAAGAGCTGGAGTTGTTTCGGCGCTCTCATCACGCGTCAGCTTTTCGATCAGCGCTCGATGCTGCGGAAACTGCGTCGTCAGTTTTGTGCGATCACCGATTTCCATATCGACAAAATCAAACCCAGGCGAAACCGCTTCGCTGATCAAGCCAAAGCCGTTCGAGCCTTCCAGTAATCGAGAGGCTTTCCAAATTCCACCCGGTACGTGCAATTGCAATTGCTGGCCTGCCAAAACATCGCTGCCCATTACCAGCGTTTGCAGTGAGCCGTCAGCGTGGATCAGGTGGTATTCGATGGCGTCGCCCAACTGGAAATAATGCAGGATGTCGGACTGGTTGAAATGAAACTGGCCCACCGGCGATTGCTCAGTGAGCAGATAGTAGATCGAAGTCAGCAGATATCGCGGGCCTCTCTGCGTTTCGAGGTAATCACGGTGATCAGCTTGATAGGTTCTGCGGTAATAACCGCCCTCGACATGAGGCTGTAGATTCAGCGCAGCAATCACATCTGTAGCATTCGGCTTACGCTGAATCATGGCCTTCCCCGGCATGTTGCCCGTATTTTTGTTTAGCTCAACTAAACGGTCATTTAGTGGAGTTAACGTATTTTAGGCGACATTCGACGATTTTCCTCCGCTCTACTAAAAATCCACCGTTGCCGACAGCAGATACGTTCGCGGCGTCGAAAGCGTCAACCCCGGCTCACTGTCATCAGACGCACCCGCCGAACTCCAATAGCGTTTATCCAGCACGTTTTCGACGTTGGCGCGCAAGGTGATGGTCTTCTCGTCCAGCTTGAAAGCATAGCGTGTGCCTACGTCGAACCGTTCCCAGGAGTCGATTTCTTTATCATTAGACTGATCCAGATACTGCGAACTCGAGTAAATCCCGCGACTGGTCAGGGTCAGCCCCTGCACGTTTGGCACATCCCACTCCGCGCCAAGGTTGACGTTGTATTTGGGTGTCGCCGGTGCGCGATTGCCGTCGAACGTACCGTTGGTGGTCTGGGTCAGTTCGCTATCGATGTACATCACACCGCCGAGCAACCTGAAGCCTTTGAGCGGTTCGCCGAACACGCTCAGTTCCACGCCGTTGTTCTCGCGCTTGCCGTTCGGGCCGAAGATTCGCGTGGTGGCGTTGGTTTCGTACGCCGGTTGTTTAATGCGGAACACCGCTGCCGTCAGCGCGTATGCGCCCGCGTCGTACTTGGCGCCGACTTCGACCTGGCGGCTGATGAATGGCGGGAAGATTTCGTCTTCGTTGATTGACGTTGATGGCGCTATCTTGCCTTGGCTCAGACCTTCCATGTAGTTGGCGTACAGCGAGAGTTTGTCGGTTGCCTTGAACAGAATTCCGCCCGACGGCGAGACTTTTTCCTCATCGTAAGCCGTGTCGCCCTTGATGCCGTCGCTCCAGTCGTCGACTTTGACCCGCTGCCAGCGCGCCCCCAGAGTGAGCAACAGACGATCGTCGAAGAAACCGAACGTGTCGGACAAGGCCACGCCGCTGAAGCGGTTCTCTGTGTAGACCTTGGCATCATTGCGGGTCGGTGTGCCGGGTCTGGCGATTTCCAATGGATCGTAGAGATTGCTGCGTCCCGCTGCATAACGCGCGCCGCCGTTTTCGAAGTCCATATAAAAGTAGTTGGCCGCCAGGTTCACCTCATGGCTGACCGGCCCGGTCTGGAACCAGTTACGCACCCCAGCGGTAGCCGTACGAACGTTTTCGTCGCGGGTGAAATCTCGCGGCTGGACGCTAAAGTCACCGGCATCGTTAGTCACCGAAACCGCATGGCGCAAGAAGTCGTGATTGCTTTTGCGTGCGCCGACGCCGCCATACAGCATGACCGAATCGCTGACATCGAACTCGCCATTGACCGTGCCGAACGTGTCTTTGGTGCGCGCCTGGCTCCAGGGTTGCGCATAGTTGTCGCGCACATCATTGGCGTTCGGCACCTTGGCATTGGCGGCGACTTGCACGCGTTCTTGCGGTGCGTCGGTGTCGCGCTCGGTGTGGCCGATATCGGTGGAAAGTCGCAAGCGTTCACCACGGAAATCCAGACCGACTACTGCCATGTCGCGATCGACACTCTGATGATCCCATTCGGTATCCCCGGACTGTTTAACCCCGTTGAAGCGCACCCCGAACTGATTGTCTTCGCCAAAGCGCCGACCGACATCCACCGCGCCGCCGACCTGGTTGTTCGAGGCGTAATTGGCCGTCAGCGAGGTAATCGGCTTGTCAGCCGCGCGTTTCGGCACGACGTTGATCCCCCCTCCTACACTGCCCCGTGGCGAAATCCCGTTGATCAACTGGCTTGGGCCCTTGAGGATGTCGACGCGATCAGCCATCTCCATGTCGATGGTGTACGTCGGCAAGACACCGTAAAGGCCGTTGTAGGAAACGTCGCTGTTGAACAGGCTGAAACCACGGAGGGTGAATTGCTCGTAGCGACCACCGGCCGGGTTGGTTGCGCGCACCGAAGGGTCGCTGCCGATCAGGTCGCCCAGCGTGCGCGCCTGTTGGTTTTTCACCGTTTCGCTGGTGTAAGTGGTCATGCTGAACGGGGTTTCCATGAAATCCCTGGAGCCCAGCAGCCCTTGCGAGCCACGCCGTGCGACCTGACCGCCGGCAAACACGTCGGCATCCGCCGAGTCGCTCGCGCCAAGAATCGAGGTAGGCGCAAGCTGCAAGGTGCTGCCTTCTGCCGCAGGCACCAGCGTATAAGCCTGATCGCCGACCGGCTGCAGCTGCAAACCGGAGCCCAGCAACAACCGGCTGAACCCCTCCTCCACGCCATATTCACCGGACAAACCATTGCTGTTGCGGCCGCTGACCAGTGCCGGATCCACCGACAGATTGACCCCGGCGAGACCGGCGAAACGCGTCAGCGCCGCACTCAGGCTACCGGCCGGCACCTGATAACTGCGGCGGCTGCCGTCGTCGGCCCAGCTCGATTGGATCAACACGGGGCTGGCACTCAGGCTCAGCAAAAGGCTCAACTGCAACAACGGACGCAAACGACCTGGAAATACTGCGGGCATTGGAAGAAGCTCTCGATTTTGTTCACTTGCCTGGAATGACCAGCGAGGCGA
>Ga0308166_1003149_pt1 | contig 14285 bp, 14 predicted proteins | sample PhyCR2_2_FD_202137 | JGI IMG/M metagenome (GOLD analysis project Ga0308166, IMG submission 202137) | Phyllosphere microbial communities from UC Gill Tract Community Farm, Albany, California, United States - DLSLCC.R2 | ecosystem: Host-associated > Plants > Phyllosphere > Unclassified | place... | reverse complement strand
CGACACCTTTATGTTGTTCAGCAGTTACGGCATTAACGCTCAGGATTTGCAAAAATGGCGTAAATCGGGAAATCGGCTATTCCGCTGTTTCGTCAACGTGAGCAGAGCTAACCCGGTGAGTCTTTCCTGTTAAAATTATTACAATTACTAAGGTGAATTTATGTCTGATAAACCACTCACAAAAATCGATTATTTGATGCGCTTACGACGTTGTCAGTCAATTGACACGCTTGAGCGCGTCATTGAAAAGAATAAATACGAGCTTTCTGATAATGAACTGGCGGTATTTTATTCAGCCGCTGACCATCGTCTTGCTGAACTGACAATGAATAAACTGTATGACAAAATCCCTACTTCTGTGTGGAAATTTGTCCGTTAATCTTTGAAGGGTGTCTGTAGAGTTCTACGCCTCGTTCTGAGTATTTACCTGTCCCGTTATGCTCCCTGTGCCCAGGCCAGGTCTCCGTGTAAAACGTGTTCATCAGCAGCAATGTTGTGACGTCAGTCACATCGGCTTTTCGGGAACGTTCCCCTTCTGGCCTGTTCCGATTACCCTTCGGTAATAACATCCAGAGAGGTTTCCAATGAGCTTAGAAAAACAGAAAATGATTGCCGGTGAACATTACCGCCCCGGCGATGAGACGTTACGGGCTGACCGACTGCACGCCCGCCATCTGGTTTACCGCTATAACCACACCGCGCCTGATGAAAAAACAGAACGCCAGAACATTCTGGCGGAACTTCTGGGACAAAGCGCAGGCGCTTATATTGAGCCGAGCTTCCGCTGCGACTACGGATATAACATTTATCTGGGCAAAAACTTTTACGCTAACTTCGACTGCGTGATGCTGGATGTCTGCCCTGTTCATATTGGCGATAACTGTATGCTCGCACCGGGTGTTCATATTTATACGGCTACCCATCCCCTGGACGCGGAAGAACGAAACAGCGGCGTGGAGTTTGGAAAACCCGTCAATATTGGCAATAACGTCTGGATTGGCGGCAGGGCTGTCATTAACCCTGGCGTCACCATTGGTGATAATGTGGTCGTGGCCTCCGGCGCCGTCGTGACGAAAGACGTCCCGGCTAACGTCGTCGTTGGCGGCAATCCGGCAAAAATCATCAAAACGCTGTGAGGTTGCGGGGAGTCAACTGTTATAGTCTTTTAGCGCCAGACTGTTACTTTTTTCAGCCTGATGGCTCCCCTAAAATTGGCAGACCCCCTGTATTGTCAACTCTTATGAAGGCAAAAAATGACCGAGATACAGCGCCTGCTTACCGCCACCATCGACGATCTTAACCTCCGCGAAAAGCGCGACAATCGCCCGCGCTTTAGCATTAGCTTTATTCGCAAACATCCTGGACTGTTTGTCGCCATGTATGCCGCCTGGCTGGCGACGCTTGTTGTGATGCTGAAGTCCGAAACGCTGGTGGACTCCGTCTGGCTGCTGGTTGTACTGTTTGTCGTCTTTAACGCCTTTTTCTTTTTCGACGTGAATCCGCGCTACCGTTACGAAGATATCGACGTGCTCGATTTTCGGGTCTGCTATAACGGCGAATGGTACAACACGCGTTACGTGCCAGAAGAGCTGATCGAGAACATTATGCACTCTCCGGCGGTTGAAGCCGGGCAAAAAGAGAAGCTGCAGAAAATGGTCTCCACCAAAGGTCAGCTCTCTTTCTATGATGTTTTTACCCTTTCCCGCCCTGCTGCTGCGTAATTAACGCCTGCAGGCGTCGGATCCCCGGCGCAAACTGAGAAGCAGAGGTATTGCCGTAACCTAAAACCAGACCGGTTTGCCCCTGCTTCGCCTCCAGGTAGTACCCGCTCAGCGCAGCGGGTGCCAGCTGAAACGCCCTCGCCTGCTCCACCAGCTTCTGGTCGTCAATACCGTCTATCGCCAGCGTCAGATGCATTCCCCCTTCGCCTGCCAGAATGCGGTGCGGAGAATAAAGCTCTGCGCCCAGCACCTCACGCAGCTGGCGGTAGCGTTTACGGTAGAGCCGACGCATGGCGGCAAGATGACGGGCGTAATGACCTTCTTCAATAAACAGCGCCAGAGTACGCTGCTCCGCACGATGCCCTCCGCGCAACAGCGAGCCGATAGCCGGGCGAGCCGCTTTCGCCAGCGCTGGCGGTAAAACCATAAACCCCATTCTGAGCGAGGGAAACAGCGTTTTACTGAACGTCCCCAGATACACAACGAGCGCATTGTTGACCATTCCCAGCATCGCCGGTACGGGCTCACCGGCATAGCGGAACTCGCTGTCGTAATCGTCTTCAATGATCCACGCGTTGTGCTGCCGGGCCAGCTCCAGCAGCGCCAGCCGCCGCCGCGCGCTGAGCACACTTCCGTAAGGGAACTGATGCGAAGGTGAGGTAAAAATCATTGAGGGCGCAGGCGCATCCAGCCCTTCCCAGCACATTCCCTCGTCATCAACCGGTATTCCCGTCATTGCCAGGCCAGTTTTAACAAACGCACTCTTTGCCCCGCTATAGCCGGGGTTTTCTACCCAGGCGACATCGCCAGGCTCGCTTAACAGCATCGTGCAGAGGTTGACGCCTTCAAGCGCCCCTTCGGTTATCGCAATCTGGCTGGCGTCGCAGTCGATACCGCGGGACAGGGCGAGATGCCGGGCAATCGCGGCGCGCAGCGACGGCTCGCCGGCCGGGTCGCCATAGCCTAACAGGGCACTCCCCTCCTCGCGCAGGACGCGATCGTACAATCGCCGCCACAGCGGCAAGGGGAAATAGTTAATGGCAGGCGTTCCCGGCGTAAACGCCATCACCGGGGTGTCGCGCGGCACGGGCGCGGGCAGCAGGGCGACCCGTTTTGTCAGACTGACGTCAGGATCCGGCAATGTCCGGGCAATCGTACGATGAGCGAATTGCCCCACCCGCGTTCCCTGACGGTTACGCAGTAAATAACCTTCGAGCGTGAGCTGGTCCAGCGCCGCATTGACGGTGTTTCGGGAAACCGAGATCTGCTGCGCCAGCGTTCGCGAACCGGGCAGCTGGCTGCCGGACCGAAGCCTTCCGCCCAGTATGGCCTCCCGCAAAGCGAGATAGAGCGCGCGCTGAAGCGTCTCCTGCCCACGCTTTTTCAGCGCAGCATGGAGCAAAGTGTAAAACTCATCACCCGGTATATTCATCTTCCCTCCTTGTGGTACCAGAAAAACATAGCCTGGTGGTTCTTTTTAAGGAACCAGCAATTCACTAATCTGGAGATCTTTTCAACGTCATGGAAATAAAGATGAATACATTCAACGAGTTTGGACAGCCTGTAGGCGAAGCCCTTATCGACTGGCAGCCTCGTCAGCACCCGTCCCGGGTGGTCCTTCAGGGTCACTATTGTCGGCTTGAGCCGCTGCGCGTGGAGCATGCCCACGCGTTGTTCTCCGCCTATTCCCTGGCCGAAGATACCCGCAGCTGGACGTGGCTGCTGCGTGAACCCGATGCCACCGCAGAGGAGTTTGCCAACTGGGTGGCGAGCGTAAGTGAGTTATCCGATCCCATCCACTTTACCGTTATGGACAACCGGACCCAGTCTCCTGTCGGGACGCTGTCCCTGATGCGGATCGATCCTAAAAACGGGGTCGTGGAAGTGGGGCACGTTCACTTCTCTCCTCTGTTAAGCCGCACGCCAGGGTCGACAGAAGCGCAGTATCTGCTGATGCGATACGTGTTCGATTCCCTGGGGTACCGGCGTTATGAATGGAAGTGCAATAGCCTGAACGAGCCTTCCCGTAAAGCGGCGCTGCGTCTGGGCTTTCAGTTTGAGGGGCGCTTTCGTCAGGCGCTGGTCATAAAAGGCCGTAACCGGGATACCGACTGGTTTTCGATTCTCGACAAAGAGTGGCCGGCGCTGGCGAGCGCCTTTGAAAGCTGGCTTGCCACCGACAATTTTACCGCCGATGGCAAACAGATTAGATCCCTGGAAAGCTGGCGAGAAACGCGCGTTTAGCGTCTTTTTTTACGTCCCTGAACCGCCTTAAAGCGCGGATTAGATTTGCAAATCACGTATAAGCGTCCCTTGCGTTTGACAATCTGGCAATCCGGGTGGCGCTGCTTTGCACTGCGTAATGAGTTAAGTACCTGCATGATTAGCCCCGCTTCGCATTGAGAAAACCGCCAAAACGCTTGCGGAAGCGCGCTGCGCTGCCGTCCGTGGAGAACGTTTTTTGCTTACCGGTATAAAACGGGTGCGATTTTGAAGAAACCTCGATGGTGATGTACGGATACGTTTCACCGTCGAGTTCAATTTCGCGGTCGGTCCTAATGGTTGAGCCAACTTTAAAGTATTCATTAGCGCTGGTGTCGTGGAATACCACGGTGCGATAGGCTGGGTGGATATCGGGTTTCATCGTAAATCCTTTATGTTTTGTTATAACATAACAAAATAATATCCAGGCGAGGTTGAAAAAACAACCCCTCTCTTCTGACGATAATTTCTCGTATGCCTGAGATAAAATGAAAACCATGCCAACCACGTGCTATAACTATATCATTTCGCGGTAAAATCTTTCTCTTCAGGCAGGGAACTCAATGCCCAGGAACGGGTATACGAGGAAGGACACGACAGCATGAAAACCCGACATCTGGTCAGTCTGGTGACTGGCGTACTTATCTTTTCTGTGCTGGTCCCCATTTGCCTGAGCATCTGGCTGGCCCATCGCCAGGCGGAAGATAAATTCGCCGATGCGCTGGATAACTATGCCTCCCGCGTGCTGGTACGCACCGACAGGGTTGTGGATCAGGCAAAAGAAGCGCTCGATCACCTGCAGGCCTTTGAGGGCGTGCCGTGTAGCCCCTTGCAATTGCGGGAAATGCGCCGGGTCGCTTTCTCGTGGCGATATGTCCAGGAAGTGATTTATATCGACAACCTTCGACCGCTCTGCTCCTCCCTGGAGCAAACCAGCCATGCGTCCCCTTTCCCTCCTCCAATGCGCATTACCGAAGATGGTTACAGCGCGTGGCTGACCACGCAAAACGATCTTGGGTTTAACCGCTACATGACGGTGCTGGGAAAAGGCCACTACCTTGTCATGATCGATCCTGCCTCGCTGGTGGACGTGATCCCTTTCGGCGAGATAGCGATTGATGCCGCCCTGGTAGGAAGCGCAACGCACCGCATATTTGCCAGCAGCAGCAAGCTCGACTCTCATATCCGCGACATGGTTCAGGAGCGGGGTGTGAAAAGCGTGCAGTACAACGGTTCAATGTACGTCATGAAGTCTGTACCTGAGCTTGGGTTTACCGTTGTCGCATGGGCAACGCTCAAACCGCTGGCTGAAACCTGGCACCGGCAGCTTCTTTTCTGGTTACCGTTCGGCATGTTGATAAGCCTGCTCGCCGCACTGTTTGTCCTGCGGATCCTGCGGCGTATCCAGTCGCCGCGCAATCGCCTGCTTGACGCAATTAACAGCCGGGATTTTGTGGTCCACTATCAGCCCATCGTGGCGCTCTGTAGCGGAAAAATTGTGGGCGCTGAGGCGCTAACGCGCTGGCCGCAGCCGGACGGAAGCTGCCTCTCGCCGGATATTTTTGTCCCTCTTGCCGAGCAAACGGGGCTCATCTCGAAGCTGACGCAGTTAGTCATCGAAAAGGTGTTTGAAGATATGGGCCACTGGCTGCAACGCTATCCGGATCAGCATATCTCCATTAACCTCGCCCCTGCCGATTTAACCTCCGGCATCCTGCCGCCTCTGTTGAGCCAGCTCCTGAACAAGTGGCAGATCCACCCCCGGCAAATCGCCCTTGAGCTCACCGAGCGCGGCTTTGCCGATCCCAAAATTAGCGCACCGGCTATCGCCGCATTCCGTCGTTCGGGCCACCCTGTCTATATTGATGATTTTGGCACGGGCTATTCCAGCCTGAGCTATCTGCAGGATCTGGACGTCGATACGCTAAAAATTGATAAATCGTTCGTGGATGCGCTGGAGTATAAAAATGTGACGCCGCACATCATTGAAATAGCGAAGTCGCTGAAGCTGGCGATGGTAGCGGAGGGCGTCGAAACCGCAGGGCAACTCGCCTGGCTACACCGCCACGGCGTGCAGTACGGGCAGGGGTGGTACTACAGCAAAGCGCTGCCAAAAACGGAATTTATTCTCTGGGCAGAAAATAACCTCGGCATGCATTCTACTTAAGATAGGATTTCATCACCCGCAACACCACGCCAAGATCGGCTTCACGCTGCGCTTCTTCAGGCTCTTTCACCACATGATCGGTTAAATGCCCTTCGATCACCTGCATCATCATGCCATTCACCGCCCCGCGGATCGCCGCCAGCTGCTGTAACACCTCGGCGCATTCGTGATCGCTGTTGAGCATTTTTTCCAGCGCGGTGCTCTGCCCCTGAATTTTCTTCAGGCGAGTCAGTAACATCTTCTTGTCGCGAACGGTATGTGACATCTCTGTATCCCTTATTTTTTGGCTTTTAAAGCATACCACGCTCTACTCCCCCTGAGTATTTTTCTACTGGGGGGTAGTATTACGCTACTGGGGGGGAGTAGTATCTCCGCACGCTTTCCACTCCGGAATTTCCCATGACCGATTTTGCTTCACTCCTTCAGCAGGGCAACGCCTGGCTGTTTGTTCCCAGCGCTATCCTGCTCGGTGCGCTACATGGCCTGGAACCGGGCCATTCAAAAACAATGATGGCCGCCTTTATTGTTGCCATCCGAGGCACGCTGAAACAGGCGGTGCTGCTCGGCCTGGCGGCAACGCTCTCCCATACGGCGGTGGTCTGGCTCGTTGCGATGGCGGGATTATGGTTTGGTCGGGGCTGGGATGCACACACGTCCGAACCCTGGTTCCAGCTGATTTCCGGGGTGCTGATCGTTGCGATCGCCCTGTGGATGGCGTGGCGAACCTGGAAAGAAAGCCGGCCGCACGATCGTCATCACCACCACGCCCACCATGACCATGACCATGACCATGACCATGACCATGACCACCATCATAATCATCATCACCACCACGAACACACGCTGGTTGAAGAAGAGTGGCAGGACGCCCACCAGCGCGCTCACGCGCAGGATATTAACCGGCGCTTCAGCGGTCAAAACGTCACCACCGGCCAGATCGTGATGTTTGGCCTGACCGGCGGGCTTATCCCCTGTCCGGCGTCCATCACCGTGCTGCTGATCTGCCTGCAGCTGAAGCATTTCGCCCTCGGCGCGACGCTGGTGTTCAGCTTCAGCATTGGTCTGGCGTTAACGCTGGTCGCTTCCGGCGCGATTGCGGCCTTAAGCCTCAAGCACGCGACCAAACGCTGGCCCGGGTTTAGCGAATTCTCCCGTAAAGCGCCGTGGATCTCCGCTGCGCTGATTACCGTAGTAGGGATTTACATGAGCCTGCATGGCCTGAGCGGCATTCTGGCGTAAGACTGCGGCCACGCTCTGTGGCCGCATCTTCATGGTCAGCTAAGGGTCTGCTGCCAGCTGAAGGTATAGCGAAGCTGGCGTGTCTGCAGGAGGAATTCCGGAGAGACGCTGGGGCTCCAGGAGTCGTCGCCGCCCACGCCCATATGGAACGCATCGAGATTGAGCCAGCATCCCGGCTCTTCGCGCAGCAGATGATGATGGGTTGTCTCACGCAGCTGCTGCTGGCCGTAGCGGCTCACCGAGAAATGGAACCGGCCGTTCAGCTGATGCGTTCCCACCACAAGTTCCCGGGTATCGCAGCGCAAACCATTTTCCGTCGGGAAGATATACGGCGTGTGCATGGCCTCGAGAGGTAATGTCCAGCGCCCCTGCTGCGCCGCCAGCTTTCTGTCCGGGTAGTTTTCATGCGGCCCCAGCCCCAGCCAGTGAACGTTTTCCGGCGTTTCGGCAAGATGAACGCTCAGGCCAACGCGCGCGGGTTCAGGAATATCAGACGCAACATCAATCTGAATATCGCCATGCAGAACGCCCCGATCGTCCACCCGCCAGACTTTACGGCTCATGAACAGGGCTTTGCCGCGATACTCAAGCACGTGCTGGGTTGTGACCACCACGTCGCCTGCGTGCTGCTTTGCCTCACAGTGCAGAACGCGCGAGGTGAGTTCGTACATGCCCGCCGCTTTCCAGCGTTCAACCCAGGCGTTCGGATCGATCTGCGTCGCTTCACTCACGCCAATGTCGTTATCCAGCGGCGCGCGGCTGACGTTATCCGTCAGAGGTGAAAGCAGCGTTTCAACGCCGTTTCGCCACCATTGGGACAGGTTTCCGGTTGCGCGATCGAACTGCCAGCGCTGTTGACGATGGGCGATCTCCAGAATGCGATCGCTTTGCGTTAACACCGGCGGCTCGCCCGCCGGGACTGGCGGAGCAATAAAGAGGGGAGCCGGAAGCGGCCACTGCTCCCACGCGCAGCGATGGTCAGCCGGAGACCACGGCGTTGCCCGCGGCTGGCGTACTTCAACGTTCAGCCAGACCTCACCCGGCACGGCTTTCAGCGCCGGCAGGTCAATCTCCAGACGCTGGGTGCCTTCAGGCGCCATCGAGAGCGTCACCTCGCCCGCGGCCAGCACGTCCCCGTCCCGGGCAACCGTCCAGTTCAGCACTTCGTTATCGGTGTGGCGGAACAGATAGCCGCTTTGCACCTCAATCACCAGCGGAGAGGTGCTGACCCGCGTAAAGGTAAAGAACTGCTGGGCGCGCTGCGCCTCGAACAGCGCCGGGTGCGGCGAGCGATCGGGGAACACCAGCCCGTTAAGACAGAACTGCCGATCGTTCGGCTTATCGCCGAAGTCTCCGCCGTAGGCCCAGAACGCGTTGCCCTTTTCGTCCCGTTTCGTCAGGGCCTGATCGACCCAGTCCCAGACAAACCCACCCTGCAGGCGAGGATGGCTGCGAAACGCTTCCCAGTATTTCGCAAACCCGCCAAAGCTATTTCCCATCGCGTGGGCGTATTCACAGAGGATCAGCGGGCGCGTTTCGTCCGGCATGCCGATCCATTTCTTGATTGACCATTTAGGCACTGCCGGGAAGGGCTGATCCCGATCGACCCGGGCGTACATCGGACAGACAATATCGGTCGCCGCCGTGTTCGCGCCGCCGCCTTCATACTGCACCGGACGCGTAGGATCGGTGGTTTTCAGCCAGCGGTAGAGCGCATCGTGATTCGCGCCGTGGCCCGACTCATTGCCCAGGGACCAGATGATAACCGAGGGATGATTACGATCGCGCTGCACCATGCGGGTCACGCGTTCGCTCATGGCGGGCAGCCAGCGCGGATCGTCAGCAAGGCGGCTCATCGGCACCATGCCGTGCGTTTCGATATTGGCTTCGTCAACGACGTACAGCCCGTAGCGGTCGCAAAGCCGGTACCACAGCGGATGGTTCGGATAGTGCGAGCAGCGCACGGCGTTGAAGTTGTGCTGCTTCATGATTTCGATATCGCGGCGCATGGTCGCTTCGTCCATCACCTGGCCGTTTTCCGGGTGATGCTCGTGCCGGTTAACCCCGCGGATCAGCAGCGGTTTACCGTTAAGCTTCAGCAGGCCATTGCCGATCTCAACGCGGCGGAAGCCCACGTCGCACGCCTCAACCTCCAGCACCTCCCCCTGCGGGTTAAGAAGCGCAATCGTCAGGCGATACAGTTCTGGCGTTTCAGCGCTCCAGAGCGCGGGCTGGTCAACAGGGATCGTCGCCGTTAGCCGCTCTGCCCAGCTGCCGCGCTCGTCGACGATGGCAGATCCTGGCCGCCGGGAAACGCTGGCGCATTTTTCACCCGTGCGCCACAGGGTCATGACCACCTCGCAGTCTGCAAAGCCAGCGCCTGCCAGCGCGACATCCACCTTCAGCACCGCGCGATCCAGCTCCGCATTCAGGTCCGTCACCACGTGATAATCGGCAATCTGCGTCTTGGGTTTATGCAGCAGCGTCACATCGCGGAAGATGCCGCTCATGCGCCACATGTCCTGATCTTCCAGATAGCTGCCGTCGCACCAGCGCAATACCATGACCGCCAGCCGGTTCTGCCCGGGGCGCAAGGCCGCCGAGAGGTCAAATTCGGCGGGCAATCGGCTGTCCTGGGAATAGCCCATCCACTGCCCGTTGCACCAGAGATGGAACGCCGAGTTCACACCGTCGAAGATGATGCGGGTCTGCCCGCTTCGAAGCCAGGCGTCATCCACCTCAAATGTGAGCGAGTAACAACCGGTCGGGTTTTCCTGCGGCACGAAAGGCGGGTTAACGGGAATAGGATAGGTAACATTGGTATAGATGGGCGTGTCGAACCCCTGCATCTGCCAGTTAGACGGCACGGGCATCGCAACGGCATCGGCGCAATCTTCGGTTACCCATGCCTGAGGAACCTGCTCCGGCGCGGTAAAGTAGCTAAACCGCCACACTCCGTTCAGAGTGTGCCTGCTGATGGATCCAGCCTCCTCTCTGGCAGAGGGTTCATTGCGCCAGCTGTGTAACGGCGCGTGTGCGGCCAGACGGTTCCACTGGGTGACGCCAGGATTTTCCCAGTCCCGACGGGCCAGAATGGCGCTGAGGGTCAGCGGTGAAGTGGTGGACATAGTAACCTCTTTGCGAAGCGCTCACAATTTTGGTTAACATGCCCTGGCACCCGGCAACGGTAAAGCGTTCAATCGCGGGGTAGCGAGTCCGATCACAAAGTTTTATTTGCGGGCAATCTGCTCGGCAAGCAGTGCCAGGCTTCTGAGCTGCTGCGCCAGATCCTCGCGTTCGGCCTGCTTAGGGTTGCGCCGTGCGCTGGAATGACGGGTAACCAGCGTCACCGGCAGCTGAACCTGCCGGCACGCTTCGCCCCCGGAAGGCGCCAGCAGCCACTCCACGCTGCGTTCGCCCGCCTCGCGAAACGCCTGACGAATGGTCGTCAGCGGCGGGGAAAACCAGGCGCTGTCGGCCGTATCGTCAAACCCTACCACCGAAAGCTGGCCAGGGATCGCGATCCCTTTTTCCGCGCAGGCGCGCATCACCCCGAGCGCCATCTGATCGTTCGCCACCAGAAGCGCGTCCGGTAATGCCGCCCCCGACAGCAGCACGTGTCCCTTCTCATAACCGCTGGCCGCGCTCCAGTCACCGTAGGCCACAGCCGTCGCGTTAAGACCCGCCTGCGCCAGCGTCGCTTTCCAGCCCGCCAGGCGCGCCCGCGCAGAGACCGAGCTTTCCGGCCCGCTCAGCAGGGCAATGCGCTGATGCCCCAGCGAAAGCAGATGCTCAACGCCCAGACGCGCCCCCTGCTCCGCGTTAAACACGAGGCTGTTTACCCGCGCTGAGGGCGCCACATCGAGGAACAGCACCGGGACGGGCGACGCCAGCGCCCCGAGCTCTTCGGCGTGCGGATCGTCAAGCGGCACATTCACCAGCAGCGCGTCCACCCGCTGTGCCAGCAGCGCCTGAAGCGCGGCCTGACACTGCTGGGGTTGCTCCACCATGGAGATAAGGACGCTCGCCCCCTGTTCCGCCGCACGCGATTTGACTGCCGACACAATTTGCGAAGGCGCGTGCAGGGCCAGGTCGGTGGTGATGAGGCCCAGCGTACGGGTGCGTTTCCCCGCCAGCTGCTGCGCCCGAAGGTTAGGAACGTAGTGCAGCTCCGCCATCGCCTGCTGCACCTTTTCTCGCGTGCGGGCAGACACATGTTCCGCGTCGTTAATGACGCGGGAAACGGTCTGATAAGAAACCCCCGCAAGGAGGGCGACATCATAGAGAGTGATTGCTTTCATGCTTTCTGGCATCGCGATTTTCGAAGCGTCTATTCTGGCACAGCGACGCCGTTAAAACATGTGAGCGCTTCGCAAAATTAAACAACCCGCTCCGGCTGGCGTATTTCCGCAATGCGTGGCTTCTGGCGGAACCAGGGCAGGCAGAGCTGGATAAGCGGGCCAATGGTCAGTGCATACAGTACGGTTCCCACCCCAAACGTGCCGCCAAGCACGCACCCAATCAGCAGAACGGACACCTCAATTGAGGTACGCACGCTGCGAATGGACCAACCCAGTCGGGCGTGAATGCCGGTCATCAGGCCGTCGCGCGGGCCTGGCCCGAAACCGGCCCCGATGTACATGCTGGTCGCAATCGCATTCATCACGATGCCCGACACCAGGAAAGCAATTCGAACGGGTAACGAATCCAGCTCCGGGATAAGCGCCATGCTGGCGTCCGCCGCCAGACCGATACAAATCACGTTGCTGATCGTGCCAAGCCCCGGCATCTGGCGCAGCGGGATCCACAGCAGCAGCACCGCAGCGCCGACTAAAATGATCACCGTCCCGATAGTCATCCCCAGCTGCATCCCCACCCCGAGGTGAAAAACATCCCAGGGATCGACCCCCAAATCGGAACGAATAAACATTGCGGTGGAAAGGCCATACAGTCCTAAACCGACATAGAGTTGTAGCAGACGACGTACCATTTTTATTTTCTCCAGTGAACCATGCTTTCATCCTGACCTAAAATGGCACTATGATTAATGTCCAGTTTTCAAATAGTGGACTGCATATGTCATCACGTCGCTTCGGAAGCCTGTCTCTGGTACGCCTTTTAGGCCACTGGCAGCAAGCCTCATCCCGCACCCCGCTCTGGCGACAGCTGGCCGACGCGCTGCGTTTGTTAATTCTTGATGGGCGTCTGGCACTGAATACGCGGCTGCCGGGCGAGCGTGAGCTGGCCACGGCGCTGGACGTGAGCCGAACCACCATCAGCAGCGCGCTCGCCCACCTGCGTGAAGAGGGGTACCTTGAAAGCCGCCACGGCAGCGGGTCGCGGGTCATTCTTCCTGACACGCGCGCCGTTCCCACCCTTTCCGCGGCGAGCGCCGCACTGGATCTCTCCACTGCCGCCCTGAATGCCGGGCCGGAGATCCATCAGGCTTATGCCCATGCGCTCACGGCCATTACCCCGCATCTCTCGCTGACGGGCTACGATCAGCTGGGGCTACCGACGCTGCGGGAGGCCATCGCTGCGCGCTATACCGCGCGGGGCCTTCCCACCCGCGCAGACGAAGTGATGGTGGTTAATGGCGCCGTCAGCGGCTTTGCGCTGGTGCTGCGGATGATGACCGGGCCGGGGGACCGCGTCGTGGTCGATCATCCCACCTATCCGCTGGCGATTGCCGCCATTCAGGGGGCGCAATGTCGGCCAGTCGGGGTGTCGCTGCCGGAAACCGGCTGGGATACGGATGGCTTTGCCGCAACGCTTGCCCAGACGGCGCCGCGCCTGGCCTACCTGATGCCAGATTTTCATAATCCGACCGGGCGCTGTATGGATATCGCCACCCGTCAGGCCATCACGGATATTGCAGCCCAAACCCGCACGGCGCTGGTGGTGGATGAAACGATGGTGGATCTCTGGTTTGATGCGCCTCCCCCGCCACCGCTGGCCGCCTTTAACCCGCAGGCCACCGTCATCACCTTAGGCTCTGCCGGAAAAAGCTTCTGGGGCGGGCTGCGTCTCGGCTGGATCCGCGCCTCATCGCGCATCATCGCCACCCTTGCCCAGACGCGGGATACCCTGGATTTAGGCTCGCCGCTGCTCGAACAGCTGGCAATGCAGTGGCTCATTAACAACAGCGAGACGTTTCTGCCCGCACGCCGGAAGTTGCTGGCGGAACGGCGCGATCGATGTGGTGACCTGCTGCGCGAGCATTTCCCGGAGTGGAAATTCCACGAGGCGGAAGGCGGGCTCTCTTACTGGATAGAGCTTCCGGGCATGCTGGCGACACAGCTTGCCGCGCGGGCAGAAATAATCGGGATTAACCTGGGAACCGGGACGCGGTTTGGTTTATCTGGGGCGTTTGACCGCTATTTACGTATGCCCTTCTCGCTGGAATCGACAGAGCTTGAGCAGGCGTTGCTGAGGATCAAACCGTTATGGCTCGCCCTGAATAAAAACGTGCCATCGTTAAAACGCAGCGTGATCTAATATTAAAATATTAGAAGCAGATCATAAAATAAAAACTGCTGACTGTAACATATGCAGTCAGCAGTTTTCACTGGTCAGGGTTTAATGCTGAGGAGGAATAGGAAAGCCTTTTAGTGAAATAACGAAGTTATCACCGTCTTTCTTAATTTTTGCACCGGTATCACACCAGTCAGACGCAATTCGAAAGAACTCATCGCTTCCAACATTCCAGCCAAGACGTACATGCTTCACGTAGCCTGAACGCAACAGATCGCAGGCCTCGTTGTAGTCACTGGCGGTTGACAGTTGTTGTTTCATTTTCTCTTCTTCAGAAGTTTACGTAGAGCCTTGATTTCTTTAGGAGTAAAAGGAGAAACGCTCTCTTCTTCCGTATGCTGATTATCAATATCCTCTTCCGA
>Ga0308166_1003146_pt1 | contig 14289 bp, 14 predicted proteins | sample PhyCR2_2_FD_202137 | JGI IMG/M metagenome (GOLD analysis project Ga0308166, IMG submission 202137) | Phyllosphere microbial communities from UC Gill Tract Community Farm, Albany, California, United States - DLSLCC.R2 | ecosystem: Host-associated > Plants > Phyllosphere > Unclassified | place... | reverse complement strand
CGTGATGGCGCCGGCATGGTGCCGTCCGTTGTTATCGCGCATGCCGGAAGTCAATGAAGCGATCGCCATGCCGCTGGGCCACGGCGCGCTGGCTATCGGCGAACGCCGTAAACTCGGCCACAGCCTGCGCGATCGTCGTTACGATCGCGCTTATGTGCTGCCGAACTCGTTTAAATCGGCCTTGGTACCTTTCTTTGCCAACATCCCGCTGCGCACCGGCTGGCGCGGCGAAATGCGCTACGGCCTGCTCAACGACGCCCGCGTGCTGGATAAAGACGCCTGGCCGCTGATGGTGGAGCGCTACGTGGCGCTGGCCTACGATAACGGCGTCATGCGCTGCGCTAAAGACCTTCCACAGCCGCTGCTGTGGCCGCACCTGCAGGTCAACGACGGCGAAAAATCACAGGCCTGCAACGCCTTTAATCTCTCAAACGATCGGCCAATTATCGGCTTCTGCCCCGGCGCGGAATTCGGCCCTGCAAAACGCTGGCCGCATTATCACTACGCCGCGTTGGCGAAAAAGCTCATTGACGATGGTTATCAGATAGCGCTCTTCGGCTCAGCAAAAGATAACGATGCCGGCAAAGAGATCATCGCCGCGCTCAGCAGCGAGCAGCAGGCCTGGTGCCGTAACCTGGCTGGCGAAACCCAGCTGGAACAGGCCGTGATTCTGATTGCCGCCTGTCAGGCCGTGGTCAGCAACGATTCGGGGCTGATGCACGTTGCCGCCGCCCTGGACCGTCCGCTGGTGGCGCTGTACGGCCCGAGCAGCCCGGACTTTACCCCGCCGCTGTCGCATAAAGCGCGCGTTATTCGCCTGATTAGCGGCTACCACAAAGTGCGCAAAGGGGATGCCGCTGAAGGTTATCATCAGAGCCTGATCGACATCACTCCAGAACGCGTCTTGCAGGAGCTGAACGAACTGTTAGCGGAAAAAACCGAGCACGAGGAAGCGTAACGGATGCGGGTATTGATCGTAAAAACCTCATCCATGGGCGACGTACTACACACGCTGCCCGCGCTAACCGATGCTGCGCAGGCCATTCCCGGCATCCGCTTTGATTGGGTGGTTGAAGAGGGTTTCGCACAGATCCCTTCATGGCATGAGTCCGTCGAGCGGGTGATTCCGGTGGCGATTCGCCGCTGGCGCAAAGCCTGGTTTTCCGCGCCTATCAAAGCGGAAAGAAAAGCCTTTCGCGAGGCCGTAAAGGCCGTCAACTACGATGCTATTATCGATGCCCAGGGGCTGGTGAAAAGCGCCGCGCTGGTGACGCGTCTGGCGCACGGCATCAAACATGGCATGGACTGGCAGTCCGCCCGCGAGCCGCTGGCAAGCCTGTTTTATAACCGTCGCCACCATATTGCTGTCGAGCAACACGCAGTAGAGCGTACGCGCGAACTGTTCGCCAAAAGCCTCGGCTATGCCCGGCCGCAGACGCAGGGTGATTACGCCATCGCGCGCCACTTTATTCGCCCCGACTCACCGGTAGCAGAGCCGTATCTGGTCTTCCTGCACGCCACCACCCGCGATGATAAACACTGGCCGGAAGCGCGCTGGCAAGAGCTTCTCGATCTGCTGGCAGATAGCGCCGTACGGATCAAACTGCCGTGGGGCGCGCCGCATGAAGAGGCGCGGGCAAAACGGCTGGCGGAAGGGCGCAAGAACGTCGACGTATTGCCGCGCATGAGTCTTGAGCAGGTCGCCCAGATTCTGGCTGGCGCACGCGGCGTAGTTTCCGTCGACACCGGGCTGAGCCATCTGACCGCGGCGCTCGATAAACCCAATTTCACGCTCTACGGCCCAACCGATCCGGGACTGATTGGCGGATATGGCAAAAACCAGCATATCGTCCGGCCGCCAAACGGCAACAGCACCAGCGATATTACCGCTGAGCATGTTCAGCAATTGTTGCAAGCACAGGGACTCGTGTAATGGGATCGCTGTTTAAGCAAATTTATCGCTATACCCGCCCGCGCGCCTATCGCCACAATGAGAACCTGTGGCCGTGGGTAAAAATCCGCCGGGCGGAAAGTGGTGAAATTTGTGCCTTACAATACAAGGGCGAATCGGTACCGCTGTGTAGCCTAAGTGAATTAAAAGACGCTTTCTCCGGGCCAATGCTGCTCACCGCGACCGGTCCATCGATCAACGATGTCGATTTTTCGATTATCCCGTCATCGTTGCCGGTAATGGGCGTCAACGGCGCTTACTTTCTCGAAGGAAAGGTAGGGTTTTCTCTGTATCTGATCGTTGATATGGAGTTTTTTGACCGTAAACCCGAGGTTATCGCCGGTATTGTCAGCAATCCACGGATCCTCTTTTTTACCACTACCCACGGTATTGCCAAAATCATTGAGCGCATCGGACTCAACAATATTCAGTGTCGACTCGCCCTGATTGAAGATGCCTGTTATAAGATTTACCAGCCAAAGATTCCCGGTAACGATATCGCGACGGCCTTTAGCCGTTCCCCAAGTGCGCTCCTGCACCAGCACTTAAGCCATATTGGTTTCTCAACCGATATTCGCAAAGGGATATTTGATGCGGGAACGGTGGCTTACTGGGCGCTGCAGATTATCGCCTGGCTGGGATTCAACAGAATTATTATTGCCGGTCTGGATATGAATAATTTTGAGCAACCGCGATTTTATGAAAACGGCGACAATAAGCTTCCATCCTATCTCGCAGATAAAGTAGATGGTATGGTTTTCCCCGCCTTTGAACTCGCCAGCCGTCATTTACAGGCAAAGGGGATTACGGTAATTAATCTTTCCCTTAATAGCGCAATTCCTGAACAGGTATTTCCTAAAATGCCGTTATCTCAAGCGCTATATGAAGTGGCCTGAACGGCCACTTCATCACCCCATCACGATTCTTCTGCAGATTTTTCCGGCGATAACGCCGTGAAAACGGCTAATGCCACAATAAACATAATGATAAATCTGTCGTGAATAAACAGAGTATCGACGCAGCCAAAAAGAATCACCGGCGCGCCAATAAACACCAATGCACATTTCAGCGTCGCCTTTCTGTAAACATAGAGCAGCATCGCGCCATACAATGCTAGCAGGAAGAGGCCGCCAATAACGCCCTGTAGCGACATGGTTTCGATCAAATCATTATGAAGATGATAAACAATGTTGCGCAACCCTTCGGGATTCCCCTGCTCTTTTTCATACATCAATTGCGAAAGGATCTGGAAACGCTGCTGCGAGCTTACGCCACCAGGATGAGCAATAATTTCATAGACCCCGGTATGCCACATACTGAGCCGGGAACCCATCGAGGTATTGTTATCGCTTTGATAGTCAGAGATCTCAGTGACCGCTTCACTCGCCCGATCTTTCAGCGAGGGAAACGCCAACTCAATCACCGCCAGGCCAGCAACTAACAGCATCAGGCACGCCAGCGCTGATTTTTTCTTCGACATCACGTTACCGGTCAGTAGGGCATAGAGCAGTACCGCCGGATAAATAAGCAGCGCCGAGCGAGTTTCGGTAAGAAAAATAATCCACAGCGAGAAAAATATCACACCGCTGGCAATATAGTTGCGATAGCGGATATTGACGCAAGCTAAAGCATACAGCGTCAATAACGAGTATATCGTATAAAGATAGGCGCTTAAGGTTGCGGAGTTATCGATTCTCAGGCGATCGCCGGAAACAAAAAAATGATAATGTAAAGCGTATAGCGTCAATACTGAAAAGCCCGCGACTAATGCGTAACTCAAGCTTTTGCCATATTGTATTGCTGTTGTCCTTAATACCGCAGGCAAGAGTAACATCATCACAGCGCCGATCATCAAATAAGCGCCTGAGCGAGGATAGCTAACATCAGCCATATAAATTTCAGCCGGATTACCCGGAAAGCGATATGACCAAATAAGCTGTGAGGCTCCTAACATCAATAGCGTCAGAGACAGAAACATCTCCTCTTTTTTAAAAGTAAGACGTTTCCTGTTAATTACCGCATAAATTAACGTAATAACCGAAGACAGGTAAAAGAGATTTCTACCCATAATCTTCTCCGGCATCACAAAAACACATGACAATATTGCCAGAAGCAGTATTGTCACTGGCGACATCACTTTACTCATAAATAATTAAGCTTTCTCAAATGGTGGCACCCAAGCTTCACCACAGTCCCAAGGGCGTGGTTTTCCATGGAAACAGACAATTCGCGTCCCCGAAGGCACGGTGCCATCACCGGTGGCATGTTCATTCTTCTTCTTATGAATGACATGCTTTTTATAGCTAACGATCTGTCCGGGTAAAATATCCTGCCAGATAGCGGCGTGTGGATAGATTTTGCTGATAAACTCCTGGTCGCCACCGCTCTGATAGCGCGTCATGAATAGTTCCGGATAGCGCTTAAACGCTTCCCAGACCTTGTACTTTTCCTCATGCGGAACGCGCATGATGGCGGAGTTTTTGGTTTTCTGCGGAAAGAAAAAATCACTCAGCATGGTCAGCTGTTTATTTGCCAGAATATCACTAATATCACCGACAACGACGACATCTAAATCGAGATAAAAAATATCTTCGGCAACAGAATCCGGATTAAACATCTCGATTTTTGACCACCAACCTGGCAAATCTTCAGTTAGTTTAATGGTGTTAACGCCAGGAATAGTTAAATCGGTAAAGCACACTTTCTCGATGTCTGCTGGCAATTGTTTGTATAACCACTGCACATGGCTTTGGTTATAATCACCGCCAGAGCGTAGTACGGTTGCTATCTTCATAAAACCTCAATATCTTAATAATTTAGGCGTTAATTATTCATTCGACTGATGATATTACACCAGATTAACGCCGCACCTCTATCAGTAATGATTGTTTTATGTAAGATTTCTCTTGAAATTATAATATTCTGCCAACGACATTCCTCGTACCTGCGGGGCCAGCCAACTAAAGAACGCTTCCAGATCGGCATATAAACGCTCGATATCTTGCTCATTCTTAAAGGTTGGGCTGCCGCCGGGCATATACTCCGACGAGTGCAGCATATATTCCACGTAGTCATTACCCTGAGTCAATGTTTGTTCTACGACTTTCTTCATCGTCTCGACGTTGCCGCCCATTGGACGCAGCCAGTGCACGGATGGCGAACGAACTTTACCGCGCAAACGATCGTAGCCCTGCTTCACGCTATTCATCCACGCCGAGTGCTTATACTGAATGCTCATCGGCACTTCCAGCAACGGGGAATGCCCTTCGCGACTGATATCATTTTCATCGAGAAAATAAGCATGTTGCGGGAAGCGTCGGTAGTCCGTACCGCCATCGCCCTGCGGCGCGCCCTTAGCGGTCTTCCAGTTCACTCGCGGCGTCACCGAGCAATCCACCTGATAACCGTACTCCACCAGCAGCCGCGCGTAGCGCTCGTCAAACGCCCATCGCCCGGCGCGATGGCTCACCATTTTGGTCTGGAAGGTATCTTCCAGTAGATGGGTCATATAGTCGACCTTCTCACGCATGGCGGCATCGCTATACTCGATGAGATAAGGCTTATGACGCCAGTCATCCGCGGTCAGCGGCTCGGTCGGCGGGCTGTTCCAGGCGTGCAGATGCATACCGATTTCCGCGGTGCCGCGCGCAATGACATCTTTAGCAAACTCGATATAAAAAGGGTCGATGGCCATTTCATAATTGGTCAAATAGACCGGTTTGAAGCCATACTTTTCGCAAAGCTGCTGAAAACGCGGAAGATAGCGCGCATTCTCCGTGGTGATGCTGTCATGTTTTTGCCAGAGGTTGTCACCCTCTGTATCAATCGTGATGAGAAATGCGGGATTATGCACGAAAACGTCCTCAGGCCATACGTATCGGTCCATGGTAGAGCAATACAACGCTTCTCTCAATCTGCACGATCCCCTAGAATCGGAACCCTTATCCTGGATGAAGAACAGAGTATGACGCCTGAAACCCTCTCCCCCGGCCAGCAAAACCCGGCGCGGATCCTGGTCATTAAGCTGCGCCATCATGGCGACATGTTGCTGATCACCCCGCTGATAAACGCGCTCAAACAGCAATATCCCGCCGCTCGCGTCGATGTACTGCTGTATGCTGAAACCCGCGACATGTTGGCGGCGAATCCGGAGATTAACCAGATTTACGCGATCGATCGCAGCTGGAAAAAGCAGGGCAAGCGGCATCAGCTTAAGATGGAATGGCAGCTCATCCGCAATCTGCGCCAGCAGCGCTACGACATGGTGCTCAACCTTGCCGATCAATGGCCCAGCGCGATCATTAGCAAATTAACCGGCGCGCCGACGCGCATCGGTTTCGATTTCCCTAAGCGCCGTCATCCGTTCTGGCGCTACTGCCACACCGCGCTTGCTTCTACCCAGCAGCACAATCAGCTGCATACGGTACAGCAAAATCTCTCTATTCTGGCGCCGCTGGGACTGGAGATTAATGATGCGCCGGCGCGGATGGGCTACAGCGAATCTGACTGGACGACCAGCCGCGCGCTGCTGCCGGACGGCTTCCAGGAAAACTACATCGTGATTCAGCCGACCTCGCGCTGGTTCTTTAAATGCTGGCGCGAAGCGCGCATGAGCGCGCTGATTAACGCGCTATCAGCAGAAGGCTACGCGGTGGTGCTCACCTCTGGCCCTGACGCCAAAGAAAAGCAGATGGTAGAGAACATCATCAGCGGCTGCCCGCAGGCGCGACTGCACTCGTTAGCCGGTCAGTTGACGCTCCGCCAGCTGGCGGCGGTTATCGATCACGCCCGCCTGTTTATCGGCGTAGATTCGGTGCCGATGCATATGGCGGCAGCCCTGGGTACGCCGCTCGTCGCGCTATTTGGCCCGTCAAAGCTGACCTTCTGGCGGCCGTGGCAGGCGAAAGGCGAGGTTATCTGGGCCGGCGACTTCGGCCCGCAGCCCGATCCTGACGACATCAACACCAACACCGAAGAACGCTATCTTGATTTAATCCCTACCGACGCGGTCATCGCGGCGGCGAAAAAGGTACTGGCATGAGTAAATTCAGGCTGGCTCTGGTGCGGCAGAAGTATCGCCCCGACGGCGGCGCGGAGCGCTTTGTCTCCCGCGCGCTGGAAGCCCTCGACAGCACTAATCTGGAACTAAACGTCATCACCCGCGAGTGGCAAGGGCCGGTTAAACCGGACTGGCATATTCACATCTGTAACCCGCGCAAATGGGGGCGCATCAGCCGTGAACGCGGTTTCGCCAACGCCGCGCGCGCGCTCTGGCAGAGTGAATCATTCGATCTGGTGCAAAGCCATGAGCGTATTCCGGGTTGCGATCTGTACCGCGCCGGCGACGGCGTTCATCGCCGCTGGCTGCAACAGCGCTCGCGCATTTTACCGGCCTGGAAAAGCCGCCTGCTGTTTGCCGACCGCTACCACCGTTATGTGATGCAGGCGGAGCGCGAGATGTATCAGGACGCGCATCTGCGCGGGGTGATTTGCAACGCAGAGATGATCAAGCAGGAAATCATCGAAGACTTCGGCCTGCCGGCTGACAAAATCCACGTCATCTACAACGCTATTGATAACCAGCGGTTTCTACCGCCTGGCGAAGAAACCTTTGCCGCATTACGCGCTAAATGGCAGCTACCGCTGAAAGCTAGCTGCCTGATTTATGTCGGTTCCGGCTTTGAACGCAAAGGGCTGGATGCGGCAATCCGCGCCATCGCCCCCACCGACCGTTATCTGTTGGTGGTCGGCAAAGACAAAGAACAGAACCGCTATCAACAGCTGGCAAAATCGCTGAACTGCGAAGAACGCGTGCGCTTCTGCGGCATGCAGTCCGAAACGCTACCGTTCTATCAGATGGCCGACGGACTGCTGCTGCCGACGCTGTATGATCCATTCCCGAATGTAATTCTGGAAGCGATGGCCTGCGGCCTGCCGGTTATCACCACCACCGGCTGCGGCGGCGCGGAGTTCATCACCGAAGGTGATAACGGCTACGTTTGCGACGCGCTGGATATTACCGCGTTACAGCAGGCGGTGATGGCGCTGCCCACGCGCGCGCTGGGCTCCGCTGAAGGCGCACGCGCCCGCGAACGAATTATGGATTGCACCAGCGCGCGACTGTCGACGCAGCTGCTTTCTCTCTATCAGGATCTGGTGAAATAACGATGCGCATATTGTTTGTTATCGACGGCCTGCCGGGCGGCGGCGCGGAAAAAGTCGTGCTCACGCTGGCGGAACACTTTCTTAGCCAGGGCGAACAGGTATCGCTATTTTCGCTGCGCGACGTCTGCGATTATCCGCTGCCGGAAGGGCTCGATTATCAGGTTATCGCCGACCGCTGCCGCAAACCGTGGCGTAAGCTGACGGAACTCTCCCGCCGCGCGCGTCAGCTTGATCGCGCGATTAAACAAGCAGAACAGCATGGACGCTTCGATCTGGTACTGTCGAATCTGCACAAAACCGATCGCATTGTCGCCCGCAGCCGGGCATTACAGAATCGCAACGTTTGGTTCTGCCTGCACGGCGTTTTCTCAACCTCTTATCTTGGTCATCGCAGCGGTTTTGACCGCTGGATGAAGCAGCAGAAAATCAAGCGGGTATACCAGGGACGCAACGTGGTGACCGTTTCCGATGCGGTTGGAAAGGATTTGGTCGAGCAGTTCGCGCTGCGCCCGGCACAGCTTAAAACCATCTATAACCCGTTCGATATCGCCGCCATTCGCGCGGCGGCTGAGGCGCCGGCCGATATTCCCCAAGGGGACTATATTATCCACGTTGGCCGCTTCCATCCCGGTAAGCGCCATGACCGACTGATTGAAGCCTACGCGCAAAGCGGCATCGACGCGCCGCTGGTGCTGCTGGGACAGGGAAAACCGGAACAGGAACAGCGGCTTCGTCAACTAGCGCAGCAGTTACAGGTCGGCGATCGGGTGCTGTTTAAAGGCTTTCAGCCCAACCCGCTACCATGGATTAAACATGCGAGAATGCTAACGCTCAGCTCCGACAGCGAAGGGTTTGGCAACGTTATTGTTGAAGCGCTACTGCTGAATACGCCGGTCGCCAGCACCCGCTGCCCTGGCGGGGTAAGCGAGATCCTTCGCGGCGAATTGTCCCGCGGTCTTGCCGACCTCAACAGTTCTGCGCTAGCCCAGACGATGCAAAGCATTTACCATAGCCCGCCGGCCATTGATTCCGCCGCGCTGGAAAAATTCAGCGTAGAGTCGATTTGCCAACAGTACCGTCAGTTGCGCAACGCCTGACGTCGTTTTTTAACCAGGATCGAATGAGTTATGAGTCAAACGCCTTTATTGAGCATCGTGGCCGCCGTGTATAACGGTGAAAAATTCCTTGCGCAATTCTTTGAATGCCTCGAACAGCAACAGTTGGCAAGCTATGAGCTGATCCTGGTGAACGATGGTTCTACCGACGGTAGCCTGGCAGTTATCGACCAATGGAAAGACAGGCTGCAGAACGTCACCGTGCTGGAGCAGGAGAATCAGGGCGTCTCGGTGGCGCGTAATACCGGTATGGCGGCGGCAAGCGGTAAATACCTCGCCTTCCCGGATATTGACGATAAGTTCTATCCCGGCATGTACCGCACGCTGCTGGAAATGGCGGAAAAGGGCAATCTTGATGTCGCGACCTGCAATGGCCGCTATGTGTACGAAAGCCGCGACGACATTCATCCGATTTTCCCGCCGGAACGCCTGCAGTCCACTGGCGTCCTGCCGGGTTACGTCTGGCTGAAGCAGGCGCTCGACTCGCGTAAGTTCCTGCACGTCACCTGGTTGAACATCTATCGCCGCGATTTTATTAACCAGCACCATTTCCACTTTGAGCCGGGCCTGCGCCATCAGGATATTCCCTGGACGACGGAAGCGTTACTGGCCGCCGAGCGTGTGCAGTACACCAGCGAGCAATTTTACGACTATTACATTCACTCGGAATCGGTGTCGCATAAGCCAGACAACGACGATACGCTGATGCGCTCAGCGCGCCATTATATGAAGATCCTCGAGATGCTCAGCGCCATCAACCAGCGCTATCCAGACAAGGTACGGCACATTCCCGCCTGCCGCTGGCAGATAGCCAAAGAAGGGTTGGGGATTATCCATACCTTCGACTGCATGAAAGATGAGTCGAAAAAGCATATTATCATTAAAGAATTCTTCGAACGCGGCATCTGGCGCCTGATCTGGACTAACGCCTGCACGTTCCGTTTACGCTGGCGTCTGGGACGCCGCTATTTGCGCATAAAGCGCTATCTCAACGCCGCATAGGCCGAAATCCCTCGGTTTCCGCCAAAGAGATAGCTTTACGCGGGTTAAATGCTTAGAATTTGCCCGCAAAAAACCTAAAACGGATAAATAGTTTGGAATTGCTTTATACCACCCTACTCTACCTCATTCAGCCGCTGGTGTGGCTGCGACTGCTGCTGCGCAGCCGTAAGGCCCCGGCATACCGTAAACGCTGGGCTGAACGTTATGGCTTCTGTCAAAACAAGGTAGTGCCGGATGGCATTCTGCTGCACTCCGTCTCCGTCGGTGAAACGCTGGCGGCGATCCCGTTAGTACGCGCGCTACGTCATCGCTATCCTTCACTGCCGATCACCGTCACCACCATGACGCCAACCGGCTCAGAGCGCGCGATGTCTGCCTTCGGTAAAGATGTTCATCACGTCTATCTGCCGTATGACCTACCCTGCGCCATGAACCGTTTCCTCAACAGCGTACAGCCGAAACTGGTCATCGTGATGGAAACCGAGCTGTGGCCGAACATGGTCGCCGCGCTGCACAAACGTAAAATCCCGCTGGTTATCGCTAACGCACGCCTGTCAGAGCGTTCCGCGAAAGGCTATGCCAAACTCGGCGGCTTCATGCGCCGCCTGTTAAGCCGTATTACGCTTATCGCCGCGCAAAATGAAGAGGACGGCAACCGCTTCCTCGCGCTTGGCCTCAAACGTAACCAACTGGCGGTGACCGGCAGCCTGAAATTCGATATTTCCGTAACCCCGGAACTGGCGGCCCGCGCCGTTACCCTGCGTCGCCAGTGGGCGCCGCACCGTAAAGTGTGGATCGCCACCAGCACTCACGACGGCGAAGAACAAATCATCCTGCAGGCACATAAAAAACTGCTGGAAACCTTCCCCGACCTGCTGTTGATCCTCGTGCCGCGCCATCCGGAACGCTTCGGCGACGCCCGCGACATGGTGCAAAAAGCCGGGATGAGCTTCACGATGCGCAGCACCGGTGAAATTCCGTCTAACAGCACTCAGGTGGTGATTGGCGATACCATGGGCGAATTGATGCTGCTCTACGGCATTGCCGACCTGGCGTTCGTCGGCGGCAGCCTGGTTGAACGCGGTGGACACAACCCGCTCGAACCCGCCGCCCACGCTATTCCGGTGCTAATGGGTCCGCACACCTTCAACTTTAAAGATATCTGCGCCAAGCTGCAGCAGGACGATGGCCTGATCACCGTCACGGACGCCGACTCGCTGGTCAGAGAGGTTTCTACCCTGCTGACGGACGAAGATTATCGACTGTGGTACGGTCGCCACGCGGTGGAAGTACTGCATCAAAACCAGGGCGCGCTGTCGCGTCTGCTACAGTTATTGCAACCCTACCTGCCGCAGCGGAGCCACTAATGTCGACCCGACTCTCCGTCGTGATGATCGCCAAAAACGCCGCCGACCTGCTCGCCGATTGCCTGGCGTCGGTAAGCTGGGCGGATGAAGTGGTGGTGCTGGACTCCGGCAGTACCGACAATACCGTCGAACTGGCCCGTAGCCTCGGCGCCCAGGTCTATAGCAACACCGACTGGCAAGGCTACGGCATTCAGCGCCAGCGCGCACAGGATTACGCCACTCACGACTGGGTGCTGATGATTGATACCGACGAGCGCGTTACGCCTGAGTTGAAAGAGTCTATCCTCAAGGTACTGGACGCGCCGCAGCGCGGCGTTATCTATAGCATCGCCCGGCGTAACTACTTCCTCGGGCGCTTTATGCGCCACAGCGGCTGGTATCCCGATCGGGTGATGCGCCTGTACGAACGCGCGCGTTACCGCTATAACGATAATCTGGTGCATGAATCTCTGGATAGCCTCGGCGCCGAAGTCGTGCCGCTCAGCGGCGATCTGCTGCACCTGACCTGCCGCGACTTCTCCGGCTTCCAGCAGAAACAGCTGGCGTATGCCGCAGCCTGGGCGCTTGAGCGCCATCAGAAGGGCAAGACAACCTCGATGGCGGGGATTTTCAGCCATACGCTGGGCGCCTTCGTCAAAACGCTGTTGCTGCGCGGCGGCGTGCTGGATGGAAAACAGGGGTGGCTGCTGGCAGTAGTCAATGCGCAATACACGTTTAATAAATACACCGAGCTGTGGGCACTCAGCCGCGGCTACTCGGAGAAAGTGTAATTATGGGCACAAAAGCGATCTATCCGGGCACCTTTGACCCTATCACCAACGGCCATATCGATATCGTCACCCGCGCGGCGGGTATGTTTGATAAGGTTTTGCTGGCCATCGCCGCCAGCCCGAGCAAAAAACCAATGTTTAGCCTCGATGAACGCATTGCGCTGGCGGAGCAGGCAACGGCGCATCTGGTCAACGTTGAGGTGATTGGCTTCAGCGATTTGATGGCCAATTTCGCCCGCGCGCAGCAGGCGAATATTTTAATTCGCGGCCTGCGGGCAGTGGCGGATTTCGAATATGAAATGCAGCTGGCGCACATGAACCGCCATTTGATGCCCACGCTGGAAAGCGTGTTCCTGATGCCGTGCAAAGAGTGGTCGTTTATCTCTTCATCGCTGGTTAAGGAAGTGGCGCGCCACCAGGGCGACGTCTCCCACTTCCTGCCGCCTAACGTACATCAGGCGCTGTTAAATAAGCTGAAGTAGCATTTCCTGCCCCCGCTCGCGCTGCGCGTAGCGGGGCTGCCAGCTTACCCGGCCTGGCATAATCCGCAACCCTCTCCACTACTTCTGACACTGGCGGCAATAAAAGGTCGCGCGCTGAGCGTGTTTGCTGGCGATAATCGGCGTGCCGCAGATCCGGCACGGCTCGCCTTTGCGGCCATATACCTGCAGTTCCTGGGCGAAATATCCCGGTTTACCGTCGCTTTGCAGGAAATCCTTCAGCGTCGTTCCACCCTGCTCAATCGAGCGCAGCAGCACCAGCTTAATCATCTTCACTAACCACTCGCATTCCTGATGCGAGAGCGACGAGGCCAGCCGATCGGGATGGATCCCGGCGGAAAACAGCGATTCGCTGGCGTAGATATTGCCCACGCCCACCACCAGCTTGTTATCCATCAGCCAGGGTTTAATGGCGGTTTTCTTCTTCGCGCAACGCTGCTGGAGATAGTCGGCGTTGAATTCATCGCTTAGCGGCTCCGGGCCGAGATGCGCCAGCACCGGATGACCATCCAGCTCTTTAGTCCATAACCAGGCGCCAAAGCGGCGAGGATCGGTATAGCGCAGTACTTTACCGTTGCTCAGCACCAGGTCGACGTGGTCGTGTTTTTCAGCCGGCTGCTCCTCACTGAGGATGCGCAGGCTGCCAGACATACCAAGATGAATAATGATCCAGCCGTGACGCAGCTCCAGCAGCAGGTATTTGGCGCGTCGGCGCACGCTCAGCACCGGTTCGTCGCTGAGGCGGTAAATCTCTTCGGATACTGGCCAACGCAGGCGCCCGTTGCGCACTACGGCATGCAGGATGTTAGCGCCCACCAGATGCGGCTCAATGCCGCGACGACTGGTTTCGACTTCAGGTAATTCAGGCATTTTTTTCCTCTTAACCACACAGTTTCGGGTGACAGGGAGGCAGCGGGAAGAGAGGCCGGTAGGCTTAACGAAGCAAGCGGCCAGGCTGAACGCATGCAGCCAACGCACCTGTAGCTCGAAGGATGAAGCATAAAACAAAAAACCCCGCCGGAGCGGGGTTTTAGTACAAGGAGACTAAAATTATTTGATTTTAGCTTCTTTGTAGATAACGTGCTGACGTACAACCGGATCGTACTTTTTCAGTTCCATTTTTTCCGGTTTGGTACGCTTGTTCTTCGTGGTGGTATAGAAGTGACCAGTACCAGCGGAAGAAACCAGCTTGATTTTCTCACGAATACCTTTAGCCATGATTTATTTCCTCTAAGTACTTAGTACTTTTCGCCACGGGCACGCAGTTCAGACAGAACTGTATCGATGCCTTTTTTATCGATTACACGCATACCTTTAGCAGATACGCGCAGGGTGACAAAACGCTTCTCGCTCTCAACCCAGAAACGGTGAGAGTGCAGGTTCGGCAGGAAACGGCGTTTAGTCGCGTTCAGTGCGTGG
>Ga0308166_1003138_pt1 | contig 14314 bp, 11 predicted proteins | sample PhyCR2_2_FD_202137 | JGI IMG/M metagenome (GOLD analysis project Ga0308166, IMG submission 202137) | Phyllosphere microbial communities from UC Gill Tract Community Farm, Albany, California, United States - DLSLCC.R2 | ecosystem: Host-associated > Plants > Phyllosphere > Unclassified | place... | reverse complement strand
ACAATAACCACAGCCAGCCCAAAAAAATAAAGCACAGCCTTGAAGACATTCCTAAATATGATAAGGAGCGGAGCTCCCAGGAATAATAGGAATAGCGGCGCAGTGATGTCTCTCATGTCATCCGGGTACGCTACGTTCCAGGCTCAAAAAAAGATCGTAACCCTACTGACCGGGGAAAGCAGGGCGTAAAACGCAGCCTGATGACCGATGCGAACGGACTTCCGCTCTCACTGGTTGTTGCTGGGGCCAATACCCACGACATAAAGCTGGTTGAAGATGCGCTTGACGGGCTACAGACAGGCAGACCGGGTCAGAGGCTGCGTCTGTGCCTGGACAAAGGCTATGCAGCCGAATGGCTGGAAACCTGTCAGAAAGCACGTCGTTATGAACCCCATATTCAGTTGAGGAAAGAGGAGTCTGAGGCGATTAAAAACAGCGACTTCAAGACACATCGTTGGGTTGTAGAAAGAATACACAGCTTGACGAATCGCTTTCGCCGCATCCTGCGCTTTGTGAGAAAAAGATCGAAAACTACGAGGCGATGCTGCATTTTGCATGCAGCATCATTGTCTGGAATAAAATCCTATTGGGATAGGCTCTTAGTATGCCACTACATAAATCGCATTCCTCGCAGGGGCACATGCGGCACCCTACATCTGAATGTGACTCTTTTAATCCAAGCACCGCACAATATTACAACACATTGATCACGACTACCGCTGAGCCAGAAAAATTACCGGCGACCGGATTGGTGGCTGATAGTGTTGATTCTATTGGCACGGTAGCCATTCCGCCCGAGTTGACTTGAACCCTCGCATTACCGTTATTAAATTTGAGCGTAGCAGTGATCCCATTACCCAAAGTGAAATTCGTCGTTGAAGAGGTAAGGCCCACAGTTGCTGCGCCAGTGCATTGGATCGTGGCGTCAAGACGGGCTACTTGCCCATTAATCGAGTTGATATCCAACATCCCATAGTCAAGCGACGAGGGGCCAGTGATATCACAGGACACGGTGCTTTTAGAGTAGTCTATCGGGGTACATCCCGTCTTGTAGCGCGTCCTCCCATCGTAGCTGTTCAACAGCATGCACATATATTCAGCACCACCGGTGGTTCTAAACAGGCGACTGGAGCTGTTGCCATATGCGGCCGGCCACCGGGCGTTGAGCGCTCCCCAGGATTCACCTCTGATAATGTCGATACTACCAGTCCCATCCGTCCTGTCCCCCTGGTCAGTCGGGTTGTTTGTCAATGAGGATACGGCCATATAATAATAATAGTTATCGAGGGCCGGTGCGTACACGTTCGCATCAGATAATCGCCCGGTAGGCGGTGTATTGTGTCCAGTCAAAACTGCGGATATTCTCTTTTGCCGAATCGCTTTGATGGTCGATCCTGGCCTGCCAGCTGGCCCGCAACCGCCACGGCCCCAGATTGGCTCCTGTCACCCCGTTACCGCTGAGGTTGTAATCCTGAGTGCCGTCCTGGTTCTTGCGTTGAACCTGAGTATTCAGGTTGTAATCCAGCAAAATTCCGGGGATCCCCTCTTCCCAGCGCGACGGCGGATCCCAGTTCGCACTGCTGTATTCCAGATAAGCCTGCGGGATACTGAGATACAGCGTGTTGGTACCGAGATCGGTACGGGCCTGAACCCCATCCAGGCTAGCCAGCTCAAGACACTCACCCTGATGCCACCAGGTCAATCCGGCCAGTGCAGCCTTGGTCAGCCCCAGCAGCTCCACCATCTCTTTACTCAGACAGACCTGGCTGCCTTTCGGATCGTCATCCGGTGCCAGGAACAATACCGGGCGTGCCGGTTGCACCTGGTTATTCAGGCTCAAAGCCAGGTCATAAGTGCCCGGCAGGATAAAACCCTGGTGCGAAAACTGGCCTAAATCAATGTTGTCACGATCTTTGAGATCCAGGACATCCGTGTTGAACTGGATATCTTTTGCCTGGGCCACGCTCACCGCCCCCAGCAATACGCTGCTGCCAAGGCTGGCTTGACACAAGATGGCAAGCAGGGAGCGGGAAAAATAACGCACCATGTAGAGAGTCCCTTTAGTAATAATCCATTCTGAACCTTATTGCCGAACGGTAATCGCCTGCCTGCAACGTCTGTTGGTTACCTACCAGGCTCAGGGTGTAATGCAGTTGCATCTCACCAGGGGTAAAGGTACTGGCTGACATGGCATCACCCGGTGCGGCGACCTCACCTCTGGCATCGCGTATCATCAACGCTACCCCGCGCGCCTCGCCGTTCACTCCGAAGTGGCCGCGATCGTTGTCACCGTCAAAGGTCACCTGAAAGCGCTGCCAGTCGTGGGCTGTCGCATCACCCCGGACCAGCACGCAATCCACCAGGCGGATAGCAAAATCTTTTTCTGGCCCGCGACCATCCCGGATCAGTTGGCTGACCGGAATGGTGTCCATTACCAGGCTCTGGTCACGGTCCCCAACTTCAATTGCACAAGGCGTCTCAACAATGGCGCCTTCCATGCTGACGCGCCCCTGCCCCAGCACGTCAGCGGAAAATGCACTCCCGGAGAACGCCAGAGCACAACACATCAGCAGGTACGTGTACTCGCGGTGATCCAGCGAGAACGTCACCCCCAGCTGCGGCGCCGCGTCCAGCGCAAATACCTTCAGGTACACCTCCGTGCTTTCATAACGTTCATGGCCCATGTAGGTCTGCACCACTTTCGGCGGTACATGGTTGAAGAACAGGTGCATCGCAAAGCTGTGCCGGAGCGTCTTGCGATTGATGGCCGGCAGCGCAAATTCAACCCCCTCCTCCCTGGCTCTGTCAACTGCCTGCTGCAGCCAGAGCCAGGCTGTTTTCCTGCTGATATCAAACAAGGGGCGCCGGCGGCCGGGCCTGAATGTGGCCAGGAACCGGCGCAGCAGATCGACGTAGCCGGCATCGAGCAGCGGTACTATCCGGCGATCTGTTTATCCGCCGATGGCCGGCCCCTGCACCGACTACGCTGTTTCAGCGTGCGCAAACGAACACAGGGGCGCTGGGCCGGTGTTTTGTCTGTATCTGGTCGGATGGCGATACACGTATTCCTTTGGCGGCGTTTTAAAATGAAATACAGATGTATTACATCAATGTGCTGTGAAAAATCTGCAGGGTAATTCCCCCTGCCCGCTGAATATTTTTCGCGTAGCGCAATCTTGCCGAGAGAGTCTATTTTGACAGCCCCAGAGACCGGACGCCACGGGAATAAATCGCCGATGCACCGTTGTTGAGGTAACAAAAATCGAAATGAGCGGAAGTTGTTACACATGTATTTTTGGCAAGGTAGGGCGAGCGGAACGCCAAAAGTGCCCTGCTCTGTCGGCGTGCCAGACGGGAACTGGGTTGGCGGCGATCGGCCGTGTGTGACCAGGCGATGAAACACTCTGCCTGTTCGGTTACAGGTCAGTCGGTACGGATACGTCGGCTGCTATTACGCTTCGCTTACCGGCAAAAAAATGGAGATAAATAAGAAAAAAACTGACGACCTGGAAAGACCACTGAATATGGCGGAGATTAGAGACAGTAGAAACGGTCCGTGGTGATGAATGAAATACTTGTGTATTACACTCATCAATTCGCCGACAGTCAGTTATTAAAACGATGCCAGTTCGCTTTACTCTTTTCCCACAGGCCCATCAGGCTGTCTGTTTTACTCATTACCCAGATTGAAAGTTTGTTAATTGCCTCTTCGGAAAAAGCACTTCCTTCCCCCTGTAATTTTTTCCATTATTAATGGATAAAAAAGAATGCCTCGCGGCCTCCTGAATATAATCTCGGGTGGGACATCAGGGTGAGAGAAAATAACAAAAATAGAACCCAATAAATATGGCATATTAAGTTCATCGGTATTCAGCTCGTTATTTTATGATGCCGTGATGCAGAAAAATCCGCTTTTCTCTAGTTCGGTCAGCCCGTGTAGTTCGAAATCGTAGGGGACGTAAACATCCGGTTTCTCCATATACTCAACGGAAAGTATGCGGTCAGGTGGCAGTATTCCTGTATGCACATACCAGGTGTCATGCTTCAACCTGGGAGTTTTCATCCAACGCAATAACTCCTTATCCGAAAGCGTACGCTGATCTACCCACCCGCTCACGCCAAGCGTCTTTCCATAAAGGGCTGATTGCCCGTAATGACGCAGGATCTGCCTGAATAAGTTAAACCCTTCCTGTTGTTTAAGCCATGTGGCATCCACGCTTAGGTGTAGCGGCTTGCCAACATAATGGCCTCTGCTCGCTTCTAATTCAGTGTTGTTTGCACCTTGACACAACACTGATTGATTTCATGCATTAAAACAGCTCGCTAATCTGTATGTGAGCATATCTCCCGGCTTAATCGTTATAGCTCGATCATCTGCTCAGTAATGATCAGCTATCAGCAGAAACTACTGTTTTTGCAGGGGGTATTAAATGCTTTACGGAGCTTTTATTAAAAACATGAAAGGAGTTAGCTATGGAAAATATTACAAGCGCAGTCAAGGTAAAACAGTTGGTTAAACTAACAATCGGAGTCTTCTTCGATGGTACAGGGCAAAATGCCAATAACCTGCTGGCAGTTAAAGAAAAAGACGAATGCAAGTTCTCAAATATTTACCGGCTTTACAAAAACTACGGGAAAAATCATGAGGATAATTTAGCTGTTTATATCGAAGGTGCAGGAACAAAAAATGGAGAAAGTGATAGTACTCTCGTACAAGCCATGGGTGTTGATATACCACTAGTGACTACTGGATATGGCGTGTTTGCTAAATATAGCAATAGTGTATCGCAAATTGCTGAGCGAATTAAAAAAATTCTGCCGCAAGCAGATTCGGAAAAAAACACATTAGCCTTGACATTTGATGTATTTGGTTTCAGTCGTGGCGCTGCCACTGCCCGACACTTCGTTAATATGGTTAATTCTTTAGACCCTTCTGTAACGAATATTTTGACGCAGGTTGCTCAAGAAAAAGGTTATGAAATCAGTAAAATCCCAGAAGTCAGATTTCTTGGACTTTATGATACTGTTGCATCCATTTGGCACCTTGGAACATTCTGGGAGGATCCTCATGATACCGGCGATACCAATGGCTTGAAGGTTGCGCTGGGTAAGGATGCAGCGAAAACTGTTTTTCAGTTAACTGCCAAGCATGAGTGCCGATATAATTTCCCGCTGAGCAGTGTGTCCGAAAATTATTTTGAGTTAGAGCTGCCTGGGGCTCATTCAGATATTGGCGGTTCTTATGCAAGCCAAGAGAACGAAATTTCAGAAATAACTCAGGCTAAATATGGTATTCCAATACTTAGTGATACGAAAAAGAAAGTGATCGATGAACTAGCTCAGCTGAGAAAAGACAGTAAATGGAGTGTTTTATTAGAAAACACGGATGCTGTCAGCGGTTACCTCCCGGCCCCTTATTATCAAGGTGTCAGCCGTAGAAACGTATCAGGAGATTTGCAGTACGTGGCACTGATGCTGATGTTGAAAGCCGCGATTAACAAAGGGTGCCCTTTCGCTGATGAGACGATGCTTTATGAAAATAAAATCCCAGAAGACTTGAAGGGATATTATCAGCATGCATTATTAGTTTCAGAGGATGTTTTAATTGGCAAGGAGGCCCAAATCGACCAAAAAATTATCGACGAAATAACCCCACGTTACATCCATATCTCAAGTTCTTGGAAAAACGTATTATGGCCGTGGGGCTATGCGCCGGAAGAACTGTCTCAAGAAGTTAAGCCTGAGGGCATACGAGAACCCCGTGCTGCTATTGATAATTACCAACCGAACAGGCCTGATACGGGATGGCAGAGAAAGATTTTCAACAGTTGATAGGAGTTAGCTGAAGGAAAGCCCTCAATAAGGAAGTCGAGGGCTAAATCATCAAAATCTGTAGATATCGAGGGAGTGGTCGGCCAACTGGTTCTGTCGCATTAGTGACATGAAGTTGGCAAAAGTTGCGCTGTCGGTTATTTAGGCAGCCAGCAAGTAGAATTGTTTCGCAGGTGACAATCCCTCATTTTGTGGATGTTGATATTGTCCTTTTCCTATCATATGGAGCAGTTCGATGCCGGCCAGGAGCGTCTGTGCTCGTCGAAACGAGTTGAATCCCAGCATTGAGCGTATGCGGCGTTTGATGTTGCGGTGATCTTGTTCAACCAGATTATTCAGATACTTGTTCTGCCTGACAGTAATGGTTTCTTCTTCTGGTTTGTTGGCGTTGAGTATAGTCAGCGCTGCCGTGTTGGCACCACTTTTATCAATGGTCACTATCGCAGGTGCACCCTGGTGTCGAATGCACTTGCGAAAGAAGCGTAATGCCGCTGCAACATCCCGTTTGGCGGTCAGCAGGAAGTCGATGGTTTTGCCATCGCTATCTACGGCTCGGTACAGATATTTCCACTGGCCTTTGATTTTGATGTAGGTTTCATCCATTCGCCACCGCCGACCTATTGTGCGCTTGTGTCGGCGAAAAGCCGTATCCAGCAGCGGTACCAGGCGGATAACCCAACGGTGCAGCGTCGAATGGTCAAGGACAATTCCACGCTCTGCCATCATCTCTTCGAGGTTTCGCAGGCTCAGTGAATAAGCGAGTTACCAGCGAACACACTGAGCCATAATATCGACAGGATAATGCAGGCGTTTAAAGGTTTTTCGGATCAGAGACATAGTCAGGTAACATCGCAAAAAACAGCATGTTACCTGACAACGCCTTAATGCGACAGAACCTCACATAAGGCACCAGTGGAGCACTTAACCAAAGATGCCAAGATACCCATGAATCCCCATGTAAATCCCTACACATCCAATAAGAGCACTTGAAAAATAAGGCGCTTTTTTTGCAATTTTATTAAAACCACCCCAGCGCCTTGCGACCTGGCGGACACTCACCGCAGCTCCAACACCGACAGTGACCAGCGTCAGTGCAAGCCCAATGCTGAAGCAAACAACCAGTGTTGCTCCTAATGTTAAAGCTTTAAGCTGGATGCAGATTAACAATATGGTAATTGCAGCAGGACAAGGAATAAGCCCTCCAGTCAGGCCGAATAACAGGATCTGTCCGTTCGTGACTTTTTTTTCGGTAAAGCGCCGCTTGATGTCATTTGCATGTGCCAGCTCATGAGCATCCTGATATTCCTTAGAATTTACATTCAGGCCTCCCAGCGAAGAGTGATCATGTTCGTGTTCATGGAAGGCAACATCATAATCATGGGCATGGCCTCGATGGCCTAACGAAAGACGAACTCCAAAGTTATGAGGTTCTGGAATGGACAATCTGGATTCTAAATATTCACCTTTATCAACAAATTCAAAAAGCTGTGAAAACGTAGCTGCCTCTCGGATTGTGGCTAACGAAACATCGCTGGCTGCCCATTTTGTGCCACTGAGCGTGCGTAACCGCCAGTGTGGGGGCTGATCTTCCTCAAAGATGGATAATTCAACTTTACCGTGACCGGTATCTATCAGACGTGACTCTTCATGATGAAGGTGTTTTTCACTTTCCTGCATCCCTTCTAGCCAGTTCTTTTCACCTTTCCAGGTCTGCCAGAACATCCAGATAGCAGTGCTAAGGATGATGACTGCGGAAACCAACTGTAGCCAGGGTTCGGCAGATTCGGCGGTGAACTTATTGCTGAGATACATTCCGCCAAAGGCAATCAACCAAACGATCGCGGTATGTGAGAGAGTTGCTGCCAGCCCAAGCATGACAGCCTGCCGGACAGTGCCCCTGATAGCGATGATGAAGGCCGCCATCATGGTTTTAGAATGCCCAGGCTCCAGCCCATGAAGAGCACCGAGTAAAATTGCACTGGGAATGAAGAACCAGGCGTTTCCTTGCTGCAAGAGAGTTGTAAATTCGTTCATGATAATAATTCGTAGTAAGAAGTGGCGATTCGAATTCTACTCCCCCCCAGTAGAATATACTACCCCCCAGTAAAATGGTGATGCTACACTTCAGAGAGATTTTTTTGGTGAATGAGGTTTCAGGATGTCGCATACGATCCGTGATAAGCAAAAAATCATAGCCCGCACAAACAAGATTCAGGGGCAGGTTGTTGCGCTGAAAAAAATGCTGGATGAACCCCATGAGTGTGCCGCCGTGCTACAACAGATCGCAGCAATACGTGGGGCAGTGAATGGATTAATGCGGGAGGTGATTAAGGGGCATCTGACAGAACATATTGTTCATGAAGGTGAGGAAAAGAAACGAGAAGAAGACCTTGAGGTCGTGCTGAAGGTGCTGGATTCCTATATTAAGTAATCGCTCCCATTACCACACTTTTGAAACAGTGCTTTTCATTTGTTTCCTTCTCAGACACGCTCAAAATATCTACTGAAACCATACGTAACCCCTATGTGTGGCTGACAAGACTGCACAAAAAACAGGCTTGGCGTAGGATATTTAATGAGATGGTCACTGCCTCCTTCACAGCAGTATGCTGATCCCTTGGGCGAGATACGTCTGGTGAGCAGAGTCTTTGAAATGTAGGGCGTTATCACTGAGAAGAGGCTCGCTCATGCGTATATTTGCAACAGTGTCGCCAGCAAAGGGATCGACGACAATCGCGCAGGGCTGAGTGAACGACTCAATCAACGATTGCAGAATAGACACCGGCTTTTCGGTCGGATGATGACGATTGCCGGTGTATTCTCAGGGCTGCACATCAGAGCGGGGTTGCGCCGGTTGTGTCGCATTAAGGGACAGACGGCACCAGTCCAGCAGTTTGCGTCGACGGGGTATAAACGACGGTCAGCCTGCCGGTGTAACGCCCCGCGGCCTTGTCCGCCAGTCTGAACGTCGGAGTAAACAAAGTGATTGGCGCTGGAACGCAAAGTGAAACACCCGGCACTCCCGGCAGCACTACCTGACGCTGGATATTGCGTTTATTGGTGTTGTTCCACACAATCTCCGTTCCGTTCGATATGCCCTGGACCGCACCCGTCGTCGGGTTAACAACGCTCACCCGGTAGTCCAGGCGGTTCGATGCCTGCCCTTTGTCCCCTCCCTCGCGGTACACCGAAAACATCCCCTCGGCACGCCCCGTGGCGGCAGCCCCCTCATCCCTGAAAATCATGTTAATCTGGGTGCTCGAAGAATTGCTCCCGTCGTACAGGCACATGTCCAACGACGCGCTTCCGGCAGCCGTTGTGTTATTTTGGGTGCCGGGTCGGTTAGAAAGATTGAGGTTCACCCGCGGCGCCGTACCGGGGAAGGCCGGAAAGTATATCTGCTGGCTCTTCAGGTCGGTCACCGTCAGGCGGATGCTGGCCGTCCACAGGTTTAAATAAGTCTTGGGGTCCCAGTGCATAAGATTTTGCTTGAGCGTTGCCGTCCACACCCCGGGTAAGGTGAGCTTCGCAAGCTCGCCTTGCGCGATGTAATAACTGAACAGGTTGGTCACCTCCAGCGCGCCCTGACATCCGGTTGCTGAACTGGCGGGGAATTCCACAGGCCTATCTCCAATACAAGAGGCGGGTGAAAGATAGGTTACCGTATGGGCGTTTCTAACAATGAGGTCAACCGAGGTTGGCGTGCCCTCGCGGCTGAACTTTAATCTTATATCCTGCCAATTAAAATCGTACCATTTAGGTTCCGTGAGGCCTGCACCGAACGTAGAATCGGTTGCGCTCAGGCTCACCAGCGTGTTTCGCCCCCATTTCTGCCCGTCGGTGTCATCCCGTCCCCCGGACAGGTTATCCCACACCACCAGTTTGGTCGGTACCGACATCCGGTCATACGTGGCCGTCAGCGTGGTATTGCGGGCCATCGGGGCCTCGTACACCGCCAGGCACGGCGCGCTCGCCAGGCACGCCAGAGCAAAACCTGCTGCCCGATAAAAACACATTTTCACATTGCCTCCTTACTCATTCATCGCGGTCGGAACGGCATCACGCTTCATCCCGGCTGCCATCAGCTCAGCCTGCCTCTGCTCTGCCACCGGCAGGCGCGCCGCGTCCATGCGCTCGCACACAGTGGTGCCCACGTCGCGCACCACGTCGCGCATCTTCCTGACCTTCATCCCACACTGCCAAAATTCGCCGTTCTTCATGACGTAGAGGTTTTTCAGCACCCGAGTGGTTTCAAGCGTAAACATTCCCCCGCCCAGCGGCGTCCAGGACGCCACGTTCAACGGAATACCGCCCTCTATCGGTCGTTGTTGGGTATCCATCATTCTGCCGAGCCACGTGTAGTGGGTCGTGATTTCAACATGGCGGTTAAACACTTTTCCCGGCGTCATGAATACCGTCCCTACGCCCGCCCCCTTGCTGATTTCGCTGCTGATACCGGACGTGGATGACCCCGACTCCGTCACGCCAAACGTCGTCTGACGGTAGCCCGGCACCGTGAACAGCGCACGCCCACTGCCACTCACCTCGCTATGTCCAGCACTGTCCAATGACACACTGACCCCGGGGACCTTTTGCTCGTCACCCTGGACGTCCACGGTTACCGCGGACGAAGGCGTGCCGTCGCCCCAGCGCCCAAACAGTACGCCAGAACCGTCAATAACTACCGCAGAACTGTAACTGCCACTGCTGCTCGGACGGTGCCGTCCTGCTGATTTATCCCAGCTATTGCTGACAGTCAGTGCGCCGCTGCCATATTGCCCCCCCGCCCGCCCATACACTGAAGTATTCACCGAGTCCGTATTCAGTCCGTTCAGCGAGGCACCCAGCTCATTCTCCCCGCTGTCGTCTGCATAGCGGCTGTAAGCGGCGTTGTAACCCAGTTGGTCGTCGCCGCGACGGCTGCTCTGCCAGCTGACCCCCGCAGAGGCTGAATTTCTCGTTTGCCCGCCTCCAGTGGCACGCGACAGGCCAAGGGTCACGAACAGGCCTTTGTCCCTCCCGTTATATCCGGTATCTTTGCGTGTAAACGCATTGATACCGGCGTTAATGTTGACGGCATTGACACTAAAGTAACGGTTCACGCCGACCTGCCAGGTTCGGCTACGCGAGCGGGTCTGATAGACCTGCTCCCAGGGCACGCCGGCACGGTCGTTTTTATCATCGTCAGGCAGGTCACGCCGGTAGACGTAGCGCCCCTCATTGCTGTTGTCCGCATACCCCAGCGAGCCGTTCCACTGGGCATACGGCACCGACAGCATGATGTTGGTGCTTTCATAGCATCCGCTGTAGCTGTAGCGCCTCTCTCCCTGGTTGTTGCAGTCAGGGGCGCTCATTGACGAGCGAAAGAGGCTGACAGAAAAGCCGTCGTTATAATTTAGCTGCTGATTAGTTCCCCGCGAACCGTCGCTGCCATGCAGATAGCTGGCGCGCGCCGTCACCGTGCCGTCCAGGAGCCCGCCATCAAATCCGTGTGACCAATCGGCCGCGCCCTCCCAGTAGCGCGCGTCGCTGAGCAGCGTCGCGCCCGCGGTCAGAGACAGCGCCCCCGTTATCGGTAGCCGCAGCCCGCCCATAAAAACGCGCCCATCGTCGTCCGTCGACCACCGTACAGAGCCATTGTCACGCAACCTGCCACCCTGTAAAAACCACTGGAAGGTGTTGAGTGGCCCCCCTCCGGTTCCGGTATAAGGCACCGTCTCGCTTCTTGCCAACTGGTTGCTTTCATAAATACGCAGGGTAACGACGTAGCTGCCCGCAGGGAAACTGTGGGTATCCAGCTCATGGGTTCCGGCCTTTAGATAGAAAGAAGAGAGAAGTTGGCTGCCCCGGTAAGCATCTATCCTCGCATCGCGAGAGAGAAGGACGCTGACCGGCGTGCCCCTGGACACCTTATCCATGTTGATCCACGCCAGGGTAGAGCCCACACGCACGCCGGCAATCTTGCCAATAGGCAACTGACTGAGGTTGATGCTCCCTCCGGCGTTGCTAAAAATATCGCGCGAGTCCATCATCCCGCCCTGCAGATACATGCGCTGCCAGAGGTCGTATCGGTAATAGACGTTGTTCAGCTCGGCTTTTTGCACATTCGCAGTTCGGTATTTCTGCCCCTGCCAGTTCCAGTCGGCGTTGACATAGCTGTTCTGCGTGACGCCAAGCGAACCATTTCCCTGCAGGGATGCTGACTGATAGTCCCGGTCGGCGACGAAGTTAAGGTTCTGCTGGTGAACCAGCGCGTTCTTGCTCTCCGGCGTAGCCTGATAAAACCTGTCTTCAACCGTTTTTGATGACATGAACTCAGGCGCAAGAAACAGCATCAGTTTCGCGTTATTCTCGTCATAAATTACCGCGACCTTGTCCGTTTCAAGAAAATCACAGCCGGGCCTGTTGCCATTCGTGCCACAGGCAAGATTACCGTTGCGTTTCAAAGGCGAGTTCAGCGAAGAAGTCATCTGCTTTAGCAACTGCGGGGAACGATTGTAATGCGCCTTAACCGCGGCAATAAGCTCTGCGGGATGGCTAAAACTGACGTTATCCAGATCAACCCGCGCCTGATAAACGCCCAGAGACTGACCATAAAGGAACACGTCCAGCATCAACATCTGCCCCTCCGCGAGTTCTTCAAAGCCCGGAGGTACCCTGACGACAGCGCCAGCACCGGCGGCAAATATCATTCCTGCCATCACTGCAGCGCCAACACTCCTTTTTTGGAATTTCATCGCTGAATAACTACTCTCAGGTTATCAGGCGGGCCGAGCCCGCCTGCAAATTGACTGACGAACTTAGCTTCCCGCCCCCGTAGTGGTGGCCTGCGTCAGGATGAGGCTGACCATGCCCGAGTAGCGTCCTGCGACCGCAGCTTGCGCCGCATCTTTTTGCGAAATAACGAGCGGCATGGATATTGAACCGTTAGTGATGCCACCGGGAAATATCGTCGCGTAGGCAAACTTGGACACGGCGGTACTCAGCGTTGTCCCGTTCAGTGAAACAACCAGCGGAACGGCATTTTGTCCGTTGGTATCCGTCAGTTGCGGGGCATTCCCCAGACTCACCTGCAGATCTTTACTGACCGCATTCGACCAGAGCTTGACGTCCTGCTTATAGGCCGTAAGGCCCTTTCCGGCGGTAAACCCCATCTTGACGCTTGCGGGCAGAGGGTCGCCATTGGCCTGAGAGAAGGATACCGTCTGATCAATATCTGCAGTCACGGTGATCTCCTGCTGGACCGCAGCGGCACTCATGGCGGTGAGCATGGCAATGCCCGCAACGATGGTTTTAATCTGTATCTTTTTCATATTTAGTCCTTGAACTGTTAAAGGAAAATCCCTGAGCGGGAGGAGGTGACGCCTCCCCGTTCACTACTACTTACTGCGCTATCGAGGGTGTTTTAATCTCCTCAATTCGGTCACTGAGCCAGTTGTTGTACCTTATTCTGTAAGTCGCGCCGGGCACGACGGACAGGGACTTCAGCGTCAATTCAGCACCGGGATAAAGCGTGGCGGTTTCTTTTGTCCAGCGGCAATGGCTCTCACTTACACATGTAGCGACCTCTCGCAGAGGAACACGCAGCGTCCCCGCGTTTAGCAACGTTTTTGTTTCAGGATTGAACATCACGCTGACGCCCTCATGCTCAGGCGGCACGTGAACCAGAGCTCCCCAGACAATATTGACGCCCACATCGGCCGTGCGCCCGGCGTTCTTTTCAACGGAAGGCATATCGTTAAACTCATTTTCTGATACGGCCTCAAAATAGACTCTCCATGCCGTTTCTTTTTCAGGTAGCGACAGTGTGATTAGCCTGACTATTCGTTCGTTTCCGGCGGTAATAGCCAGTTTCTGAGGCGTCACAATCAGTGCATCACTCGCGTTCATGTCAGCAATAACTTCTTTTTCGCTTTGAGTCCCCGGATCAACTATTCGCTTGACGAGAACTTTGACAAAAAGAACATCATTACTCTGAGACGCAATTTTTATCTGGGTGGAACCTGAGCGCCCAACGGAGGTTTCCATGGGATACACCAGCATATTTGAAAACGCAGGTTTACAAAGGAGTGCGCCAAGAAAAACAAGGCTGACAATGAGCTTCCTGTCTGAAAAAAACACGATTAAAAGTCCTCATTTAATAAACCAAAGGCGGTCGAGACTAAAACCTGAAGGGCTCAGATTCATCTTTATTCGTCGATATGAATTTCCTCACCCCATATGAATACAAAAGAGTGTCAGCGAGGTGAGTAATACCCCATATTTTAAGCATTCATTCAGCTCTATGAATTTCATCGGCAATCACAGATATGCGCGTCTGTTAAGATAGCCATGTGAATAAGGCCGCAACCCTCGCCACCATTTTGTAAAAAAATATTTCACGCACGCCATTTTTCCACAATGGTTTCATCATCGTTATAGATGGCTTGCGTATATTGCTGCATTGTTTTCCCTGTGTGTTGAATTCTTCTGAGTGTAAATT
>Ga0308166_1003135_pt1 | contig 14318 bp, 10 predicted proteins | sample PhyCR2_2_FD_202137 | JGI IMG/M metagenome (GOLD analysis project Ga0308166, IMG submission 202137) | Phyllosphere microbial communities from UC Gill Tract Community Farm, Albany, California, United States - DLSLCC.R2 | ecosystem: Host-associated > Plants > Phyllosphere > Unclassified | place... | reverse complement strand
CTGCGCGATGATCTGGTCGCGCACGTCGGTGCGCTTGGCGATCAGTTCCTCGGCCGTGAAGCGGGCGGTGACGGCTTTCACGGCTTCCTGCACGGCGGGAATGATGATGCGCAGGCCGGGCTCGTTGCCGAGGTCGCGGAACACGGTCACGGCCGCGTCGGGCCGCACGTGGTAGTTCAGCGCCACGCGCGTGTGCACGGTCTGCAGGTCGCGCGAGGCGGCGTCGCCCTCGCCTTCGCCCTTCTGGATCGAGACGTTGACGAGGTTCAGCCGCTGCGCCAGCGGCACGCGGAAGTGGATGCCCTCGCTCAGCGCCTGGTCGCCGGGACTGCCGAACGTGGTCATCACACCGCGGTAGCCGGCCGGCACGGTCCCGAACGGCGCCAGCGCCCACAGCAGGAACAGCACGACGATCACGACGGCGATCCTGGCGCCGGCGTTCAGTGACACTCGATTCATTTCGATTCCCCTTCAGCCCGGTTGCGCCGGTCCAGCGGACCGGCGCTCGTCACGTATTGACGATGTGCAAAGTGTAGAACGACCGGGCAGCGGAAGAAATCAGAAATATCAGAAGTTGCACTTCGAAAAGTTCGAAGGTGGCGCGGGACGCCACCTTCGTGCATCAACCGCCGAAGTGGTAGTTGAGCTCGACCCAGCCGGCGCGGCCGACCGGGCTGTAGCTGCCGATCGCGTAATTCGGCCAGCCGCCCGACGAATCGTTCTTGATGCGGTTGAACAGGTTGTTGACGATCACGGACAGGGTCATGCGGTCGCTCACGCGGTACTCGACGCTGCCGTTGAACAAGGTCGTGGCCGACAGGTAGCCGTCTCCCGCCTGATTCGGGATCTTGCCGTAGCGCGTCGCGAACAGGGTGCTCGACCACTTGTCGATGTTCCAGTTCAGGCTGGCGCTGACCTTGTACGGCCAGTCATACGAATCGAGCGCATGCAGGTCGTCGCGCACCGCGTCGCCGGCAAACTGGCGCGAGCGCCGGGTGATCGTCTTCGAGCCGTTGCCGCGCAGCGTGAACGTGCCGTAGCCGGCCGGACGCCACACGTACTTGGCGCTGACGTCGATGCCGCTCGTGTTCTGTTCGGCCGCGTTGATCGGGTTCACGCGGATCTCGTCGATCTCGCCCGCGCGGTCCGGCGCGTTGTCCGGGACGCGCGTGATGCGCGAAATCGTGTCGACGCACAGCGGCGAGTTGACGTCCAGCTTGCCCAGGCGGCAGGAGGCTTCGTCGCGCAGCAGCTTGTCGGCATCCAGGTTCGTCACGAGATCCGTGATCTTGATGTTCCAGTAGTCCACCGACATGTCGAACGCGCTGCTCGGCGACCATACGATGCCCGCGCCCCACGACTTGCCCTTCTCGGGCGCCAGGTCGCGGCTGCCGTACTGGACATAGTTCGAGCCGGGCGATTTGTCCGCGTACTCGCAGGTGGCGAGCGGCTGGCCGTCGCGCGCGCAGCGGTAGTAGTCCGTCGTCGACGAGTAATAGCCGGTGCCGCGCGACTGGTAGATGTAGTTCATGTCCGGCGCGCGGAAGCTGGTCGCGTAGTTCGCGCGCAGCAGCAGGTCCTTCGTCGGGCGCAGCTCCAGGCCGGCGTTGTACGTGAACTTGCCGTTGTTGCGGTCGGCGAATTCGTAGCGGTCGTAGCGGCCGGCCAGCGTGCCCGTCAGCGACTTGAGCAGCGGGATGCTCGCTTCGGCGCCGAGCGCGTAGCGCGTGCGCGTGCCGCTGTTCGGGTTGCTGGTTGCCGGGATATTGAAGTAACCCTGGTTGATGCGCGTATCCGGGTCCGTCGAAAAGCCCTGGCGCCCCGCCTCGGCCACCGCGGCCAGTTGCAGCGGACCGGCCGGCAGCTGCCACAGCTCGCCGTTGGCGCTGGCCGACAGCGTGTTCGTCCACGACTGGTCGTGGCCGTTGGCCTGGCCGAAGATCGTGTCGAACTCGGCCGGCGTGACGGCGCGCGCCAGGCGGGCCGGATCCGGTGCGTAGATCGGGATGCCGTCGGCGTCCGTGCCCAGGCGCGGGCCGAGGAAGAACCCGTCGATGGTCGACAAGGCGCGCGGCGTGTGGGTGCGGCTTTCGTACCAGGAGGCGTTGTAGGCCGCTTCGTATTTCCAGGTAGCGGTGCCGGGCACGCGGCCGCGCGCGCCCAGCGACGCCGCGCCGGCATAGTCTTCCCACTTGCGGTTGAAGCGCGACAGGCCGCCCATCTCTTCGGGCGCCATGTTGTGGATCCACGATTCGTAGTGGCCCGTGTTCTGGTTCAGGAAGTAGCTGGTGCCGGTCGAGTTCGACGTCCACGTCGGGCCGCGCGTATTGTTTTCCGTGTTGTTGCCGGCCAGGAGGATGTCCGCGAACAGCGTGGTCTCGTCGTCGAGCGCGAACGTGGCGCTGCCGAACGCGTTCTTGCTGATGTTGCGGGTCTGGACGCTCCAGTACGTCGGCGACAGCTTGTTGCTGGCGCAGTAGCTGCCGTTCTTCGCCGTGTACTTGATGACGCCGTTGTTGAACAGGTAGCCGAGGTTGTCGCAGGTCGCGCCCGGATCGATGTACTTGCCCGTCGTGACGTCGCGGCGCACGACCACGTTGCTCGGCGTGCCGGAACGGGTCGCCATGAAGTCGCGCTGCGTGGCGGACAGCGGATCGCGTTCGCTCGCTTCGAGGGCGAACAGCGTGCTCAGGCGGCCGAACTCGCGCCCGCCCGTGACCTGCACGCGCCGGTCGCCGCCGCCGCCGCGGCTCGTGGTGCCGGCGCGGACGTTGACGTCGAACCCGTCGGCCTGTTTTTTCAGGATGACGTTGACGACGCCGGCGATCGCGTCCGAGCCGTAGATCGCCGATGCGCCCCCGGACAGGATCTCGATCCGCTCGACGATGCTGGACGGGATGTTGGCCAGGTTCGTGAAGTTGACGGTGCCTTCGTAGGCGGTCGGGAAGTCCGCCAGGCGGCGCCCGTTCAGCAGGATCAGCGTGTGGTTCGGGCCGAGGCCGCGCAGGCTGACGGCGTTGGCGGACGGCGTGAACGTGTTGCCGAAGTCGGCGCCCTGCAGGAAGCCGCTGGCCTGCGCCTGGTTGTTCAGGGCATCGTAGACGTTCTTGTAGCCTTCGCGCTCGAGGTCTTTCGCGGTGATGACGGTCACCGCGGACGGGCCTTCGAGGCTGGCGCGCGGGATACGCGAACCGGTGACGACGACGGAAGGCGGCGCATCGCCGGCAGCGGGTGCGGTTTGCGCCTGGGCGAGCAAAGGAATGCCGAACAACGCGGCGCAGAGTCGAGTGGTCTTCATGTTCCCTCTTTGTTTTTATTGAAGAAGGAACGATACCATTTCTTGTTAATTGTTAAACGAATCGTTTCGCGCTAGCTTATGCAGTATGCGTTACTTCGTTGCAATATTCCGACAGATTTGCGAAACGCAATAGAATATTCCGCAGAGAACCTACTGTATCGCAGAAAAGACGTCACTCGCGTACGAGCAGATGGCGGAACGTCGGCTCGATATGCCGCGCATGCAGCCAGCGGACGATGTCGTCGAGTGTGGCATCCTTTAACAATAATCCATCCGGGACCGCAGCGCCGCGCGCGGACGGCGCCGGTTGCGCCACGGGCGGCGGTGCTGCGTCCAGCGCTGCGGCCGGCGCCGGTGCGAGCCGGTCGAGCGCCGCCTGGAACGCCTCCGCGGCAATACTGTCCAGCCCGTCCAGGAACGCGACCTGCCCCGCCAGCGGCGGCGCCATGTCGAGCCCGGACTCGTCCGCGAACGACGCGCCCATGCCCGGATGAATGAACGCCGCCCATTTGCCCGTCGCCGTATCGAGGCACGGCGGCAGCTCGACGGCGGTGCCGACGGCGGCGGCCGGCAGCGCGTCGGGCCACAGGCGGCCGAGGCCGTCGAGGAAGCGCTGCGCCTGCGCCAGCGGCACGGCCCGCGCCAGCGACAACCACAGCATGTAGCCGCCCCGGCTGGCGACGCTCACGGCCGGCGCCGGAAAGCCGAACTCGGCCTGCAGGCCGTTCGCCACGCTGCACAGGCGGTCCCAGTGGCCTTGGTCGCCGGACGCCGTCTTGCGGAACGGGATGGGGATGGCGCGCGTATGCCCGTCCAGCGCCAGCTCGACGTCCGCGCAGGGCGCGCCGGACGCGCGTTGCGCCAGTCCCTGCGCGGCCGGGCTGCCCGGCAGCAGGTACAGGCGAATCAATTCCGAAATCAGTTTCTCCATGGGTGTCCTCGTGTCGACGGGCGACATTCTGACACAAGGCCGCGTCAGGGCAGGCAATCCGTCAGCCGTGATCGCCGAGCTTGCCGCGCAGCGTATCGAGCTGGCGCTTCAGGGCCGCCAGCTCCGCCGGCGGACAGCCGGTGGCGCACAGCACGTCGTCGTAGATGGCGGCCGCCTCCCCTTCCAGCGCACGGCCCGCGGGACTCAGCGCGACCACGACCTGGCGCTCGTCGGCGGCGGAGCGGGTCCGGCTCACGAGGCCGGCCGCTTCCAGGCGTTTGAGCAGCGGCGTCAGCGTGGCCGAGTCGAGATACAGGCGGGCGCCGATCGCCGACACCGTCTGCTCGTCCTGTTCCCACAGCACCAGCATCACGAGGTATTGCGGGTACGTCAGGTCCAGCCGGCGCAGCAGCCGGCGATACACCTTGTTCATCGCCAGACCGGTCGAGTACAACGCAAAACACAACTGGTCGTCGAGCGTCGGGGTGCGGCGGCCCGCTCTGGCCGGTATGTCGTTCGCTTCCATGATATGCCTATCGTATTGCGCGCCGGTGTCAGTGCAGGCCTGCCGCGGCCGCGTGGCCCGCGCGCGCGACGACGCGGTTGCGGCCGGCTTCCTTCGCTTCGTACAGCAGGCGGTCGGCCGCTTCCACCCACGCCAGCGGATCGTCGTGCTCGGCCTGGGCCGGCTGGCCCACGTACAGCCCCATGCTGACGGTGACGCGGCCCGTCGGACTGGCCGCATGGCGCAGGTCGACGGCGGCCAGCGCGGCGCGGATCTTGTCGGCCACGGCGTGCGCGCCGGCCAGCTCCGTCTCGGCCAGGATGACGGCGAATTCCTCGCCGCCGTAGCGCGCGGCCAAGTCGGACGGCCGGCGCGCACCGGCGGCGACGGCGGCGGCCACCTGGCGCAGGCATTCGTCGCCGGCCGGATGGCCGTAGCGGTCGTTGTACTGCTTGAAGTGGTCGACGTCCGCCATGATCAGGGCGAACGACGCGCCGCTGCGGCGCGCGCGCTCGTATTCGCGCACGAGGCGCTCTTCGAACAGGCGCCGGTTTGCCAGGCCCGTCAGCGCGTCGCTGTCGGCCAGGTTCTGCAGCGACGCATTGTGGCGCCGCAGCGAGGCGCTGGCCCGGCGCAAATCGCGCTCGAGCCGTTCGCGCAGGCGGATCTGGTCGACGAGCACGCCGCCGCCCCAGGCCAGCAGCAGCATCGCGGCCACCGCCAGCACGGCCGTCTGCAGCGTGGCGCGGCGCCAGCCGGCCAGGATCTCGTCCTTGGCCTGCCCGCTCGCCACGTACAGCGGCACCCCCTGCAAGTGCCGCCAGCTGTAGATGCGCTCGACGTTGTCGACCTTCGCCTGCAGGACCACCGAGCCGGCCGCGCCGCCCTGCCGCACCCGCTGCCACAGCGGGCCGCTGCGGATGTCCATGCCGACCTGGTCGTCGCGGAACGGATAGCGGTAGATCAGCGTGCCGCTGTCGAGCGCCAGCAGGATGGTGCCGCGCCCACCGAGGTCGAAGCTGTCGTAGAAGCGGTCGAACCAGGCCAGGTTGAGCGTGGCCAGTGCCACGCCGGCGAAGCTGCCGTCGGCATGCTGGATGCGGCGCGACAGCGGCAGGATCCACACGCCCGTCGAGCGGCTGCGCACGGGCACGCCGACGTGGGTGCCGCGGTCGGCGTGCAGCAGGTGGTACTGGAAATACTCGCGGTCGAAGTTATTGCCCTGCATGGAACGCGGCAGCGACGACGCCAGCCACGTGCCGTCCGGGCCGTACACGAACAGGCCATGCAGCTCGCCGACGTCGCGCGTGATGTCGCGCAGCCGCGCGGTCAGGCGCGCGGTGGCGGCGACGCCCATGCCGTCGTGCTCGATGCGCTCGATCATCTCGGCCAGCGCCGCATCGCCCAGCTTGATCGACGTCTGCGCGTGCGATGCCAGCGCGCGCGCCATGTTCGCGGTGGCGATGCGGCTGTCCGCGAGCTCGGCCCGGTATGCGCGCCACGCGCTCCAGCCCTGCAGGCAAGCCAGCAACAGGCAAAAGCAGGACACGAGCGCGACGGCCAGCCGTGCCAGCGGACGATGCCGGGCGGCGGGCGCGGATGCACTGTGGCCGGCATGATCGGCGTCGTCGTTATGCATGCTTCTCCTCCGCTTCCAGCTTAGTCCTGCCGGGGCCGCGCGTCCACTGGCGCACGCCAGCCGTGCGTATACATCGCGTATATGCGGCCGGCCCGACTCTTTACGCCGGCTTTGCGCCGCGCCGCCTAAGCTGCAAGCGTCTTCCACAACCATCCTGAAGGAAACCGATGGACATCCTGTACCTCGCCGCCACCATCGCGCTGACCCTGCTCGTGTGCGGCCTCGCCCACGCCTGCGACAAGCTCGGAGGCCGTCCATGACCCTCGCCTACTGGGCCGTCGGCCTGGCCGCCGCCGCTGTCCTGGGCTACCTCGTCGTCGCCCTGCTGAATGCGGAGAACCTGTAATGCATGCCGATTCCCTCCTCCTCCTCGCCGTGTTCCTGCTCGTCGTGACGGCCCTCGCGTGGCCGCTCGGGCGTGTGCTGGCCGCCATCGGCGCCGGCCGCGCCGTGCCGGGCCTCGGCTGGCTCGGCGCCGTCGAGCGCCTGTGCTACCGCGTGGCCGGCGTCGATCCGGCCCAGGGCATGGGCTGGACCACGTATGCGTTCGCGCTGCTGGCCTTCAACGGCCTCGGCGCCCTGCTCGTCTATGCGGTGCAGCGCCTGCAGGGCTGGCTGCCCCTGAATCCGCAGCACCTCGGCGCCGTCGCCCCGGACTCGTCGTTCAACACGGCGCTCAGCTTCGTGACCAATACGAACTGGCAGGGCTACGGCGGCGAGCAGACGATGAGCTACTTCAGCCAGATGGTGGCGCTGGCCGGCCAGAACTTCTTCTCGGCCGCGACCGGCATCGCCGTCGTGTTCGCGCTGATCCGCGGCCTGGCCGCCCGTTCGTCGCGCTCGGTCGGCAACTTCTGGGCCGACCTCGTGCGCTCGACCGTGTATGTGCTGCTGCCGCTGTCGTGCCTGCTCGCCGTGTTCCTCGCGGGCCAGGGCGTGATCCAGAACTTCGCGCCGTACCAGGAGGCCGCGCTGATCGACCCGGTCGCCTACTCGCAGCCGAAGCTGGACGCCGCCGGTCAGGGCGTCAAGGACGCCGCCGGCAATCCGGTGGTCGAGAATCGCGTGGCATCCACGCAGACGATCGCCATGGGCCCGGTCGCGTCGCAGGAAGCCATCAAGATGATCGGCACCAACGGCGGCGGATTCTTCAACGCCAATTCCGCGCATCCTTACGAGAACCCGACGGCCCTGTCCAACTTCGCCGAGATGGTCGCGATCTTCCTGATCCCCGCCGCGCTGTGCTTCGCGTTCGGATCGATGGTCGGCGACATGCGCCAGGGCTGGGCCATCTACGCGGCGATGGCGCTCCTGTTCGTCGCCATGACGCTGGGCGTGATGTGGGCGGAAAGCCAGGCGCATCCGGCGCTGGCGACGCTCGGCGTGGACGCGTCCGCAGGCAACCTGGAAGGCAAGGAAACCCGCTTCGGCGTCGCCGCGTCGACCCTGTTCGCGGCGGTGACGACGTCCGCGTCCTGCGGCGCCGTCAACGCCATGCACGATTCGTTCATGCCGCTCGGCGGTCTGGTCCCGCTGGCGCTGATGCAGTTCGGCGAAGTCGTGTTCGGCGGCGTCGGCTCGGGCCTGTACGGCATGCTGGTGTTCGCCGTGCTGGGCGTGTTCATCGCGGGGCTGATGATCGGCCGCACGCCGGAATACCTCGGCAAGAAGATCCAGACCTACGACATGAAGATGGTGGCGCTCGCGATCCTCGTCACGCCGATCGTCGTGCTGACCGGCACCGCCATCGCCGTCGCCTGCGACGCCGGGCTCGCCGGGCTCGCCAACCCGGGTGCGCACGGCTTCACCGAGATCCTGTACGCGTTCTCGTCCGCCGCCAACAACAACGGCAGCGCGTTCGCCGGCCTGTCCGCCAACACGCCGTTCTACAACGCGATGCTGGGCGTGGCCGTGTGGCTCGGCCGCTTCGGCGTGATCGTCCCCGTGCTGGCGCTGGCCGGGTCCCTGGCCGCCAAGCCGCGCCTGGCCGTGACAAGCGGCACGATGCCCACGCACGGCCCGCTGTTCGTGACCCTCCTGATCGGCGCCGTGCTGCTCGTCGGGGTGCTGAACTACGTCCCGGCGCTGGCGCTCGGTCCCGTCGCCGAACACCTGCAACTGTTTGCGCATTAAAACCAGGAGCCGCACATGCCGCACCCCAACGTTACCCTGTTCGATCCGAAGCTGGCCGGTCCGGCCGTGATCGACGCCTTCCGCAAGCTCGACCCGCGCCGCCAGTGGCGCAGCCCCGTGATGTTCGTCGTCTGGGTCGGGTCCGTCATCACCACCCTGCTGTGGCTCGACGCGCTGCGCGGCCATGGCGAAGCCCCCGCCGGCTTCATCTTCGCCATCAGCCTGTGGCTGTGGTTCACGGTGCTGTTCGCGAACTTTGCCGAGAGCCTCGCCGAAGGCCGCAGCAAGGCGCAGGCCGCCGCGCTGCGCGCCCTCAAGCAGACCGTCACGGCCAAGAAGCTGAAGGTGCCGCAGCACGGCACCACGTGGCTGCCCTGCCCCGCCACCGACCTGCGCAAGGGCATGTTCGTGCTGGTCGAGGCCGGCGACATCATCCCGGCCGACGCCGAGGTCGTGCAGGGCGTCGCCTCCGTCGACGAATCCGCGATCACCGGCGAATCGGCGCCTGTGATCCGCGAATCGGGCGGCGACTTCTCGGCCGTCACCGGCGGCACCCGCGTGCTGTCCGACTGGCTCGTCCTGAAAATCGCCGTGAACCCGGGCGAGGCGTTCATCGACCGCATGATCGCGATGGTCGAAGGCGCGCGCCGCCAGAAGACGCCGAACGAGATCGCGCTGACGATCCTGCTCGTCGCGCTGACGATCGTATTCCTCGTCGTGACCGCGACCCTGATGCCGTTCTCGCTGTACTCGGTGGGCGCCGCCAGGGCGGCCGGCAGCGCCAGTTCTCCGGTCAGCGTGACCGTGCTCGTGGCGCTGCTCGTGTGCCTGATCCCGACGACGATCGGCGGCCTGCTGTCGGCCATCGGCGTGGCCGGCATGAGCCGCATGATGGGGTCGAACGTGATCGCCACGTCGGGCCGCGCCGTGGAAGCGGCGGGCGACGTCGACGTCCTGCTGCTCGACAAGACCGGCACCATCACGCTCGGCAACCGCCAGGCCGCCGCCTTCATCCCCGCGCCGGGCGTGACCGAGCGCGAACTGGCCGAGGCGGCGCAGCTGGCGTCGCTCGCCGACGAAACGCCGGAAGGCCGCAGCATCGTCGTCCTCGCCAAGCAGAAGTTCAACCTGCGCGAGCGCGAGATGGCGACCCTCAATGCCGAATTCGTCCCGTTCACGGCGCAGACGCGGATGAGCGGCGTCGACCTCGACGAGCGCCCCGTGCGCAAGGGCGCGGCCGACACGATGCGCAAGTACGTGCTGGGCCTCGGCCACGACTACCCGCAGGCCGTGGCGACGGCCGTGGACGACGTCGCGCGGCGCGGCAGCACGCCGCTGGTCGTCGTCGACGGCGGCCGCGTGATGGGCGTCGTCGAACTGAAGGACATCGTCAAGGGCGGCATCAAGGAGCGTTTCGCCGAACTGCGCCGCATGGGCATCAAGACCGTCATGATCACGGGCGACAACCGCCTGACGGCGGCCGCCATCGCCGCCGAGGCGGGCGTGGACGACTTCCTCGCCGAAGCCACGCCGGAAGACAAGCTGAAACTGATCCGCGACTACCAGGCAGAGGGCCGCCTCGTCGCGATGACGGGCGACGGCACCAACGATGCCCCGGCGCTGGCGCAGGCCGACGTCGCGGTCGCGATGAACACGGGCACGCAGGCCGCCAAGGAAGCGGGCAACATGGTCGACCTGGATTCGAACCCGACCAAGCTGCTCGAGATCGTCGAGATCGGCAAGCAGATGCTCATGACGCGCGGCTCGCTGACCACGTTCTCGATCGCCAACGACATCGCCAAGTACTTCGCGATCATCCCGGCCGCGTTCGTGGCGACCTATCCGCAGCTGAAGGCTTTGGATATCATGCGCCTGACGAGTCCCGATTCCGCGATCCTGTCGGCCGTGATCTTCAACGCCCTGATCATCGTCGTGCTGATCCCGCTGGCGCTGAAGGGGGTGCGCTACCGCGCCATCGGCGCCGCCGCCCTCCTGCGCCGCAACCTGCTCGTGTACGGCCTGGGCGGCATCGCGCTGCCGTTCGCCGGCATCAAACTCATCGACATGGCGCTGGCCGCCATGCAACTGGCCTGACCGCCTGACGAGGACACCACCATGAACCTGACTTCGCAACTCCGTCCCGCCGCCACACTGCTGCTGGCGCTCACCGTGCTGTGCGGCGGCCTGTATCCGCTGGCCGTGACCGGCGTCGCCCGCATCGCCTTCCGCGACGGGGCCGCCGGCAGCCTCGTCGTCGACGGCGGCAAGGTACGCGGCGCCCGGCCGATCGGCCAGGCGTTCACGGCGCCGCGCTACGTCTGGGGCCGGCCGTCCGCGACCGGTCCGATGCCGGACAACGCGGCCGGCTCCTCCGGCTCGAACCTCGGTCCGACCAACCCTGCCCTGCTGGACGCCGTCAAGACGCGCATCGCGGCGCTGCGTGCGGCGGATCCGGACAACCGCGCGCCTATCCCCGCCGACCTCGTGACGGCATCGGCCAGCGGCCTCGATCCGGACGTCAGCCCGGCCGCCGCGCTGTACCAGGCCGGGCGCGTGGCGCGCGCCCGCGGCATCGACCGCGGCGCCGTCGAGGCGCTCGTGCGGGCGCACACCGAGCAGCCGGTCCTCGGCTTCCTCGGCGCGGCGCGCGTCAACGTGCTGCTGCTCAACCTCGACCTCGACGCCCGCTACCCCGCTGCGGCCAAGTGAACGCAAGGTGAACACGATGAACGACGCACGCAGGCCCGATCCCGATACGCTCCTGGCGCAGGTGCGCGCCGAGGAACGGCGCGCCGCCCGCGGCCGCCTGCGCATCTACTTCGGCGCGTCGGCCGGCGTCGGCAAGACGTACGCAATGCTGAAAGCGGCGCGCGACCTGCATGCGGCCGGCGGCAGCGTGCTTGCGGGCGTCGTCGAGACGCACGGCCGCAGCGAGACCGCGCGCCTGCTGGACGGCCTGCCGCGGCTGCCGCTGAAGGGGGTCGAATACCGCGGCAGGCAGCTGGCCGAATTCGACATCGACGCCGCGCTCGCCAGCGGCGCGGCACTCGTGCTGGTGGACGAGCTGGCGCACTCGAACGTGGCGGGTTCGCGCCACCGCAAGCGCTGGCAGGACGTCGAGGAACTGCTGGCGGCCGGCATCGACGTGCACACGACCGTCAACGTGCAGCACCTGGAAAGCCTGAACGACGTGGTCGGCGGCATCACGGGCGTGCGCGTCGCCGAAACGGTGCCGGACACCGTGTTCGACGGCGCCGACGAAGTCGTGCTCGTCGACGTGCCGGCCGACGAACTGCTGGCGCGCCTGAAGTCCGGCCGCGTCTACGGGGGCGGCCAGGCCGAGCGCGCGGCCGGCAACTTCTTCCGCAAGGGGAACCTGATCGCGCTGCGCGAACTGGCGCTGCGCCGCACCGCCGACCGCGTCGAAGGCGACGTGCGCGCGTGGCGCATCGAACAGTCCGTCGACGCCATCTGGAAGACGGGCGCCGTGCTGCTCGCCTGCGTCGGCCCGCACGGCGACGGCGAACAGGTCGTGCGCAGCGCCGCGCGCCTGGCCGCGCAGCTGGGCGCGCGCTGGCATGCCGTGGTCGTCGAGACGCCGCGGCTGCGGCGCCTGCCCGCCGGCGCGCGCGAGCGCCTCCTCGACCACCTGAAACTGGCGGAAAAGCTGGGCGCGGAAACGGCCGTGCTGTCCGGCCCCGATGCCGCCGCGGCGCTGGCCGGCTATGCGGACAGCCACAACCTGTCCAAGCTGGTGCTGGGGCGCCCGCATGCGCGCCGGCCGCCGTGGCACGCCCCGCTCGCGCGCCGGCTGGCAAGCCGGGCGCCGGACGTCGACCTGATCGAAGTGGCGACGCCCCGTTCCCCTACCGCGGTGCGCGCCCGCCCGCGTGCCGCCGACGCGGATGTCGCGTCGCGGCTGCGTGCGTGGCCGTATGTCGCGGGCGCGGGCGCCAGCCTCCTGGCCGCCGGCGCCGGCTGGGCGCTGGGCGGCTGGCTCGACCTGCCGAACATCAGCATGCTGTTCCTGCTCGTCGTGCTGGTGGTGGCATACCGCTACGGCCGCGGGCCGTCCGTGCTGGCGACGTGCGTCAGCGTGGCCACGCTCGACTTCTTCTTCGTGCCGCCGCGGCTGTCGTTCGCCGTGTCCGACGTGCAGTACCTCGTCACGTTCGCGACGATGCTGGCCGTGGGCCTGATCACGGGCCACCTGACGGCGCTGCTGCGCTTCCAGGCGCACGCGGCCGGCCAGCGCGAGAACCGCTGGCGCGCGCTGTACGAATTCGCCAGCACGCTGTCCGGCGTGCTGCTGCCGGCGCAGATCCTCGATGCGACGCGCGACTTCGTGGCGCGTGCCTTCCGCGCCCGCGCCACGCTGCTGCTGCCGGATGCCGACGGCCGCTTGGCTCCGCCCGCCGAGGCGATGCCCGGCTTCGAACCGGGTACGGCGCAGTGGGCGTTCGACCATGCGCGGCCGGCCGGCGCCGGCACCGACACGCTGCCCGCCAGCCCGCTGTATTACCTGCCGCTGGTGGCGCCGATGCGCACGCGCGGCGTGCTCGCGATCGCACCAAGCAGCCCGCGCTGGATCGTCACCCCCGAACAGCGCCAGCAGCTCGACACGTTCGCGACGCTGACCGCCATCGCGCTCGAACGCGTGCACTACATCGAGGTGGCGCAGACGGCGCTCGTCGACATGGAATCGGAGCGCCTGCGCAATTCGCTGCTGGCGGCGCTCGGCCACGACCTGCGCACGCCGCTGACGCTGCTCGTCGGCCTGTCCGAATCGCTGGCCGCGTCGAAGCCGCCGCTCTCGCCGATGCAGCTGGGCGTGGCGGAAACGCTGAAGAACGAAGCCCTGCGCATGAGCACCCTCGTCGCCAACCTGCTCGACATGGCGCGCATCCAGAGCGGCGGCGTGCACCTGCAGCTGGAATGGCAGTCGATCGAGGAAGCCGTCGGCAGCGCGCTGCGCGCCAGCGGCCCCGTGCTGGCCGCCGGGGGACAGCACGTGCGTACGGACCTGCCGCCCGACCTGCCGCTGGTGCGCTTCGACGCGCCGCTGTTCGAGCGCGTACTGTGCAACGTGCTGGAAAACGCCGCCAAGTACACGCCGGCCGGCGCCACGGTGACGCTCGACGCCCGGGTGAAAGGCGACTGGGTCGAGCTGCGCGTGACGGACGACGGCCCCGGCCTGCCGCCCGGCCGCGAGGAAGCCATCTTCGAAAAATTCACGCGCGGCGAACGCGAGTCGAGCACGCCGGGCGTCGGCCTGGGGCTCGCCATCTGCCGCGCCATCGTCGACGCGCACGGCGGCCGCATCCGCGCCGAACAGGCCCCGGGGCACGGCGCGCGCATCGTCATCGCCCTGCCGCGCGGCACGCCGCCGGCGCTGCCCGAACCGGACGACCTGCTGGAAGACCACCATGACTGACATCGCCCCCAAACCGCTCGCCCTCCTGGTCGAGGACGAACCGCAGATCCGCCGCTTCGTGCGCGCCGCGCTCGAGGACGAAGGCTGGCAGGTCGTGGAAGCGGCGAACTGCCGCCACGGCCTGATCGCGGCCGGCACGCGCCAGCCGGACCTCGTCGTGCTCGACCTCGGGCTGCCGGACGGCGACGGCGTCGCGTTCATCGCCGATTTGCGCGAATGGTCGCGCGCGGCCGTGATCGTGTTGTCGGCGCGCACGCTGGAATCGGAAAAGGTGCGCGCGCTCGACGCCGGCGCCGACGACTATCTGACCAAGCCGTTCGGCACGGCGGAACTGCTGGCGCGGGCCCGCTCGGCGCTGCGGCGCCAGCGCCAGGCCGG
>Ga0308166_1003124_pt1 | contig 14355 bp, 16 predicted proteins | sample PhyCR2_2_FD_202137 | JGI IMG/M metagenome (GOLD analysis project Ga0308166, IMG submission 202137) | Phyllosphere microbial communities from UC Gill Tract Community Farm, Albany, California, United States - DLSLCC.R2 | ecosystem: Host-associated > Plants > Phyllosphere > Unclassified | place... | reverse complement strand
CGGTTCCAGGTAGGTTGCCTCGAAGCCCTGGCGTTCCAGTTCGCGCACGGTGTCCAGCACGGCCTTGTGCTCGGTCTTGACCGTGATGATGTGCTTGCCCTTGGACTTGTAGAACTGCGCCGCGCCCTTGATCGCGAGGTTGTTCGATTCGGTCGCGCCCGAGGTCCAGATGATCTCGCGCGGATCGGCGCCGACGAGCGCTGCGACTTGCGCGCGCGCCTCTTCGACGGCCGCCTCGGCGCTCCAGCCGTAAGCGTGGCTGCGCGACGCCGGATTGCCGAACTGCTCGCGCAGGTACGGAATCATCTTGTCCGCCACGCGCGGATCGATCGGCGTCGTGGCCGAGTAATCCATGTAGATCGGGAAATGCGGCGCAGTCACGAAGCTCTGTTCGATTTTTTTGTCCAAGGGCGCGTTCATCAGTTCACTCCAATATGCTTAGCTTCAGTATTGTCCGACGGCGCGTGGCGATGCATCACCACGACGTTCTGTTCTTTCTGCTTCTGCTGGTCGACGAGATCCTGCAAGGTCACCGAGTCGAGGAAATCGACCATCTTCGCGTTCAGCGTGGCCCACAGTTCGTGGGTCATGCAGCGGGTGCCGCTGGCGGCATCGGCGCCGTGACAGTTTTCCTTGCCGCCGCACTGGGTCGCATCGATCGGCTCGTCGACGGCGATGATGATGTCGGCGACAGTCACCTTGTCGGCGCTGCGCGCGAGGCTGTAGCCGCCGCCCGGGCCGCGCACCGACTCGACGATCTCGTGCCGGCGCAGCTTGCCGAACAATTGCTCCAGGTACGACAGCGAAATGGCCTGGCGCTGGCTGATGCCCGACAGCGTGACCGGACCGTTGCCCTGGCGCAGGGCGAGGTCGATCATCGCGGTAACAGCAAAACGGCCTTTGGTGGTCAGACGCATCAGAACCCCGGTTGGTTTTCCAGACAGTGTTAAAATCTTGCTTCTCTTCAACCGCTCAGGTTCTCGTCTGCTTTCATCTGTCCCTCGGGACGTTGAGAAAAACCTGATTAGTTGATCGATTTAGTCAAGTATAGCGTATTTCGCCAGCCTTTGCTTGGCCCCCTCTTTTTTAGCCGCGGTGCAGCAAACGCCTCGACGATTCGGGGTCAGAGCCCTTTTTTTGGCAATGGCTTCCTGCCAAGTTTCGCACCGGGCATTGGCGCTTCGGTCGGCGGACGACATGGCGGCTGCCTGGAGATCGTTGCCGTCCCCCTCCTGCCCTCAGCCGGTCGAACAGCATTGGATCAATTGCGCAAAAATGTGCTCTGACCCCGAATTTGACGGCGGTGCAGCAAATGCATCGGCCCGAACAGTTTCTGCATGCCTTCGTGGCGGATGAACGACAGGTTGTACGGGTGCTCGGCGTGGATCTGCGGCAGGCCGGCCGTCTCCGGCACCTTGTTCAATTGCTCCGCGATCTTGCCCCACAGGACCAGCGTCGGCTTGTCGGCCCGTTCCGCCAGTGCGGCAAACACGGCGCGTTGGAAGGGTACCCACGCACGCGCTTCCTGGACCGGGGGCACGTGCTTGCGGAACACCAGGGCAGCGTTCAATAACAGGAACCCGTGGCCAAGCAGGTTGTCCTGCAGCTCGGCCAGGGTCTGGATCGAGCCATCCGTTTGCGCCGCCCTCGCGACCGGGGCCAATGCCGCGCCGCCCGTGTCGTCCTCGCTCAGCCGGCCCTCGGCCACGAGCAGCATCTTCATGAAGTTGCGCAGCGACGTCGCGCGGTTGACGGGCTTCGACAGGCCTGTCTCAGACCACAATGGTCCGACGGCACCGTCCATGAAGCACACGCCGGTCGCGCTCTCCGCGCGCGGATACGGGCCCTCCCCCACGAGCACGTAGCGCACGTCGGGCAGCGGCAGTGCGAACGCCGCGAACAGGCGGCCGCCGGTCGGCAGGTATTGATCGCTGGCGAGGTCCGGCAGGTAGTCCGGCGTCGCGCGCATCATCGCGTCGAGACCGGTGACCAGATGGGGGCGCCACGAGGCGTCGGCGCGCTGCAAGGCTTCGAGGATGGGCGCGGGAATAGGCATGGTGTCGTTACGAGTCAAAGAGCCGCAGATTGTAGCCGAGCCGGCTTCGCACAAGGCCTGTATTCACGGACTGTTCCGCGAGTCAACGTAGCGTCCGATCTTCGCAAAAGCGTGCATCATGCATCGCCGTGTGAACATCAGGAGGAAGTTCAAATGCAGACCATTCAGGATGTGATGACCCGCAACGTGCAAAGCATTTCGCCGCAGGACACCGTGCAGCGCGCCGCGCAGATGATGGATGAATTGAATGTGGGCTCGATCCCCGTGCTGGACGGCCAGAAGCTCGTCGGCATGATCACCGACCGCGACATCACGGTCCGCTCGACAGCGGCCGGCCAGGCGCCGGGCCAGACACGCGTGGGCGACGTGATGAGCACCGACGTGCGCACCTGTGCGCCGAACCAGACGGTGGACGAGGTGCTGGGCCAGATGGGCGACGTGCAGATCCGCCGCGTACCCGTCGTCGACGAGCAATCGCAGGAAGTGATCGGCATCGTTTCCCTTGGCGACATGGCGGCCAAGCATTCGGCCGGCATCGATCACACGCTGGAAGAGATCTCGACCCCGGCCGAGCCGGATCGCTCGACTTTCGGCTCGCAGACGCGGCACTGAGCAGCGCCGCGTCGTCAATCTGCCGGTCGCTTTACTCGGCGTCCGGCTGGTTGGACGGATGCGCCGCCACGAAGGCGGGCAGTTCGATGCACGCCGCGTTGATGCGCGCGATGTTCGGATAGACGGCAACGTCGATGCCGTGGCGCTGCGCATTGAACACCTGCGGCACGAGGAAACAGTCGGCGATCGTCGGCAGGTAGCCGTGGCACAGCGGGCCCGCGCTCGGGTCGCGCGCCAGGTGCTTCTCCAGCACCTCGAGGCCGCCCACGAGCCAGTGGCGGTACCATTGTGTCTTGATCTCTTCCGACAGGCCGAGGTCCTTGACGAGGTAGCGGAGCACGCGCAGATTGTTCACAGGATGGATGTCGCAAGCAATAATCTGCGCGAGCTCGCGCACGCGCGCGCGGCCGGAAGCATCCTTCGGCAGCAGCGGGACTTGCGGGTATTCATCCTCGAGGTATTCGAGGATGGCCATCGACTGCGTCAGCGTGATGTAGTCGTCCTGGAAGGTGGGGACGAGACCGCTGGGATTCATCTTGACGTAGTTCTCTTGCAGCTGCTCGCCGCCGCCACGCAAAAGGTGCACCGGGACCGCGTCGTACTTCAGCCCCTTCAGGTTGAGCGCGATACGCACCCGGTATGCGGCCGAACTGCGGAAATAGGTATAGAGCTTCATTCCTTCCTCCCGTGATAGTGTGCTACCTCCTGGTCGATGGCGCCGAACACGCTGGCGCCGTCGGCATCGAGCATCTCGATACGGACAGTATCGCCGAAGCGCAGGAAAGGCGTGCCGGGCGCGCCCTGTTCGATCGTCTCGTACATACGCAGCTCCGCCAGGCAGCAATAGCCCACGCCGCCGTTGGCGATGCTCGATCCATGCAGGCTGCCCTGCTTGTTCGACACCGTGCCCGAGCCGATGATGGAACCGGCCGCCAGCTCACGCGTCTTCGCGGCGTGCGCGACCAGTTGCGCGAAGCTGAATGTCATGTCGTCGCCCGCGTTGGGACGGCCGAACGGCTCGTCGTTCAACGTCACCAGCAGCGGGAGGTGCAGCTTGCTGTCGCGCCAGGCATCGCCGAGCTCGTCCGGTGTCACGGCCACCGGGGAGAACGCGCTGGCCGGCTTGGACTGGAAGAAGCCGAAGCCTTTTTCCAGCTCTTTCGGTATCAGGTTGCGCAGGGAGACGTCGTTGACCAGCATGACGAGGCGGATGGCCCGGGCCGCCTGCTCCACGGTGGCCCCCATCGGCACGTCGCCGGTAACGACCGCGACTTCCGCCTCAAGGTCGACGCCCCACTCCTCGGACAGCACGGCGATCGGATCGCACGGGCCGACGAAGGAATCCGAACCGCCCTGATACATCAGCGGATCGGTATAGAACGACGGCGGCACCTGCACGCCGCGCGCCTTGCGCACGAGTTCCACATGGTTGATGTAGGCGGAGCCGTCGGCCCACTGGTAGGCACGCGGCAGCGGCGACGCGCACTCTTCCTCGATGAAGGATTCCGCCGCGGCGGCCTTGCCGGCATTCAGTTGCTCATAGACCTGGCGCAGCTTCGGCGCGACATCGTCCCAGTCGTCCAGCGCCTGCTGCAGGGTGCGGGCGATCCTGGGGACGGCCTGGCACGTGACCAGGTCCCGGCTGACGACGACGAGCGTACCGTCGCGGCCGCCCGACTTCAGGGTAGCGAATTTCATGGCGTTTCCTTCAACGATTAAGTGTTTCCGCCATTAAAAATTAAAACGGACTATCATACAAACAATATTTTCCGTCCTATTTATCGGATTTTCTGATGAATCCTACCCTGCGCCAGATGCGCGCCCTTGTTGCCCTGGCAAAGACCGGTAACTTTACGCTTGCCGCACAGTACATGCACGTTACACAGTCGGCCTTGTCCGGTCTGATCAAGGAGCTGGAACAGACGCTCGGCGTCCGCGTCGTCGACCGCAGCACGCGGCGTATCGCCTTGACCGAAACAGGGAACGAGCTGTACCCCCTATTCAGCCAGATGATCGACGATCTCGACCGTGCGCTTGCGAACATTGCGGACCAGGCGCAACTCAGGAAGGGCATCGTGCGCGTGGCCGTTCCCCAGTTGATGGCCTGCACCCTGCTCCCGCAAGTGATCGCGGCGTGGCGCACGCGCTACCCGGACATCCACATCAGCCTGTCCGATTCGCCGGTCGAGGCCGTCACGACGCGCGTGCTGTCCGGCGAGACGGACTTCGGCATCGGCCCCGAACGCGACAACGCCCCGCAGCTCGAAGCACGCGAGCTGATGGAGATGCCGTTCGAAGCGGTGTTGCCGACCGATCATGCGCTGGCGAAGCGCCGCCGGCTTGGCTGGAGCGACCTGGCCGCGCATCCCCTGATCACCCTGCGCGGCCAGTTCACGGAGCGGCTGCTGGCGGACATGGGCCGCGGCAGCGGCAGCGGCAGCAGCAGCGGCAACGGCAGCGGCAACGGCGGCGCCGCCGCATCCACAGCCGGCAGCGCGGGCACGCTGCGCGAGCCGACGCTGCGGCCGGCCCACGAAGTCACGTACATGACCACCGCGCTGGCCATGGTGGCATCCGGCCTGGGCGTCACCGTCTGCATGCCTTACGCCGCGCCGCTCGTGCGCCTGCACGGCCTGCGCATGCTGCCGCTCGACGCGCCCGTGCTGACGCGCCGCTTCTTCGTCTACACGCGCGAACAGCGGTCGCTCTCGCCGGCCGCGGCCGCCTTCATCGCGTTCCTCTTCGACTGGGTCGGCGCGGCCCACAATCCCGCGGGCGCATTGCGGCCACGCGCCTGACGCCGCCGAACGGCCGCGCTAGAATGCAGCTTCCTCCACGCAACCTCCTTTCATCGATGTCCCATAACACCATCGCGATCAACCAGCGCATGGGCAGGTTCGACAACCACGCCAGCGTCTGGCTGTTCGGCTACGGCTCCCTCATCTTCAAGGCCGACTTTCCCTACATCGAGCGGCGCTCCGCGAGCATCACGGGATGGACGCGGCGCTTCTGGCAAGGCTCGCACGACCACCGCGGCACCGAGACGGCGCCGGGCCGGGTCGTGACCCTGGTGCCGGACCCGGACGCGACGTGCCACGGCATGGCCTACCTCGTCACGCCCGAGGAATTCGCGCACCTCGACTACCGCGAGAAGAACGGCTACCTGCGCCTGGCGACCGACATCCGCTTCGAGGATGGGAGCGCCACCGAAGGCCTCGTCTACATCGCCACGCACGAAAACGCCGCGTACCTCGGTCCGGCGAGTGAGCGCGACATTGCGCTACAGATCGCCACCGCGCGCGGCCCGAGCGGACCGAACAGCGAATACCTGCTGGAACTGGCCAAGGCCCTGCGCGCACTCGGCAAGCCCGACCCGCATGTGTTTGAGATCGAACGGCACCTGGAAGAGTTCCAGCGCCGGGTTTGATATCGCGCGAATCCGGCGCTGCCGTGCGCGCGGCGGCTTTATGTTCTAATCCTGTCGAGCTTTCACGCACAGGAGACCACGATGCAACCACCGCCTCATCCGCCATCGGCCAGCGAACTCGACGAAGACACGCTGGCCTTCGTGCGCAAGGTCTTCCACTTCGCGCGCACCGGCGAGGCCGCCGAACTCGCGACGCTGCTGGGCCAGGGCCTGCCGCCCAACCTGCGCAACGAACGCGGCGACAGCCTCCTGATGCTGGCCTGCTACCACGGCCATGCGGACGCGGCCCGGGTACTGCTGGAGCATGGCGCCGATCCGGAACTCATGAACGACGCCGGCCAGACTCCGCTGGCCGGCGCCGCCTTCAAGGGGGACCTGGCGATCGCGACCCTGCTGCTGGACCACGGCGCGGCGGTCGACCACGCGGGCCCGAACGGCAAGACGGCGCTGATGTTCGCCACCATGTTCAACCGCGGAGACATCGTCCGCCTGCTGCTGGCGCGCGGCGCCGACCCGTTCCGCCCGGACGCGGACGGTAATGCGATCCTCGACGCGGCGCGCAGGATGGGGGCGGGCGACACGGCCGAACTGCTGGCTGCCGCGACCGACGAGCGCTGAGCAGCTTCTCAATCGCCGTTGCGACCGGTCCCATCCAGCACGCGCAGGTAGCGCGGCGCAACGGGACCCGTCAGCCAGACGCCGTTGTCCGAGCGGTAGAACACGGCGCCATCCGCGCGCATGCGGGCCGTGTCGACGCGCAGGATGACGGGAAAGCCGTAGCGTGCACCGACGCGGCGAGCGGTGCCGACGTCGCCCGACAGATGCACGTGCTGGCGGTTGCCGGCGCGCAGGCCCGACGCGAGGATCGACTTCAGGAAGCGGCTCGCCGTGCCGTGGTACAGCAGGTCCGGCGGTTGCGCCGGCTGCAGGGCCAGGTCGACCTGGATCGAGTGTCCCTGGCTGGCGCGGATGCGGGTACGGGTGGCATCGAACGCGAAACGCTGCTTGTCGTTGTTCGCGACGACGCGGTCGAGCAGTTCGCGCGCGACCGGCTTGCCATGTTCGGCCAGACACTGCAGCAGCGCGTCGACATCGGCCCAGCCGTTGGTATCGAGCTGAAGGCCGATGCTGTCCGGGCGATGGCGCAGCACGTAGCTCAGTAGTTTGCTGGTGTCGACGATCGTATCGCGGGACATGATGTGACCAGGAGAAATGGAATCGGCGCCAGCATACGACAGGCTGGTCGCGACCGCCAACGCACTCGCCGAGACGCGGTGATGATTGCCGAGTCTTGACGCCTTGCGCTCGGGTAGACTTGCGCGCCATGCATCCATCACCCGTTCCGACTTCGCCTTCGCCTTCGCCTTCGCCGTCGTCCCGCGCGCCCGGCCTCGATCTGCTGCGCGCCATCGCCATCGGCGTCGTCATGTTGTACCACCTGTCCAGCCACGGCATCGACGTCTCGGGCCCCGGGCGGCATGGCTGGATGGGTGTCGACCTGTTCTTCGTGCTCAGCGGCTACCTGATCGGGTGGCCCGTGCTGCGCAACCTGGCGGCCGGCCGCACGCCGGACTGGGCGGGCTTCGTCGCGGGCCGGGCGTGGCGCATCCTGCCGGCCTACCTTGCGGTGCTGGCGCTGTATCTCGCGCTGCCGGCATGGCGCGAGGCCGGGACGATGCCGCCCGCCTGGCAATTCCTCACCTTCACCATGAACGTCTTGCCCGACCACCTCACGCAACGGGCGTATTCACACGCCTGGTCGCTGTGCGTCGAGGAGCATTTCTACCTGCTGTTCCCGCTGGCTGCATGGCTGCTGGCGCGCCGCGGACGGATGCCTGGCGTGCTCGCGACAAGCGCCGGTGCCGCCCTGCTGTTCGGTGCCGGCATGCTGTTGCGCGACTGGGAATGGCGGCATGCGATCGCGCCGCATCTCGCGCCGGGCGGAGACGCAGCGCGCGCGGTCGCGGGCTACGTCGGCAGGATCTACAGCCCGACATGGACGCGGATCGACGGGTTGCTGGCCGGCGTCCTGCTGGCTGCCTCGCGCGCGTTCCGTCCAGCCTGGTGGACGCGCGTGCTGTCGCACGGGTGGGTACTGCTCGGCGCGGGCCTGGCGCTGCTTGTTGCAGCCACGCGGGTCGATGTGCTTGGCCGTGGCGGTGCCGTTTTTCTCTATCCGCTCGTGGCCCTCGGCTGCGCCTGCCTACTGCTCGGTGCACTGAGTCCGCGTACGCCGCTCGGATGCCGGGCGCTGCCGGGCATCCGCGTGCTCGCCCGACTCGCGTTCAGCCTGTACCTGACGCATCGCCAGGTGTATGCGTGGCTCGACGGCGTGGCGGGCAATGTGGCGGCCAACGCACCGTTCGCCGCGTTCGTCCTGTACAACGGAGCCTCGCTGGCCGTGGCGGCGCTGCTGTACGTGGCGGTTGAGCGTCCGGGGCTGCGAATGCGTCGAGGCATGGCCCGCCGGCTGCCCGGCGCACTCGCGGGCTGAGCTTCAGCCGGCTGCGCCGCCCTGCTCGATCTCGGCCGCTGCGCGCGCCAGGACGGCGGCGATGCGCTGCTGCTCCTCGGCGGACGCGCCCGCCCGCGAGGCCAGTGCCCGCTTGAGTGCGTGGCGTGCGTCGTGCAACTCGGCGCTGAACGCACCGCGTCCGCCCGGCCCCTCTTCTCCTTCGGCGAGCGCGCTGCGCATCAATTCCATCTTGCGCGCGGCCTCCTGCAGCCGGGCGAAAAGCATGTCGACGTGTTCGCGGTTCGCGTCCAGATGGGCGCGGCCGTCGTCGGACAACGCATAACGCTTGCGCGTGCCTTCGAGCTCGATGGTTACCCAGCCCAGGTCTTCCATCGCGGCGAGCGCCGGATACATCATGCCGGGGCTCGGTACGTAGAAGCCGCCCGAGCGGGCTTCCAATGCCCGGATGAGCTCGTAGCCATGGCTCGGCTGTTCGGCGATGAGGGCCAGCAGCAGCAATTGCAGGTCGTCCGACGACAGCTTGCGTCCGCGCGGCAGCCCGCCATCGTCGGAAAAGCCGAAGCCGCCCGGGCCGCGGCCCCGGCCATGGTGGCCGCCGGGACCGCCGGGACCATGCCTGTGGTGCGGCGCGAACCCTGCGTGTCCGTGGTCGTGATGAAGGTGATGGTGATGATGATGATGATGTGGATGTGGATGTGGATGGTGGTGTGGCATGATCGCTTCCTTATATCGTAAGATATACAACCAAGTTGATACTGTCAACCATTTATTGACGCGACCGCGCTACACTGGGCCGCCTGACAATTTATGGAGAGATTGATGTCGATGGAATGGGACCGCCTGGTGTCGACGATACGCCTGGGCCGCGAGGATGACCGGGGCGACGGCGGCAGCCGTACCGAATACATGCGCGACTGGGACCGGCTCGTGTATTCGAGCGCGTTCCGGCGCCTGCAGGACAAGACGCAGGTGTTCCCGCTGTCGGACAGCGATTACGTGCGCACGCGCCTCACGCACAGCATCGAAGTGTCGTCGGTGGGCCGCTCGCTGGGCATGCTGTGCGGCGAATTCATCAAGGAGCGCGAACCCGCGTTGTCGATGGCGCCGCAGGACTTCGGCAGCATCGTGGCCGCCGCGTGCCTCGCCCACGACATCGGCAACCCGCCGTTCGGCCACTCGGGCGAAGCTGCGATCCAGTCATGGTTCGCCGAGCACGAGGAACGCTGGCTGTCCGACCTCACCGAGCGCGAACGCCAGGATTTCCTGCGCTTCGAAGGCAATGCCCAGGGCTTCCGCCTCGTCACGCGCCTGCAGAATGCGGTCGACCATGGCGGCTTCCAGCTCACCTATGCCGTGCTCGCGGCGTTCATGAAATACCCGCGCGCGTCCGACCTGCCGTCGGCCAGGGACAGGATCAGCGAAAAGAAATTCGGCTACTTCGCGGACGACGCGGCAACGGCCGAACGGGTCGCCACCCAGGTCGGCCTCGTGCGCAAGGGCCCGGGCGCCTGGACGCGCCATCCGCTCGCCTTCGTGATGGAAGCGGCGGATGACATCTGCTACGGCATCGTCGACCTGGAAGACGGTCACCGTCTGGGCCGCGTGTCCTTCGACGAGGCGCGGCAACTGCTGTGGCCCCTCGCCTTCCCGGGCGGCGCGGCCGAGAGCCCGTCCTACCGCCAGCTCGCGGACGACACGGGCCGCGCGGAATACCTGCGTGCCCGCGCCATCGGCCATCTCATCGGCGCCGCGCTGGATGTGTTCCGCGAGCATTACGACGCGATCATGGACGGGCGCTTCGAGCAAGACCTCGTCGGCGCATCGCGCTTCGCGCCCGAGCTGAAGGCGATCGCGACGCTGTCGCGCGAGCGCATCTATGCGACGCCTTCCGTGCTGCAGATCGAAGCGGCCGGCTTCGAGATCCTCGGCGGGCTGCTGGGCAAGATCGTGCCGGCGCTCGTCAAGCGGGAAGCGGAGCGGTCGGCGGCCGACCGCAAGATCGCGCAAATCATCCCGCAGCAATTCAGCCGCGGTACGACGCCGTACGCGCGCCTGCTCGGCGCGACCGACTATATTTCCGGCATGACGGACGGCTTCGCGCTGAAGCTGTTCCGGCGCCTGCACGGTATCGAATTGCCGGGCACGATCGTCTAAACGACGCCGTCGAGCACCCGGCGCACCTGGCGTGCCCGTTCTTCCACGCTGCCCTGCACGACGGTGTACGGGATGCGGCGGGCGTCGAGATCCTTCAGCACGAGTCGCTGGATGCGCCCGCGCCACGCCTCGTTCTCGCGCACGTCCTGTTCCTCGTACGGGATGTCGTCCGCGCAGACGAACGTGTGGGCATAGCGCGCGCGGCATTCGCCGGCGCAGCGCAGCAGCTCGGCCGGCGGCGGGTCGCCGACCTGGCGGAACTCGATGCCCAGCAGCAGTGTCGTCAGCGCATTCGTGTCGACGAACAGCCAGCGCCGCGCCTGCGCCATCGCCGCGTCCTCGGCGGCGCGGTGCCTGACGGCGATCTCGACGTAGTCGTCCGGCCCCAGCTTGCCCTGTTTTTCTTCCCAGATGAAGCGGCCGATCTCGGGCACCGCGACCGTGTCGTAGGCATGTGCCAGGTGCTCGGACAACGTCGACTTCCCCGTCGATTCCGCACCCACGAAGACGACGCGCTGCACCGTATTGTCCTGCTCCACCATATCCCGCCTGCCGATCCGCCGTCATAAAGAATGCAATCGTAGCCGAGAGCCTGCATCCCTACAACTGAACGGTTATCATGCTGACATGACACAACCCATCCACGCCGACGGTTTCCTCCTGCGTCCCCTCGTCCCGGACGACGCGCCGGCGATGGCGGCGGCCGTCCGCGAATCGATGGCGAGCCTCGGCCCGTGGATGCCCTGGGCCCATGCCGCCTACGACGATGCCGATGCGCTGGCCTGGATCGCGTTCTGCGCTGCCGCGCGTGCCGATGGCAGCGCGCACGAGTTCGGCATTTTCCGGCCGGACGGCCGGCACTACGTCGGCGCGGCAGGCCTCAACCAGTTCAATCGCCTGCACGGCTTCTGTAACCTCGGCTACTGGGTGCGTACCTCGGCCCAGGGGCAGGGTGCGGCTCTGGCGGCCATCCGGGCGCTGTCGCGTCATGCGTTCGAGCACCTGGGCCAGGCGCGGGTCGAAATCGTCGTCGCGGACGGCAATCAGGCCAGCCTCGGCGTTGCCCGCAAGGCCGGGGCCGTGCATGAATGCCTCGCGCGCAACCGCCTCAACCTGCACGGGCGTCCCGTCGCGGCGCACGTGCTGTCGCTGACGCCGTCGGACACGACGGCGAACGTTTAAAACAGATCCATCTGCGCCGCCGCCGCGCTGGTCGGCTTGACGATCGTCTTCGGCACCACGAGCGGCCGCTTGAACTGCGAACCGTCCAGCTTGTGGAAACGTCCCATATAGCCATCCAGGCCCAGGCGCTTGATGGCCTTCGTGAAGCGCTGGCGAATCAGGTCGGCCCAGATGCCCTCGCCCGTCATGCGTTTGCTGAAGTCGCTGTCGTAGTCCTTGCCGCCGCGCATGTCGCGGATGCGGTTCATCACGCGCTGGGCGCGGTCCGGGAAGTGGGCGTGCAGCCATTGCTGGAACAGCGGGTTCACTTCCCACGGCATGCGCAGCACCGTGTAGTGCGCGCCGACGGCGCCGGCGTCCTTCGCGGCTTCCAGGATACGCTCGATTTCAGGTTCCGTGATGAACGGGATGATCGGCGCGACGCTCACGCTGACGGGGATCCCGGCTTCCGTCAGGGTGCGGATCGCGCGCAGGCGGCGGGCGGGCGCGGCCGCGCGCGGTTCGAGCGTGCGCGAGATTTCGCCGTCCAGGGTCGTCAGGGTAATCGCCGCGCAGGCAAGGCCCTTCTCGGCCATCGGCGCGATCAGGTCGATGTCGCGCTCGATCAGCGACGACTTCGTGATCAGTCCGTACGGGTGGTTGCATTCGCCCAGCACTTCCAGCACCTCGCGCGTGAGGCGGCGTTCGCGTTCGCACGGTTGATAGGCGTCCGTGTTCACGCCGATGGCGATGTTTTCCGGGACGTAGCCCGGCCGCGCCAGCTCGCGCCGCAGCAGGTCGGCCGCGTTTACCTTGGCGTACAAACGGCTCTCGAAATCGAGACCAGGCGACAGGCCCAGGTAGGCGTGCGTGGGCCGCGCGAAGCAGTAGATGCAGCCGTGCTCGCAGCCCCGGTACGGGTTCAGCGACACGCTGAACGGGATATCCGGCGACGTGTTGCGGCTGAGGATCGATTTGGCGATCTCGTCCGTGACGGTCGTCTTGAGGGGCGCCGGTGCCTCGTCCTTTACGCCAGGCACGGTCCAGCCGTCGTCGAACCGCTCGCGGCCGTTCACTTCGTACCGGCCTTGCATATTGGTGACGGCGCCACGACCTTTGATCGGACCGTGAATGGGCACGACCTCGGCGGACTTTTGCGGGAACGGCAACACCACCTGGCTGACCGCCCGACTTGCGTTTGCTTTGTTGACCCGATTCACACGGCGCTCCTTAAGTACTGTATGTTTATACAGTATAGTACGCCGATGTCAGGATGGGTTCAAGCACAAAAAAAGAGCAGCTTGTTGTTGCACAAAACCGTCAAACGCCTGCAGTAGAGGCCGGTATGCGTCAGCGTCGCTTTCCATTTGGCCAAGTGCCAGCGCGGCCGCTTCCAGCGTCGACAACTGGTGCGGCGCATGCGCCTTGCGAATCCGATAAGCCGACGCCGGCACGTCGTGCAGCGCCAACCGCGGCAGGCGTTGCAACTCAGGATTTACGTGGAGCATCTTGCGGCTCTTGCGCCAGGTGGCGTCCAGCACGACGAGCCGCAGCCGCTCCGGCGGCGCCGGTTCGAGCACGGACGGCGCGAAGCCGGGCGTTTCGGGATACAGCAGCACGGGCACGCGCCCATCCGCGTACAACAACGCCTGCAGATCAGGGAACGTCTCGCCCACTTCGAGGCGGCTCCCGGGCAAGCACAGGTGCAGCAGCCGCGCACTGTTCTTGGCGTTGCGCACCTCGAGCGGATGTTGCAGGATCAACAGGTCGACGCGGCTGGACAGCGGCCGCACCCAGTGGCAGATGCAGGCGCTCTGCGCGCGCAGGCAGGCGGCGCACGTGGCGCGCTTGGTGGATGGTGATAAATCAGTCATGGGCGGCGATTGTAACGCCGCCGCCAAACGATCACTGGCTGCCCATGCGCTGGCCAGCGTGCGGCGCATCCGCAGACGTGACAGGCGCATCCGGCCGCAACGTCCTGAGCGCCCGGCTCCACGCCACGACCTGGTCCAGCATCGCATCCACGGACTGCTCGTGGTGCTCGGCCGGATTGAAGGTCGTGTAATTCTCGAAGTCGGTGCGCAGCGACAGCATCACCTGCGCGCGCACGTCGGCCACCATCAGCTCGCCCATCACGAGGCGCAGGCTCTCGATGGCGCGCGAGCCGCCCGCGCTGCCGTAGCCGACGAAACCGGCGGCCTTGTTGTTCCATTCCTTGTACAGGAAATCGATGGCGTTCTTCAGCGCGCCGGACGTGCCGTGGTTGTACTCGGGCGTGACGAACACATAGCCGTCGAAGCCGGCGATGGCGGCGGCCCAGGCCTGCGTATGCGGCTGCGAATACCGGCCCTGCGACGGCGGCACCGGCTCGTCCAGCAGCGGCAGGTTGAAATCCTGGATGTCGACCAGCTCGAACACGGCGTCGGCGCGCATGCCCGCGATGTCCAGCACCCAGCGCGCCACGTCCAG
>Ga0308166_1003120_pt1 | contig 14367 bp, 14 predicted proteins | sample PhyCR2_2_FD_202137 | JGI IMG/M metagenome (GOLD analysis project Ga0308166, IMG submission 202137) | Phyllosphere microbial communities from UC Gill Tract Community Farm, Albany, California, United States - DLSLCC.R2 | ecosystem: Host-associated > Plants > Phyllosphere > Unclassified | place... | reverse complement strand
GCTCCTAGTACGAGAGGACCGGAGTGGACGAACCTCTGGTGTACCGGTTGTCACGCCAGTGGCATTGCCGGGTAGCTAAGTTCGGAAGAGATAACCGCTGAAAGCATCTAAGCGGGAAACTTGCCTTGAGATGAGATTTCCCGGAGCCTTGAGCTCCTTGAAGGGTCGTTCGAGACCAGGACGTTGATAGGCTGGGTGTGGAAGTGCAGTAATGCATTAAGCTAACCAGTACTAATTGCCCGTACGGCTTGTCCCTATAACCTTAGCAGGTATAGTTCAATCGAGAATACAGCGCTGTTTGTTGACACAACGGTTGCTACCCAAATTACTTCCTCCAGATTCAGAGCGCGTTGCCGACCAAGGCAGCGCAGCTCGTACAAGTTATGCCTGATGACCATAGCAAGTCGGTCCCACCCCTTCCCATCCCGAACAGGACCGTGAAACGACTTTGCGCCGATGATAGTGCTGCAACCAGTGTGAAAGTAGGTTATCGTCAGGCTAGTTAATACGTAGTAAGCGAAGAAGCCCCGCCCAGTGAACTGGTCGGGGCTTTTTGCTTTTCCATCGGTGTTTTCTCCAGCGCTTATTTGCATACGGCGCCGATGAGCGGACGGCGACATGGTGGAATCGAGAACCCACCATACAAACCGACGTTGCAAACCGGGCGCACCGAACTAGAATGAAACCAGGTTCGCGTTCGGGGAACTAAGATGAACACTCCAGGTATGCATGCAGTGAAGCGTCTTGCGGCCGGTTTGCTGGTTGCCGGCAGCCTTGGCGGATGTGCCGTGTATGGGCCGCCCTATGCCGCGGCTTATGACCCCTACTATTATCCGGGCTACGCCTATCCGACCTATGTCGGTCCACCGGTTGCGCTCAACTTCGGATTTGGCTATTACGATCGCGGCTACCGCCATGGTTACTATGGCAAGCACCATGGCTACCGATCGCATGGCTGGTCCGGACACCGCGGATGGTCGCACCGGGGAGGCGGTTGGGGTCACGGCCGCGGCCGCCGCTAAGCGACCTACCTGAATGGTTGTCATAACAAAAGCCCTGGCGCCGCCATCGCGGGACCAGGGCTTTTTCTTGATACTTTGCTTGTCAGCGCTGCCGAGGTTCAGGCGCCGTGCAGGCGGCCCGCCGGGGTAGTGGCGTGCTCGAATTGCTCCCACAGGCGGTCGTGCAGCGGCAGGATGATCACATTGCAGATCGGTTCAAGCACTGCGGCAACGCCACCGATAGCCCAGGAACCGGTCGTCACATACATCACACTGAAGGCAACGCCCGCGTGCAGGAAGGTCTGGCTCAGCTTTTCGCCGACAACCGCCATGTAACGTGCCTTGTCGTCACGCGCCATGCTGCGGCGTTTCGCCCAGGCCGCTTCGTGGAAAGGGAGCAGCAGCACGTTGATGATTGGTTCCGCAATCACGGCCAGGCCGCTGAACACCGCCGAGCCGGTTACCGTGTAGGCGAGGGCATAGGCGATGTGGGTGAAGACTTGGCTGACGCGTTTGGCTGCGATGATCATGTATTGCTCCAGTTCTAAACAATCTGAAGCAAATGATAGCCATTCTCATCCGCGAGATAAAGTAAATTGATTTAAGTGGTTCGATAGTTATCGTCTATTACGGTTCGACAACGCCATGAGCCGCTCGAACAAGGGCTGGGCCGCATCCGCAATCCGGTCCAGGCTGGCCTCGCGCAGCGCGGCGGTATCGACGCGGTGTGCGCTGCGTGCCCCGGCCCAGCGCAGCAACGCCGCACCGGCCTCGGGATGGTCGAACAAGCCATGCAGGTAAGTCCCGAGGATTTGCCCATCCGCGGAGCAGGCGCCTTCCGGGCGCCCATCGATACGAAACGCCGGCCGGTCGAGCGCCTTACCCCGCGATTCGCCCATGTGGATCTCGTAACCCTCCACGCGCGCGGCGTCGGCGTCGAAGGCACACTCGCCGCTCACCCGGCATAGCCGCTTCTCGCGCGTCATCGTTGTTGCCAGGTCGAGCAGGCCGAGTCCGGGCGATGCGCCCGCGCCCCCTTCGACACCATGCGGATCGTCCACCACCTCGCCGAGCATCTGGAAGCCGCCGCACACGCCGATCAATTTGCCCCCATAGCGCAGGTGCCGGCCGATGGCCTCGGGCCAGCCCTGTTTGCGCAGCCATTCCAGGTCGCCGCGCGTGTTCTTGCTGCCTGGGAGGATGATCAGGTCCGCCCCTGGAACCGGCTCGCCGGCCCGCACGAAGCGGACATCGACGTCCGGATGCGCACGCAGCGCGTCGAAATCGGTGTGGTTGCTCATGCGCGGCAGGCTGGGCACCACCACCGTGAAGGCGCCACGCCCGGCCTGGGCCGGCTGCACCGCATCCTCGGCGTCCAGATACAGTCCGTGCAGGTAGGGCAGCACGGCCAGCACCGGCTTGCCGGTTTCGCGCTCGAGCCAGTCCAGGCCCGGCTCCAGCAGCCCGATATCGCCACGGAAGCGGTTGATCACGAATCCGATGATGCGTGCGCGTTCGCTGGCGGACAGGCAGGCCAGGGTACCGACCAGGTGCGCGAACACGCCGCCGCGGTCGATGTCCGCCACCAGGATCACCGGGCAGTCGACGGCTTCGGCAAAGCCCATGTTGGCGATGTCGCGCTCGCGCAGGTTGACCTCGGCCGGGCTACCCGCGCCTTCGACCACGATGCAGTCGTACTGCGTTCCCAGGCGTGCATGCGACTCCAGCACCGCCGCCATCGCCACCGTCTTGTAGCGGTGATAGTCGCGCGCGTTCATCTCGGCGCGCGCACGGCCGTGGATGATCACCTGGGCCCCGGTGTCGCTCGAGGGTTTCAACAGCACCGGATTCATGTCGGTGTGCGGAGCGATGCCGGCGGCGATCGCCTGCAGCGCCTGGGCGCGCCCGATCTCGCCGCCGTCCTCGGTGACCGCGCTGTTCAGCGCCATGTTTTGCGGCTTGAAAGGCGCCACGCGTACCCCATGCCGTTTCAACAAGCGGCACAGTGCCGCCACCACCGTGCTCTTGCCGGCATCCGACGTGGTTCCCTGCACCATCAGGGTCTGGAAGGGGAGGCCGCTCATCGACGATGCTTGCGCGCTTCTTCCAGCTTTTCGCACATCACGGCGGCGCCGGCGATCATGCGCGGGCCGGCGCGGTTGAGTAGATTGCCGTCCACCGTGAACAGGTTCTCGTTGCGCACCGCCGTCATGGTCGGATATTGCCGCCACAGGTTGACCCCGCCGTAGTTCTTCTCGGCGGTACCGAAAATCGCCTCCGGATTCGACTGCAGCACGCTTTCCAGCGTCACCACCGGCGCCGTCACCGGCAGCGTGTGGAAGATGTTCTCGCCGCCGCACAGGTGCAGCGCGTCGGTGATGATGTGCTTGCCGCTCAGGGTGTACAGCGGCTTGTCCCACACCTGGTAGAAGGTGCGCACCGGCGAGCGGCCGGCATAGCGCTTGCGCAGGCTGGCCAGCTGCGCGCGCAGGTCGGCCGCCACCGGCTGCGCCGCCGCCTCGGTGCCCATCAGCTGGGCCAGTCGCAGCAGGCTGGCGGGAATGCCTTCCAGGGTTTGCGGATCGCTCAGGTAGACCGGCACGCCGAGCCGGCGCACCAGTTCGATCTGGCGCTCCGAACTGCCGTGCATCCAGGCCACGATCAGGTCGGGCTTGAGCGCCATGATGCGCTCGATGTCGACTTCGCGGTTCGAGCCGATGCGCGGGATGCGCTTGGCCGCCTCCGGATAGTCGCTGTAGTCGACCGCGCCGACCACGCGCGCGCCGCCGCCGGCCGCGAACAGGAGTTCGGTCGCATGCGGCGCCATCGAGATCACGCGCAGTGCCGGTTTCGCCAGGGTGACGTCGGCGCCCGCGTCGTCCTTCACCGTCACGGCCTGCGCCCGGCCCAGCGCCAGGCCCGCAAATACCGCCAATACCGCGCCCAGCCACAGGTTCCTCCCCATGCTTGCTCTCATCCTTCGCTCCAGTTTTCCAGCGCGCGCGCCAGGCGCCGCCATTCGTCGTCAGTGGCAGGCAGGCCCAGACGAATGCCGCGCGCCGCCTGCGTGAACAGGCGGCACCAGATGCCTTGCCTGGCCAGGTGTTCGTGAAACGCTTCCGGCCGCGCGTGCGGCCACCAGTGAAACAGCGGCGTGCCGCTCGCGACGATGCCGTGCGCGCCCAGCAGCGTGCGCATGTGTTCACCCGCGAGCAGCAGGCGTGTCTGGGTCCGGTCCTGCCAGCTCCGGTCCTCGAGCGCCGCGCGCGCCACCGTCTGCGCGGGGCCGCTCACCGACCAGGGACCGAGCAGATCGGCCAGTTCCGCCAGCAGCGCCGGCTGCGCGCCGACAAAACCCAGGCGCAGGCCGGCCAGGCCGAAGAACTTGCCGACCGAGCGCAGCACGATTAGCCCCGGCTGGGCGCTGTCGGCGGCCACGCTCAGGCCCGGCGCCGTGTCGCCAAAGGCCTCGTCGACCACCAGCCAGCCGCCGCGCCGCGCCAGCCGTGCCGCCCAGTCGCGCAGCTGCGGCGCCGGGACCGTGGCGCCGGTCGGGTTGTTCGGATTGCAGACCACCAGCACCTCGCACGCGTCGACCGCCGCGTCGAGCTCCGCATAAGCCACCTGGCGCAGGCTGTGCCCGTGCCGGCCCCAGTGATGCGCATGCTCCGCATACGAAGGCGCGGCCACCACCACGCGCGAAGGCGGGCGCAAACGCGGCAGGGCCTGGATCGCGGCCTGGGTGCCGGCCACCGGCAGCAAGGCCGGGGCGCGGTACCAGGCGCACGCGGCTTCCACCAGGCCCGGATCGGGCTCGGGCAGCCGGTGCCAGGCATCGGGCGGCAGCGCCGGCACCGGATAGCCCCAGGGATTGATGCCGGTGGAGAGGTCGATCCAGTCATCGCATGCGTAGCGTTGCGCCGCCGCGCGCAGGTTGCCGCCGTGTTCAAGCATGGCTTGCCATCCACATGATCAAGGCCAGGGCGCAGGCGGCGCCCAGCCACAGCAAGGTGGTGCCCAGCACCAGGCGCCAGGCACGCAGGATGTCGACCGGCGCCGCCGCGCGGCCGAGTCCCAGCGGTGGACGCTGTTCGACCACGCCGTCGTAGCGCGCCGCGCCGCCGAGCGCGATGCCGAGCGCGCCGGCGCCGCTGGCCATCACCGGGCCGGCGTTCGGGCTGCTCCAGGCCGGCGCCTGGGCGCGCCAGCAGCGCCAGGCGCGCGCGTGGCCGCCGCGCGGCGCCAGCAGCACGTAGCTGAGCGCGGTCAGGCGCGCCGGGACAAAGTTCAATAGGTCGTCGATGCGGGCCGCGACGCGGCCGAACAGGTTGAAGCGCTCGCTGCGGTAGCCCCACATCGCGTCGAGCGTGTTCGCGAGACGGAACAGCAGCGCGCCCGGGCCGCCTGCGACCAGGAACCAGAACAGGGTGCCGAACACGGCGTCGTTGCCGTTTTCGAGCAGGGATTCGGCGCCGGCCTTGGCCAGGTCGGATGCGCTGGCCTCGCGCGTGTCGCGGCTGACGATGCGGCCGGTGAGGCGGCGCGCCGCGTCCAGGTCACCGCCACGCAGGGCGCGGAAGATCGGGATGGTGTGCTCGCGCAGGCTGCGCAGGCCGAGGGCAAAGTAGAGCAGCAGCGCATGCAGCAGCATGGCGGCCTCCTTGTTCAGCCATCCGCCCAGCCACCCGGCCAGCCAGGCCGCCGCCAGCACCGGCGGCAGCACCGCCAGCATCCAGGCCAGGGCGCCGCGCGCCAGGCGCCAGCCGCCGCGGTTGATGCGCGCCTCGAGTGCATTCGCCAGGCCTCCGAAGCCGACCAGCGGATGCCAGCGCCGCGCTTCGCCCAGCAGCAGGTCGAGCGCCACGCCGGCCACCAGCAGCAGCGCCAGCTGGGCCGGCGGCAGGCCGCTCAGCATGGCGCGCCTTTCAGCACCAGCGGCAGGCCGGCGGCCACCAGGATCACGCGGCCGGCGCGCGCCGCCACGTCCTGGTTCAGGCGGCCGGCCTCGTCGGCGAAGCGGCGCGACAGGGCGCCCAGCGGTACGATGCCCATGCCGACTTCGTTCGAGACCAGTACCAGTTCGCCCGGCAGGCCGGCGTCGAGCAGCGCCAGCAGGGCGGCGCGCTCCTGCTCGAAGCGCGCCGGCAGCAGCAGTTCGCCCGCTTCCGGTAAGGGCGCATCCCCGCACAACTCTCCGCACAGCATCAGGTTGGTCAGCCACAGGGTCAGGCAATCGACCAGCAGCAGGCGCCCGGCCGTGCATTCGCGGCGCAGCAACGCCGCCAGGGCCAGCGGTTCTTCCAGCGTGATCCAGTGGGCCGGGCGGCGCGCGCGGTGGTGGGCGATGCGTGCGCCCATTTCGCCGTCGCCGGCGTGGGCGGTGGCCAGGTAGACGACCTCCTTGCCGGATTCTCGCGCCAGGCGCTCGGCCAGGGCGCTCTTGCCGGAGCGGGCGCCGCCCAGGATCAGCGTCGCGCTCATGGGGCCATCCGCGTGAACAGGCTGGCCACCGCCTGCGGGTTGGAGGCGAAGTAGCCGTGGAAGTAGGACGCCGTCAGCGAGCCGACCCGGTACACGGCTTCACCCTGGGCGCCGGAGGTACTGCGCACCGTATGGCACAGCGGCGCGACCGGCGTCTCCAGGCGCGAATAGTGGAAGGTGTGGCCGCGCAGCGTGCCGTCCGGCGTATCCAGGGCCTGGCCGCCGAGGCCGGCCAGGCGCGCCTGCATCGTCACCGCACCCGGCAGCAAACCGGCCATGGGCCAGCATCGTCCATCCGGATCGGTGAGCTCGTCGGCAAGCGCCATCATGCCGCCGCATTCGGCCAGGATCGGCAGGCCGGCCGCGTGCGCCGCCTGGATCGAGGCGCGCCAGCGTCCGGCCTGCGCCAGCGCTGCGCCATGCAGTTCCGGATAGCCGCCGGGCAGGTAGACGGCATCGGCGTCCTGCGGCAGCGCGTCGTCGGCCAGCGGCGAGAAGTAGACCAGCCGCGCGCCGAGGCTGCGCAGGGTATCGAGATTGGCCGGATACAGGAAGGCAAAGGCGGCGTCGCGCGCGATGGCGATCGTCTTGCCGGCCAGTGCCGGTGCGATCGGCGGGGCTTCCTGCGCATCGGGCGCGATACGAGGCAGCGTTTCCCACGCCGCCTCGTCCAGCTCCAGCGCATCGGCCAGCGCATCGAGGTAGGCGTCGATCTGCGGCTGCTCGCCCGGCAGCACCAGGCCGAGGTGGCGTTCCGGCAGGCTGCTGGCCTGGCGCTGCAGGGAGGCGAGCAGGGGAATTTCGCGCAGCGAGCCAGCCACCATCTGCGCATGACCGGGGCTGGCGACCCGGTTGGCGATCACGCCGGCCATGTGCACCGGACCATAGTCGCGCAGGCCGCGCGCCACCGCCCCGGCGGTCTGCGCCATGGCCGATGCGTCGATCACGGCCAGCACCGGGATGCCGAATTCGTTGGCCAGGTCGGCGGCCGAGGGCGTGCCGTCGTACAGGCCCATCACGCCCTCGACCAGCACCGCGTCGGCCTCGCGCGTCGCTTGCGCCAGGCGGCGCCGGCATTCGTCGCGGCCGACCATCCACAAATCGAGCGTGTGGACCGGGGCGCCGCAGGCGCGTTCCAGCAGCATCGGGTCGATGAAGTCGGGGCCGCACTTGAAGACGCGCACGCGCTGGCCGCGCCGAACCAGGCTGCGCGCCAGCGCCGCGGTCACCGTGGTCTTGCCCTGGCCCGAGGAGACGGCGGCCACCAGCACCATGCGCGCACCGGCTTGCGGGGGCATCACCATTCGGTCCCCGCTTGCGCGGCGATGCCGGCGGCAAAGGCGTGCTTGACCACGTTCATCTCGGTGACGGTGTCGGCGACCGCGACCAGTTCCGGCGGCGCACCGCGTCCGGTGATGACCACGTGCTGCATGGGCGGGCGGTCGAGCAGGTCGTCGATCACCGTGTGCACGTCGAGGTAGCGGTACTTGAGGGCGATGTTCAGTTCGTCCAGCACCACCATGCCGATCGCCGGGTCGCGCAGGAAGCGCCTGGCCTGGGCCCAGGCCTCGGCCGCCTTTTCCATGTCGCGCTCGCGGTTCTGGGTTTCCCAGGTATAGCCTTCGCCCATCGCATGGAAGCCCACCTCGTCGGGGAAGCGGCGCAGGAACATCTCTTCGCCGGTGGCCATCGCGCCCTTGATGAACTGGACCACGCCCACGCGCATGCCGTGGCCGAGCGCGCGCGCCGCCATGCCGAAGGCGCTCGAGCTCTTGCCCTTGCCGTTGCCGGTGTTGACGATGATGATGCCGACCTGTTTGTCGGCCGCCTGGATGCGCGCGTCGATGACGGCCTTCTTGCGCTCCATGCGCACGCGGTGGCGTTCGTTGAGCGCGGCCGTCTGTTCGGGTGTCATGTCGATCATGGAAGCTCCGGAGGTGGTTGCGCTTCAGTGGCGGCGCAGGCGGTGCAGTTGGTAGAGAAAGATCGGGGCGCCGATGATGGCGGTGACGGCGCCGACCGGCAGCTGCTGGGGCGCGACGACGGTCCGCGCCAGCGTGTCGCACAGCACCAGGAAGCTGCCGCCGGCCAGCACCGAGGCCGGAATCAGCACGCGGTGATCGGGGCCGAAGGCAAAGCGGCAGGCATGCGGCACGATCAGGCCGACGAAGCCGATCGAGCCGGCGCTGGTGACGGCGCTGGCGGTCACGATGCCCGACACCAGGAACAGGCCGCGGCGCAGGCTGCCGACGCGCACGCCCAACGTGACCGCCGCTTCCGCATGCAGGGCCAGCACGTTCATGCCGCGCGCGTTGCGCAGCGCGTAGAGCAGGGCCGCGCCCAGCACCAGCCAGGGCAGCAGGCGCACCGGCGCGCCGGCGACGTCGCCGATCATCCAGAACACCATGGTGCGCAGCCGGCCCTCCGGCGCGATCGACAGCATCAGGGTGATCAATGCCACGCATAGCGAGGAGATCACCACGCCGGTCAGCAGCAGGGTGGAGGTGCCGCCGCCGCCGGCCCCGCCGCGCAGGTCCTGGCGCGCCAGCGCATACAGCAGCAGCGACACCACGATGGCGCCGCCGACGGCCGCCAGTTCGACCGTGGCCATGGCCGCCATCAGCATCAGCGCGGCCAGTGCGCCGACCGAGGCGCCGGCCGAGATGCCGAGGATGTAGGGATCGGCCAGGGGATTGCGCAGCAGCGCCTGCATCAGCACGCCCGCCAGGGCCAGGGCGGCGCCGGTGGCAAAGGCCACCGTGGCGCGGCCGGCGCGCAGTTCCAGCAGCGAGGCCGCCAGGGTGTGCGGGCGGCCTTCATACAACTCGCGCAGCGCCGCCGGCACCTCGCCCAAGCTCACCTCGATCGAGCCGGTCATGCCCGCATACAGCATGCAGGCGAGCGCCACCAGCAGCATCGCCGCCGTGACCAGCAAGGCGCGCTGGCGCAGCGGCTGCAGCGAGAGAGGCGGGGGCAGGCGGCTCATGGCGGGGCCGGATCAGCGGATGCCGTAACGCAGGCCGGCGAACCAGCTGCGTCCCCCGGTGTTGTAGTTGCGGGCCAGCTCGTAATGCTTGTCCAGGCTGTTGTTCACCCTGGCCAGCAGCGAGAAGTCGTCGTTGATGCGCCAGCTCGCGTACAAATTCAGGAGGCCATAGCCGCTCAGGCGGCGCAGGTTGGCGGCATCGTCGAAGCGCGCGCCCGAGAGCACCCATTCGGCGCCGGACTTCAGTTGGCCGCTACCGTATTCGGCGTTGAAGCTGGCATGTTTCGCCGCACGGCGCGCCAGGCGCTTGCCGCTGCCCTTGTCCTGCGGGTCCTGCCAGTCGGCGCTGCCGCGCAGGCGCAGGGCGCCGATGCGGGTGCTGCCGGCCAGCGTCAGGCCTTTGAGCGTGGCCGAGGCCACGTTGTAGGCGCAGCTGCCGCTGCGGCCATCGCGCTTGTCCGGACAGGGCGTGGCCGAGACGATCATGTCGCTCAGGCGGTTGCGGTAGACGGTGGCGTCGAGCTGCACGGCGCGGCTGTCGTAGCGCAGGCCGAGTTCGGCGTTGCGGCCGCGCTCGGGCTGGTTGGTCTCGACGCCATAGCCCGGGTAATACAGCTCGTTGAAGGTGGGGGCGCGGAAGCTCGACCCGACGCTGGCGGTGGCGCGCAGGCCGCCGCCGAAGTGGTAGCCGTAGCCGGCGGCACCGGTGCTCTTGTTGCCGTATTCCGAACGGTCCTGGCGCGCGCTGAGGTCGACCAGGTGCGGGCCGCGGCGCAGCGCGTACGCGGCGGCATACGAATTGGTGATGCGCTCGCGTTCGAGGGCGCGGGTGGTGCTGGATGCGACTTCTTCCTTGCGGTGGGCATAGAGCAGTTGCAGCATGTCGGTACCGAGCGTGATCGTGTTCTGCCAGGTGACTTCGTCCTGGCGGGTGTCGATCTGGCTGGCGCCGCTTGCCGCCGCGCTGGTGAAGCTGCCGAGGCGATCCTCGCTGCGCGCCAGCTGCAGCGTGCTGCGCCAGTTCGGCGCGAACTGGTTGCGCATGAAGAGCGAGGCGGTGTCCAGGTCCTGGCGGTTGTGGGTGTCGAAGCTGGCGGCGCCGCTGTCGTACTGGGCGCGCAGGCGGCTGTGCAGGAACTGGGCGCCTGCCTCATGACCCGGCGCGATGTCCACGGCCACGCGGCCGTGGATGCCGGTGCGGCGGTAGCCGTCGTCGTCCGGGTTGTAGCCGGAGGCGCCCGGCCTGGTGGCCGAGAAGCCGTCGGACTCGTCATGGCCGGCGCCGAAGGCATAGCGCACCGCATGCTTGCCGCCGCTGGCGCCGGCGATGCGGGCGCTGGCCTGGCGCGTGGCATCGCTGCCCGCGCCGATCGAGGCGCTGGCGTGCAGGCCTGCTTCGCCCTTGCGCGTGAAGATCTGGATCACGCCGCCGATGGCGTCGGCGCCGTACAGGGTGCTCAGCGGGCCATGGACGACTTCGATGCGCTCGATCGCCTCGAGCGGAATGGCGTTCCAGCTGGCGACGCCGCTGGTGGACGAGCCGATGCGCACGCCGTCCAGCAGCACCACGACCTGGTTGGCGTTCGCGCCGCGCAGGTAGACGCTGGTGCTGGCGCCGGCGCTGCCGTTGCGCGTGATCTCGATGCCGGGCTGGCGCTGCAGCACGTCGGCCACCGAGCCGGCGCCCGAGCGCGCGATCTCGTCGGCCTGGATGACGGTGGTCTGGGCGATGACGTCGGCGGCGCGCTGCGGCGTGCGCGCGGCGGTGACGACGACGGTATCGATGGGCGTGTCGATGGACACAGCGTCGGCCTGCGCGAAAGGCGCGGCCATGGCGAGGGCGAGCGACGATGCGGCCGCTTGCGGTGAAACGTGAAAGATCATAGAAGCCTGGTCGGACAACCGGCCCACGTCCCCGTAGGCTGGATTGAACAGAAGCGCACTGTTGCAGCACGCTTCCACCTTTTGGCCGGTCTCCGGGCTGGCAGGTGGAGCCGTCCGGCCTTCCCATGCGAATGCACAGTGGCCTGGGGGACGGTTTGCCGCGTGAACGCGGCACCTGCTTACCGTTGCGGGGGCAGCACACGTTGGCCTGATGGGGCTTCGTGTTTCCCGTTTAACTACGCCTGTGAATACGGGCGCGAGCACCAAAACGGGGTCATTATACGGCGATGTCAGTCGCCCAGCGCAAGGATTTCGCCGTAGGCGATGCGGTGCGGCGTGCGTGCCGCCTCGAGTGCGGCGGCTTCCAGGGGCAGGCCGGTATCGAGTGCGCGCAGCAGGCGGATGGTGCCGGCGTGGCAGATGACCAGGGCCCGGTCGTGGCCTGCGCTGTACAAGTCGTCGCGGAAGGCGGCCACGCGGCGCGCGACGTCGAGCACGGATTCGCCGCCGCCGGGACGGTAGTGCAGCAGGTCGGCAGCCCATGCGTCAACTTCCGCGCGCGCGATATCGTCCCAGCTGCGCAGTTCCCAGGCGCCGAAGTCCATTTCGGCCAGGCGCGGATCGACCTGCAGTCGTGGCGGGTCGAGGGCGCGGGCCAGGCTGGCGCAGCGTGTCAATGGGCTGGTCCAGGTCGGCCAGCCGGCCGGCAGCGTGGCCACGACACGCTGGACCTCCTCGCTGGTCGTCGCGATGTCGCTGCGGCCGTAGCACAGGCCGGGATGGATGTCGGGACGCGGATGGCGTACCAGCAGCAGGCGCATGCTCAGGCGATCGCCGCGTGGCCGAGGCTGGCCACGATCACGAGGTAGATTGCCACCTCCGCCAGCTGCTGCACGGCGCCCAGACAGTCGCCGGTGTATCCCTGCAAGCGCGCCTGGAATTTGCGGGCGAGCCAGAACGTGGCCAGTGCCGCCGCCGCCACGCAGGCGGCGAGCAACGTCGGCGCGAGCAGGCCGACCGCCAGCAGCACGGCGCCCGGCAGCAGCGCGGTGCAGGCGGCAATCGCAAATTCCGAATCGTGCATCTGCTGGGCCAGCGGCTTGGACTTGCCCTGGTCGCGCGCATAGTCCATGCGCCAGATCAGGCTGGCCGCGGCCAGGCGCGACAGCGGATGCGCCAGGAAGAGGGCGGCGATGGCGCTGGGTGGCGGCAGCATCGCCAGCGCCGTGCACTTCACCCCCAGCATGCAGACGATGCCGATGGCGCCGTAGGCGCCCACGCGCGAATCTTTCATGATCTCGAGCACGCGCTCGCGCGTCATGCCGCCGCCCAGGCCATCGCAGGTGTCGGCGAAGCCGTCTTCATGGAAGGCGCCGGTCACGTAGATCGATGCCGCGGTGGACAGCACGGCCGCCAGCGGCGCCGGCAGCAGCAGCGCGGCCAGTGCGTACACGCCCGCCGCCACCGCCGCCACCACGCAGCCGACCAGCGGAAAGTAGCGCGACGCGTGCTGCAGCCACTCCGGCTGGAAGCCGACCCAGCGTGGGATCGGCAGGCGCGTGAAGAACTGCAGCGCGATGAAGAACAGGCGCAGCTGCTGCATTTATTCGGACCGCGTGCTGACCTGGGCCGAGGAGAAGGTCGCCATCTCCGCCAGGAAGTTCACTGCCGCGTGCAGCAGGGGCAGGGCCAGCGCGCTGCCGGTGCCTTCACCCAGGCGCAGGTCGAGCTGCAGCAGCGGCTGCGCTTTCAAGTGGGCGAGCATCTGGCGGTGGCCTTGTTCGTTCGAGCAGTGCGCGAAGACGCAGTAGTCGAGGATGGCAGGCTGCAGGCGGGCTGCCACCAGCAGCGCACTGGTGACGATGAAGCCGTCGATCAGCAGCACCTTGCGCAGCGCGGCCGCCTGCAGCATGGCGCCGGCCATCATGGCGATCTCGAAGCCGCCGAAGGTGGCCAGCACGGCGAGCGGGTCGTCGACGCCGGCGTGTTTTCGTACGGCCGCTTCGAGTACGGCCTGCTTGTGGCGCACACCGTCGGGTGTGAGGCCGGTGCCGGCGCCGACGCAGTCCGCGACCGGGATGCCGGCCAGCTTGTGCATGAGGGCTGCCGCGGCGGTGGTGTTCCCGATGCCCATTTCGCCGAAGCCGACCACGTTGCCCGGCAGGGCGCGTGCCAGCTCCATGCCGTGTTCGAGGGCGCGTGTGCATTCCTCCGGCGTCATCGCCGCCTCCTGGGCGAAGTTGCGGGTACCCGGGCCGACCTTGCGATCGACGAGACCGGTGCGTTCGCCGAAGTCGTGATTGACGCCGGAGTCGACGACCTGGATGGCGCAGCCGTTCTGGCGGGCGAAGACGTTGATGGCTGCCCCGCCGGCCAGGAAGTTCTCGACCATTTGCCAGGTGACTTCCTGTGGATAGGCGGACACGCCTTCCGCGACGATGCCGTGGTCGCCGGCGAATACCAAAATGGAAGGGGACGCGATGGATGGCGTCGCGGTGTCCTGGATCAGGCCGAGCTGCCGGGCCAGCGCTTCCAGGCGGCCCAGGCTGCCGAGCGGCTTGGTCTTGTTGTCGATTGCAGCGAAGAGGGCTGCGGCAAGTTCGGTGTGTTGGAGAGGAGCCAGTTCTGGAATGCGCATCGCTGTTTTTATGGATGAGTGGAGGCGGCGGCAACGATAGCACACGCGAAGACCCTTGCAACTCTTCAGTGGCTTTGTTATAGTTCGGTCCCTCGCGAAAACGACAACGAAATCAAGTAGTTGAAGGCTCCGTGAGAAGCCGCGGAAGACGCGGCGCGGTAAAAAAGAAGTTGACGACGCAAACGAAACACTGCATAATCTCGCTTCTCTGCTGCTGACAAACAAAACGATTTGTCGAAGCGCAGCAAGCAACACCGAATAAGTTCTTTAACAATTAACAGTCGATAAGTGTGGGCGTTTGATGAAGGTGCCGCTGACTTCGGTCAGTGATTACTTAAATTATCAAATGTTCGCACAAAAGAAATACGTTATCTCAG
>Ga0308166_1003119_pt1 | contig 14371 bp, 9 predicted proteins | sample PhyCR2_2_FD_202137 | JGI IMG/M metagenome (GOLD analysis project Ga0308166, IMG submission 202137) | Phyllosphere microbial communities from UC Gill Tract Community Farm, Albany, California, United States - DLSLCC.R2 | ecosystem: Host-associated > Plants > Phyllosphere > Unclassified | place... | reverse complement strand
GCTGGGGAGGGTGCCGAAGGGGGCTTGCTGGATGGGGGCGTGCACGGCGATCGGATCCTGTGGTGGCGATGGACCGATCCTAGCATGGAGGGGCGCGGGGATTGCGCAGGTTTGCCGGATGGAAAAAGGGCCTGCGTCATGCAGGCCCTTGCTCATCGCTCAGGGATCAGAACTCTTCCCAGTCGCCCTCGGCAGTGGCCTTGGCGGCCTGCTTGGCCGAGGTCTTGCGCGTTGCGGGCGCTGGACGCGCGGCGGGCTTGGCCAGGGCCGGGCGTGCCGGCGCTGCATTGACCGCCGGCTGCGCGATCGGCCGCACCGTCGCCTGCACCGGCGCCAGCGCGGCGGCATCGATCCGGAACACGCTCACCGCCTCGGCCAGCTTGGCGGTCTGCTCCTGCATCGAAGCCGAAGCGGCGGCGGCCTGCTCGACCAGCGCCGCGTTCTGCTGGGTCACCTGGTCCATCTGGGCCACGGCTTCGTTGATCTGCTCGATGCCGGCGGTCTGCTCGCTGCTGGCGGCGGTGATTTCGCTCATGATGTCGGTCACGCGGCGCACGCTGTCGACGATCTCGCTCATGGTGGCGCCGGCTTCGTTGACCAGCTTGCTGCCGGTCGCGACGGCCTCGGTCGAATCGCCGATCAGGCCCTTGATCTCCTTGGCGGCGGCGGCCGAGCGCTGGGCCAGGTTGCGCACCTCGGTGGCGACCACCGCGAAGCCCCTGCCCTGCTCGCCGGCGCGCGCCGCTTCCACGGCGGCGTTCAGCGCCAGGATGTTGGTCTGGAAGGCGATGCCGTCGATGACGCCGATGATGTCGGCGATCTTGCCGGCCGAGCTGTTGATGCGTTCCATGGTGCCGACCACGTCGCCGATCACCTGGCCGCCGCGCTCGGCCACGCTCGATGCCGCCTCGGCCAGGGTGTTCGCCTGGCGCGCGTTGTCGGCGTTCTGCTTGACGGTCGAGGTCAGTTCTTCCATCGACGACGCCGTCTCTTCCAGCGAGGACGCCTGCTGCTCGGTGCGGCTCGACAGGTCCAGGCTGCCCGCCGCCACTTCGGCGGAGGCGGTGCCGATGGTATCGGTGCTGGTACGCACCGTGCTCACCGTGCGCACCAGGTTTTCGTTCATGGTCTTCAGCGCCTGCAGCAGCATGCCGGTTTCGTCGCGCGAGGTGACCTCGATGCGGCTGGTCAGGTCGCCCGCGGCCACCGTGTTCGCCACGTCCAGCGCGCGCGCCAGCGGCCGGGTGATCGAGCGCGTGTTCCACCAGGCGATCAGGGCGGCCAGGCCGATCGATACCAGGGCCAGCGCGATCATCAGCGCGCGGGTCGAGGCTTCGGTGGCGCGCGCCTCGTTCGAGCGCTGGGTGGCCAGGCCCTGCTGCAGCGCCAGCTGTTCGTTGACGGCGCCTTTCAACTGACCCAGCGTCGGGCGCAGCACCTCCTTCAGGAAGGCGCGCGCGCCGGCCTCGTCGCCGGCCACGATGCGCTTGATCAGCTCTTCCTGGCCCTGCACATACTTCTCGCTGGCGGCCAGCATGCGCTCGAGCACCGCTACCGTTTCGGGCCGGTTCAGGCTCTTGCGCAGCAGGTCCAGTTTTTCCTGGCTGGCCTTGCGCGAGGAGGCGATTTCGTCGAGCTGTTTCTGGCGGTCGGCCGGATCGTCGTCCAGCATCATGTTGCGCAGGGCGACGGCGATGTCGTTGATCTCCGCCAGCACGGCATTGGTGGCGTTGGTATTCGGGATGCTGCGCTCGGCCAGTTCGGCCGTGCCGGCGCTCACGCGCGACACCATGGTGATGCTGAAGGTCTGGCTACCCAGCAGCAGGACGCCAACGGTGCCGAAGCCGATGGCCAGGCGCTTTGCGATATTCAGGTTCGAGAGGTTCATGGAAAGTCAGGATTCAGGGTTGCGTCAGGCCGCGTCGGCCATCGTGGTTACCAGGCCCATGTCGGGCGAGGCCATCAGGCGCTCGATATCGAGCAGGATCAGCATGCGTTCGCCCACCGTGCCCAGGCCCAGCAGGTGGTCGGCATCGATGCCGCCGCCGATCGCGGGGGCCGGGCGCACCTGGTCGGGCGCCAGCGTGACCACGTCGGACACGCTGTCGACCACCATGCCGATCACCTGGCGGCCGATGTTCAGGATGATGACGACGGTGAAGCTGTCGTACTCGGCCCGGCCGAGCGCGAACTTGATGCGCATGTCGACGATCGGCACGATCTGGCCGCGCAGGTTGATCACTCCCTTCAGGAAGGCAGGCGCATTCGCGATGCGCGTCACGGCCTCGTAGCCGCGGATCTCCTGCACCTTCAGGATACTGATGCCGTACTCTTCCTTGCCGAGGCGGAAAGACAGCACTTCCAGTTCGTTGTTATGACTTGCTTCGCTCACGTTCGCTCCAGTATTCATCATCAAGCACTGCAATGGCGCAAATTGCCGCACGGAAAATAGATTACGTCCTGTTTGAAAGAAACTCGATGGAGAACTGCTAAGTCGGTGAAAAAAAGTGCGATATCGGCCGTGTTATCGCGTAAACACGACACACCGGGCCGTTCCTATTGCAGGCGCGGCAAGATTGTGAACTTTCGGGAGGCAGCCGGCCTCCGGAACGGCCGGGGCGATCTGCTACAGTAGTGGCGACAATATGCCAACATGATGTCCGGCCACGCCGGATGCCGACCAGGACCCCATGCCCGCAGCCCCTCATCCGCCCGACGAAGCCGAACGCCTGACACTGCTGGAATCGCTCCGCCTTCTGGACACCGAGGCCGAGGAAGTGTTCGACCGCATCACGCGACTGGTGGCGCGCCTGCTGAAGGTGCCCACCGCCGTGTTCTCGCTGGTCGACGCCGACCGCCAGTGGCACAAGTCGCGCGTCGGCATCGACCGGACCGAATTGCCGCGCGAGCAGGCGTTCTGTGCCTACGCCATCCTGCAGGACCAGCCGCTGGTGGTGGGCGACGCCGCCAGCGACGAACGCTTCGCCGACAATCCGCTGGTCACCGGCGAGCCGCACATCCGTTTCTATGCCGGCGTGCCGATCCGCTCCAGCGGCGGCCTGCCGATCGGCACCCTGTGCGTGATCGACGACCGCGCGCGCGTGCTCACCGCCGACGAGATGTGCATCATGATCGACCTGGCCGACATCGTGCAGAAGGAAGTCCAGTACCGCGAACGCCTGGCCGTGGCCGGACGCCACCTGGAGCATTCGGAAGCGGTGCTCGACGCCAGCGAGGCGCGCTTTCGCACCATCTTCGAGCTGGCCAGCATCGGCATCGCCCTGCTCTCGCCGCAGGGCGGCTGGCTGAGCGTGAACCGGGCCCTGTGCGGCATCGTCGGCTACACGCAGGAAGAGCTGATGCGCAAGACCTTCCAGGACATCACCCACCCGGACGACCTGGAACTCGACCTGCACCAGCTGGAACAGCTGCGCACCGGCGCCATCGCCCAGTACCAGATCGAGAAGCGCTACATCCGCAAGGACGGCGCCACGGTCTGGGTCAACCTGAACGTCAGCCCCAAGCGCAATCCGGGCGGCGGGATCGAATACGTGATCGCGGTGGCCAAGGACATCCAGGCCCAGAAGCAAGCGCAGGCCGCGCTCGAGACCCTGCATGCCGACCTGGAACAGCGGGTGGCGGCGCGCACCGCCGAGCTGCGCGAGCGCGAGGCCGAGCTGCGCAGCGTGATCGAGAACGCCAACGATGCCTACATCGGGCTGGACGAAAAAGGCGAGGTCACGGTGTGGAACCGCGCGGCCGAAGAGACCTTCGGCCATGGTGCGCTGGAAGCGATCGGGCGCCCGCTGGAAAGCCTGATCATTCCGCCGGAACTGGTGCACGCGCATCGCGGCGGAATGCTGCGCTACCTGGCCAGCGGCAGCGCGACGGTGCTGGGCAAGCGCCTGGAGCTGCCGGCCGTGCGCAAGGACGGCACGCGGCTGACGGTCGAGGTGCGCATCAACGAACTCGACGTGCGCGGGCGGAAGATGTTCAGCGCTTTTCTGCACGACATCTCGGAGCGCAAGCAGGCCGAAGCCCGGCGCGAATACGAATCGCGCCACGATGCCCTGACCGGCCTGCTGAACCGGCGCGCCCTGATGGAAACCCTGCCGGTCGCGCAAGCGCGCGCGCAGCGCGGCGGCCAGACCCTGGGCCTGCTGTTCATCGACCTGGACGGCTTCAAGGCGGTCAACGACACCTACGGCCACGAAGCCGGCGACCGGCTGCTGGGCGAGATCGCCACCCGCCTGCGCGGCGAGGTGCGCAAGACCGACAGCGTGTACCGCCTGGCCGGCGACGAATTCACCGTGCTGCTGGAGGGCCTGTGCGACGCCCGCAGCGCGCACGTGGCGGCGGCCAAGCTCATCGAGGCCGTCAGCCGGCCGGTGGACGTCGAGGGCGGCCTGGCCCGGGTCGGCGCCAGCATCGGCCTGGCCCTGTTCGCCGCGGACGGCGACGCCAGCCCGGAACAGCTGATCCGGGAAGCCGACGAGCACATGTACCAGGCCAAGCGCGCCGGCAAGGGCCGCATCTGCCCGCCGGCGCCGTGAGGCTTATCGCTTGACGTTCAGCGCCTGACGTTCAACGCTTGACGCTGCCGAACGGATCGCCCTTCTTCCAGGTCGGCATGCCCGGCGCGTTCGCCACCGCATAGCCCAGGTTGAGGGTGAACTGGGCCTGCTGCAGCATGCCCGACAGATCCCACTCCGGACGGTACTCGTCGCTCACCTGGTGGTAATCCTTCTTGAAGCCGACCATCGTCGCACTGGCATGCGCCTGGTCGTGCTCGAAAGTGAAGTGGCCGTCGCCCGAGAACACCGCCGAGCCGACGTTAAAGGCCGGCACGCCCGCCTTGGCGAAGTTGAAGTGGTCGGCGCGGAAGTAGGCGCCCGACATGTCCGGAATCGTCGGCGCCAGGCTCAAGCCCATCTTCTTCGCCACCGCGGCGGCCGTGTCGTACAGGCTGCTGCGCTCGGCGCCGGGCACGCCGATGTCGCGCGTGCGTCCGACGAAGTTCAGGCTGTCGAGATTCAGGTCGGCCGCGGTCTTCGCCAGCGGCACGACCGGGTTGGCCACGTAGGCGGCGCTGCCCAGCAGGCCCTGTTCCTCGGCCGCCGGCCACAGGAAGACCTGGGTGCGGCGCGCCGGCTTGCGCACGGCCTCGGCCGCCATCGCCAGCAGCGCGGCGGTGCCGGTGGCATTGTCGATGGCGCCGTTGAACACGTGGTCGCCTTCGCTGCCCAGCTTCTCGTCGATGCCGAAGTGGTCCCAGTGGGCCGAATACACCACCGCCTGGTCTTTCAATTTTGGATCGGTGCCCGGCACCACGCCGACCACGTTGAACTGCTCGACCTGGCGCACGGCCGACTTCATCTGCACGCTGACCTTGGTCTTGAGGTCGACCGGCTTGAAGTCGCGCCGCTCGGCCTGGGCGCGCAGGGTATCGAGGTCGAAGCCGGCGGCGGCGAACAGCCCGCGCGCGGTGTCTTCCTGCAACCAGCCTTCGACCGGGTTGCCCGGGCTGGCCAGGCGGAAGCGCTCGTGCGAGAAGCTGTTGGCCGGCACGCTCCAGGCGTAGGACGCCGACGGCGTGGTGTGGATCAGCAGCGCGCCGGCCGCGCCGCGCCTTACCGCTTCCTCGAACTTGTACAGCCAGCGGCCGTACCAGGTGTAGGCCTTGCCGGCGAAGCGGTTCGGTTCGTCAAGCGTGGGTTGCGGGTCGTTGACCATCATGACCAGGATCTTGCCCTTGACGTCCTGGCCCTTGTAATCGTCCCATTGTTCTTCCGGCGCCGAGACGCCGTAGCCGACGAAGACCAGCGGCGCATCGAAGGCCAGGTCCGCCTTGCCGCTGGCGGTGCCGAACACGATTTCCTGGCCCGGCTTGGGCGCGATGCGCTTGCCGCCGGCCTCGAACGCCACCTCGCCCGACACCAGGCGCGTGCCCACGATCGGCACCGGCTGGCGGTAGCCTCCGCCCGGCATCGGCTGCAGGCCGATCGCCGCCGCCTGGGTTTCCAGGTAGCGCACCGCCAGGTCGCCGCCGCGCTGGCCGGTGCCGCGCCCTTCGAGCAAATCGTCGGCCAGGAAGGACAGGTGGGCGCGCAGGGCCGGCTCTTTCAGCAGTGGGGCTTCCTGGGCAAACGCGGGACAGGACAGGATGAGGGCGGCGCAGGCCGTCAATACGGGAGTGCGAAGACGCATCGTGGGACTTCCATGGGTGACGAGAATCGCAACATGGTACCGCAGGTGCACGCAGGGTGGGTTCCCGAACCCACCACCTCGCGGGCCCACCATCGCCGCCATCAACCCGGCCGCTTGTACACCCTCACCCAATCCACCAGCATCCGCTGCGGCAGCACCGTGGTCTCGTCCGGATACCCGGGCCAGTAGCCGCCCACCGCCAGGTTCAGGATCACGTAGAACGGATGCTCGAACACCCACTCCCCTTTTACCTTGTCGGGCGTGGCGGTGTGGTACAGGATGCCGTCGCGGTACCAGCGGATGCGCTTCGGCTCCCACTCCACCGCGTACACGTGGAAGTCGTCGGCATACGCGCCGGCGTCGAGCTTGCTTGGCGCGCCGAAACCATGCTCGCCCGAGTAGCCCGGCCCGTGGATGGTGCCGTGCACCAGGTTCGGCTCCTTGCCGATGTTTTCCATGATGTCGATCTCGCCGCAGCGCGGCCAGCCGACGGTCTTGATGTCCGCGCCCAGCATCCAGAAGGCCGGCCAGATACCCTGCCCGCGCGGTATCCTGATGCGCGCCTCGTAGCGCCCGTAGGTGCGCTCCTGCAGGCCGGCGGTCTTGATGCGCGCCGAGGTGAATTCCTTGCCGCCGTACGCTTCGCGGCGCGCTTCCAGCACCAGCATGCCGTCCGTCACGCGCAGGTTCTCGGGCCGCTCGGTATAGAACTGCTTTTCGTTGTTGCCGTTGTCCTGGCCGCCCGGCTCGGGCACCCACTTGGCGCGGTCCAGCGCGTTGCCGTCGAATTCGTCGTGCCAGTCCAGCGCCCAGCCGGATGGCACCGGGATCGACGGCGCCTGTGCGCGCACCGTGCCGCTGCCGAGTAGCAATGCCGCCAGCGCCGCCGAGGCCAGCGCCATCCACCGTTTCTCCATCCGTCCACCCCTTGCTTGGAAACGTTACCAGAACCCTGCGGCGAATGTAACACCCGGCCGTTTCAAGTGTCAACGAGCGCCCGGCTGTTGCGTGCGATACGCAAACCCTTGTCCCGAAGAATATTCCGTTGACAATTTTTTTTCCTAAGCCTAATATTCACTCAGAACATATGGAAACGTTTCCACAGTTTCCAAAGAAAAGCGCCGCGACTGAGGACGGCGTACAAAAGATTGACGAAGCGCCGCTGCTCCGGTTCAGGGATGCAGTCGGCCTTTCGTGTTGGGCAGCACGGCAGCAAACACAAAGCGGCAGGTCGGTCGGCCGGGTGCGGAGACCCGGTCAGGTGTGGCTGACAATCAAATCTATAAGAAAAGAGGAGAACACATGCATTACCCTTTGGCAAAGCAGAAACTCATCAGCCTGGCCGTCGCCGCTGCCTGCGGCGCCTTCCTGGCGCCGGCATACGCGCAGGAAGCCGGCCAGCCCACCACCGGTAAGGCCACCAGTAACGCGGCCGGCGCCAGCACGGGCGCCACCGCCGACCAGGCCAGCGACAGCGGCGCAAACACGGGAGCAACCACCGACCAGGCCAGCGGCGCCAGCCCGAATTCGGCGGTCGTCACCGACACCACGGCCGCGCCGCAGGTGGTGCTGGTCAAGGGCCTGCGCCAGAGCATGGCCTCGTCGCTGAACATGAAGCGCAACGCCACCGGCATCGTCGACGGCATCGTCGCCGAGGACATCGGCAAGTTCCCCGACACCAACCTGGCCGAGTCGCTGCAGCGCATCAGCGGCGTCTCGATCGACCGCGAAATCGGCGAAGGCTCGAAGGTCACCGTGCGCGGCGTCGGTCCCGACTTCAACCTGGTGCTGCTCAACGGCCGCCAGATGCCGACCTCGAACCTGGGCGACCGCAACGGCCGCGCCTACGACTTCGCCAACATCGCCTCGGAAGCCATCTCGCAGATCCAGGTGTACAAGACGGCGCGCGCCGACTCCCCGACCGGCGGCATCGGCGCCACCCTGAACGTGATGACGGCGCGCCCGCTCGAACGCAACGGCAAACAGGCCAGCATCGGCATCAAGGGCGTGCACGACACCTCGGCCGGCGAACTGCCGGGCGACGTCAAGCGCGGCAACGACAAGGTGACCCCGGAAATCTCCGGCATCTACAGCAACGCCACCGCCGACGGCAAGTTCGGCATCGCCATCAGCGGCAGCTACCAGGAACGCCACCTGGGCTACAACCAGGCCGCGGTGCCGGGCGGCTGGCGCGGTCCGATCGCCGCCGGCGACAGCGGCGCCTGGGGCAACATCCCGCAGGCGAACACGCCGGGCGGCGCCAACATCGTCAACCGTCCGTCGGGCGACACCATCTATTCGGTGCCGCAGAACCTGAACTACTCGATGAGCGGCGTGCAGCGCGAGCGCACCAACGGCCAGTTGGTCCTGCAATACGCACCGAGCAAGGCCCTGACCACCACCCTCGACTACACCTATTCCGAAAACAAGATCCATACCCGCCGCCAGGACATGTCGGCCTGGTTCAACTTCGGCCCCTCGAGCAGCAGCTGGGGCGACCCGGTGGGCGGCGTCGCGCCGCCGCTGACGTATACCGAGATCATCAACCCGGCCACCAGCGACATCGCCATGGGCGGCGCCGACTTCGCCACCCGCACCCAGAACAAGTCGCTCGGCTTCAACGCCGTCTGGAAGGCCACCCCCGGCCTGCGCCTGGAATTCGACGCCCACAAATCGAGCGCCGAATCGACCCCGGACAGCCCATGGGGTTCGTCGAACACCCTCGGCACCGCCAGCTTCAGCCGCGGCACCACCAGCGCCGACTTCACCCAGGACTTCCCGGTACTGGGCATCGTCGGCGCCGACTTCGCCCGCGCCGGCCAGCAGGTCACCGGCTCGACCTTCCAGAACGGCTACATGAAGGGCGAAGTCGAGCAGGCCCAGGCCAAGGGCAGCCTGAAGCTGTTCGAGGCCTCGGAACTGAACTTCGGCCTGGCGCTGACGGAACAGAACAACCGCTCGGCCTTCTCGAACCAGCAGCGCGAAACCTGGGGCGGCGCCACCAGCGCGGCCGACTACCCGAGCAGCGTCTGGCACCAGGAAAGCCTGCGCCAGTACTTCGACAAGATCAACGGCAGCAACAACCCGAACCTGTTCAACACCTTCTACACCTTCGACTTCGGCCAGGTGCGCCAGATCGCGGCGGACGTCTCGGGCCAGCCGAACCTGTACCTGCCGAAGACCACCTACGACACCGACCAGCGCACCCGCGAGCGTTCGAAGAGCCTGTACCTGCAGTTCAACACCGACTGGGACTTCGCCCTGCCGGTCCACACCGGCATCGGCGTGCGCTACGAGAATACCCACGTGTTCTCGACCGCCCTGGTGCCGATCGCCACGGCCTACAGCTGGGAATCGCAGAACGAGTTCAAGGTCCGCTTCGGCGAGCCGAGCTTCACCAGCCTCTCCGGCAAGTACCATTACTTCCTGCCGACCCTGGACGCCGACGTCGACCTGCGTCCGGACATGAAGCTGCGCTTCGCCTACGGCGAGACCATCGGCCGTCCACGCTGGGACCAGATCGCCGGCGGCCAGATCCTGGTCGAACTGGGACGCGTGATCGGCGGCGACGGCTCGCAGGGCAACCCGGGCCTGAAACCCGTCAAGTCGAAGAACACCGACCTGTCCTACGAGTGGTACTACGACAAGCAGAGCTTCTTCTCGATCGGGCACTTCCGCAAGAACCTGAAGAACTACGCCGGCCAGTCGAAGGTCACGGCCCAGCCGTTCAACCTGCACACCCCGGTGGGCGGCGCCTTCTGGAACGAGGCCATCGCCAACGGCTGCGCCAGCTCGGACACGACCTGCATCCGCAACTACATCTTCCGCAACAAGGCGGGCCAGCCGGGCGTGATCCAGAACGGCGTGGACGGTTCGGGCAACCCGCGCGGCGAGATCGTCGGCCAGCCGGGCGACCCGATCGCCAACTTCGAGATCACCTCGTTCTCGAACCAGAAGCGCGCCATGCTGTACGGTACCGAGCTGAACGTGCAGCACATGTTCGGCAACAGCGGCTTCGGCCTGTCGGCGAACTACACCTTCGTCGACTCGGGCCTGAAGTACAACAACGCCAGCATGGGCGAGCAGTTCGCGCTGGTCGGCCTGAGCGACTCGGCCAACCTGGTGGGTATCTACGAGAACGACAAGTGGACGGTGCGCGCGGCGCTGAACTGGCGCGACGAGTTCCTGTCGAGCACCTTCGACAGCGCCGGCCCGAACCCGATCTACCAGGAGCCGTACAAGCAGGTCGACCTCTCGATCGGCTACGCGTACAACGACAAGCTGAGCTTCCAGTTCGAGGCCATCAACCTGACCGACGAAACCATGCGCTCGCATGGCCGCACCAAGAACCAGGTGCTGTATGCGACGCAGAGCGGACCGCGCTACATGCTGGGCGCGCGCTACAAGTTCTGATCGGGTGATGTGAAGGGCCACGGCGCAGGAGCGCCGTGGCCTTTTTCGATTGTGCACCTGGCTTCGCATCGGCCTACGGCCTGGACCGTCCGGGTCCACCATTTTCCATGGTTTTTTTAGCCAGACTGCAATAAACTTCCAGCAACTTCAGCTTTATTGGAAACCGTTCCATGGCGAGTAGCACCATCCGCCACGTGGTCATCGTCGGCGGCGGTTCGGCCGGCTGGCTGACCGCCGGCCTGATCGCGGCCGAGCACCGCGCCAACGCGCCCGACGGCCTGCGCGTGACCCTGATCGAATCGCCCGACGTGCCCACCATCGGCGTCGGCGAAGGCACCTGGCCTTCGATGCGCGACACCCTGCGCCGCATCGGCGTCTCCGAATCCGACTTCTTGCGCGAATGCGACGCCGCCTTCAAGCAGGGCTCGCTGTTCGCGCGCTGGAGCACCGGCCGCGACGACGATTACTACTTCCACCCCTTCTCCCTGCCGCAGGGCTACGGCGACGCCGCCCTGGTCGAACGCTGGCAGGCAGCCCATGCCGGGGTGCCCTTCGCCGACCTGGCCAGCTACCAGCCGCATTTGTGCATGGCCGGCCGCGCGCCGAAGCAGGCGGCCACGCCCGAATTCGCGGCCGTGGCCAACTACGGCTACCACCTCGATGCCGGCAAGTTCGGCGCCTTCCTGAAGAAGCACTGCCTCGAGCGCCTGGGCGTGCACTACGTGCCCGACCACGTGCTCGGCATCGAGTCGCATGACAACGGCGACATCGCCGCCCTGCGCACCCGGCACCACGGCCTGCTGGCCGGCGATCTGTTCGTCGACTGCACCGGCATGCGCTCGCTGCTGCTCGGCCAGCACTACGGCGTGCCCTTCCTCTCGCAGCGGCATGTGCTGTTCAACGACACGGCGCTGGCCGTGCAGGTGCCCTACGCAAGCGAGGACACGCCCATCGCCTCGCAGACCACCTCCACCGCCCAGCAGGCCGGCTGGATCTGGGACATCGGCCTGCCCACCCGGCGCGGCATCGGCCATGTGTATTCCAGCGCCCACACGAGCGACGAGGAAGCGGAGCGCGCCCTGCGCGCCTATGTCGCCGCCAGCGGCGGGCCGCACGACTGTCCGGCTCCGCGCAAGATCGGCTTCCAGCCCGGCTACCGCGAGCGCTTCTGGCACCGCAACTGCGTCGCGGTCGGGCTGTCGGCCGGCTTCATCGAGCCGCTGGAAGCCTCGGCCCTGGCCATGGTCGAACTGTCGGCCGCGATGATCGTCGACGAGATGCCGGTCACGCGCGAACACATGGACGTGGCCGCGCGCCGCTTCAACGACACCTTCCGCTACCGCTGGGAGCGCGTGATCGATTTCCTCAAGCTGCACTATGTGCTGAGCCGGCGCGAGGACAGCGCTCATTGCAGCTCTTACTGGCTCGACAACCGCACGGCGGAATCGATACCCGGGCGCCTGCGGGAACTGCTGTCGCTGTGGCGCTACCGCGCGCCGATGCGCGGCGACTTCCCGCGCATCGAGGAAGTCTTCCCGACCGCCAGCTGGCAGTACGTGCTGTACGGGATGGGCTGGCGCAACGACGCCGGCGCCACCCGCCGCGCCGACGGCGCACTGGCCGACGCCTTCTTCCGCGAGGCCGCCGACCTGACGCGGCGCATGCTGCCCGCCCTGCCCGCCAACCGCGCGCTGCTGGACCACATCCGCAGCCACGGCCTGCCGCGCAGCTGACAACAACCACAACGACAGAGACAACCCATGCCGAATCCGGTCTTGCTGAACAATATCGACCACGCCGCCATGCGCGTGATCCCCACCCGCGGCGCCGCCTACGGCGACAACGTGATGTCGGCCTTGACCTGGCCCGACGAGTTCCGCACCCTGCAGGCGCACTACCCGATCGTCTTCCAGCAGAATGGCGAAGGCGGCTACGATGCCCTGGCCCTGTTCGGCTTCCAGCCGGGCGAGAACCTTTTCTTGACCGGGGACACCTGGGATGCCGCCGAGATCCCGCTCTCGATCCAGCGCCAGCCCTTCCTGATCGGCGTCGACGGCGAGGAACTGATGGTGCACGTCGACCTCGACAGCCCGCGCCTGAGCCGCGAACACGGCGAGCCGCTGTTCCTGCCCCAGGGCGGCAACACCGCCTACACCGAGCGCATGGCCTCGACGCTGCGCGCGGTCCACCTCGGCCTGCAAGGCGCGCGCGGCTTCACCGCGGCCCTGCGGGAGCACAATCTGCTCGAATCCTTCGTCCTCGACATCACCCTCGACGACGGTTCCGACAACCGCCTGGCCGGCTTCTACACCATCCACGAGGAACGCCTGGCCGCCCTCGATGGCGCGGCCCTGGAACGCCTGCACCGCGCCGGCCACCTGCAGGCGATCTACATGGTGCTGGCCTCGCTGTCGCAGTTCCGCGCCCTGATCGACCGCAAGAACGCACGCAATGCTGGAACGCGCTGAACCGATCCGCGAGATCGACGCAGGCAGTCCCGGCGTCCTGAGCGATGCGCTGCTGACCTCGACCGAGCCGGTGGTGCTGCGCGGCCTGGTGGCGCGCTGGCCCATGGTGCGCGCGGCGATCGCTTCCTTCGATGCGGCCGAGGCCTACCTGCGCCGCTTCTACCGCGATGCCACCGTTACCGCCATGCTGGGCGCGCCCGACATCGGCGGCCGCTTCTTCTACAACCAGGACTTCACCGGCTTCAATTTCGCGCCGGTACGGGCACGCCTGGACGCCGTGCTGGCCGAGCTGCGCGCTCACCTGCGCGACGACGTTCCGCCGGCGATCTACGTCGGCTCGACCACCATCGACACCTGCCTGCCGGGCTTCCGCACCGAGAACGACATCGCCCTGGGCAGCCGCGACGCCCTGGCCAGCATCTGGATCGGCAACCGCACCCGCATCGCCGCCCACTACGACCTGCCCGACAATGTCGCCTGCGTGGCGGCCGGACGGCGCCGCTTTACCCTGTTCCCGCCCGAGCAGGTGGACAATTTGTACATCGGGCCGCTCGACCTGACCCCGGCCGGCCAGCCGATCAGCCTGGTCGACTTCCACCAGCCAGACCTGGACCGCTTCCCGAAGTTCGCCGAGGCCATGCGCCACGCCCGGGTGGCCGAACTGGCGCCGGGCGACGCCCTGTTCATCCCGAGCATGTGGTGGCACCACATCGAGGCCCTGGACCGCTTCAACGTGCTGGTGAACTACTGGTGGCGCCAGTCGCCGGACTACATGGACACGCCGATCAACGCCCTGATGCATGCCCTGATGAGCGTGCGCGACCTGCCGCCCGAACAGCGCAGGGCCTGGCAGGCGCTGTTCAACCGATATGTGTTCGAGGCCGACGAGGAGACCGCGGCCCATATCCCGCCGCATGCGCGCGGCGTGTTGAATCCGCTCGACGCCGCCGCCGTACGCGCCCTGCGCGCCCAATTACTCAAGCGGATGAACCGCTAAGGAGACAAGCATGAGCATGGACATGAAACCGATCCGCCGCGTGGTGATCGCCGGCGGCGGCACGGCCGGCTGGATGGTCGCGGCCTGCCTCGGCAAATCGCTGGGCAAGCGCCTCGACATCAGGCTGGTCGAGTCCGACGAAATCGGCACCGTGGGCGTGGGCGAAGCCACCATCCCGACGCTGCAGAACTTCCACCACCTGCTGGAGATCAACGAGCAGGAATTCATGGCCGCCACCCACGCCACCTTCAAGCTGGGCATCAGCTTCGAGAATTGGCGCGACGTG
>Ga0308166_1003113_pt1 | contig 14392 bp, 14 predicted proteins | sample PhyCR2_2_FD_202137 | JGI IMG/M metagenome (GOLD analysis project Ga0308166, IMG submission 202137) | Phyllosphere microbial communities from UC Gill Tract Community Farm, Albany, California, United States - DLSLCC.R2 | ecosystem: Host-associated > Plants > Phyllosphere > Unclassified | place... | reverse complement strand
ATAAAAAAAGCCGGTCATGATGACCGGCTTTTTTATCGGCTTGCACCCGGCGGCTTACTTCAGCAGCGCCTGCGCCTTGGCCACCACGTTGTCCACGGTGAAGCCGAACTCGGCGAACAGCTGCTCCGCCGGCGCCGACTCACCGAAGGTGGTCATGCCCACGATAGCGCCGTTCAGGCCCACGTACTTGTACCAGTAGTCCGCGATACCCGCTTCCACCGCCACGCGCGCCGTTACCGCCGCCGGCAGCACCGACTCGCGGTACGCCGCATCCTGCTTGTCGAACGCGTCGGTCGACGGCATCGACACCACGCGCACCTTGCGGCCCGCCGCGGTCAGTTTGTCCGCCGCCTCCACCGTGATGCCCACTTCGGAGCCGGTGGCAATCAGGATGACGTCCGGCGTGCCCGCGCAGTCTTTCAGCACGTAGCCGCCGCGGTACACGTTCGCCAGCTGCTCTGCGGTGCGCGGCTGCTGGGTCAGGTTCTGGCGCGAGAACACCAGCGTGGTCGGGCCGTCGTTGCGCTCGATGCCGTACTGCCACGCCACCGCCGATTCCACCTGGTCACACGGACGCCAGGTGCTCATGTTCGGGGTCACGCGCAGGCTCGCCAGCTGCTCCACCGGCTGGTGGGTCGGGCCGTCTTCGCCCAGACCGATGGAGTCGTGGGTGTAGACGAACACGTTGCGCAGCTTCATCAGCGCCGCCATGCGCACCGCGTTGCGGGCGTATTCCACGAACATCAGGAAGGTCGCCGAGTACGGCAGGAAGCCGCCGTGCAGCGCGATGCCGTTGGTGATGGCGGTCATGCCGAACTCGCGCACGCCGTAATGAATGTAGTTGCCCGCCGGGTCAACGTTCAGCGCTTTCGAACCGGACCACATCGTCAGGTTGCTCGGCGCCAGGTCGGCGGAGCCGCCCAGGAACTCCGGCAGCACCTTGCCGAACGCTTCCAGCGCGTTCTGCGACGCCTTGCGGCTGGCGATGTTGGCCGGGTTGGCCTGCAGTTTTTCCACGAACGCCTTGGCGTCGGCTTTCCAGTCAGCCGGCAGCTCGCCGTTCATGCGGCGCTTGAACTCGGCAGCCTGCTCCGGGAAAGCTTTGGCGTAGGCGGCGAACTTGTCGTTCCAGGCCGCTTCTTTAGCCTGACCGGCTTCTTTGGCGTCCCACTGGGCGTAGATGTCCTGCGGGATTTCAAAGGCGGCGTATTTCCAGCCCAGCGCTTCGCGGGTGGCGGCCACTTCGGCGGCGCCCAGCGCGGCGCCGTGCACGTCATGGGTGCCGGCCTTGTTCGGCGAACCGAAGCCGATAACGGTCTTGCACATCAGCAGCGACGGCTTGTCGGTCACCTTGCGGGCTGCTTCAATCGCGGCCTTGATGGCGTCCGGGTTGTGGCCGTCGACGTTGCGCACCACGTGCCAGCCGTAGGCTTCGAAACGCAGGGCGGTGTCGTCGGTGAACCAGCCGTCGACGTGGCCGTCGATGGAGATGCCGTTGTCATCGTAGAAGGCGGTCAGCTTGCCGAGCTTGAGGGTGCCGGCCAGGGAGCAGACTTCGTGCGAGATGCCTTCCATCATGCAGCCGTCGCCCATGAAGGCGTAGGTGTGGTGGTCGACGATGTCGTGACCAGGGCGGTTGAACTGCGCCGCCAGGGTGCGTTCGGCGATGGCGAAGCCGACGGCGTTGGCGATACCCTGGCCCAGCGGGCCGGTGGTGGTCTCAACGCCCGGGGTGTAACCGTACTCCGGGTGGCCCGGGGTTTTGGAATGGAGCTGACGGAAGTTTTCCAGCTCGCGCATCGGCAGGTCGTAGCCGGTGAGGTGCAGGAGGCTGTAAATCAACATGGAGCCGTGGCCGTTGGAGAGCACGAAACGGTCGCGGTCAGCCCAGTGCGGGTTAGTCGGGTTGTGGTTGAGGTAGTCACGCCACAGGACTTCGGCGATGTCCGCCATGCCCATAGGGGCCCCCGGGTGGCCGGAATTTGCTTTTTGTACGGCGTCCATGCTGAGTGCGCGGATGGCGTTGGCAAGCTCTTTACGAGAAGACATAACGAAACTCCAGTGCGATTACAGTTGAGCGGCCAACATGTCTTCCAGCTTCTGCTGGTCGACGGCGAACAGGCGGATGCCTTCGGCGAGTTTTTCCACCGCCATGGCGTCCTGATTGTGCAGCCAGCGGAACTCCGCTTCGGCCAGCGGGGCAGGTTGGTGGAAGCCCTCGGTCGACGGGGTCAGCTTGCGTTCGACCGGCTGCTCGCTGTTTTTCAGCTGCTCCAGCAGGTTCGGCGCGATGGTCAGGCGATCGCAGCCGGCCAGCGCCAGGATCTGCTCAACTTTGCGGAAGCTGGCGCCCATGATCACCGTCTGGTAACGATGACGCTTGTAGTATTCATAGATGGTGCGCACCGATTTCACGCCCGGATCCTGATCGGCGTCGTAGTCGGCGGCAGGCTGTTTAGCCTGGTACCAGTCATAGATGCGGCCGACGAACGGCGAGATCAGATACACGCCGGCTTCGGCGCAGGCGCGGGCCTGAGCGAAGGAGAACAGCAGCGTCAGGTTGGTGTTGATGCCTTCTTTTTCCAGCTCTTCGGCGGCTTTGATGCCTTCCCAGGTGGAAGCCAGCTTGATCAGGATGCGCGATTTGTCGATGCCCTGTTCCTGATACATGCCGATCAGTTTGCGCGCTTTGGCGACGCACATGCCGCGGTCGAACGACAGGCGGGCGTCCACTTCGGTGGAGATGCGGCCCGGCACGCTTTTGAGGATCTCGACGCCGATGTTGACTGCCAGTTTATCGCTGGCGTTGATCAGCTGGGTTTCCTTGCTGCCGCCCTGGCGGCGGGCATACTCCAGCGCTTCGGTGATCAGCGCTTTGTACTGCGGCAGCGCGGCGGCTTTCAGGATCAGCGAAGGGTTGGTGGTGGCGTCCTGGGGTTCGAACTGGCGGATGGATTCGATATCGCCGCTGTCGGCGACCACCGTGGTCAGCTGCTTGAGTGCGTCTAATTGATTCATTGATAAGCTCCTTGACCAAGCTCAACGTAGGGAAATGAGAACCTTTTTCATCATAGGGGGAACACACTGCATCATCGGATCGAGAATGAAAATGCGCTTTTTCTGATTGTTGCGATGGATAATAACAATGAATGACGAATAAACCCAGGCGGAGCGCGGCTTGCGCGCGACCGCCATCGAGACTGCAGGCGATTTAACGCCGACCGACCGCGTTTTCGTAATAGCCGATCCGCTCGACTTTCGGCGCCGATCCTCCCCCTTCAAACTCCGATTCCAGCCAGGCATCGACGATGGTTTTCGCCAGTTCGGCGCCGATGACCCGCGCGCCCAGCGTGATGATCTGCGCATCATTGCTTTTGCGCGCCCGTTGGGCGGAGTAGGTATCGTGACATTGCGCCGCGCGAATGCCGGGCACTTTATTGGCCACGATGCTCATACCGATGCCGGTGCCGCACAGCAGGATCCCCCGCCGATGTTTTTCCTCCCGTATCGCCTGCGCGACGCGATAGGCGATATCGGGATAGATCCCCGTTTCTGCGGTGCGATCCGTCGTGTAGTCAATGACGGGAATGTCCCGTCGTTGCAGGTGGGCGACGATCAGATCCTTCAGTTCAATGGCGGCATCGTCGGCGCCGATGGCGATAGGCAGCATAGCGGTCTCCTGATTGGTAACGAAAAGGGCGGCGATCCTCGGTGGCGCCACGTTCATTACCGTATCCCTGTTTAATCAAATGTTCAATTGGTGTTCTTTTGTTTTTTGCCTGATTTTTCTGTTCCTCCCTTTAAAAGGTGACGACCGTCACTAAAAAAGAGGTTTTAATCGTTATTTATCCTCATGCAAACGGGTTTTTGAGCGATATCACAGTTTGGCAAGTTCTCTGTGGGCAAATTGAACGCGTGACGTTAGTGTTCATTTGTTCTTTGTTTGTGTTATTGATCATAAAGAGTCACCCTACCAGAGGAGAGTGCTATGTGTCAGACCTGCATGACAGAGGCGAAAATGGCGGACGGTATCCCCGAGATCATGAAGGCGGTTGTGGCGTACGCCCCGAAAGATTACCGCCTGGAACAGGTGCCGGTACCGAAGATCGGCCCGAAAGAGATCCTGGTGAAGATCGAGGCCTGCGGCATCTGCGCCGGCGATGTTAAAGCGTTCGAAGGGGCGCCCAGCTTCTGGGGCGATGAAAAACAACCGGCATACATCAAGGCGCCGATGATCCCCGGTCATGAGTTTATCGGCCACGTGGTGGGATACGGCGAAGGCGTCGAGGGCTTCAATCTCGGCGATCGGGTGATATCAGAACAGATCGTTCCCTGTTGGCAATGCCGCTTCTGCAACCGCGGCCAGTATTGGATGTGCGAAAAGCATGACCTGTACGGTTTCCAGAAAAACGTCAATGGCGGCATGGCCGAGTACATGAAGTTCACCAAAGAGGCGATTAACTATCACGTACCGGCCGATCTGCCGATCGAAAAAGCCATTCTGATCGAACCCTATGCTTGCTCCTTCCATGCGGTGCAACGCGCCAATATCAAACTGGGCGATGTCGTGGTGCTGGCCGGCGCCGGCACCCTGGGGCTGGGCATGATCGGGGCGATCAAAAAGTCCGGGCCCTCGAAGCTGGTGGTGCTGGATCTGTCCGACGAGCGTCTGGCGCTGGCGAAGCGCTTCGGCGCGGATGTGACGCTGAACCCGACCCGTGACGACGTGCCCGCGGCGGTTAAAGCGATGACCGACGGCTACGGCTGCGACATCTACATCGAGGCGACCGGCGCCCAAAAGTCCGTGGAACAGGGCCTGACGCTGATCCGCAAACTCGGCACCTTCGTGGAATTTTCCGTGTTCAAGGATCCGGTGACCGTCGACTGGAGCATCATCAGCGACCGCAAGGAGCTGGACGTGCTCGGTTCGCACCTCGGCCCTTACTGCTACCCGCTGGTGATCGAAGGCATCGCCAATGGCGATCTGCCGACCGAAGGCGTGGTGACGCATACGCTGCCGCTGGAACAGTTCGCCGAGGGCTTCGAGCTGATGAAGCGCGGCATCGGTTCAATCAAAGTGGTGCTTAATCCAAACCTCTGAAACCTGCATCGTTCTTCGGGTGCGGGCGAGCCTGCGCCTCCATAATCACATGTGCTGGGGTGTTCTATGTTGCATGGACTGATTCATCGCATTGGTCTGTCACCGAAACTGCTGCTGGGCTATGCCGGCGTGTTGGTGTTCATGATGGGCGAAGGGCTGGAACAAGGATGGCTGTCGCCTTATTTGATCGGCAAGGGGCTGAGCATTCAGGAATCGGCGCTGCTGTTCAGCGTTTATGGCTTTGCGGCCGCGATCGCCGCCTGGTTTTCCGGCGTGCTGGCGGAAATCTTTACCGCCCGGCGGGTGATGTTGGCCGGCCTGCTGCTGTTTCTGTTCGGTTCGGTGTGCTTTTTGACGTTCGGCCTGCCGAGCAACAACCTGGCGATCATGGTGCCGACCTATGCGCTGCGCGGCTTGGGTTATCCGTTGTTCGCCTACGGTTTTCTGGTGTGGGTGGCGTATGAGGCGCCGCCGGAAAGGCTGGGGTCGGCGGTGGGGATTTTCTGGTTCGTCTACAGCGGCGGGCTCAGCGTGCTGGGCGTGCTGTATTCCAGCATCATGCTGCCTTATCTCGGCGAGATCCACACGCTGTGGAGCGCGCTGATTTTCGTCGTGCTGGGCGCGGTGATTGCGCTGATGCTCAATCGCGACGACGGCGCGGCACAGAGCGGCAACCGTGAAAAGGCGTCGCTGGGTTACGTCTTGAAAGGCATCACCATCGCGTTTGAAAACCCGAAGATTGGCCTGGGCGGCATCGTGCGCACCATTAATACCTCCGCGGCATACGGCTTCGTCGTATTCATGCCCATGTACATGATGGATATGGGATTCACCCGCACGCATTGGCTGCAGATGTACGCCGCGCTGTGGACGGTCAACATCATTTTCAACCTGATTTTCGGCGTGATCAGCGACGGTCTCGGCTGGCGCAATGTGGTGATGTGGTTCGGCTGCGTCGGCTGCGCCTTGACCACGCTGATGTTCTACTACGTACCGCAATTCTTCGGCGCCAACTACCTGCTGACCGTTTGCGCCGCCGGTTTGTTCGGCGCCTGCCTGGCGGCGTTCGTGCCGCTGTCGGCCATCATGCCGTCGCTGGCGCCGGACAATAAGGGCGCGGCGATGTCGATTCTCAATCTGGGCGCCGGCCTGAGCACCTTTGTCGGCCCGGCGGTGGTGGGGCTGTTTATCGGCAGTCTCGGCACCGTTGGCGTGATCTGGATCTTTACCGGTTTGTACCTGTTCAGCGGCGTGCTGATGAAATTTGTCACGCTGCCGAAGGAAAGCGCGATGGCGCAGGAAGAACGCGGCGCGAGTTTGGCGAAAATATCCTGACCGAGGGTGAAGTTCACAGTTTTAAGGGGAAATATATGATTAATCATCAAACTACGGCGCCGCGCGAGCTCTCGCTGCAGGGCAAGGTGGCGCTGATTACCGGCGGCGCTGCGGGGATCGGCCTCGCTATCGCCGAACGCTATCTGCAAAACGGCGCGCGCGTGGCGCTGCTCGATCGTGCGCCGCAGGTTGCTGAAGTGGCGCGACAGCTGGACGCCGAGGCGGCGGTGGGCGTCGTGGCCGACGTCACCGATGCCGCGTCGGTGGAGCGGGCGGTGGCGCAGAGTGAGGCGCATTTCGGGCAGCTGGACGTGCTGGTCAACAGCGCCGGCATCGTCGCGCTGCATCCCGCTGAGGAACTGCCGGAAGCGGCGTGGGATGCAACCCTGGCGGTCAATCTGAAAGGCGTGTTTCTCACCTGCCAGGCGGTAGGGCGCCGTTTCATTAGTCAGCGCGGCGGCAGCATCATCAATCTCGCCTCGCAGGCCGGGGTGGTGGCATTGCCGAATCACCTGGCCTATTGCGCCAGCAAAGCGGGCGTGATCGGGTTGACTCAGGTGCTGGCGCTGGAGTGGGGGCCGCACAACGTGCGGGTCAACGCCATTTCACCCACCGTCGTTTTGACGGAGCTGGGCCGTAAGGCCTGGTCTGGCGAGGTGGCTGAGCAGATGAAGCAGAAAATCCCGCTGCGGCGCTTCGCCGAGCCGCAAGATATCGCCGCCAGCGCCCTGTTTTTGGCCGGTGACGCGGCGGCGATGATCACCGGCGCCAACCTGGTGGTCGACGGCGGTTACACCATTCAATAATTTCTTATTCAGGCGACAGAGAGGCCGCGATGAACAGAATCATTAACGATCCCGATCACGTAGTGGAAGACGCCATTCAGGGCTATAGGCTGGCCCACCCGGACTATTACGCCGCCACTGACAATGCGCGGGTGTTGAAATATCCGCCGGCGCCGATCGCCGGCAAAGTGGGCATCGTCACCGGCGGCGGTTCTGGCCATGAGCCGGCGTTTCTGGGGTATGTCGGCAAAAACATGCTGGATGCCGTCGCAATTGGCGAGATTTTTTCATCGCCTACGGCGGGGGCTTTTCTCGACGCGTTCAAGGCGGCGGACAGCGGTGCGGGCGTCGCTTGCCTGTACGGCAACTACGCCGGCGACAACATGAACGTCAAGATGGCGATCAAGAAGGCCACGGCGGCCGGCATACGGGTGAAAACCGTGGTGGCCAACGATGACGTCGCCTCGGCGCCGGCCAGTGAGATCGATAAACGGCGCGGCGTGGCCGGAGAAATTCTGATGTGGAAGGTCGGCGCGGCGGCGGCGGCCAAGGGATACGATCTGGACGGCGTGATCGGCGCGGCGCAAAAAGCCATCGACCGGTGTCGTTCGATCGGCGTCGGCCTCAGTTCCTGCACCATTCCCGCGGTCGGCAAACCCAATTTTCATATCGAAGACGGCAAGATGGAGATCGGCATTGGCCATCACGGCGAACCGGGCATTGAGGTGTCGCCGATCCAGTCGGCGTCGGCGATGGCCGGCACCATGCTCGATTTCGTGCTCAACGACATGCCGCTGGAACAGGGGCAGGAGGTGGCGTTGCTGATCTCCGGGCTTGGCGCCACGCCGGTGATGGAGCTGTATATCTATTATGCCGAAATAGAGCGTCGGTTGACGGCGAAAGGCGTGCGGGTGCATCGGCGCTACGTCGGCAATTACTTCACGTCGCTGGAAATGATGGGCGTGACGCTGACGCTGATGACGCTGGATGACGAACTGAAAACGCTGCTGGACATGCCGGCGCAATCTTTAGGCTTAACCCAGGTGGAGTGAATCATGACGGAACAAATTTCAACCCGGTACGGCAGTGAGATCGTTACGGGGCTGATAGAAACCATTGTCAGCAACCGCGAATACCTGAGCGAAATCGACGGCGCCATCGGCGACGGCGACCACGGCATTAACATGTCGAAGGGATTCGCGATGTGCGGCGATGCCATTCGCGGCCGCGAGCTCACGTTGGCGCAGGCGTTCGATGCGGTTTCCGATGCGCTGATGGAGGGCATCGGCGGTTCGATGGGGCCGCTGTACGGCAGCCTGTTCATGGGCATGGCGGAGAGCGTGCGCGAGCGCAGCGTGCTGGATAAGCAGGCATTTTTGGCGATGTTGCACGGCGGTTTGCGCGAACTGCAGGACATCAGCAGTGCGGGCGTGGGGGACAAGTGTCTGATGGATACGCTGATACCGGCGGTAGCGGCGTTTGAGCAGGCGGCGGGGCGCGGTGACGACTTCGCCGCTGCGCTGGAACAGATGAGGATCGCCGCAGCGCGCGGGCGCGATTCCACGCGCGAGCTGGTGGCGAAAATCGGCCGCGCCAGCCGCCTGGGCGAGCGTTCGCGCGGCGTACTGGACGCCGGCGCGGTATCTTGCTGCCTGCTCTTGACCCGATTGGCGGACGAGGTGGAGCAACGACTGAATACCGTTGCCGCCTGAACGCGTTATACTAGCGGGCATTCAGCATTGTCGGAGGGGCGTGTATCGTCCCTCCGCCATGATTAACCGGCCTGCCGTGGGGAAACGTCTAACGGATGGAAAAACAAACTGTGTCCCAGGATAACGAACTGCTGACCGAAATCGCCGTTGCTTATTATCAGGATGAGATCACGCAGGAAGAGATCGCCAAAAAGTTCGGCATCTCACGGATCAAAGTCGGTCGTTTGCTCAAGCGCGCCAAGGAAGAAGGCATCGTCGAGATCAACGTGCGTTATCACCCGGTGTTCAGCACCCGGCTGGAACAGCAGATGATGGAACGTTTTCCCATCAGCCGCGCGCTGATCGCGCTCGATCATCAGGACGAAGAGGAACAGCGTCGGCAAGTGGCGGCGCTGGTGTCCAACTACCTGGCGATGTCGCTGAAAGACGATATGGTGTTGGCGGTCGGGCAGGGACGCAACGTGGCGGCGATCGCCGATCACGTCGGCAGCGTGACGGAGCGCAACTGCAAGTTCATCTGCGGCATCGGCGGCACCCACCGTCCGGGCGATGCGATCAACGCCGACCATATCAGCCGGCGTCTGGCGAAGAAGTTCGGCGGCAGCAGCGAGACGCTCTATGCGCCGGCCTACGTCGAAAATCGCGCGCTGAAAGACGCCTTCATGCAGAACGGCACGATCAAGGAAACGTTGGATCGCGCGCGTAAGGCCGATGTGGCGTTAGTCGGCATTGGCGACATGAATGAAAACAGTTATATGGTGAAATTGGGGTGGTTTACGCCGCACGAGATTATCGACGCCAGCCTTAATCAGGGCGTGATCGGCGACATCGCCGGCTATGACTTTTTCAATGCCCAGGGGCAGCATGTCGATACGGTGATGAATGACCGTGTGATTGGGCTGAGCATTGATGAGCTGCGCAAAATTCCGTGTGTGATCGCCATTGCCTCCGAGAATACCAAGGCGCTGGCGATTTTGGGCGCGTTGCGCACCGGCGCCATCGACATTATCGCTACCAGCGCGCTCAATGTGCGCACTATCCTCAACATGTCGCAATAGCGACACCCGCAAAAAAAGGGTTCAGCGCCAGGCTGAACCCTCCAGAGACATCCCCCTTTTGACGGATCAGTGGCTGAGGTTGACGTCAATCGCCTGATAGAAGGCGTTGGCGGTGTCGGCTATGTCCCACACGGCAAGGATCACGTGCGAACCGCTGCGATCTGCCGGTATGTTGCACTGGTGGGTGACCTGCGCGGCAGGGATGGCGCCGCCGTCGTTGAACTGGCAGAACGGCGTCAGGTCAAAGGAAGCGCGGGTCAGCGGTTGAGAAGCGTCCCAGTTCGGCTTGGTGATGAAATAGCGCCAGCTGGTGGTGCTGTGACGCGCGGTCAGCTTCCAGGTAAAGGAGTTCGGGCCGGTTTTCAGGTTGAGCTTGTTCCAGCGCGTCGGCGTTTGCTGATCCAGTTCGAAGAAGGTGGACTTGTTGGCGCTGGCGATATGGCCGTCAACCGGGCCGGCCTGCGGGAAGCCTTTCAGGCCTTCGACGCTCTGCGGTTCGTACTGCACGCTGCCGCACTGGGTGTTGAGCTGCAGTTTGCACTGGTAGGCGCGGCTGGCCGGCGACTCGACATAACCGTGAGCATTCGCCTGTTGCGAAACGCCGAACATGGCCGCGCTCAGCAGGCCCAGAGAGAGCAGGGTACGGGAAGTTTTGTTCATAAGTCACTCCTGACTGAAATTATGTTGTAAGTTGAGCGTATTTCACCGACAAAATGAGAGACTAATAACGCAATTAGAAATAACCCTTCTTGTCGGCTTGTTTTATTTTTATCATTCTGGTCGTGCTAGAGCGGAATGTTTTAACGGCTATTAACGAAAATTATTATGATGACGATCTTTGATCGTTAGGCTGAATTTATTTAACTGTCGCTGTGTAAAAGTAGGGCGCTATGATGAATTTTATATCAGGTCGTGATGAATAGTATTTAAGATAGCGCTCTCATTTATGAAGTATATTGCTTGTTGCTATGAGTACCCTTGTTCGATTTGATCGATTTTTGTGCGCCACCACCTTGGGAATTTAGTGTCATTTTTCTTATTTTATTTTAAAGAGGAATTTGTATGACTAGATTATCCCTGGACGCGATTAAAATAATCAGCACCATCAAGAGCACCGGTTCTTTCTCTATGGCGGCGGAGGCGCTGCATAAAACGCCTTCGGCGATCTCTTATCGGGTTTCCAATATTGAAAGCAAACTCTGCGTGAAACTTTTTCATCGCAATGGCCCCATGATTACCCTGACGGATGAAGGGGAATTTCTCCTGCAGGAAGGCAGCTGGATATTAAATGCGGTGCAGGATCTGGAAAGCCGGGTGCGCAACATCCCCAAGCTGGACAATAATATCCGCCTGGCGGTAGACACCTTCTTCCCGTTGGAAACCCTGACGCAGGATATCCGCGACTATATTCAGCATTGCCCGAACGCCAGTATCTCGGTGCAGCGAGAAGCGTTGAACGGCACCTGGGATGCGCTGAAGAACAACCGGGCGGATCTGATCATCGCCATCGGCCAAATTCCCGACAGCGTGCAGGCTAAAACCCTGATGCTCGGCAAGCTCAACTTTGTGCTGTGCGTGTCGCCTTCGCACCCGTTCGCGGCGCAGAGAAAGCCGGTGTGCAAGAAACAGCGGTTGAACGACATCGTGGTGGTGATCGCCGACAGCAGCCATGAGCTGCCCAAGCGTAATCACGGCACGCTGCCCTTGCAGCGTCAGTTGGTGGTATGCGACGTGGAAAGCAACCTGGCGCTGCTCAAACGCGGCATCGGCCACGCTTTTCTGCCGCCTGCTTTGATCGAAAAGGAATTGGCCAGCGGCGAACTGGTGACGGTGCCGGTGGAGATGCAAAAGGGCGACGAAATGATTTGGCTGGCGTGGCACCCGGCCAGCAAGGGCGCCGGGTTTAACTGGTGGCATGAGCGGCTGACGCGCAAAAGCGATGTCTACAGCCTGATGGGCCGCGAAGTGGTGCGGGATGGCGGTTATCCTTGGTGCCACAACTGAAGGAATAGAGACGAAGGGACGCGAAAATCAAACGGTTAACTCAATGAAAACCCCGCAGCATTCGGCTACGGGGTTTTTTTACGGCTTACGCCACGCGGCCCACCTTCAGCCAGGCGCCGTCAGAACCGGGCGCCGAGGTGATGTAACCCCATTTGGTTTGCCAGACGTAACCCTGGTAGGACACCAGCGCGCCCTGCGCGTAAGTGGTGCCCGGCACATAAGCCGGCGCGGTCATGATCGGCAGGTTGCCGGGGCCGACGCCGGTGTAGCGCAGCCCGGTGCCCATATCCAGCTGGCTGTCGTCGTAGTCCGCGGCGTTGAAATAGCGATCCAGCGAGGCCAGCAGATCGCCGTTGCGGTTGTCTTGCCCCAGATGCCAGAACATCACGCCGCCCAACTGCTGTTGCTTGATGTATTTCGCTTTGTATTTGAAGCTCTCGGCATCGTCATAGGTGACGAACAGCCCTTTCTGCGCATGATACAGGTAAGGCGTTTTGGTCTTGTCGTTCCACAGCCGCTGATAGCCGTAGTTGCCCAGCAGCATCTGCTCCAGTTGGCGATAGGAGGCGATGCGCGGATCCTTGTCGCGCACGCACTCTTCGCAGCCCACCAGCCAGTAATCGGTGTTCGGGTACGGATCTTCGCCCGGCGTGCTGTGGCTGCTGTATTGCCCGCCGTTGCCGCCGCTGACGCCCTTGAAGGCGCGGCCGTAGAAGGGCACGCCCATCACGATTTTGGCGCTCGGCACGCCTTCCATCATCAGGTGTTGCTGCACCGCGGCGTCGACCGTCAGGCTGAACGGGCTGGGGAAGGCGCGGGTCAGCTCTTCCCAGCTCCAGCCCAGGTTGGCTTCGCGCAGCGCATTGTAGAAGGTCGGCCCGGCCGCATCGCCGAACAGCGCCGCCTGGTGGTTGGTTACCTTCTCCCAGGGGCCGGCCAGATCGTAGGTCATGAGGTTGATGTAATCGAGCGGCGCGACGATCTGCGCCAGCTTGCTGTAATAGCGCGACAGGAAGAAGGCGCCGCCGGCGCCGGCGATGGTCAACTGGTACGGCAACGCCTGGCGGCCGTCGGCGACGGTTTGCTGGTTCAGCAGGGTGCGGATCTCCTGCAGCGCGGCGATGAAACCGTCCACTTCCGAGGCTTGCGGGTACTCCCAGTCGATGTCCACGCCGTCGAAGCCGTAATCCTTCATGATGCGCACGCAGGATTGGGCGAACTTGGCGCGCGACGCCGGGGTTTTCACCGCGTTGACGTAGTTGGCGTGCGACACCCCCAGATCGTTGGAGTAGTACCAGCCGCCGATGGAGAACATGATGCGCAGGCTGGGGTTGTGCGCTTTGAGCGCGGTCAGGCGGTTGACCACATCGCGCGCCTTGGCGTCGTTGGTGGCCGGATCCCAGGCGCATTCCAGATTGTCGTTGATATCCAGGAACGAGAAGTTAATGTGCGTCAGCTGTTTGGCTTTGGCCGGCGTGATGTTGGAAACCGGGAACGGCACGACAGACGTATCGGTCTCGGTGTAATTATTGATTTGGTTGGTCGGAATAAAATAATACCCAATAACGGCTTTACGTGTGGACATGGCATTTCTCCAGAGTGGATGTTTTTGGATGGGAAAATATTTCCCGTTGCCATTAATGTTTATTTTTCGCGGAAATAACAGTCGAAACAAATCACGATAAGAATGAATTTTTTATTCACTGCCGCCTGCCTTGGCGTTTATGTGTTGTGCCAGCATTCAGCATGAATGAATTCGACCATAGGGCCTGTATTTATTCATTTGCTTTGTAATAGCATCCTTAACTAGATTCTGAGTATCCGATGTCCCACCGGCCGTGATTGGCATTTAATTAAAAATAAAAAAGGAGATGAGCTATGTCCAGCATAGAACCTGACGCTGTTGGCTTAATAGTCCAGCGAGTATGTGAATATCTTCAGCCGGTATTGAACGCCATTCTGGCCGGCGTGATGGCGCTATTACACGGCGCCTATCGCAACGTGGGTATTCGGCGACGTTTATTGAATGCGGCGATGTGCGCGTTATTGGCCTGGACGGTGCGCGATGCGCTGGCGTTGATGGGCCTGGAATTAAACTGGGCGAATTTGGCCAGCGTATTGATTGGCTTTATGGGGGCGGATTACATCAACGCCTTAATTAAAAAATTCATCGGCAAAAAAACGGGGTTTAAAAATGTTAAATGACATCGAAGAGATTCGCTTTACCGCCCGCAGCGAAGAGAACCTGCGCGGCGTGCATCCGGATCTGGTGCGCGTTATTCGTCTGGCGCTGCGCTATTCCCTGGTGCCGTTTTCCGTCAGCGAGGGGCTGCGCAGCATGGCGCGCCAGCGGGAAATGGTGCGCGCCGGCAACAGCCAAACGCTGCGCAGCCGCCA
>Ga0308166_1003112_pt1 | contig 14393 bp, 13 predicted proteins | sample PhyCR2_2_FD_202137 | JGI IMG/M metagenome (GOLD analysis project Ga0308166, IMG submission 202137) | Phyllosphere microbial communities from UC Gill Tract Community Farm, Albany, California, United States - DLSLCC.R2 | ecosystem: Host-associated > Plants > Phyllosphere > Unclassified | place... | reverse complement strand
CGATGGCAAAGGGCGGCGACGTGTTCGTGCTCGACATGGGCGAGCCAGTACGTATCGTGGACCTCGCACGGACGCTGATCGCGTTGTCCGGCCTGACCGAGAAGACGCCGCAGAATCCGGGCGGGGATGTCGAGATCGACTATGTCGGCCTCTTCCCCGGCGAGAAGCTGCACGAGGAATTGCTGACCGACGGCGTCGTATTCCCGAGCGAACATCCGCGCATCATGCGCATGAAAGAGAACGCCTTGCGGCCGAGCGTGCTGGACACCTTCATCAACTGCCTCATGATGGCCTGCGACACGCATGAACGCGGCCTGATCGAAGGCATGGTCAAGGCCATCGTGACGGAGTACAACCCCGGCCGGCATGCCGAAGGGGCCGCACCGGCCCCCGCCCCGGCACCGGCCGTGGCCGCGCCGGCACCCATCGCTGCGCCGCAGGAACGGCTGGCCCTGATCAAGAAATTCGTGCCGTTCCGAATCTAGGCGCGGCAACCGGAACGACCCTTTTACCCAACCAGTTCGGCGAGGACCCACATGCGTGACGAAAGCAAACCGGCTTATCTCGAACAACTCACTGCCCGTCTGAGTGAGCGCACTGCCCTCATTGGCATTATCGGCCTGGGCTACGTGGGCCTGCCACTGACGCTACGCTATGCCGAAGCCGGCTTCCGCGTACTCGGGATCGACATCGATGGGAGCAAGGTCGAACGCCTCAACCGGGGCGAAAGCTACATCAACCACGTCCCCGCTGCCGACATCGCACGTGCGCGCAGCCAGGGCTTCGAAGCGACCACCGATTTCACCCGCGCGGGAGAACCGGATGCCTTGATCATCTGCGTGCCGACGCCGCTCAACCCGTATCGCGAACCCGACCTGTCTTTCGTACTGGAGACGACCGAAGCCCTGCTGCCGTTCATGCGGCCAGGTCAGGTACTGTCGCTGGAAAGCACCACGTACCCGGGGACCACCGAAGAGGAACTCAAGCCGCGCCTCGAGTCGCGCAGCTTCGTCATCGGACGCGACATCTTTCTCGTCTTTTCTCCCGAACGCGAAGACCCGGGCAATCCCGACTTCCACACCCGTACGATACCCAAGGTCTGCGGCGGCGTGACGCCGGCCTGCCTCGAAGCGGGAATCGCCCTGTACGGCGCGGCCATCGACCGTGTCGTCCCGGTCAGTTCGACCCGCGCGGCGGAGCTGACCAAGCTGCTCGAGAACATCCACCGGGCCGTCAACATCGGTCTCGTCAACGAGATGAAGATCATCGCCGACCGCATGAAGATCGACATCCACGAGGTCATCCGCGCAGCCGCAACGAAACCGTTCGGCTTCACCCCCTATTACCCTGGTCCCGGTCTCGGTGGGCACTGTATCCCGATCGACCCGTTTTACTTGACGTGGAAAGCGCGCGAATACGGCCTGCACACCCGCTTCATCGAGCTCGCCGGGGAAATCAACAGCGACATGCCCCACTGGGTCGTCAACAAGCTCACGGATGCGCTCAACCAGCGCGGAAAAGCCGTGATGGGAAGCCGCGTGCTGGTGCTGGGCATCGCCTACAAAAAAGACGTCGAGGACATGCGCGAATCGCCTTCGGTCGAACTGATGGAAATCCTGCGCGACAAGGGCGCCGTCGTCGACTATGCCGATCCACACGTGCCCGTCTTTCCACGCATGCGCGAACACCACTTCGACCTGAAAAGCGTCGAACTCACCCCGCAGCGCATCGCGTCCTATGACGTCGTACTGCTGGCCACGGCACACTCCGCCTTCGACTATGACCTCGTACGGCAATACGCCAGCCTCATCGTCGACACGCGCGGCGTCTACCTCGCCGCGCTACCCAACGTCGTGAAAGCCTGAGGACCGCCATGATGCGCCACTATCCTGCTCCCATCCAGGACCGCAAGATCCGCTTCGCGCTGGTCGGTTGCGGCCGCATCGCCAACAATCACTTCGAGGCCCTGCGCAAACACCAGGACCGCGCCGAGCTGGTCGGCATATGCGACGTCGACCCGCGTGCGCTCGACCGCGCGGTCGGACTGACCGGCGCCGAAGGCTACGCCAGCCTCCAGGAGATGCTGCGCCGCGCCGACGCCGACATCGTCGTCGTCACCACGCCCTCGGGCCTGCACCCCGAGCAGTCGATCCAGATCGCCAACGGCGGCCGCCACGTGATGACGGAAAAGCCGATGGCGACCCGCTGGGAGGACGGCAAGCGTATGGTGGCCGCGGCCGACGCCGCCGGCGTACGCCTGTTCGTGGTCAAGCAGAATCGCCGCAACGCCACCCTGCAGCTTCTCAAGCAGGCCGTCGACAAGAAGCGCTTCGGTCGCATCTACATGGTCAACCTCAACGTGTTCTGGACCCGCCCGCCCGAGTACTACCACAGCGCCAAATGGCGCGGCACCTGGGAATTCGACGGCGGCGCCTTCATGAACCAGGCCAGCCACTATGTCGACCTGATCGACTGGATCGTCGGCCCGGTCGAGAGCCTGCAAGCCTATACCGCCACCCTGGCGCGCGACATCGAGGTCGAGGACACCGGGGTGCTCAGCCTGCGCTGGCGCAACGGCGCCCTGGGTTCGATGAACGTCACCATGCTGACCTACCCGCGTAACCTCGAAGGGTCGATCACGATCCTGGGCGAGCACGGCACAGTGCGCATCGGCGGGGTGGCCGTGAACGAGATTCAGCAATGGGAATTCGCCACGCCCGATCCCGACGACGACAGGGTACGCGACGCCAGCTATGAAACCACCTCGGTCTACGGCTTTGGCCACCCGCTGTATTACGACAACGTGATCAAGGTGCTGCGCGGCGAAGCGGAGCCCGAGACCGACGGACGCGAAGGCCTGAAGTCGCTCGAAGTACTGATCGCCGCCTATAAATCGGCGCGCGACGGCAAGCGCGTGGCCCTGCCGCTGGAGTACTGATCATGAACGCTCCCATCGACAGCAGGGACATCCACCCGAGCGCGATCGTCGACGATGGCGCCGTGCTCGGGCCCGGCACCCGGGTCTGGCACTTCTCGCATGTCTGCGGCGGCGCCCGCATCGGTGCCGGCTGCTCGCTCGGCCAGAACGTCTTCGTGGGCAATGACGTCGTCATCGGCGACCGCGTCAAGATCCAGAACAACGTCTCCGTCTACGACGCCGTGACGCTCGAGGACGAGGTGTTCTGCGGCCCCAGCATGGTGTTCACGAACGTCTACAACCCGCGTTCCGGCATCGTCCGCAAGAATCATTACCGGCGCACGCTGGTCAGGCGCGGCGCCAGCATCGGCGCCAACGCCACCATCGTCTGCGGCGCGACGATCGGCGCCTACGCCTTCATCGGCGCCGGCGCCGTGGTCAAGCACGACGTGCCCGACTTCGCCTTGATGGCCGGGGTGCCGGCGCGCCAGGTCGGCTGGATCAGCCGTTTCGGCGAACGCCTGCCGCTGCCGACGGCCGGCAACGGCGAGGCGGTCTGCCCGCACACCGGCGAATCGTACGTCCTCGTCGACAGCGTCTGCAGCCTCGTTTCCGCCCCCTCCCGACTCTGAACCGCCCCGACTCGCGAACGGACCGACTACCATGGAATTCATCGACCTCAAGTCCCAATACCAGGCATCGCGCGACCTGATCAACGGCCGCATCCAGGCCGTCCTCGACCATGGCCAGTACATCATGGGCCCCGAAGTAGGCGAACTCGAGGCTCGCCTGGCCCAGTTTGCGGGCGCCCGCCATTGCATCGCCGTGGCCTCGGGTACCGAAGCGCTGCTGATTGCGCTGATGGCGCTCGGCGTGGGCCGCGGCGACGAAGTGATCACGACCCCGTTCACGTTCATTGCCACCGCCGAGGCCATCGTGCTGCTCGGCGCGACCCCGGTGTTCGTGGACATCGATCCGGTCACCTGCAATCTCGCTCCGGCGCTGATCGAAGAGAAGATCACGGCGCGCACCCGGGCAATCATCCCCGTGTCGCTGTACGGGCAGCCGGCCGACATGGACGAGATCAACGGGATTGCGGAGCGCCACGGCCTTGCCGTCATCGAGGATGCCGCCCAGAGCTTCGGCGCCACCTACCGCGGCAGGCAGAGTTGCAACCTTTCCGGCATCGGCTGCACCAGCTTCTTTCCCAGCAAACCGCTCGGCTGCTATGGCGACGGGGGCGCCCTGTTCACCAGTGACGACGAGCTGGCCAAGGCCATGCGTGAGATCCGCGTGCACGGCCAGTCGAAGCGCTACGTGCACACCCGCATCGGCGTCGGCGGCCGCATGGATACCCTGCAGTGCGCGATCGTGCTGGCCAAGCTGGACCTGTTCGATTGGGAACTGCAGCAGCGCCAGCGCGCCGCCTCCGCCTACGATGCGCTGTTGCTCGGCAAGGACATGGGGGTTCGTCCGGTCGGCCGGCGGGACGACCGGACCAGCGTCTACGCCCAGTACACGGTGGTCGTGGAACAGCGCGATGCGCTGCAGGCGGCGCTGCACCGGGCCGGAATTCCGACCGCCATCCATTATCCCGTCCCCATCCACCGCCAGCCTGCCTATGCATCGCTGGGTGCGGCGGATGCTTGCCCCGTTACCGTCGAGATGGCCGGAAAAGTGATGAGCCTGCCGATGGGCCCATACCTGTCGACGGCGAGTGCGCAACACGTTGCAACGGTATTGCTGGACGCGGCTGACATCAGCCGGCGCAGCAGCGTGGAATCCGTGGCATTGCCGGAGTAAGGCCGTTCAGCAAAGGATGCCTCACAATGTGCAAGGTCGTTCATCTCACGTCGGCCCATCCTCGCAACGACACGCGCATCTTCATCAAGCAGTGTCGGACCCTGGTCGCACACGGGTATGACGTGACGCTGGTCGTTGCCGACGGTCTGGGCGACGACCAGCGGGATGGGGTAGCGATCGCCGACGTCGGCCTCCCGGGTGGCCGCGTCAAGCGCATCTTGCGGACCACCCGCCGCGTCGGCGACAAGGCAATTGCGCTCGATGCCGATATCTATCACCTGCACGATCCCGAGCTGTTCCCCGTGGGATTGCGGCTCAAGCGGCACGGCAAGAAAGTGATCTTCGATTCGCATGAAGATGTTGCACGCCAACTGCTGGGCAAGCCCTACCTGGGACCGCTGTCGCGCAGGCTGCTGTCCTCTGCCTATCTGGCCGCGGAGCGTCACGCCTGCTCGCGCTTCGACGGGATCATCACGGCAACTCCTTTTATTAGAGAAAATTTTCTCAAGATTCATCCTCTTACTGTCGATGTGAACAATTTCCCCATGGAGGGGGAACTCGACGGTGACGGCCCCTGGGAAAACAAGGAGGCCGAGGTCTGCTATGTCGGCGGTATCGGCAGTATTCGCGGCATCCGCGAGTTGGTCCAGGCGGGCGAATTGCTGGCCTCGGCGACGCGGGTGAACCTGGTGGGGACATTTTCCGAACCCTCCGTCGAGGCGGAAGTGAAGGCGAACCCTGGATGGCGTCGCGTGAATGCCCATGGGTTCCTCGACCGCCAGGGCGTGCGCGAGGTGTTGAAACGTTCGATCGCAGGCATCGTGACGTTCCATCCGCTGCCGAACCACCTGGATTCCCACCCGACCAAGATGTTCGAGTACATGTCGTCCGGTATTCCCGTGATCGCCTCGAATTTTCCGCTCTGGCGCGACATCATCGAAGGCAATCGATGCGGGATCTGCGTCGACCCACTCGATCCCGAAGCGATCGCAGCCGCGATAGATTACGTCGTGACCCATCCGCAGGCCGCGAGGGCGATGGGCGAAAACGGCCGCCGGGCCGTGCTGGAAAAGTACAACTGGACTGTCGAGGCAAACAGGCTGACCGACTTCTACGGAGCGATATCCCATGACAAGCAAGCTGTCGCAGCTGTTTAACCTGGCCCTCGACATCAGCAAGCTTCCGGTCGCACGCCTCGAATTCCGCCTGGATCTGAACCCGGATAGCGTACGGCGCATGCACGCCCATTTCACCAAGCCTCACCCGAGGTACAAGATCTTCCAGAATAAATCGTTAGGTGCGGCACTCATCGACCTGAAGCGCTTTGCGGACCCCGACGAGTATATGGCGAATATGAAAGGGCGTAACTCGGCGGGATCCTACGCCAGGAAAGCCAGGTCACGTGGTTACTCGGTCGTCGAGATCGACAGGAACGTGTTCGTCGAGGACATCCATGAAATCAACACTTCGCTCGATCAGCGCCAGGGTCGGCCGATGGCCGACGCATACCGGCAAAAACAGACGCACTTCAGCCCAGAGAAGAATTACAAGTATTTCGGTGTGTTGAACTCCGCCGGGAAATTGACAGCCTACAGTGACATTGGGTTTTTCGGCAATTTTGTCGCCTTCGACCGCCTGCTCGGCCTGCGCAACAACGACGGCGCCATGCACCTGATGGTAACGGAAATTATCTGCCGGATGATCGAAAGCCACGCCTACGGCTACCTCATGTATGACACGTTCTTCGGTGCCAGTCCCGGGCTCAGGACCTTCAAGACGATGCTCGGTTTCGAACCCTATCGCGCAAAATATTCACTCCAATGACTCCATTACTAAGGCGTATCTATAGCGATTACGGGATGCCGTCGCGCCTGCGTACGCACGAAAAGCTGATTTGTGCCGCCAGGGATGCCGGCTACCTCCAGACCTCGATCCGCGATTTCCTCGACCGTACGCGGGCCGGCGTTTCAGCGGCGTCGACATTCATCGTGCATCGGCATGACATCGATACGGACCTGCGCACGACCAGGAAATTATTTGAGATGGAAACGAAGTATGGCGTCAAGGCGAGCTACTACTTCAGATTGTCCACGCTTGACTTTGGCCTGATGCGTGAAATCGAAGATTACGGCAGCGAGGCCAGCTACCACTACGAAGAAGTGGCCTCTTTCGCCAAGAAGAACAAGATCAAGGATCCTGCCCTCGTGCGGGATCGACTCCCGGAAATCAGGAATGTCTTCCGCAAGAACTTCCAGTGGTTCGAACAGCAGCTTGTAAAAAAACTCCGCACCGTTGCCGGCCATGGTGACTTCGCGAACCGCCGCCTGAAGGTGAACAATACGGAAATCCTCGCGGACCAGCAACTGCGCGAAGAATGTGGCATCGAGTGCGAGGCCTACGACCGCAGCCTGCTCGACCATATCGACATGTATATCGTGGACCGTCCGCCTCCACAATATTACTGGCCGACCTCGCCCCTGAACGTCGTCTCCGCACACCGCAGCCTCTGCCTCGTGACCCACCCGCGGCAATTCGAAACGAACTGGAAGGAAAACACCAAGGACAATCTTTTCCGCTTTTATGAAGCTGTGACGTGGTAAGCGGCATCCCGCATTCAACCGGTAAGCAAAGAAAGCTCATGAATACAAAGAAAATCGTCACAGTGATCGGCGCTCGCCCCCAATTCATCAAGGCGAGTGCGGTCTCGGCCGTCCTTGCCGAATCCGGCCAGCTTTGCGAGACCGTCGTGCACACCGGCCAGCACTTCGACGCCAACATGTCGGATGTATTTTTCGCCGAGCTGGGCATGAAGCCGCCCGCTTATCAGTGCGGGATCCACGGCGGTACCCATGGCGTCATGACTGGACGCATGTTGATCGACATTGAGAATATATTGTTGCTAGAGAAGCCTGATGCCGTCCTGGTATATGGCGATACCAATTCCACACTTGCAGCATCATTGGCGGCGGTCAAGCTACATATCCCGGTCGCGCATGTCGAAGCAGGTTTGCGTTCATTCAACATGAGATCTCCGGAGGAGGTCAACCGCATCCTTACGGACCGGGTCTCGCGCTGGCTTTTCACGCCGAACCATGAGGCGGGCGTGCATTTACTGAGCGAAGGCGCCAGTGCCGATCGTATTCATCAAGTCGGCGACGTCATGCTCGATGTCGCGCTTCGGCATGGCGCACGGGTCACGCCCGACGGGGGTGTACTGGGGCGGCTGCGGGACGAGCACGGTGTCCGGGCACGCGAGTATTGCCTGGCCACCATACACCGGGCAGAGAACACCGACGATCCCGTCAGGCTGACAACGATAGTCGAAGCCCTTTCGCGTTTCGCCAGCGATATCGACGTCGTACTGCCCCTGCACCCCCGTACGCGCAGCACTCTCGCGAAACAGGGCAAATTGAAGGCCTTGCAAAACGCAGTGGTCGTGCTGGATCCACTGGGCTATCTGCCGATGGTGCAGCTGGAGAAATACGCTGCGATCATTGCTACCGATTCCGGTGGCGTCCAAAAGGAAGCCTTCTTCTATGGTGTTCCCTGCGTGACCTTACGGGATGAGACCGAGTGGACGGAGTTGGTGGATGCCGGATGGAACCGGCTGACGCCACCAGTCGATGCCGCTTCCGTGCTGCATTCCCTGCAAGCCAGCCTTGGACTTGGACTTACCGGCAAAGACATTGCTCCTTATGGCGTGGGGGACGCGGCGACCCGGATCGTGAAACGTCTATCGGACGAGCTTGCCTGAACCACCGACGCTGTGCCAGCGCGCCGTCGGCGGACACCACGGAGGTACGCATGAGAAAGTCCACACCCCACGAAAAGCCAAGCCATGTGCCGAACCGTCACGGAGCCCGGGCCGGCGGCGACCTGCAGCGTCAAGTGGCTGCGCGCGTGGTTTCACTCATCAGCTTCGCTGCCCTGCTCGCCTCCTGTGCCGACACCAGACAGCTGTACGTGGCCCCCCATGGCGCCGACTCGAACCCTGGAACGAAAGACGCGCCCTTCCTGACGATCGGACGTGCCGATGCCGCCGCTGCTCCGGGCTACACGATCCATGTGGCGCCCGGCGAGTACAGGGTCTCCGCGCCACGCGCGGACAGCGCCGGCATCAGCACGCTGCGCAGCGGCACCTCCTCCGCTCGGCTCAAATTCATATCAGACGTCAAATGGGGCGCAAAAATCATCGTGTCGGGAACAGGCATCGCCTGGCATTCAAAAGGAAGCCATGTCGATATCGAAGGTTTCGACATCAGCGGCACCGGGCGGCACGGCATTCTGGCAGACGGCACGAATCTCACGATCGCGAATAACTTCATTCACGAGCTGACGGTCAGCGGCGGGTGCACCGGTAATGGCGGCGCCGCGATCGATACCAACGGTGGTGACGGCAACGTACTGATCAAAGGGAACGTGGTCAGGAATATCGGCCATTCGATGATTGGCAAGTGCAACACGGTGCAGGGGATCTACATCGCCAACCCGAAGAATACGGTCGTCGACAACATCGTGTCCGGCGTTGCGCTGGCAGGTATTCAACAGTGGCATGGCGCCACGGATTCAACCATTGTGCACAACACGGTCTTCGGCTGCAAAATCGGCATACTCATCGGCGGTGGCGACGCCGGCACCTTGCCGAACGGTTCAGAAAACAATTACGTCGCAAACAACATCGTCTACGACAACATCACCTACGGCATTATCGAAGTCGGCAAGGTCGGCGCCAACAACCGCTACATCGATAACCTGGTGTACTTGAGCGGAACCAGTGTGCGCGCGGCCGGCCACATCAGCGGCACCATCTCAGCTGATCCCGAATTCGTGCATTATCAGGCTGACGGCACCGGCGATTATCGTTTGCGGAAAAGCTCGCCGGCCATCCGCAAATACGCCACCGCTTCTTCCCAAGAAACGCGAGCAGAGCTCGGGGCATACAGCATTGGGGCTGCCGGACATTAACCGGGACTGTGCAAGCCCACTTTCGACGCACCTTGCAGTGCTCGCGGCTGCCGAGCGGCACACGCGTCTACACTGCTGGTCCATCGATAAGGCTGATCACGCCCGGAGAAATAGAGCGCGACGTCGACCAGCCGGTGGTTGATCGCGGACGGCTTTAAACTGCAGATAAAAAAGAAAGTAAGCAAACTCATCGCCACGGCCTGGCGATTTGCACCGGGCGCCGGCAGTGTCGCCGACAGACGTACAAACACACGGCCGGCAGCGACGCCGAGCACCAGGCTCGCCAGAACCTCCGAAGCCGTATGGAACCTGAACAGGATGAGCAGTGCGCCGAGACCAATGCTGAGCGCCACACCGGCCGCGAATCCGCGTTCGCGCCAGCGGTCAGGGGCGCCCTGCAAAAGGACGAACAACAGAACGGGCAGTACTGCCGCTGTCCGCCACGCGTGACCGCTGAGCGCCTTGAAACCAAGCGAAGGCACATACAGCCCCCACCCGAGGAAGGCAAGCTTGGACAGGGCCACCAGCCCCAGGCCGGCGGCAAAGATCAGGCACCAGCATGACGCCAGCTTCCACGCCCGGCCGCAGATGAGCCAGACAGCGATCGCACCCGCCGTTGGCACCATCACCGCCGTATGGCCGATATCGATGACATGCATCCACGCCATCATGGACTCGCTGGCTCTGCAGCGCCTTCCGCCATGGTCATGACTTCCCGAATGACCCGACAGGTCTTCTGCATATCCTGCTCGCTCAGCGACGGGTGTACGACGAACATCAGGCTTGTCTCGCCCAACGCCTTCGCGACCGGCAACCGGTTCGTCGGGCGGTAGCCTGTGTTATCGAAAGCCTTCTCCAGATAGAGTTCGGAACACGTGCCTTGCACGCACGGGACACCTCTTGCAGAGATTTCCTCGATGATCCGGTCACGCGTCCAGCCGCCTGCCAATTTCTCGGGCTCCACGAACACGTAAAACTTGTAGAAGGCGTGCTGCACGTCAGCTGGCATGACGGGCACCCGCAATACGGCGAATTCCCGGCATGTAGCAGCGATCCTCGATGCATTCGCCCGCCGCTGGGACGTCCACATGGGCATGTGCTGGAGCTGGATACGCCCGATAACGGCCTGGATTTCCAACATCCGCCAATTGGTACCAAAGGACTCGTGCACCCAACGGTAGCCAGGGGGATGCTGACGTTCGTACATGGCCTCCCACGACTTGCCATGATCCTTGTATGACCACATGGTGGTCCACCATTCGCGGGAATTGGTGGTCACCATGCCGCCCTCCCCGCCCGTGGTCATGATCTTGTCCTGGCAGAACGACCAGGCGCCGATGTGTCCGATGCCCCCCACCATCCGCCCCTTGTAGCGCGCGCCGTGGGCCTGGGCGCAATCCTCGATCACGTAGATGCCGCGTTCCTGGGCAAGCTCCATGATAGGGTCCATGTCACATGGCCAGCCCGCCAGGTGTACGCAGATGATGGCCCTGGTACGTGGTGTCAGCACGGCCCGGATGGTCTCGGCCGTAATATTCTGGCTGTCCCGGTCGACATCCGCGAACACGGGAACCGCGCCCGCATTGACGATGCAACTCGCGGAAGCCAGGAAGGTTCTTGGCGTCACGATCACTTCGTCTCCCGGCGATATGCGGAGTGCCTTGAGAGCCACGTCCAGCGCGAGCGTACCGTTCGACAGCGCAACGGCGTACCGAGTCCCGACCCATGCCGCAAATTCCTTTTCGAACTCCCGGCATTCCGTGCCCGTCCAATAATTGACCTTATTCGACAGGATGACATTCCTGACAGCGGTTGCTTCCTCGATTGAGAAGCTTGGCCAGGTAGCGCATGAAGTACTCATGACCTTATCCGAAAATGGTGTGAAAAATATAGCGAAGATCGCGCAGCAGGGAATAATTATTGAAATACTCCCGGTTTATTCTTACCTTGTCGGGCCAGATGATCCGGTCGTTATACGTCTCCGGATCATCGACCGCCGCCAATATGATCTCCTCATCCTTGTATTTGATGGATGCCGGGCCGGTAATCCCTGGCCGCAATGAGAGAATGATGCGGTCCTCACCCTGCAGACGGTCTGCATACCCAGGCACATCCGGCCTGGGGCCGACAAAGCTCATGCTTCCAGCCAGAACATTAAACAGCTGAGGCAACTCATCGAGTTTGTATTTCCTGAGAAGCCGGCCGGATTGCGAAATTGACGCGAGATTTCTGGATGCGATGGGACTGCGCTGGGTGTCGCTCGGATACATCGTCTTGATTTTACAAACACGGATGACGCGACCATGGCGTCCGATGCGCTTTTGTATAAAAAAGCCATTACTCCGAGTATCAATTGTCGCCACAAGCCAACATAAGACGATGACTGGCGCGAGCAACAGCACCCCCGCAAGCGATGCAACGATATCAAATGCTCTTTTAAATAAAATGTCGGCTTTTGACATTCCGCGCCTCATCGATCGGCAATACGCATGGCCTGCCTTTCAGGCACTGCAGGCAGCCAGAAAACGTTCGCTCAGGATTGGATAAATATGGTTCTCCATGACAAACCGCTTGCCGCACAGCCCCATGGCTTGACGCTCGCCGGGACTCAAAGCCAGCAGATTCCGGATGCCTTGCGCCGCGACTGCCGGATTTTCGGGTGCGACCGTCAAACCGCATCCCGCGTCGCCGACCGGATCGTTACCCGCGTCGACGGCGTGCAATACCGGGCGGGCAGCCATCATGTAATCCATCAGTTTGTTAGGCGCGATACCGAAGCGGTAGAGAGATTGGCGTTGCCAGCCGATATACGCAATGTCGAAACGTTGAAGCAGTGCTGGAATCTGCTCCTTGCCGATCGGATCGATGAAACGAACGTTTTGCAACTGCTCTGTCTGCGCCCGGCGCTGCAAGCCCGCTTTTTCCGGACCGCCTCCGACCAGCACAAAAACCACTTTGTCGTCGCGCATAAGTGCTGCGGCATCAAGCAAGGTGTGCAGCGAGTTCGATACGCCATGAGTACCTGCGTAGCCAACCACGAAGTTTCCTGCATCCCTGATAGCGGAAAGTACCACCTCGACGCTTGCCTGGAGTTCGGCGCCTCCCGTCGTCCACTCCCGCGGATCGACGCCATTCGGGACGATGTGCAATCTGTCACGCGGTACCCCGCGGGATTCCACGTAGTCATGCACTTTCGGAAGCATGGACACGACCGTATCCGCATGACGATAGGCATAGTCCTCTGCTGCTTGCACCAGCATGATGAAGGGATGCCTTTTCGACATCCGCCCTAGTTCCATTGGCGTCAGCGGCCATAAGTCATGTATTTCGAAGATGAGTTTCGCACCGGCCAATTTTGCTATCCGGCGCGCGGGCCAAATGTCCATTGGATAGGTGCTCGACGCAATGACCACATCCGGCTTGAACGATGCGGCAATTCGCTTGCTCTCGAAATACAAACGGCTGACGAAGGATGCCATATTGCGCACCCGTCCAATACCGTTACCGGAATACGCGGGCGTCTCAAGCCATGTGTATCGAATACCGTCGATGGTCTCGTTCAGGCCGTCCTGGCCTGCGAGTCGAGGCTGCCGGCTTCGGATGTGAGATTGTGAAGCGGCAATAATCTGCACATCATGCCCCATGCGCACCCATTCTCGTGCCAGGTAATACGGGCGGTATTCCATGCCATAGTGCGGCGAACCCGCATAATGATTGACGTAGAGAATGCGCATCGTTTCGACACCTGGTAATCCAGCACGACGATCGAACAACAGGTGCGATTATCATATTTTTAAGACCGCACAAACTGATTAGCATCAATCGTAACTAATCCGACTATTTATCGAATTTTTCTCCTATTCCATTGAGCGAACTTAAAAAGTTGGGACCCGAGTATTTTCTCGTGTTTTGATGTGATTTAGCTTTATGCAGCATCAATAACGCCAATTGCCGGCATCGATATCGTCCGATAGAGAACCAGTCGCATAGCTCCCAAAAGGAAATGAATCATGGCAATCAATAAAATGCCGAGAATCACATTCCAGGCACACAGTCAGGCCGGCGACGACTGCTGGCATTCGGTCGTGATTTCGCTATTGCGCGGGCTGGCGGCTATCGAGGTTGCCGCCGCGCACCTGCGCGCGGACGTATACCCGGGCATGCGTACGGTCGTGGATCCATCGATCTGGTTCAAAGGATTCACATTCGCTACCGGGTTTGCGCACCACGCGGTACTGGTGTTTTTCGTCATCAGTGGCTGGCTGGTGGGGGGCAGCCTGCTCGACAAGATCCGGCAGCCCGATGCGATAGCCAGCTATGCGATTGACCGTGTAACGCGTCTGTGGACGGTGCTGATGCCGACCTTCGTGCTGACACTGCTGTTCGGCTTCGCCACCGGGATCGTGGATGCGCAAGACGTCGATTTTCATCTTGCCAACGATTACTCCGCCGTGGTGTTCGGCGCCAACCTGGTCGGCCTGCAGACCATCGCCGTGCCTGCGTTCGGCGGCAACTTCCCACTCTGGAGCCTCGCCAACGAGACCTGGTATTACATCCTGTTTCCGCTCCTGGTCGTGCTGTTGCGCGCGCGCGGCCGCGCCCTGCGCGTCGCGTGCGGTGCCACGCTTCTCGTGCTGGCAGCCCTGTTGCCCGCCGCGATCGTCGGCTACTTCGGGATCTGGTTGCTGGGCGTGGCATTTTCGCGGAT